>Ga0209358_10002669_pt1 | contig 13464 bp, 17 predicted proteins | sample LauGreFa1BDMLBSN_2_FD_187574 | JGI IMG/M metagenome (GOLD analysis project Ga0209358, IMG submission 187574) | Freshwater lake microbial communities from Lake Michigan, USA - Fa13.BD.MLB.SN (SPAdes) (version 2) | ecosystem: Environmental > Aquatic > Freshwater > Lake | place: Lake Michigan, USA...
CTATCACGCCATGATTTACTTGGAGAACCAAGGAAGCGATGATCTACCACTCCTAAAACTTTCATTGCATTTGCTAATTCGACTTCGCGAATTGGACCAAGAGCATCTTCTTTTCCACTTGCAAGATGTTCGAGTTCTGGAACTAAAATCTCACCCTCTTCACCTCTGGTGCAGGTAACAAGAGTTACGCCATAACCCATAGCAACATACTTAGCCATCGTTACACCATTGTTTATAGTCTCATCATCTGGATGGGCGTGAACTAGAAGTAAGCGTGGTTTTCTCATCGTGGTTCGGAAGGCTACACGAGTTCTATTAGTGAAATCTTGCCAAATCTCGTACCATGACACCGATGAGCAATAGCGAGAAAGTTGATAATCGGGTTCGCCTTCCGCGCGATGAGCGACGCGCTCTACTACTAAACGCCGCCCTTGAGGTCTTTACCGTCTCGGGATATCACGCAGCCGCTATGGATGAAATTGCAGATCGGGCCGGAGTTAGTAAGCCAGTTCTCTATCAGCACTTTCCATCAAAGCTAGATCTTTATCTTGCCCTTCTTGATGTTCATATCGATTCTCTGGTCTTTGCGATTCAAAAAGCTATCGCCTCAAATAAAGAGAATAAGAATCGAGTCAAGGCAACCGTTGGTGCTTATTTTGAGTTCATTGATGATGAAGGCGGCGCATTTCGTCTGCTATTTGAAAGCGATATGAGCGCAGAACCTCAAGTAAGACAGAGGCTTGATCGCATGACCTATGACTGCGCCGTAGCAGTTAGCGCTGTTATCTCACTAGATACTGGTTTTCCAAAAGAGGAATCTATGGTGCTGGCAATTGGGCTTATTGGTTGCGCCCAAATAACCGCCCGCCACTGGCTTGAGCGGGATGGAAAAATTAATCGCTCCGAAGCAACCTCGCTAGTTACTAATCTACTCTGGCGAGGAATTTCTGGCTTCCCGCTACAAAGTTAGGAGAGTGTAGAAAATTTGAAGAAGCAAAATCTACTAAAACTCTTTAGGATGGGGCTATGAGCACAAAAAAGAGCGGAAAATCAGAATCTGCAAAATCAGAAGTTCGCATCTCTGTAGCTGATCAACTTCGTGAGTTAACGATAGAGACTTCCATTAATCGTGATGAAGTACTGGCACTAGTTAATAAAGCACTGACTTCTTCAGCACCACTAGTGCTAACTGACATCAGAGGTCGGCAGTTTGTAGTTCCTGCAGGAAAAATTGGTTCAATAGAGATTGGTGATATTGCTGAGCGTCGAGTTGGATTTGCTGGCGCTTAAATTAAATAAGTTCTAATTTTTCCAATAGTGAATAGGTAACTTCACGATAATCGGCCGCAACTTCACTTTTAGCATCTAAAGTTAATATGCTCATAGCCTGGCTCTGAGCGGTAGATACTTGCAAAGAAGAGCGAATTGTTGGTTCAAGGAGTGAAAAATCATCACCTATCAATGCCTTAAACTCTTCATCAAGCTCTTGCGTAGTTTGAGTTATTAAAAGCTGTAGTTCTCCACCATAGCCAGCGCTCTGGGCATAATCTTTACTATTTAGCGCTCCCCGAAGCGAGAGAATTTCAGTTGTGCTGGGTAGCAGAATTAGATTTGCGACAGCCATAAAGTAGGTAGTAATTCTAGAAACTCCAGTTGGCGTATCAATTATTACCAAATCAAAGCTTTCTAGAAGCTCAACTAGTTTTGTAGGTGAGATTGCCTGATCAATATCTAAAGCCAATAGGCGACTAGATGAGGCAATGATTGAAAATCGCTCTCCGCTTTTAATTATTGAGGCCTCAAGTGAGAACTGGCCAGCTAAGAACTCTTTAGTACTCACTCTAGGATTTTCAATACCGCAAGCAAAAGTTAGCCCGGCTGATGAATCTGCATCTATTACCAAAACTTTCTTGCCATACTCACTAGCCGCTACCGCTATGCAATGAGCAGATGTGCTCTTACCAACACCACCAGCGCTATTAGCAATAACTAGAGTTTTCACTTCTCTGCACCAACTTGAGCAAATGCAAACTTCATTTCAGGAGTTTGTCTTAAACTTTCTGGAACTAAGAGAAGAGCGCTTCGCAAAGATTTAAGAGCGATATTTGTAGCAATATCTTGGCCAGGAAGTGTTGGCCAGCCATATAAAGATTTAGCCCACTTAGGAAGGCAGGCTGCCGCAATGGAAGTAATGCCTCCCCATAGCGGAGCGATTGGAGTTCCAAAGCGAAGAAGTGGAGGAAGTGGAGGAAGGGCGATAAATAACGCAGCTCGTTTGGCATCATCGCTGGCATAGAGCTCATCTTTAATATCTATGAAGTATTTATCTAATTGAGCAACGCTTCTTGGCACTATCTCTTCATCAATACCAACTAAGCGAGCAAATATCACCATCTCCTCTAGATATTGATCACGCTCTTTTTCGCTCAAAACAAGTCCTGAGCGAAGCGCTGTATCTAGAAAAGAATCAACCATCGCCATATGAACCCAGAGCAGAAGCCTTTGATCATCAAGTTTTAACTTCTCATGAACTCCTCTGACTCTTGCCGCTAACTTTTCGGCTTTTTCCTTGCTAGCAAAGGTAAGAGTTGCAACATAATCTCCAGTTCTCTCAAGCCTTCCCCATGCATCTTCACGGAAGTTAGAGTGTGCTGCCACCCCTGCCATCGCCTCAGGATGCAGCGCTTGCTCAAGCAGCGCTCTTATTCCTCCCACAAACATTGAAGGATCTGAGTGGACTTTCCAGGTTATGGAATCGGGGGAAAAGAAACCTAAACTCATGAGGCAAAGAGATCCTTGATTCCAGTCATTAGCATCTCAAATGCAATTGCCGCAGTTAAAAGACCTGCAATTTTTGCAAGGAGTGCCACTCCAGATTCTTTTATGATTTTCACAATGCCAAGTGAGAACATCAAAGTAACTCCAATTATTAAGTGCGCTCCAAGTACAGCAAGTGAAAGTGCGAAAGTCATAGAAGTGCTCGAAACTTCTTGGCTAAAGAGCATGATAGTTACAATTGCTCCAGGGCCTGCTAATAGTGGAGTTCCAAGTGGCACTAAAGCTAAGTTCTTTGGAATTTTTCCACCGCCACTAAAGTCGCTTCCCTTTAGTAGATCAAGTGAGACCAATAGAAGAAGTAGCCCTCCAGCCCCTCTTAGCGCTGGCATAGAAATCTCTAGATAATCAACTATAAATTGGCCAAATAGAGCAAATAAAGTAATAACAAATAGTGAAGTGCCGGCAGCCTGCCAGGCAAGAAGAGTTCTCTGGCGACGGGTGCGATCTCCTAGAACTGATAGAAATATTGGAGTGGCACCTGGCGGATCTAAAATCACAAGTAGGGTTACAAATGCTTGGAGACCAAATGTAATTGTGCTGATATCACTCATCGCTTCACAACCCTTCTCTGATTTGCCTTTGATTCAAGATGGGCCCATTGTTCAGGATTTGTGGTGAATTGCGCTAATCGGTTTAGTTTGCCATCGCCGTGATAATCACTAGAGCCAGTAATAACAAGGTTTCGCGCGATTGCAAGTGAGACTAGCTCAGATTTCTCACTCTCTGAGTGATCTGGGTGATCGACTTCAATTCCATCAAGTCCGGCAGCAATTAAATTATCAAATGCTTCAATTTTTAGAGTCTTGCCACGTTTTGAAGCAAATGGATGAGCAATTACAGCAACACCTCCAGCCTGCTTAATTAGCTTTATTGCAGCCTCTGGTGTTGGAGAATAGTGATTAACGTAGTACTTAGATTTATTATGTAAGAAAATTTCAAATGCTTCTTGGCGAGATGCCACATGCCCCTTAGCAACTAAAGCATCAGCTAGATGAGGCCGGCCGAGTGTGGCATCACCAGTTCGCATGGCATAGACCTCATCTATGCTTATTTCAATTCCAGCTTCATTAAGACGTGTAATTATCTTCTCCATGCGAAATAGGCGATGCTCTCTAGTCTTATCAAGTTCATCAATTAGCCCTTGATGGCTTGCATCAAAGAGCAGACCGAGCATATGAATACTTAGCCCATCTTCATCTTGGCAAGATATTTCTGAGCCCAAGACCAATTCCATATCAGAGCCGGAGGGATGATTGAGCAGAGCGCTAGATGCCTCCTGCCAGCCGCGAGTGGTGTCATGATCTGTTAGCGCCAATACCCCAATACCTGCAGCAATTGCCTTATCGATTAACCCAGAAGGCGTATCGGTCCCATCACTTGCATTGGTATGGGTATGTAAATCAATAAGCATGAGGGTAAGGCTACCCTTTTTCTTCATCCTTGCTACGCATAACAAAAATCGCACACCCTGCTAATAAAAGAATCAACCCTGGAACAGTTCCAAGTGGAGGTAATTGATCCAGCCACCAAAAGGCAAGAAGAGCGCCAACCGGAACTTCAAAGAAAACAATTAAGGAAACAATTGCTGGCGATACTCTCTTAAGTGAAAAATTAAACATCGTGTGTCCAAGAATCTGTGCTCCCAAAATTAGTGCAAGTAGTAACCACCATTGCTCGGCTTCAAAACCTATAAGCTGCACCCCACTGAAAAGTGCAATAGGAAGAGCAGTTAGCGAACAAGTTAAATAACATAAAGTGGTATAGGTCGAAGTTGCAAGCGTTTGTTGCGCTTTTGAGCCCAATAAAACATATAGCGCAGCCAGAGCAGCGCAGATGATTGCTGCTATATCTCCAATGAAAGCTCTAGTTGAAATCTGAAAATCAACTCCAGTAATGATTAAAACTCCGATAAAACTAATAATCATTCCAAACCAAGCTCGCCTTGGAATATGGCCGCCAAGTTTTTTCACAAAGTAGGCAGCAAATATTGGTTGAAGAGCGGTGAGGGCAGTTCCTGCTGCCACAGTGGTGTATCTCATTGCTATGAAAAACCCAATAAAGTGAAGCGCTAGAACAAATCCTGCTGCCATTGACCAGGCAAGACCTCGACGATTTTCACTCTTTAACCACTGGCCATTTCTCAAAGCAAAGGGCGCCATGATTAGCGCTCCGCCAAGGTTTCGCCAGAAAATCAGAGTAATGATTGGCATCGCGCTCAAGGCAATTACTGGGCCAGAGGTTCCAATTCCAATCACTCCGAGAAGTAATAATGGAATATCACGACCACTGGGCATCTGGGTATGGTTTTGATCGCGCACCGGCTCAACTTACTATCCGATAGCCTTGGACCATGGAGGTACCTGATGCGAACAGAGGAATTAACTCGAGTATTTTTAGCCAAGCTCGCTGGTACTCCCGTATTTGATCCAAATGCCGATCGCGTAGGAAAAATACGCGATGCTGTTGCATCTCTGCGACATGACAATCTAGCTCCGCGAATCTTAGGTTTTATCGTCGAAGTTCCGCAGAGACGTAAAATCTTCATTCCAATTACTCGAGTAACCTCAATTGATGATGGTGGAGTCTTTATAACTGGCTCTTTAAACATACGTCGCTATCAACCAAGACATGGAGAAATTACACTCCTTGATGAGTTACTTGATCATAAAACTCGCCTTAGAGAAAACGGTAATGTCGTAGTAATTGAAGATATTGGTATGGAACTGCGCGATAATAGAGATTGGTATGCCGAGCATGTGCATATTCAAGAAAAATCTAAGTCTTTTGGGCGCCGTTCAACTCAAACACTTCCTTGGAGTAGCGTTGAAATAGAAGTTTCTTCTCATGTTCCAGATTTAAGTTCGTCAACTGAGGATATAGCTCTACTTCCTGCCCAAGACATTGCTGCTGCCCTTCGCGAACTTGAGGTAAATCGACAGAGCGAAATTGCTCACACTTTAGATGATGAGAAATTGGCTGATGTTCTAGAAGAGATGGATGATGCAGATCGCCTAGCTTTAGTTTCTCTCTTGGAGGGCGAGCTAGTTGCCGATGTTTTAAGCGAGATGAATCCTGACGATGCTGCCGATGTTCTTAAAGAAGTTGGAAGTGAAAAGGCAGAGAGTCTTTTAAGTCTGATGGAAGATAATGAAGCCCAAGATGTTCGTCGCCTCATGGCATACGAGGATTTCTCAGCAGGTGGCATGATGACAACTGATCCAGTAATTCTTGCTGGTGATGCCACTGTGGCCCAAGCACTAGCTGTGCTCAGGCAGAAAGATGTTTCTGCTGCATCTGCTGCTCAGGTATTTATCTGCCGCGCACCTCTTGAGACACCTACTGGAAGACTGGTGGGAGTAGTCCATATGCAGCGCTTACTTCGTGAGCCTCCTGCGTTATCCCTGGCGATAGTGGCTGAGCGAGAAACAAATGCAATATCTGCAGATACGCCGCTAAATGATGTTGTTCGCCATTTGGCAAACTACAACTTACTTGCAGCACCTGTAGTTGATGAACATGATCGCTTACTTGGCGCTGTAACAGTTGATGATGTGCTGGATCACCTACTTCCGTTAAATTGGCGCAGAAGTGAGGCAGGGAAATAATTATGGCTGGTAATTCGAAACTTGAAACTCCAAGAGAGTCTCGTCGCTCCCTGCGTCCTAATTATGATCCTGAAGTAATTGGTCGCGTATCAGAGGCCTTTGCTCGTTTTATCGGCACCGCACGTTTCTTGGTTTATATGACAGTCTTTGTTGCAACCTGGATTGTCTGGAATTTTGTAGCGCCAGAAAACCTGCGCTTTGATGAATATCCTTTTATATTCCTGACATTTATGCTCTCACTTCAAGCCTCTTATGCTGCTCCGCTAATTTTGCTTGCTCAAAATCGTCAAGCAGATAGAGATCGGGTAACTTCTCAAGAAGATCGTGATCGAGATGAGCGCAACTTAGCAGTTACTGAATTCATGGTCAGAGAGATTGCAGCTATGCGTCAAGAACTGTTGGCCGACATCAAAGAAATGCTTGATGAGAAATTAGGTAGCGACCCCAAGGGGAACGCCAAGTAGAGATTTCTTTCGCTTTGTTAACTGATCAATAATTGCAAAGAAGCTTTTAGCTGCATTTGACTCTGGATCTCTGAAAACTATTGGTGATCCTTCATCGCCGCCTTCACGGAGCTTGATATCAAATGAAATTTGAGCAAGTAGCGGAACATCTACTCCAATAAGTTGACTCAATCTCTTTGCAGTCTCCTGCCCTCCACCTTGACCAAAGAGTGCTACCTGAGCTCCGCTTACCGGATCTGTATATGCAGACATGTTCTCAATTACTCCGATTACATGTTGTTTTAGTTGATGAGCAATTCGCCCTGCTCGCTCAGCAACTTCAGCAGCTGCAATCTGTGGAGTGGTCACCACGATAATTTCTGATGCTGGAATTAATTGACCAAGAGATATTGCAATATCCCCTGTCCCTGGAGGCAGGTCAAGGAGTAAGAAATCTAAATCTCCCCAATATGCATCACTTAAGAGCTGTTCTAAAACTCTATGAAGCAGTGGGCCGCGATAAGCAACCGGATCTGCGCGATCTGGTTTGAACATCTCAATTGAAACTACCTTAATTCCATTGGTTTCAACCGGAATGAATGTCTGATCAATAGCTGTTGGTCTCTGCCCTTCAATACCTAAAAGCCTTGGAATTGAGTGTCCATAGACATCAGCATCTAGTACACCTACTTTAAAACCGCGCTTACTAAGCGCTGCTGCAAGATTTACTGTTACTGATGATTTTCCTACACCGCCCTTACCAGATGAGATAGCCCAGACTCTGGTTAAAGAATCAGGTTGAGCAAATGGAATGAACTTCTCTCGACCACCGCGCAGTAGCTTTTTAACGTTATCTCTCTGGGCTTCATTCATTACCCCAAATTCAAGTTCAACCTTTTCAACCCCAGCAACTTTAGTAACCGCGCCACTAACATCACTTTTTAACTTATCTCGCATCGGACATCCTGAGATAGTTAACAGAATCTTGATTTTTGCTAGCCCGCTATCAAAATTAACACTTTCAACCATTCCTAGATCTGGAAGAGGTCTATGGAGTTCAGGGTCTGAAACAGTTGCAAGAGCGCTATGAATCTGACTTATGACTTCATCTCTTGAAAGGCTCATAGTAAATCTGGATCTATTTTAGCTGCTTCATCAATAACTTTTTTACTTGCTTTAGCCTGGCTCTTAAGATCATTTGCAAGTGGCTTAACATCATCTAGAGCATTTCCTAATACCTTCTGGGCCAACTTCTTTGGTGTTAAATCACTAACTTGCAAATCTTCAAATCCAGGTCCTAGGTTTTCTTTCAATTCACGTGAGGCATACGTTGTGAAGTTTCGAACCTTATGAATAAATCTGGCAAAATCTTTTGCAGCTTCAGGTAGTTTATCTGGGCCAACTAGAAATAAGCCTAGGATTACTAATCCTAGAAACTCGCCCATTCCAATACCGAACATGCACCTATCCTATTCTTTTATTAAATCTTCGTCGCAACCATTACGCCATCGCCAACTGGCAGCAACATTGGAAGCCAGAGGGTTGCTGAGTCCTTAATCACCTTAATAACTTCTCGATAGGCCACGCTATCTTCATCTCGCTGTGTTGGATCAGCAACCTTTCCCGACAGAAGTGCTCGATCTATGACTAAAACTCCACCTGGGCGAAGTGAGCGATGAGCATTCTCAATTCCATCAAGTAAGTCTCCGCTCTTTCTCATAATAAAAATGTCATAGAGGCTATCGGCCAGCTTTCCTACAATCTCTCGAGAGTTTCCAGTAATTAAGCGATAGCGTGATGAATTTATCCCAGCCTCATCAAAAGCCTGCTTAGCTAACTTAGCATTTTCAACTTCATCATCAATTGATGTTAATAACCCCTTTGGACTCAGCGCTTGAAAAATCCATAAGCCACTAACCCCAGCCCCGGTTCCGATTTCAACTATTGAACTAGCTCCTATTAAATGGGTGAGATAGCGAAGCAGCGATCCAACTGCTGGGGTGGCATCGTAGGTGCCAATTTCTTGCCCTCTAGCTCTAGCTTTTTGAATAATCTCAGTCTCTGGAATAAAAGTATTTGAAAAAGCCCGCATATCTCCGCGTTCGGGGAATAACTTCTCCGGAAATCCTCTTTCCCCAATCCCTGACATCACAGCGTAGCTAGCCACTGGGTAAGTAGCCGAACTCCATATCCTGTTCCACCTTTAACATTTTCTCCTGCGTCAACTTCGGATCTGGCAGGACCAGCAATATCAAGATGAACCCACTTGCGCTTGCCAACAAAGTTTTCTAGAAACAGCGCAGCAGTAACTGAGCCGCCTTGAAACTTAAACTTATCGGCGGTGTGATTAAAGTCTGCGATATTGCTCTCTAGAGCTACTGAATAATCATCAATCAAAGGCATATGCCAGATTTGATCTCCAGTGTAATCGCCAATATCTGAAAGTTTTCTAGCAAGTTTGTTATCTCTTGTATACATCGCTCCGTAATAGCGGCTAAGTCCAAGAGTTGCAGCTCCAGTTAGCGTTGCTACATCAATCAAGTAATCTGGATCCAGATTCTTATCTGCATAAGCCAGGCCATCGGCTAGAACTAACCTTCCTTCAGCATCAGTATTAATTACTTCAACTGTCGTTCCGCCGTAATGAGTAATCACATCAGATGGACGAGTTGATGTGCCGGAAAGTGAGTTCTCAGCAAGCATGAGTAGCGCTGTGATTCGAACATTTAACTTTAATTCTGCCGCAGCAATTGTTGCCATCAATACACAAGCTGCGCCGGCCATATCACTTTTCATTGCAGTCATTACGTCATAAGGGCGCTTGAGAGAAACTCCTCCAGTATCGAAGGTAATTCCCTTGCCCACTAAGACCACATGTGGTGCTCTCTTTGATCCCTTTGGCTTATAACTTAATTCAACAAATCTTGGTGGATTTTTTACACTGGAATTACCAATAGCGCTTAGCCCACCAAACTCTGCCAATTGGCGACCAGATCTAATCTTTAGGGAGAGCGTAGAGCTCTTTGCCAGTGATTTTGCCTGAGCTGCCATCCAAGCTGGGTTTTTAATGTTGGAGGGGGTTTGAATTAAATCGCGAGCCTTCCAAGTTGATTTAACTAGCACCTTTGAGCGCTCTAATACATCAGCAAAATCCCCTACCAGAGTGATTTCTGGAGTCAAACTTTTAGTGCCACTTTTCTGACTCCAGATATAAGTAGCAAGGGCAGAGGAGATGAAGTGAAGTTGAGCATCGCTATCCTTTTCAACTAAAAATGAAAGTACTGAGGATTTACTAGCTTTTACCTTTCGCCCAATAGCAGCAGATGCTCTTCTAATATGGGAATTACTTGATTCACCAACTCCAACAAGAAGAATGCGAACTACTTCTCCACTTGCCTGCAATACTGGAATATCAATTACTTCTCCAGCTTTACCAGTTACGGTGCCACCATTTTTCTTTATCTCATCTATAAATGAGATTGAAAAGATTTCTTCGATGCTTTTAATTATTTTTTTACTTAAAACTATCTCTATCTCAGGTTCTGCTTTTGTTTCTTTTGCTTTTATAGGAAGTGCGATATGAGTAAAGCCTTTAAAGAATTTCTCCGAGATTACCCCCGGAAGGTTTACCGTTCCGAGTTTCGGAATCGGTAGGTTCACTTCTTAAGAAGGGAGATTGACGCATTTAATACGTCGGCAAGATTTCGAGCCTCTTCTTGATTTAGCTCTACTACCAAGCGGCCGCCACCCTCGAGCGGGATTCGCATCACTAGGCTCCGGGCTTCCTTGGTAACTTCCATAGGTCCATCGCCAGTGCGGGGTTTCATGGCTGCCATCGATTAGCCTTCTCTCTAAATCAATCCTTGAAAGATCTTTTAGCCTTATGCCCCAGCTCCAGGCTGGGAGAGGGAATTATCCCTTATCTAGCTACCTTGTGGGAAATTGAAAGCCGAGCTCATTCTCATCCGTCCAGAGGCCAATACCACCGTAATTGAGCGCTCAGGAGCCCCTATTTTTGCTGAAATTTCCTCGATGCTATATCTCTTTATGTAATAAAGGGTAAGCACGATCCGCTCTTCTTCAGGAAGAGAGTCGATGAACTCTTCTAAGGTCTGGTTCTGCTTACTCACAAGGCTAAGGCTACTGCCGATGGCGCCCCTTCAGTTGTTAAATCCTCGCGCAAACTTAGCCAAGGAGTAATTCACAGCAATCAAGATTCCTGGTTTTATAAGGGCCAGGATCGCAGTTGGAGCATCGATTCGTTCATACCAATCAAATCTAGTTTTGCCCTGACCTATCTCTGTTAGGCGAAATTCTCCAATGCCTTTAATCCAACGACCATAGTGATCGACGGCGCAAAAAGTCTCTGGGTTCCAAGCAGTAATTTTCATCTCATCCCAGATACCAATTTTTCCAATTCCGGTAAATGCAGAAATTGTTGTACCAATATTAGATAAGCCATCTTTATCGGCACTTGAATTTACTTTCGTTAAAGCCATCCACTGACCTTGGCTCTTCCAATCAACTAAATTCTTCCAGACTTCACCAATTGGCGCAGAGATAGTGACGCTGGCTCTAAAGTCAGCAAGTTTAGATTTACGCTTCATGCTCACGAAGTAACGCACTCTATTGCGCTATCAATTGTGCTACACCAAGAAACTAACTCATGCTGACCTGGTTTCATAAAGTTCATCGCAGTTAAATCATCTAGCGCCAATCGAAGTGAGCCATAGACACCGCTTGGATCTAGAATTGCAATTGGCTTGTTGTGAAAACCTAAATATCTTCCCACCCAAATTTCTAATAACTCCTCAAGTGTTCCAATTCCACCAGGAAGGGCGATAAAACCATCAGCTAAGCTTTCAATTAAACCTTTGCGTTCGCGCATATCTTTGACTACATGCATTTGGGTAGAGTCACGATCGATAAATTCCACGCTCATTAGCCGCTCTGGAATAACTCCAATTGTTCTACCACCATATTTTCTAGCACCTTTAGCCACCTCGCCCATTACCGATATTGCCCCGCCGCCCCAGACCAATTCATGGCCTAATTTGGCAAGGGATGCCCCTAATTCAAAGCCAAGCTCTAGGTTCTCTTTTGAAACCAGGGTCGATGATGCGCAGTAGACGGCAACTTTCATAGCCACACTCTAAAGCAGATTTTTTCTAATGCTCACTGAAGCAAGCGCAAGCCAATAGTTGATAGCGTTGGTCTGTGAGCAAAGCCAACTCAGCATATGGTTATGGGATTTCAACCATTGCAAAAGATGGATCAACCCTTGATACCTACTTTCATCAGTTGGGTCTTGGCGCAGCTGAAGCAAGCAGAGATGATTTAGCAAGCCTTGAGGGCGCAGATAACGAGCGAGAGATAACTCGAAGAGTAGTTAAAACAGAAATTGAACTAGATAAGCCTCCAACAAGTGTTGCTGATGCCTATTTGCGACTGCACCTACTCTCTCATCGTTTAGTTGAACCACATGGGTTATCACTTGAAGGAATTTTCTCAGTTCTCAATAATGTCATTTGGACTTCCCATGGGCCCTGTGCCATCGCTGGATTTGATCAAGTCCGCTTAAAGCTACGCGCTAAATATGGCTATCTTGCAATCTATGGCGTAGACAAATTTCCTCGGATGCTTGATTATGTAGTTCCAGAAGGAGTGCGCATTGCTGATGCAGATCGCGTAAGACTTGGAGCTTATCTATCACCCGGAACAACGGTGATGCATGAAGGCTTTGTTAACTTCAATGCGGGAACTCTTGGCGCATCTATGGTTGAAGGTCGAATATCTGCAGGAGTTGTTGTCGGCGATGGCTCTGATATAGGTGGCGGAGCTTCGATTATGGGGACTCTAAGTGGGGGCGGGAAAGAAGTAATTTCCATTGGTAAGAGAACACTTCTTGGAGCAAATTCAGGACTTGGAATTTCACTCGGCGATGATTGTGTTTTAGAAGCTGGCGTCTATTTAACTGCAGGATCAAAAGTACTTCTGCCAGATGGCAAAGTAGTCAAAGCAAGAGAGCTATCAGGTGCTAATTCACTTTTGATTCGTAGAAACTCCCAAAGCGGCGCACTTGAAGCTCTCAATAAGAGTGGTAGTTGGGGCGGCTTAAATAGCGTGCTTCACTCTAATTAAGTCAGGCAGTATTTAACTCGTTCAATAATTTCTACTTGACACTCTTTAGCAATAAAGGGCAGCTTCACAATCGCCCTTGTGTTGTGAATCCAGGTTGATGGAAGTTTTACTCTGGCGCGAAAGAGTTCTCCGGTCAAGGTTGCTGTCGCTCCAGTACTTGAAATGCCAGTAATTGAACTAATGCTTCCCGTTTGAGTTCTTGAGTTGATGGTGAATGAGACGACATTAGGTAGTAAAAAAGCTTGCGCCATAACGCTCTGTGGCACAAACCTTGACCAAAGTGCATATCTGCGATTAATTGTTGGATCTAAACTCCAAGGATCAGGGACTCCAGTTAGGTAAGGAAGTGGACTTCCCCAAACTTCAATAACATTTTGAGTAACTCCCCCGCTTGATGAAAAGTAAAAGGCTTGAATTGGTTTGCCCTCAAGGGTTAC
>Ga0209358_10002671_pt1 | contig 13459 bp, 12 predicted proteins | sample LauGreFa1BDMLBSN_2_FD_187574 | JGI IMG/M metagenome (GOLD analysis project Ga0209358, IMG submission 187574) | Freshwater lake microbial communities from Lake Michigan, USA - Fa13.BD.MLB.SN (SPAdes) (version 2) | ecosystem: Environmental > Aquatic > Freshwater > Lake | place: Lake Michigan, USA...
CTTTCTAAAAAATAAATATAACTTATATAACCTCTTTGTAATACCTTGTATATCTTGGGATGCTCGACGCATCTGCCAACTTTAAGAGAAACCAAGTATATTTCTCTTACCATTCTGATAACAAGAATATACCTTGTATAACCTAATAATCGGCAGAAGCGAAGCGGCGTAGCGTATCTGCCAACGTTAAGAGAACCTAATACTAATTCTCTTACCATTCTGATAACAATAACATTTTTTAGAAAATATAAAATCATCTTTAACCATTCGCAAAGCAATTACTATGATAACAAAGAGTATCTATTGCTAAGCATAACCGTATTTCTAAAATCTTTTTATAATTCTCAATAAAAATAAATCATCATCCATTTCATTTATACAAGTTCGTATGTATCGCCAACACATTCGTGGCATTCGTGGCATTATCTTTACGTAGCGAAAAGTTATCATCATTGTGATGCCAGTTATCTGCGTGTATAAAATCAATGCCCTTATAATAGAAGATAAAGGATACCCCGCAGTCTTCAATCGTGTAAGGATACGAATCGGTTTTTTCGTCATAATGAAAGACATCATAGCGAACGCTTTCTAAATGCTCGATTAATATCGCAGACGCTTTGTTCGACAGATAATACAACGGACCGAACAGGAACGCCGGAATAGACGGTTGCTTCGTATATTTCGATATATCAACGCCCTTGATGTTATGTTGCGGATTCTCGAAATCCTCGGGATGATCGTTATAATAATAGACAAGGTGATTGCTGTTCGACGACGGACGATTCGCAAACGACAAATCACGTTCGAATACGCTCGTCCCTGACGAAGACCTGCCTAAGAAATCTATCGGGCGTCCATTCATCGTCTTCGGCGAACGCACAAAGGATTCAAGAATCGCCTCGTTAAATATCAAGTCGTCGTTGGCTCTTAACACACCCTCTTTAATATCGAAGACCGCATACAGATATTTCAATGCCAACCCCAACTTCTTTAACAAATGAATATAGGAGTCTTCGCATTTAACGACCATCAAGTCGTCTCTCAGCGTATAGTCGCAATCTAAAAATAAATCGCCAATCACATAGATGACTTTCCAACCCGCATATTCGTTCTTCGGGAGTCGCAAGTCCTTCAACCGTGTATGTAGATGTTTCTGGCAACTCAGAACAAGGATAATACCATCGACCGCAATCATATATTTCAATTTTATTGTATTATTGTTCTACATACCGCCTTATATCCTTTTCTGCTCCTAATATTTATTGAGATTCGTATGAACCGCCATATAGTCGTTAATCTTCTCTTTATCTTTAATATTGGAGTAATCTTCATAGAGACCGAGGCTATGTATAAAACTTATCTTGTTCGAATACAAGATAAAGGATACCGCACAGTCTTCAATAGTGTAGGGATACGATTTGGTGTATTCGTCGTGATGAAAGATATTATAGCCGATGCGTTCTAAATGCTCGATTAATATTTTACAGGCTTTGTTCGAGATATAATAGATGACCCCACTCGGACCCACGGGAATATGAGGACGCATCAAATATTGAAAAATATCAACGCCTTTCAGATTATGCTGAGGGTTGTCAAAGTCCTCTTGGTGGCACATATAATAGTCTGCCATAAAGGTATCACGTATCGTGTTTTTAATATCCGCATCGGATATCTCGTGTGATAGCAGGTTTTTACCTGAGGGCGACCGCCCCAAGAAATCGATATCGACAGACGCAGTAGCATCCGTATCAGTCGCTTCCACTCCCACCCTTACACCGTCAATGTGTTGCTTTGGAGATTTCAAGAACTCGACAAGCCTGTCTTCGTTAAATAGCAGGTCATCCCCAGCACGTAAGACACCTTCTTTGATATCGAACGTATCGTATAGGTATTTTAAAGAAAGCACTAATTTTTTTAGCAAATGAATATAGGAGTCTTCGCATTTAACAATCAAGAACTCATCTTCGAACTTGTAGTCGCAATCCAAGAACAAATCGCCAATCACATAGATGACTTTCCAACCCGCATATTCGTTCTTTGGGAGTTTAAAGTTTTTAACTCGTGTCGGCAGATGCTTCTGACAACTCAAAACAAGAATAATTCCATCGACGGCAATCATTGTATTTATGTTAATAAACATTATATTATTTATATGCTTTTAGTTCTTCATTCATCCTTCATTCATTTATACTTATTTGTATGGAACGCAATACAATCAGGGCTGTTCTCTTGATTCCCGCAGATGGCATAAGGGAATTGCGTAGTATGTGCGGGAGACCCTTCAAGTTCCTTGTGCCAGTTGTTAGCGTGTAGCAGATTGATGCCGTTGGAAAGTAATACGAGCGGGTAGGTTAGGTCATCGATAGTGTAAGGATAGGAGTTCGACGACTCGTCGTAATGATAGATGTCGTAATTGATATTCCGTATATGATTCATTAGTATTTTACAGGATTTATTCGAAAAATAGATGAGCGGTCCGTGTAAGAATGCGGGAATATGAGGCATCCTCGAATATTTCAATATATCGACGCCTTTGATATTATGAAGGGGATTCTCGAAATCTTCGGGATGCGTCTCGTAATATTGAACCAGATGATAATTCGTCGCAGCCATTTGCGGGTAGTAGGTGAATGGCTGTTCGACCACGGAATGTCCTGTTGAAGACCTGCCAAGAAAGTCGATATCGAGCGTCCCGATTTTCTTTGGGGTTTCTAAGAAATCGACGAGCAGTTTCTCATTAAACTCCAAGTCATCGTTTGAACGCAACACACCGTCTCGTATCTCAAACATTTCATAGAGATACTCCAATGCCAATACGAACTTTTTTAAATTATAAATATAGGAGTCTTCGCATTTAATCGTCATTAAGTTTCCGTCCATCTTATACACAGAGTCTAAGAATAAATCGCCGACGACACAAATGACCTTCCAGTTCCCATATCTCTCTTTCAACTTCAACTCCTTCAACCTCGTATTCCGATACTTCTGGCAACTCGTAACAAGAATGATTCCATCTACGCATTCCTTAGTCATCGCTTCGCTCGGCATCGCTCTCTTCGCTATTCACTGCTATACTTAGTAGCCCAATTGCTTAAATGCTTAACAACTCCTTTAATCCGCCAACGAACTTGCCGTTCTTGAATATCATCGGGAAATGAATGTATGGTATTACTGTGTGTCCTTTCATAAAATTATAAAAGTTGTCTCGTTCTCTACACGACGTTAGATACTTGTCGCATTTAATCGTGGTGCATTTCGCTGCCTTCTTTTTGAGATGATCCTTTGCCATCACACAGTATTTACAGTTCGCTATGCTATACACAGTGTAGTTCGCATTCGAGGGTTTCTTATATTTTGCGTCCATAACCTATATTATATACGATATAATTTATAAAAATAATGTGTTCGCTGCTTCGCTTATGCTTCGCTTATGCTTCGCTTATGCTTCGCTTATGCTTCGCCTACTTTGTCTTTCTCCATTCCGCACCAATCTTTTTCATAATCTCGGGGGCGGAATCGTCAGGGAACTTGCTACGTAGTTCCTTAAACATCTTCTTTACAAACTTGTTATACGGGGTTAATTTACGCTTTGCTGCTTTCTTTGCCTTCGGCTTCTTTGCTCCTCCATCCATACTACAACTACCTGCCATTCACTATGTTTCTATATATATGTAATATTTTTATATTTATGGGGCGAATATATTATTATATGTTTGTATATTTATAGAGATAAGGTTATGTCCCCAAATATTCGCAAAATAATAGATGATACGAAACAAATAAGAGATGATTTAAAAGCACTTCATAAGAATCACTTACAAAATGCAGAGATTGGAAAAAAAAAATTATTAGAACTAAGACGAGCAATTCAAACACCTTCAAGGCAAACACCTTCAATGCGACTATTTTCAAGACGAGCAATTCAAACACCTTCAAGGCAAACACCTTCAAGGCAAACACCTTCAATGCGACTATTTTCAAGTCAAGCACCTTTAAGTCAAGCACCTTTAAGTCAAGCACCTTTAAGTCAAGCACCTTTAAGTCAAGCACCTTTAAGTCAAGCACCTTTAAGTCAAGCACCTTTAAGACGACTATTTTCAAGGCAAACGCCTTCAATGCATACACCTTTGACCCATAAACCTTTACAGACAGATACGAGCGACAAATATATTATCTTATTAACAAAACATAATAATTTAAGGTTAGATTTTTTAAAAATTATTAATGATTTAATTGCCTTTTTTACTATTATGGGTCGATATAAGTTTAATGCGAAACCTTCTATTGATAAACTTAAAGGTATTAAAGGTAATATAGATACAGAGTATAAAAAAAGTTTAAAATATGTATCAGATACATATACGATTCAACAGACTAAAAAATATAGAGAATTATTCTTACAAATTATAGAATGTATTTATCGAATACCAATACCAACACCAACAGATAAAACACTTTCAATATATAGCAACACGTTAAAAACAGTAATTCCTATCTCTCCAGAGTATAATTTAAGAACTGACAATGTAGCATCTCTTCTCGATGAATATGTAAGTAATATGGAAGATAAACAACACGGGTTTAATGTTAAACTTAACTTACATAGAAATATATTATATCATATACTAACAGAAGAATTTATAAAGTTTAATGCCCTTTTTCATTATATTTTTAAGTATATTAATTATTTAGCACTACTTCTAAATAACCCAATAAACGGGTCTGATATTAATCATACAGTAGAGTCTATAACGAATTTGCAACATTCTATATTATTTTCACAAACAAACGCAATTAGAATTATTGATGAATATAATAAATTAATAACAGCATCAAAATCCTTAGGAGCATTAAAAGGTTTTGAATTAACAGAATCAGAATTAAAAGAACTTAACAATATAAAGAAGGAAGAATCATATTATATTTTAGAAACAAAACAAAAGAATGTGATGGAGAATGTAGATAATAATGATATACCTGATTTCGATGATGATGAGATATATGGCGGACGACGAAAGCCCAAGAAGAAGCCCACGAACGCAACTATGAATATGAAGGACATAAAGAGGTTATGTAAAGCCAACCAAATTAAACTTTCAAAGACGAAAGACGGTATCCGTATTATTTATACAAAGAAGGAACTCATCACAAAATTAAAGAGAAAGAAGATATTGTAAGGGCATCAGTCTCGATTTATTTTTATATAATTATATTATTTAGAGATACTATGAACGAACAAGAACTCGCATTCGATAAAAGACAACGGGATGCTATTATTCATAAATCCGATAAAAATCAAGAAATGAGGATATTACTAATCTATTATATTGAGATGAGAGCAAGGTATTTCAATGCGTTTGCGGAGAACATCTATGCTATATTGACGAACATAAACATACTATATGAAACAGTACATAGAGAGGTCGAACAGATACTTGCTATCGCACAACCGACACAATGGGGAAGGAGAATACAAAGTGAATTGTTAGATACATTGATAAAACAAGCGGACAGGAATAAAACATCGTCAATTAGGGTTAAAAAATCTTGGTACACCGTTCCGCCTGATACTACCAATCGAAAAGCCGTAATCGCTCAATCCGAAAAAAGAATTGGTTTATTTCCTGACGACGGTTTATTTAAGATGTTTAAACATCTTACAAACAAGGATATACGTGCCAAAATGATAGCAGAGAATGAACGTATCACATCCTTTTTACAAATTATCCGAAAAATAATGATGAAGATTGACGAAATACACACTATTAAAGTGAGCCATATAGACGGTCATATAAATAAATACATCGTATCATTAAGCGAACGTTTTAACACCAAAAGAACGTTAAGTAGTCGCCTATCTTCTTTATTATCATTTCGTCCTACAAAAATAGCACCAAAACCAATCGTAAGCGGTGTAAGCAGCACGAGCAGCGTAAGCGACGAACTCGCAATCGACAAGAAAGCACCTCTTCTTACGCAAATGTTCGCTTATTCACAAAGCGACCTAATACTATTTCTTACTATCACCGATTCTGTTTTACAACGTCTCGATACATTATCTCTTCATTTAGTGAAGACAAAGATTGATGGTATAGATAAATTAGAAATTATAGATTATATCCGACTATCGTTGGTATCGATATGCGAGAGACGAAGTGAATATATTCATAAAATGCGTATGCTTCACATCATAAATGGGTTTAATCCTAAAATTACTACGTATCCCCCAACATATACGTCGGTTCTTTCGGGATATAAGGGTGGTCGTAAAAAGAAGAAGCCTAAGTCTATTACCAAGGATACGAAGAAAAAGAAGCCAACTAAGAAGCCTAAGTCTATTACCAAGGATACGAAGAAAAAGAAACCTACCACAAAACCAACTAAGAAGCCGACACGACGGATACGTCTGCGATTTCCTTAAACGATACTTTATTATATTTATTAGCAGCATCCTTCGTATCCTTCATATTCGTCCGTATATAAGCGACCGCTTGGAGACACGCATCACACAAGTCGTCTTTTTTCTTGTTATTGTCAAAGATGTCGCATAGCGTCTCGTCGTCTTTAATGTAGTTTTTACAGATTTCGATACTCGTCTGCTTATTCATTTTATATTTATCGTTTCGAAACCCCTTTGCGTTCTTCGCAGACTTTGGTGTCTCGTCCATCTTGACTTGGACGTCAGGCTTATAATCGTGCGTTTTCGTTTTCAGCCCCGCATTCACAAGCACCACGTTCTCGACGATTTTATCCCAGTATTTAAGGAGACTGAAATAGCAATAGATGATGTATTGAATGGACTTCATCATACCGTTCAAGTTCGACGGTTGGTTCTCAATCAGCACATAGTCGATGCTCTCGATTCCCTTGTCCTTTAAACCCCCGACGACATTATCGAGTTCCATATATATCCGCTCGGCGATGTCATCAATCCCTTTGATATCCTTTTTCTTCTCGGCTAACGAGATGATACGCCAGTCTAATATGTGGATTTCTTCCTCGGTCTTTTCCAAGATACACATTGCGAGATTCTTAATCCCGATATCGAAACTGATATAAGTCGAAGCAGTCGAAGCGGCGACGGTCGTCATAGAGGTATGAAAATATAATTGCTATATATCTAATGATATCGATATCTATTTATATGATATTCGTATCAGACACTTCCGTATCGTCAGACACTTCGTATCAGACACTTCCGTATCGTCAGACACTTCGTATCAGACACTTCCGTATCGTCAGACACTTCGTATCAGACACTTCGATGTAGCATCGCTACGCTCTTTTTATTAAACACCGTAATGTTATGATGTTTAATGAGCGTCGAGAGGTTTAGCCAGAAGGCATCATTCACGAACTTGTCGTTGTATCTATTTATTTTTTTATATTTACGATAGAGCCATCGATGTAATTTCTCCAAGATAATCGTATTCGACGGGTTATTCCTGATATACAGTTTTTTATTGGAGATGAGCCTTGAAACGAACTGCTTCAACTCGGATATCTTAGCGTATTCCTGAGGGATGTTCTCCCATAGATTATGAAATTTCAGGTAATCGTAGGTAGGACAGACAAGCAGGTTGTCGGTATAATCGACGAACGTCGGGTTATTATCAATCACCATAATGTGATTCGCTATCGAGTGCGTCTTTGGCTTCTTGATAGCCTTTAATAGTTGCGGTAGTATTTTATTCACTGACTTACGAATATTCCCAGACGCATCTTTAAAGCAGTTGTCCCGTGTGAAGATAGGACGATTGAACTTGATGCCGTTTTGCTTTTCGATAATGAGAATCTCCTTATTCGCCCACGTTTTCTCGGATGCCGTATAAATAAAAAAGTAGCAGTTTGCGAACCTCTTTTTCATCTCGGTCATAAAGGTTATGAAATGCGGTCGCAAGAGTTTTGATTGTAAATCATAGCACTTTTCGAGCATCTTGTCGCACGTCGTTTTATATTTCACAAGATTCCCCAACTGAATGGTATGATTCTTTATACTGATGTTCTTCTTGATGATTTCTTGTATATTATAGATGTCGCACTGATAACTACAATCGCCTATAATCGTGCCATCTAAATCTAAGAGAAATATATAGGGTTCGCCGTTAATATTATTATTCATTTTACTATAATAATATATATATTATATTAAGAAAGTAGGATGACGGAACAACAATATTTGAATTACGCAATACAGGATGCTTGGCGTCAATACATAACAAACCCGTATTTACCCTATAACGAGCCGATACCGCTACACGCATATCAGCAACGGCAACAGCGTCCGCTACCGCAACAGTATCAACAGTGGCATCCGCAACAGTATCAACTACAAGCCTATTCGCAGCATCCGCTTCCACAGCAATATACACGAAGAACATTGCTACCGCAACAGCAACAGTATCAGCGATACACTCAGATACCGATACAAAACATACAACCAGAAAGCGTCGATAAGTTTTGTAGAAGACATAAATATGTAAAAATTGTTTCTTTGGTTTCGAATATTCCCAAAGTTCATAAGGATTTAAAAAAGTTTGATATAAAACTCAAACGGAGTTCTCGGCTTTCGCCGATTCCTGAATCGTAGCATCCGTCGAATCCTCAAAATCGCATAGCCCACGTAGCCCACGTAGCCTCGCCTTGTTTTTCTCATATAATAACGCACGGCGTTTATCGATATACTCCGCCATAGAACTGAATCCGTGTAATATCATCTCGTCTATCTGTTCCGACGACAAATCTAAACGCACCCCTTTACGATTGACAACCACATTCATCGAATACTGCAAGTTTATATTCTTAGGCATAAAATAGTAATCCTTATCATCGGCATTGAGTTCGTTGATGGTTACTTGATTGACACGCAGTATCTCAAACATCTTACAGATTTGTCGCAGAATATAAAAAATATTTATTTTCGTATTCGTCGGGACGTATTCGGCTCTCTCTTTATACAATATCATCGCAATGATATTTTCTTTCGAAACGTGCGAAAATATTTTAATCGGAAAGTTATTTGTAAAAGCCCCATCGTAATAATGTTCGCCGTCAATCACAATCGGCGTGAATAACAAAGGAATCGCCATAGACGCTTCACAAGCGGTGAATACGGATACATCAGGCGTATCCTCAATGGAAAAAATGCGGTTCTCGCATCGATTGATGTTCGTCGTCGAAAAATAGAGATTTACACCGAACCGTTGCGATATTTCTCGAAACGTAGCCGCAGCAGCGTCCGCAGTGTCAGTAGCAGCGAATGCATCGGGATACTTGATACGCAGTCGTTTCTTTAAATGCTCCATAAAATACGAGACGGAACTAAGTCCTAACTTGGAAATCAGGCGATAGTAATTCTTTGTAGGGATACAGCATAGTTCCTTGTCGTCTTTTGAATTGTAGATGATTTCTTCCATCTCTTCGATCGTCAGTTTGAAGGTGATACACAAGGCGACAAAAGAACCGATGGAATTGGCGGCGATATGCGTAATATTCCTATGTAAGTTCTCAATGTATAGATGGCGTATCGCCCCAATATAGACGACGCCTCGCATACCTCCGCCAGATAAAACGAGATGCGTGATATTCAATGTATCCATCCTTTGATTATAAAATAATATATTTTGTTTATATGCTCGAATTATACTCGCATATATCTACGTTGTAGTAGAGCAGAGCCTCCTTCGCCGTATTGTTCTCCGCCTCCTTCTTGTTGCTACCTGTGGATGTCGCTATAATCGCATTGTTCCTGTCCTTAATACAGTATGTGAATATGCGGACATTGTCTTTCATCAGTATCTTTACTTCGTAGAACTTCGGCGTATCTTGAAGATTGTGCATCATATAGGATACAAGCATATCCTTATAGTTATTCTTGATTCGTATGAGTTCGCAAAAGTCGATATAATTCTCGATGATATAGATAATGAAGTTTTCGACGATAAAGTATCCTGCACCAGTGAATGGGGAGATGGCTATCGCATTCGGGAGTTGAACCTTGTCGCTCTCAGTCTGAAAGTCGAGAAACAAAGCCCCAATGAACGCCTCGAATATATCTTCCATAATCTTGAAATTATTTCGTCCTCCCGATTCCTCGACTTGCTTCGAGAGTATCGCAAACTTCGGGAATCCTATTTTTTCGGATAGATAACCGAGCATCCGTCCATTTACGATTTTTGTCCGAATCTTCGAAAGGAAGCCTTCGTTTTGGTCGGGAAACCTCGTGTATAGATAGTTGGCGACTATCATACCGATTAGCGAATCGCCAAGAAATTCGAGGCGTTCGTAGGACATATCTTGAAGCGGAAGGCAATCTGGCGGACAATTCACATTACTCTTGTCAAAGTCAATGTTTTTCATCGTGCAGTAGGATTTATGAACGAACGCTACACGATACAAGTCGATATTTTTAAACGCAATGTTATTCAGTCCGTTCGCATTGAATATCGACGTTAAATCGTCGCTTTGTAAGAGGACATTCTTGTTGTTATAGGGCTGATTCGTCAGTTCAATCTCCTGCGTTTTGTTATGGATGCCTTGAATACGTTTCATCGCGGCCGCTTCGCTTCTTATTTAAGATAAGATACTCGGTATTTATATCATTTTTTATTATATAAATATTAATTGTTTATTTCTTTTAAATAGTATAGTAAAATGGATGATTTTATTATTCAAGATACCGAACCAATTGTCAAAGTGGATTCATTGGGTATCGGTATTAAAACAATACAAGACATCCAACGTATGTCCTTATATGATAACGAATACTTAGTGGTCGGCGACGGTATGGGAACGGCGAACGACAACAGTAATCAAATGGATACGAAATGGAATATGTATGTGAATCACGAGGGGGTCGCCATTAACACCTCCCGCTATATCACTTCGAATTACAGGCAACCGAATGCGTCGCTTTACGTGAATCGAAATATCCAGTGCGACGGCATCATTAACGCCCACAGCATCCAATTTAGCAACATCTCGATTAGCGGCGAGATTGGCAGTAATGCGATAATCGATTTAATAAAAAACATTAATATTCTCTCGGAGTCCCAGCCATTCAAGACAGGCGTCGTAACCTACTTCAACAACCTCTATGATATGAAGTATCCTGTGAATAATATCTATACGCCGAACTATCTAACCTTAGGCGGGTTGGTCGATACGAATTACAATCAGCATCCTTTGAATATCAATTCGACGCCGAACAACGAGTTTGGCAACATTCATCTTGCGATGCGAAACGACACGTATAATTATGCCACCAACGAACTATCCAAGTTAAGCATCGGTATTATTGGCGGTAGCAATATATCCCCCGCCGTCATCTCAACGACGAAAGGAATGCCCTTAGAGTTTCACGTCAATAAATCGGCAAACGAAATCAACTCCTTATATACCCGTGAAGCCATTCCGAGATACACGAAGGATACGGATTATCCGGCGATGACGATTGATAACAACGGGAATGTCTGTATCGGCAAGAATCAGGCTGCGAACGTTATATATTTTAAGAATATTTTGTTGAACGGCATTAGTTCGAACATACCGTTTGCGAACCCGACACGTTTCGACGTGAGGGGCGTTTCTAAGTTCGACGACATCATCATCTATGATAATTTCGCAAATAATTACAAGCATATCGACGACGTCTATATTCGTGCGGACGGCGTAGGTAGCATTCGTCCGTCGCAAATTACCGCAGGGACATTCAACGGCGTTAGTTATTCCTTTAATATCGTCGAAGTTCGGGAGACGCTGAATGCCAAGAATATAAATGCCACGAACACTATCAATGCCACGAATATGAATGCGAATAGCCTCGTCGTATCTGAAAACGCAACGTTTCGAGGCACGACGAACTTCGAGAATACGACGACGCTAACGATGAACCGCTTGGATATTGCGAACGACTTGATGATTGGCGGAATCCGTGTGAATCCTATCAACATAAGCGACCCTACGCTGGGTTATACGACGATTACGAGCGATACGAGCGATGGCAACAAATATTTTTTCACATACGTCCATAGTAATATAGCGAATCTCGACGCAAACCGCAATATCAGTTTCCCGAATAAATTGAGCGTCGGCGTGAATACTGGCGAGGGATTTGCGGGTGTCGTAAATGTATTCAAGACGAAGAGTTCGAATGCCAACTTTGAAGTCATTTTACATGAGAAAGTGAATAACGATAAATATATCGCAAACATCGGGCGACTTTCTCACTTGGACTTCTATGACAACAGTTTAATCGTGAATACGAACAAGATTGCTGGTAAAAAACACAATATGTATTTTTATCCGTCCTTCGATATATCGTCGCTCGAAAACAATGTGTTCCGTCCGAACTTAATTAATTCGCCTCCAATGCTTTCAATTACGAATAATGGCGTTAGCATAAACACGAAACTTCCACACGAAGGGATACATCTGGATGTGAATGGCAAAATCGCCGCTACCGAATATTACATCTACAAGGACGATGTGATAACGAAGAATGCTGGGTTTGTGTATAACGGTGCGAAGAATTACTTTAACATATACAATGAAAATACTTATAAATACTGTATCAATTATGACAATATCTCGGCATACTCTGCGAAAATGCGAGGACTGAACGTGAAACAGGGTATCAACAGCGATACCTATTATCAGAATGACAAACTCATTGAGACACTTCAAGTAACCAACAATCTCGGGAGTTTCTATACGAATAAGAAGATATCGCTTGGGTGGAGCGGAGAAGACGTTCATGCACCATTACAGATACGCAATACGGCGATTGAGGATTATAATCACTCTATCATTAGGATATATCGTGGGGTTCGTGGTGGCGGACTCCACAACAACGCCGATTATAGCGGACTTGATATTTGCGAATACGACAGGGATTTAAGGGCGGACAGGGATTTAGAGAAATGGTTCATTTATAAAAATCACAAGTATAATGATATCGATTCACGAGATGTAGCGAGAATCGGTCCGCTCCAAATCGGATATACGGACAAGACGATTGAGCCGACGAATTTCGGGATGTCGATGTATTACAATACGCTCAACTCGAACTACCACGTCGATTTTAACAACCCGAACGTATCCTATGATTTCTTAAAAGAAAAGACGAATGTTGCGGTATCTATTTACGGCGACTTGGATGTGTATGGGAATATCAACATTGTCGATAGCGGCAGTAATAATTTCAATTTTCGCCTCAAAAAGGTCGAGGGGCTTACGGAGTTGGCAAAGTATATTGACGTCGTCTCGGTATCCAATGTTATTTATAAAAATATCATCGATTATAACGATATCGAGTATTCGGGGAAGAACATCGTCTTTAAGCCTACCAAGTCGATTATCGTCGATTCGATTGTGAATACCGACATTCCGCTTGTGATTAAGCAGAACAACGATAGGCTCTCGGTTGCCAAGTTTATCACCTATACGTCGAATGTTCTTA
>Ga0209358_10002674_pt1 | contig 13450 bp, 10 predicted proteins | sample LauGreFa1BDMLBSN_2_FD_187574 | JGI IMG/M metagenome (GOLD analysis project Ga0209358, IMG submission 187574) | Freshwater lake microbial communities from Lake Michigan, USA - Fa13.BD.MLB.SN (SPAdes) (version 2) | ecosystem: Environmental > Aquatic > Freshwater > Lake | place: Lake Michigan, USA...
CAAGGTCATGCTCGCCGCCCCTGAGCTGGAATCAACTGATCACGCACTTGGCTACATGCATAGAACAATCGAGAACCTCTGTATCGATATCTTCCGAATCGAAGGTCGTCGTCCAAACCTGATTCTCCTTGATGATAACTCAGCAGAGCTTGAATCAACCTGGGTTGATAATAAAGATCATGTTGATGTAATTGCAGCTGCAGATGATGCAGCGATTGTTAGACAAGCTCTAGCAATGCTCTCACCTGCAGAGCGAGCCGCTCTTGTTATGTGGGAGATGGAGGGAAGATCAACTGCAGAAATTGCAGCAGAGCTTGGTATTAAAGAGTCTGCTGTTAGACATACTGTTTCTAGAGCAAGAGCATCGCTACGCAGGGTAATGAGCGAATTAATTGTTGACAAAGAGCGCGGCCTAACAGCGCTAGATATGCTCTCAACTACTTATAAGAAAGCAGCGCAGATCGCTAAGAAATCAAGTAAAGCTGTGCTCTCACTTATTTTAGTTTTCTTCGCCTTCCTTGGCTTTAATGCGATGCCAACAGATAGCGGAGTTCCAGACATTCTTGCTGACGAGGTTGTTTCTTCAAACCAGGCTACAGAGAGCGTTGAAGTTGTAGCACCTACTACTCAAGTAAGTCCTGTGGCTCCTGCCCCTGCTGCTACTAAAGAGAGCAAGGCTGAGGTAAACGCCAAAGCAACTAATTTCTCATTTGCTGGCCTTGATAAGGCTGGGGTACCTACTGGCTTTACCGTTACTGATTCAACTGGAGCACTTGGAAGCCTCTATATAACTAACCGCCAGCCAACCCTCTCTGAGACTGAGTTGACCTTAACTCAAGTCACAAAGACCGATAGCGGCGCTGCCAATATCTTTATCTCTCAGAAGCTCACCTCAGACTCCTCAGGCTTTAGCTATAGCCCACTAGTCTCTTATGGCAAGGATGGTGGCTGGACCCCCCTTGTAACTACCCTGACCTACCTCAACTCTGAGCGTCTTCTAAGCGGTAATTACCTAGTAACAGCGATCATTAAGGTAGAATCTGAGGTTGAAACCACAGTATCTATCCCAGCTAGCACTTCTGGCCGGGATCTTCTTCAGGCTCCAAGGCAGGTAATCACCCGCCTAGTTCTGAACCCAGGAAAGACTCAGATTTTATCTCAAGCAATAAATGTAGTTGAAAAGGGAGTTAAGTAATGAACTCCTACTTTAAGTTTCCTCGCCGCGTCCGGATACACGGCGGGGAATGTGATGCAGTAGCACGTGCATTGCATCACAAGGCAAAGAGAATTTCTTTGCCGTTCGTAGGTGGGAACGTCTTACCTGCGATTAATGAAAGGAAATAAATGTCTACAAAGTTAATCTTCAAGCGCATTGCGCTTGTAACGATTTCTGCGTTGGGCTTTGGCATCTTGTCTTCAGTTACGCCAGCTTCAGCTTTGGCGTCAACTGCGATCGGTGCTTTTGTTGGTCCGAGTGCTCAAACCTCACTTACAGTAGTTGGTGGAGACACCGGAACTACTGCGGCACTAGTTCGAATCGATGTTACAGTTGATTCGGCTACAGGATCTTCATTCTCAACAAACGGGCTCACTTGTGGTGAATCAATCACAGCTACCGTTCTGAGTGCCCCAACAGGTCGATTCTCTGGAAGCATGGCCGATACATTCACTGCTCCCTCAAGCACTGGAGGTTTAAGTTCCAGGTCTGATTTGGCAATGGTCGAAATCAGAGGAAATGCCCAGGAAACGGGAACAATCGCGTCAACAACTGGTACATCTACCACTGCTTATACTGACTGGACTAAGTTGGAGACTATTGCAATGACCGGAACCAAAGTTGAGTCCACTACTGCGGCGAATGCTCTTGCAGGTCGTGAACTTATTGGCGGTACCGGTAATCCAACTGCGGGAAGGATTTCGGACGGCGTAGTTAGCTGTTCAAACACCTTTGCTTTTAACATGGATGGAACTAGACAGAATGTAACTAATTTCAACAAAGTTAGTTATTATGTTTCCATCATACCGCGCACAGGAGCAGATGTTTTTAATAGAGGCGCATACACAGTTAGATTCCAATTGACTGACGTCAATGGTGCGGTTGTGGGTAATTCAGATGTCAAGATCGATTTCGTAGCAGCAGCAGCAAGCTCTGATGCGACATTGACTCTAACATCCAATGGAACCTTTATTAAGAGCGCAGCTCTGGCAACGACTGACACTGCTGGCAGTACAAATGTGTCGGTGGCGTTGAAGAATCGTGATGGTGGTTTGGTCCGTACAAATATTGGCCAAGCTCCAACGCTAACTTCAAGAATGCAGGTTTCAACAACTGCTACTCCTGTCTATACCGAAACGGGTTCACTCCGAGCTTCTGACACAGGCGCCTTCGGCGTTGATTTCGGTAATTACGGGGCTGGCTTTGGTGGAACACTCAAGCCGCAGGATGGTGTTTATGGTTTGCTAACTACTGGTTCAGTAGCTGGCGAAAATCCAGGAACCCTGCCAAATATGCCGACAATTGCAGCGGACTCAGCTCGTGTTTACCGCTTCAATATTCTCTACGGTAATGCAACTCCAATCACTACAGCCTTCACGGTTTTTGAAGCCTCAGGTAGTGGTTTGGCTAGTGCACCTGCAACCGATGTTCTAGTAACGGCAGCTGGCATGTCCACTGCTGATCAACTAACAAAGTCTGATGCAGATATGGGAACAACGTTCACTCTCCCAACAACTACAACCTCAGCGACTGTCAAATTCACAATTCAGACAGCCGCAAGCGCCGCAAATTCAGCGGGTGCGACGTTGACAGTTAAGCCAACCTGGAGCGGAAGCTATGGAACAGCGAATGTAACGCCGGCAACCAGCACAACTGGAACCGCCTACACAACTGATGCCAGTGGAAACTTCTCAGTAACCGTAACTAACACGGCACCAGTTTCAGGTGGACAGGTTGTACTCAACCTTTCTGCAGGTGACGTTTTTGGTGCTGAGTCATACACCGCAACGCTAAGGTGGCAGGCAGCTGCCCCTGCAGCAATTGCTGTTATTGATCCACTTTCTGGAGTCTTCGTTGGGACAGGTACAACAAATGTCACAACCGTCAGAATCACAGATCAATTTGGCGCTGTTATGGCTAACCAACAGGCTTCAGTAGCCCTAAGTACTACCAGTGCAAACTATTCCTCAACCACAGTGATAGCACCTATCACTACTGGTGCATCTGGAACAGCTACCTATTCACTTGTAGGTGGAGCAACGACTGCAACGGCTGACACAATCACCTTTGCATGCGTTCCAACGGCATGTACTTCTACTGCCTCTGCAACAATGGCGTATAACTACATCTCCACAGTTCCTGCAGTAAGTTCTCTTGCTGGTTACTTCAACCAGAATTGGAACGCTACTGCCGTTTCAGGAACTGCTTGGCCTGTATCAGGTGATTTATTCCAGACTGGTACATCAACCAAGTTGGTACTCAAAGCCGACTTTGATACCACCAAAGACATATCTGGTTATTTGGATACAACAACAGATGCGTTGGTAAGCCTTGCGCTCTACGGAACAACTTCTACAGGTGCATTTGCAACTGGAGCAGTTGTTACTGTCACTGCAGGTAGTGGCGGACACGTTCTTAGCTCAACTGGCATACCATCTGCATCACGTAATTTCTTGATCGGTGGAGCTGGTTGGACTGGAAATATCCAGATTCTTGCAACTAAGACTGGTGCCGTTCCTTTCACTGTAACAAGTGGAACAACATCCAAAACGTTTACTCTACAAGTTGCTAACGCATCTACTGATGGACGTTTCATCAACATTACTGGTGCAGCTACCGGAACAGCTAATGGATCAGGAGTCCCTGTAACAGTTACAGTGACCGATGCCTTTGGTAATCCAGTACCATCTGTAAATCTAGTTGTTACTGCATCAGGAGTGGGTTCACTACTTGGTGGCGCAACTTCCTCCTCATTCTCAACCGATGACACAGGAAGTTATACCTTCCTAGCAACATCGCTTGTTGATGCAGGCGGTGTCGCAACATTTACTGCTAGAACCAGCACTGCTGGTGACTACAGCGCTGCTGCTGGTTACGTCAGTGATACAGCAGTAGCTACAACTGTTGCTGCGGGTAACTCAAGCAAAGCTCTGAACATCACCTTTGGTGCTGGTCAGAACGCTGCTCAGGTAGCTGCTGAAGCTGCCACCGATGCAGCTGCTGAAGCTATCGATGCTGCTAATGCCGCAACTGATGCTGCAAACCTCGCTGCTGAAGCAGCAGATGCAGCTACCGTTGCCGCTGAAGAAGCACGTGATGCTGCTGATGCTGCAACCGCTGCTGTTGAAGAGCTTGCTACTCAGGTTGCCACATTGATGGCAGCTTTGAAGGCTCAGATCACAACCTTGGCTAATACAGTTGCCAAGATTGCAAAGAAGGTCAAGGCATAGAGTTTTAGCTCTATAACTTGTAAAGCTAAGGGCCTTGCCCATCTTCGGATGCGGCAGGGCCCTTAGTGCATTTGCTATAGTGATTCAGTGGGAATAGAACCAAGTGGTCGAATTCATTCTTATACATTCCCCCTTCTAGCTCTGCTTTTGGTCCCGATAGTTATTTTCCCTAGGGCGTCAGATCCCTTTAATCTTCCCAAAGCCTTAGTCCTTTTCACATTGGCCGTGGGTGGACTTACTCACCTTTTGCTTTCTGCAAGAGCGAGATTTTCAGGGCTTGTGAATTACACCCTCTATGCCCTAATTATTACTATGGTCATTGCAAGCCTCTTGAGTGAAACAACTTTGGCTAGAGCCATATTTGGCCTCCCTGGACGTAATAACGGATTGATTTACTACATTTCAATTTTAATACTTCTGTTAATTGCTAAAAATTGTTTAGTTTCTTCACGTTTTGAAAAGCGCTTACTTCTCTCAATTCAAATTCCTTTTTTAGTTAATATTTTTTACTCTTTTCTTCAATTCATCGGCGAGGACCCCATTCCCTGGGCCAATCCTTATAACCCAATAATTGGAACATTTGGGAACCCAAACTTTGCATCCTCTTTCCTGGCTGCATCAGCAATTTTCTATATGTTTATGAGTTTCCAGGCAAAGGGATATGTAAGATTTGTCTATCTTATCTTCAGCGCCTTCTCGATTAGCCTCTCTGCTCTTTCAGAGTCAATCCAAGGCATACTTCTCTTTTTTATTGCAATAACAATATTTGTTGTAATCTGGCTTTTTAAGAAATCAAAGCGATATGCGGGTGCACTAATCGTATTTCTTGTTTCATTCGGCTCAGCTCTATTCATGGGTTTTCTTGGATTTGGACCTCTTAGCATGTTTCGCGAATACACCTTTGCTCTAAGATTTCAATATTGGACAATAGCTTTGAAATCTGCAATCTCTTCGCCTATTTTTGGATTAGGCCCAGACTCTTATGTTGAAGGTTTCAGGCAATTTCGTAGTAAAGAATTGGTTAACACTTACTCTGTAGAACTCTTAGCGGACTCAGCTCACAGCGTGCCACTCAATGTTGCGGCCAACTATGGGTTCATAGTCTTTCTTTTATATTTAGCACTCCTTGCCATCGTGACTTACCTAAGTGTAAAAAGAACTTTATCAAAGGGGGCACGATTTGATCTTTATGCACTCTTTACGGTTTTGTGGATTGCGCTTTTGATTCAGTCGTTTATTTCTATCGAACAAATTGGCCTATCCACAACTCAATTGATAATCGGTGGATTCTTACTGAATCAATCCTGGAGGGGTGCTGAGTTGAGCCAGAGCCAGGATAAGACAAATCTGAGAAATTCAAGAGCTCAAAAAAACTATAGTTCAGCAAGAGGTATTAAAGAGTATAAAGGGGAATTTTCCTTCGCTGCTTTGGCAATTGCATTCGTAGCAATCCTACCAATCATTAGGGAGGATGTGGCCTTGAATCAAATAAAGGTTGCCAGCGTGGATTCTGGTGTTAGCGATGAGGTAGTTCAAGAGCAATTTAATAGGTTTTCTTTTTATACAAAAGATGAGTGGAACCGAGGCGTTTGGCTTTACAATTACTTATTAAACGCAAGGCGAGTTGAAGCGAGCAATGAATTACTCACCTCAATTATTGCAAAAGATGGCTCTGCTACGGAAGCATTAGACCAACTTAGCAAAGTTTATCTTGCTGAAAATAGACCTGATGATGCCCGAGTAACCTACCTTCGAATTCTAGAGCTGGAACCTTTAAACGCAAAAATTAGGATTTCGTTGGCTGAGGTGGAGAAAACATTGGGTAATGCTGCAAATCAGCGAATAATACTTGAGGGTGTTTTGAGAGACTACCCAAATACTAAGTGGGCTGATACCGCCACTTTAATTTTAAGCCAAGGGTAAATTAGCGTCTTTGTCGCAAAACCACGTAGAAAGTCTGAACTTTATTGGTGCTAAGGCCAATCAATCCGTAATGGAATTATTGATATGGCAAGAATAATGAGCAGGGGTGCCTTAATCTACTGTGCGAGCTATTTTGGCCATATCTAAAATAATGTCATTAAGGGAGAATTGTGGTGCCCAATTAGTTAATCGAATGAGCAATTTATTATCTGGCACCCGCCTAAGCATGTCTTCATAACCTTTTGCATACCCATCTTCGTAAGTTTCAAAGATAATTTTGCTTTGTGATTTGGTCAAATTAATAACTTTTTCTGCCAAAGAGAAAATGGAAATTTCTTGATTTACCCCGACATTGACCGGAGTTCCAATTGATTGCTGGTTGCTTTCAAGTTTAATTAGAGCTTCAACAATGTCTGCAACGTGACCAAAACATCTAGTTTGTTCGCCGTTTCCAAAGACTATGAGTGGATTCCCATGAATGGCAGCAGAAATAAATCTAGGAACCACCATGCCATAACGGCCAACTTGTCGTGGTCCCACTGTATTAAAGAGACGGGCGATGCGAGTTTCCAGGCCATGTTGTTGGTGCATAGAGATTGCGATAGCTTCATCGATTGCCTTTGCATCGCTATATGACCAACGAATCTTTTGGGGAGCTCCAATGATTCTATCGGAGTCTTCCTTCAATAAGTCTGATGAGTTCTTGCCATAAATTTCACTACTACTGGTTATAAATATTGGACGCTTATATTTCAGGCAAGCATTAAATACATTTTCAGAACCTTCAATATTTGTGCGAATACTCTTAAGAGGGTGTTCCAGGATATTAAAAACTCCTACCGCAGCCGCTAAGTGAAAGACGCGGTCAACTTTAGAGGTGAGATCATCTACCAGATCGGCATTGAGGATATCTCCCTCAACTAGCTCAAGTAACTCTTCATTAGCATGCTGAAGTAAGTTCTCTCGACGGCCGGTGGAGAAATCATCAAGGACAGTGACAGAGTGGCCATCTAAAATCAATCTATCTACAAGATGTGAGCCAACAAAGCCCGCACCACCGGTGACCAGATATCTCACATACCCTCCATGGCTATTTTCACTCTGAATCTTACTGAGTTTCTACTCGATACCGATAACATAACCTCATGTCCGATTCAGCTAGAGGAATAGTTGCAATTGTAGGCCAAGGATATGTGGGCCTTCCTCTGGCTATGGCCGCAGCAAGTTCTGGATGGAAGATCCTAGGAATTGACCACTTCGAAGAGAGAGTTCTCTCCCTCAACTCTGGAAAGAGCCATATAGAGGATGTCAAAGATAACCAACTTCAAGAGGCGATTAAATCTGGAAGATATATTGCTTCAGGAGATTTTGAGCAAATCTCCTCTGCCGATATCTGCATTCTCTGCGTCCCAACCCCAGTAGATTCTGCGGGAAAGCCTGATACCAGTTATTTAGAGAGAGCTGTCATCTCTGTAGCCCCTCATTTGAAGAGGGGAGCACTTCTGATTAATGAATCAACCTCATACCCAGGAACTGTTCGTGAGTTAATCATTCCATTAGTTGATAAGCATCGAGGAGAGGGAGTTGAGTCTCTGCTCTTTTCATCATCTCCAGAGCGAGTTGATCCAGGTAATACCCTATGGAACCTTAAATCAACGCCAAGGCTAGTTTCAGGTATCGATGAAGAATCTAAAGCCTCGGTGGTTAATTTCTATAGGTCATTCTGTGAGGAAGTAATTTTAGTCTCCTCGCCAGAGGTGGCAGAGATGGCAAAACTACTAGAAAATACTTTTAGGCAGGTAAACATTGCTCTGGTTAACCAACTTCTACCTCTCTCTCAAAAACTAGGGATTGACCTACGAGAGGTAATTGAGGCTGCTGGAAGTAAGCCATATGGATATATGAAATTCTTTCCTGGAGCTGGCGTTGGTGGCCACTGTATTCCCGTTGATCCACTCTATCTTCTCTGGAAAGCACGCGATCTTGGTGTAGATCTTCCCTTTGTGGCAAATGCCGATCAAGTGAATTCAGCAATGCCGAAATATGTTGTTCAACGACTAATTGATCTTGCCAAACCTGAGAGTGGATCTCTCATTGCAGTGTTAGGAGTCTCCTATAAGCCAGGGGTCTCAGATACCAGGGAATCACCTGCCGAGGATGTTATGAATGTGTTGAAATCAAAGGGATTTAAGCCGCTATGGTCTGATCCATTAGTGGAGAGTTTCCATGAGTTTGAACAATATAAAGGTCAGAGAGTCTCAGGAGCAATCCTTGTCACTAATCAAGCAGGGCTTCCAATAAGTGACTTAATCGATTCTGGCGTGAAGATTCTGGACTGCACCGGAACATTAAAGAGTATTTCTCTAGTCGAGCAACTTTAAGCCTCTTTTGCTAGGTTGGCACAATGAGAGCCAAGGTAAGAGCTTTAGCTAAGCTAATCTGCTTCACTCTCTCCCTCTCTCTTCTAACAGCCCTACCTGCTTCTGGAGCTGACTTAAGAGTCATCGATATTGCTCAAGTGACTTGGAATGGAGCAAAGAGTCCATCCGTTAATTCTCAAGAGATAATTAAATCAATTGAAGAATCTGTTGCTCCAAACTGGAAGTCTTTCACCTCTACAAAGGCAGGTAGTAAAGAGGATAAATCCATTACTTTTCAATATGGAAAGACTCTTAATACTCCAGTGCGACTTAGCGCTCCCATGAATTGTAGTGGAGATAATTTCACACTCTTTATTAACAGCGTGCGGAGTCAGGTATATAAAGAACTTGGCGTGGGCGAAGAAGGTCGATATTTAATCATTCTCTCACCAGATGCGGGATGTATCTGGAGCGGTAGAGCTTTGATGGGTAGTTTTGCATCAAAGGGTGGATCGATGGTTCTTCATAATACTGCCAGTGCATTTGTCATAACCCATGAGTTAGGACATAACCTAGGACTCGGCCATTCGAATCTCTTACGCTGCTCTAATGGAGCAAGCGATGGTCCATGGAGCTCTACCTGTCGCGGTATTGAATATGGCGGAACCGTTGATGTTATGGGCAATGTTGAAACCGATGGCCCGCTCTCGATTTATCATCAATGGCGATTGGGCTTAATTAATAACGCAGAGGTGCGCCAATCATGGGTGAGTGAGAATATTGAGTTAAGTGCGATAAATGCGCCAGGGGGATTAAAAGGGATATTTCTCCGTGATGGCCAGGCAACCTACTGGGTTGAATATCGTCGCCCTAGCTCTACCCAGAGCTTTACTCCGGGCTTAGTAATCTATCGCTCTGATCCACCACCCTTTCAATTTATCGATACACCTCTTACAGATGAAGTGATAGTAGGCAGCCCTGGATTAGGGGTTACCACCGATATGTGGATGCTCAATCTTGATACTTATAACTACTCACAGAGTGGACGAGCCACTGGCTCAATGACATTGGCGGCCTCTAAGAGCGCTACTTTATTTACTGGAAATATCACGCTATCCCTAACAGCAACTACAGATAGCGATAAAGTAATGGTTGCTATAACTCGAAAGAGTGATATGAGCCCCCCGCCTACCCCGGTTATAAAAGATCCAAGGAGATGGGGATCACCTGATGCTGAGATTTTAGAGACAGGTTTTGAAGATCGCGAGAGCGCCATTGCAGAGTTTCAATTAAAGATTTCAGGACAGGGCGAGCAGATCTTAAATACTGGTAGCGATGGAACAGTCGCCACATATCTAGATCCTTTCAATAATCGCAAGGCGCTGCGAGTAAAGGATCTCCCAGAGGGTGATTTTGAATTCTCTATCCGCTCTAAAGATATCTGGGGAAATATCAGCACCTGGTCTAACCCGGTGAAGGCTCTAATAGATCGCAGTTATCCATTAGTTGGCCGTGAGATAGCTGTTACTGAATTTAGTAAGGATCGTCTAGGGATAGGGCTAACCTCCTTTAGCGATAAAGGAATCGGTCTCTGCCAAACTGCCATCGTTAACGAAGATGGCTGGGTTCTTCAAGCTACACAAGAGAGCCAGAGACCATCACTTAATATGGCTTTAAATTCTCTTATTTCAGCAAGATTTGAAACCTTTGACTGCCTGGGAAATGGCGTTACCGGCTCATTAAAGCTCTCAAATCAGGTAAGAAGCGCTTTAGATGCTAAGAGAACAGGCAAATGGTCGAATGTCTCAAATGCAGGGGTTGCTGGATTGCGGTGTAAAGGCAAGTGCACTATCTCTCTAACGGTTCGAGATAATGTAGCTCTAATCTCAGGTGAGGGTAGCGCCGATATTCTTCTTACTGGCAAAGTTGTGCAGAAGATTGGTGCTAGTAGTAATCAAGGACCAAGAGTATCTGCCAATCTCTCTCTAGGTTCAAGCAGTAAGGTAATGAGAGTCTCGGGTAGAGATTTCACTATATATGGTTTTATCCAGAGCAGAGTTGAAATCAGCGGAGAAGAGAATTTAAGTCGTAGAGCAAATATTGAAGATCCATCACTTGGTGAGCTTATTCAGAGTAGGTTAGCTAGATTTGGATTTAGGCAGGGAGATTTTTCTAACCCTTGGGTAATACAACCGATGGAGCGAGGCACGACCTTATTGGATCCATCTTTAGATCTCTGTAGCGCAACATATAAGTCAGAGAGTGGGCGGCAATATCGCCGTCAAGTTATTGCATCTAAGATGGGTAGCCCCTATATCTTCCTATCAAGTGAAGTTGTGAAGTATGTAGATAAGAGCGCTGCTGATTCTGCCCTTGCAGAGCTAAAGACAAATTATGAAGCCTGTGTTAAGAATAAGGGTGGCAGTGAAAGTGATGGAACATTTACTGATTACACCTTCACTGCTCTACCTATAAGTGATGCCGCTCTACTTCCAGAGGGATCTAGAGTCTTGGTAAGGGCCCAGATTGGAAAGGGAGCTTCTGCTAGACAATTACTTGCCTTCTATCAATTTAGAGAAGAGTTATTTACCGGACTTTATATTGTTAAGGCTGGAGAGGTTGGCTATAGCGATAGTGAGACTAAGCGTTGGTTTGAAGTTGCAGCGATAATGGCTGAGAGGTTAAAGAGCTCATCAATTAAGTCTTAGAAACTTAGAATTCTTACTTCTTTAAAAGGGTAGTGCTACCAAATCAACATCTTCTTCGGCCAAACCTGAGAGAGTTCCGTTGAGTGGTTTTGATTCACTCTTTTCATTAGTGAGATAAACAGTAATCGTATATTTCTTGCCCGCTATTGAGGTCTTTGTAGACACTTGTATCTTTTCATGAGGAGTCGATCTGAAGGCTTTCTTCGAATCGGCTTGGCTCAGAAGTGCCGTCTCATCAGACATGAGGGAGCCTTTTTTGAGCGTGGAGTCTGTGCTAGGCTTGTGTCAAGAAATTTCTTGATGGAGGCATAATGGCTATTTCACGCGAAAAATTCGCTTCGCAGCTTGACAAGGATTTATTGAAAAGAGCAAGGGTTCATGCGGAAAAGGAAGGCCTGCAATTTCAATCGCTGCTGGAAAACGCCCTACGCGATTATTTGGATAGCGCTGAATCAGGCAAGCCGCGGGCAATCGTCATTGAGGCTCTAGCCGAAAGTATCGATCAATTTGATGATCTTTACGAAGCACTGGCCCAGTGAGTTCAAAAACCAATTACTTAAGTACGAACGAAGCACTTCTGATACATGCCATCTTGCTACGAAAATATGGAGGGGCGGAAGGACTTCGAGATGCTGGCCTTCTCGAGGCTGCACTTTTCCGTCCACAAACGGGGTATTACTCCGACATAATCCAGGAAGCCGCGGCGCTGATGGAGAGTTTGGCAATCAATCATTGTTTTGTGGACGGAAATAAGCGAGTGGCAATTGGTGTGACCGATGTATTTTTAAGAATTAATGGATATAGATTTGATTGTGATGGTGCAACAGTTTTTGCTGAGATGATGCGAATGTTTGATGAAAAGGATTTCAAGTTTCCCTCAGTCGATAAATTCTTAAGAAGTATAGTGGTTCAAAAGTGAAGAAAGTCTGGGTTGTTGGAGAAGCTTTGATGGACTTGATTCCCGTTGTTGGCGGGGATCGTGTTCCAATAGTAGGCGGTGGCCCGGCCAATACCGCTAAGGCAGTGGCTCGATTGGGATATCCGACTTACTTTGTGGGTGGAATTTCTTCCGGTGAATATGGTCGTGCTGTTGAATTGGAATTACTGAGAAGCGGAGTTGATTTATCTCTTGTTCATCGTGGGGACTCACCGACCGCACTTGCTATTGCAACTATTAATGAAGCAGGCCTTGCTAGCTATGAATTCAAGCTAGATTCAACGGTAAGTTTTAACTTCCACTCCTCTTGGCTTCCTAAAGAGGATGCCGAAGTTATTCATATCGGCTCAGTTGCTACTCTTTTAGAGCCTGGTGCTTCAGAGCTATATAAATGGCTCTCAAATAAGAGCGCAACGGTAGTTTTTGATCCCAATGTAAGGCCTTCAATTCAAGGCAATAAAGAGATCTATCGAGATAGCGTTGAGAGATGGATAGAGCTAGCAAAGATTGTGAAGCTAAGTGAAGATGATTTCTCCTGGCTCTATGAGAATTCAGAGAGTGAAGTAATTACTAACTGGCTCTCAAGAGGTACCGAGATAGTGGTAGTTACTAGGGCTGAGAGGGGCTTATCTGCTTTTACTAAAGAGGGAAGAATTGATTACCCTGCAGCAAAGGTTGAATTGGTAGATAGCATTGGGGCGGGCGACACAATTGGTGCTGTAATTGTTGAGGGACTTCTTAAATACGGCCTAAATGGTCTAAAGACAGATGTTTTGAGGCAAGTGCTAGAGCGAGCAGCAAAAGCTGCTGGAATTACCTGCTCTAGAGCAGGTGCTAATCCTCCTTGGAAAGAAGAGTTAGATTTAGCGCTATGAGCCTTCTTCATGCAATTGATGGCGGTGAGATCTCACTAGAGATTGATGTTGATCAAGGGGGAAGAATCTCATCCTTAAGATTTAGAGATATTGAGTGTGTTCTGCCTTTTAGAGGTCAGGTGCTTACCTGGGGTTGGTATCCCATGGCTCCTTGGGCAGGAAGAATTAAAGATGGTCTAATTAAAAATAGTAGAGGAGAAG
>Ga0209358_10002676_pt1 | contig 13449 bp, 7 predicted proteins | sample LauGreFa1BDMLBSN_2_FD_187574 | JGI IMG/M metagenome (GOLD analysis project Ga0209358, IMG submission 187574) | Freshwater lake microbial communities from Lake Michigan, USA - Fa13.BD.MLB.SN (SPAdes) (version 2) | ecosystem: Environmental > Aquatic > Freshwater > Lake | place: Lake Michigan, USA...
AAAGAAGATCTTGGATTTGAAAAGTCAAAGTAATTAGCTATGCCAGTCAAATTTGGAATTGATGTTATAATTGCAAGTGCACCCAATTGGAAAACCAAACGCATTGGACTACTTACGAATGATGCAGCAAAAACAAATACAGGAGTTTTAAGTAGAAAGGCATTGATTGACGCTGGATTTAATATCGTAAAACTATTTTCACCGGAACATGGAATTACTGCTTCCGGTGCAGATGGCGCAAAAATGATGGATGGTATAGATGATATTACTGCGAAACCTATTATTAGTTTGTATGGCGAAAAGATGAAACCTACCAAACAGGATATGCAAGATATTGAACTACTCCTATTTGATATCCCTGATGCGGGTACCCGGTTTTATACTTATTTATGGTCATTGACTTATTTTATTGAAACTGCAGCTGAAAATAAATTAAAAATAGTTTTATTAGACCGCCCCAATCCACTAGGTGGCAATTTTGAATTATGCGAAGGCCCATTACTTCATGAATCTGTTGCAAGTTTCATAGGCCGATTTGATATACCCATCAAACACCAAAGCACATTTGGTGAATTAGGAAAATATTTTAATGCCACACAATCTTGGCATGCTGATTTGGAAGTAATCCATTGTGAAAATTGGAAAAGAAATGCAATGGCTACTGACTGGCATTTACCTTGGGTAAAACCATCCCCTGCTTTGCAAAATGTAGAAGCATGTATGCTATATCCTGGATTATGTTTTTTTGAGGCGACGAACGTTTCAGTCGGACGCGGAACCAAACATTCATTTGAATGGATTGGTGCTACCTGGCTTAATTTACCAGCCATCGCGATGGTTTGGCAAAATTTACTAAGAGAAGAAATAAAAATTGAAACCATACCATTAAGTATTTCACAATCAAATGGTGAAGTTCAAGAAACCAAGGGTATAAGAATTAAAATTATTGATCCTAGTCAATACAGATCAGTCATGACAGGATTATTACTATTAAAACTTATTAAGGACTTGCATCCACAAGATTTTAAATGGCAGTCCTATCCTACACAAGCAAATCCCAGTGGCGAAAATCACTTGTCCTTATTAATGGGCATACCTAATGCCCAACAATTATTTGAACAGCCGCTACAAATTTGGCTTCAGCATATCACAAAATTAGTTAGAGTCACCCACTGGCAAAAAGAAATTAGCCCTTATTTAATTTATCAGTAATTTTATAAACAACCAACTCCTGCATGCAAATAAAATTAAAAATAACTAACCAATTAATTTGGAACCTGATTTTAGGTTTAAGCTTTTTAATAATAATGAGCTTGTCAAGAATTGCAACAGGAATTGTTTTTAAAGCACCCGCTTCAGAAACGGGTTCAAATATGGAAGCCTTTTTCTTAGGATTTAGATATGATTTAAGATATGTGGGTATTATAATGATGTTGGTTTTTATTTTAGGCTTATTCAAAAAAACGAATCCATTTTCGAGTAATCAAGGAAAAAAATGGGTGCTAGGCATCTGGTTATTTTTTAGCTTTAGTTTGTTTATACTATATGCAACTGACTTTGTGCATTTTGCCTATTTACATCAACGATTAAATGCAAGTATTTTAACCTACCTAGAAAATTTGGGCATCTCCACCCAAATGATGTGGCAATCCTATCCTATCGTTAAAATTAGTATTGGATTTATATTATGCATGTTTGGGTTTTATAAGTTTATCCAATTCACTTATAATATGGTTGCACAAAAAGTAACCACCACAAAGTCAAACCCACTTACCCATATTTTATTTTTTTTACTATTTGCATATTGCATTGTAGGCAATATCGTATATACCGGAGGACAGTATCCGCTTAGATGGAGTAATGCCTATACCTTAGGTAGCGATTATAAAGCGAACCTTGCTTTAAATCCATTTCAATCTTTTTTTAGCACACTAGATTTCAGAAATTCAAAGGTAGATATGGAACTACTAGGTGAAAATTATGAAGCGATAAGTGATTACTTACAAATACCTATTGCAGAACGAAATAACAAAACACTCAATTTCAAACGTACTTATACGCCAATTCAAAATGATTCCGTGGGTGGGCAAATAAAGAATGTCGTATTGGTTATTTGCGAATCTTTCTCGATGTATAAAAGTTCATTAATTAATAACCCATTAAACGCAACCCCCTATTTTAATCAAATGAGCAAGGAAGGGGTGTTTTTTAATCGTGCATTTTCACCTGCATATGGAACTGCACGTGGTGTTTGGGCTGTGCTAACAGGCATACCAGATGTACAACCGGGTAAAACCTCAAGTCGTAACCCATTGGCTGTTGACCAACATACAATCATTACTGATTTTAAAAATCATGAAAAATTTTACTTCCTAGGCGGAAGTGCTAGCTGGGCCAATATTAGGGGCGTGTTGACGAACAATATATCAGATTTAAATATTTACGAACAAGGGAAATATACTGCAAAGGAAGTGGATGTTTGGGGCATTAGTGATCATGATTTATTTATAGAAGCCAATAAAATATTAAAAGATAAAACAAAACCCTTTTTTGCGATTATTCAAACGGCAGACAATCATCGCCCTTATACAATACCCGCAAATGATTTAAAACAATTTCAAAAAAGAATAGTTCCGAATGATTCATTAAGAAACCACGGCTATGAAAGCAATGATGAGTTTAATGCATTTAGATATACCGATTTTTGTATTGAACAATTTATTGAATCAGCTAAAAAAGAGGCCTACTTTAATAACACTTTATTTGTTTTTGTTGGCGACCATGGTATTAAAGGAGATGCGGGAGATATGCTTCCTAGAGTATTTAGTGATAATGGATTAACAAATATGCATGTACCATTATTGTTTTACGCACCGTCCATATTAAAAGCAAAAACATACGCAACGCCGGTTTCACAATTGGATGTACTTCCTAGTATTGCTTCACTCACCAATATTGCTTACACCAATACCACACTTGGTAGAAATGTATTCTCACTTATTCAAAATTCAGATCAAAACGAAATATTCCTGTTTGACGACTTTGCAAACTCCATAGGATTATTTAGCAACACCCATTATATTGGCTATCCCATCAAAGATGATAAAAATTTCAAATTCAAAAGCACAAAAGATAATCAATTAGTTCAGCCTGATTCCATTGCAGTTCGTATGAAAAAACAAACAGCATTAATTTACGAAACAGCCAAGTACCTTTTAACCAATAATAAAAAATTGACACAGTAGCTTGTAAAGAGAAAGTAATGGAAATAAAAAATATAGCCATACTAGCCAATACAACCGCAGGCAAAGGGAAGTCAAAACAAATTTCCATTTGGTTACAGGAACAATTAATAAATCTTAACAAGCCATCTACTATTTACGATCTTGATTGGCCTTCCGAGGCGGAATTAAACCAATATTCAGATGTCTGGGTCATTGGCGGCGATGGAACCATCAATTATTTTATCAATAAATATCCCAATTGTAAAATACCTATAACCTTATTTTGTGGTGGCACTGGGAATGATTTTGCTTGGAAATTATATGGTGATGTTAAAATAGAACAACAACTTGCTACCATACTCGCTGCAACTCCTAAACCAATAGATGCAGCAAAAGTTAATGGCAAATTATATATTAATTGTTTAGGGGTCGGTTTTGACGGGGAAATATTACAATCCATGAAATCGATCCGATTTATTGGCGGACATTATGGCTACTTATTGGCTGTAATTTTTAAAATATTCTTTTTTAAGGAACAAAAAATACAAATACAAATAGGTGATGAAATTTGGAATGAAAAGTTTTTACTAGCCCTTATTGTCAATTCCTCTCGCGCAGGTGGTGGATTTTTTATTGCACCTCCCGCAGAATTAAATGATGGATTGTTAAATATGGTATTAAGTAAGAAAATTTCTATTTTAAAAAGGTTATGGTACCTCCCTGTGATACAAAAAGGCAAACACCTACACTTACCATTTATTATTCATCGACTAGCTGAAAAAATTACGATAAAATGCGATAAGGAATTACCTATTCAAGTTGATGGAGAATTGTTATACGCGAAAGATATTCAAATAGAGGTTTTACCTAGTCAATTTTTATTTAGGTATTAATTAAGCCGTTTTCTTCTTCCCCTTTATCTACTAATTTATCAGTCCTTTTTGTTCCAGCGTACATTTCATATTCCAATAACCTACAGTCAATGGTTGCATTGTAAAATTCAATACGGCGACTTGGTTTTAATCTTATTTTTTTGGCCAATTCTAAATTACCTGTAAAAATATAGCCCAAATACCCTTTGCACTTATTCTTCAAAAAATCACCCATTCTTGCATAAGTAGCTTCCAACTCTGCTTCATAGCCTAATCTTTCACCGTATTCAGGATTAAACATTACCACTGCACCCTCCTGAGCTTCAGGAACATTTGTGTTTTCAAAATCGCAGTCTTGGAAGTAAATCAAATGTGCGACACCAGCCACTTCCGCATTCGTTTTTGCAGTATCAATTGCTCTTTTGCTAATGTCAGATGCTATGATTTTAAGTCCGGGTAGTTTAATTATTTGTTCCTTCAATTTTGCATTTTCAATTTCATACATGGCTTTATCATAACCAAGAATATGCATAAATGCATAATTACTTCTTAATAAACCAGGCACACGATTGGTGGCAATCAAAGCTGCCTCAATGGCTAATGTACCAGAACCACACATTGGATTTACAAAAGGTGCATTTTTGTCCCACTTCGTTGAAATAATAGTAGCCGCAGCCAAAGCTTCTAACATGGGTGCGGTACCAGGAAGTTTACGATAACCATGTTTCGCCAAAGTTTCCCCAGAAGTATCTAAAAAAATTTCAGCCTCCTCATTTTTCCAAAATAAATAAACCACAACACCTGAAAGTTCCGAACCAGTATTTGGTCGTTGGTTAGCCACTTCACGCATATGATCAACAATGGCATCCTTCACTCTTAAATTAGCAAAAAGATTGGTAGATATAGAAGGATGAAATACATTACTCGTCACTGAAAAATATCCATTAGGCGCAATCACTGTTTCCCAAGGAATGGAAACCAATTGTTGGTGTAATTCATTAGGGTCATTACAAATAAATGACTTTAAAGAATACATCACCTGACTCGCACATCTTAAATTTAAATTCAAACGAATACAATCCTGCACTGTACCTGTCAACTCCACGCCTGTTTGAAAAACACGATCAGGTGTAAAACCCAAGGCAATCACTTCCTTATTTAAGGAGATAGCCAGCCATTTGTGACAAGTGATGATAATTTTTCGAGGTGTGGTAAATACTTGCATAAATGCAAAGTTAAACTAATTTAACACAGCGCCCTATTATGTTGCAAGGAAATAGGATGTTATTGTACTATTTAAAATCAGTGGCGAATTGATTAATTTCCGCATCCGTTAAATCTCCGCCAATGATAATTTTATGTTTAAATACCATTTGCTCCCCTGTTGCTAGTACTTTTTGTATAGGCGATGAATTTTTATCAAATGCCCTACCACCAATATTGTTACTTGCAAATAAACCATACCCCCGTGCATGCGACCATGCGGGGTAGTTTAAATTATTAGGATGATCTAGTATTACAATCGTGATAACTTCTCCCTCCTTCACTGCTCTCAATGCTACCCATTTACTTCTTTTGCCCCAAACCTCTCCCGCTTTAAAGCCTTCAGCATTGCGATAAACCCCGTTTACCCCTTCATTGTTTAAAACCGGCACTAATGTTTCAACACCTTTCGCATCTAAAAATATTTCTGGTTTTGTTGCAGGTTCTTCAAAAGCACGATCTAACCTCATACCAAGTAAGCCTTCTTTATTTTCAGTAAATGTGACTTGATTTTTTGCGGTGAGTTGTGTAATTCTTTCTATAATTCTTGTATTACCCTTTCCTGAAAAAACATAAGAGGTTTGCTCGTTTAAAAGCACATTCTTATTCATATCTATCCAATTGGCACTCACTATTAACTTTCCCAATTTGGAATTAAGTGAAACAATTTTATCAAAAGCTATTTTGCCATACTTTGGCTTTTCCGCTGCTGCAATTGCAAATGAATTATTCCAAAAATCAAGCCCATTCACATCACCAAAATTAAACCACATCCCTACATGATGTGGATGATCCGTGCGCTCAAATGGACGCGGTTGTAAAGGATACCCGCGTGTAATGATTTTTCCCGAGGATGATATTATAGGATTAAGCGATTGCTTTTCCATATTATCTGGATATATGAATGCAGTAAAGAATTTGTTATCTACAAATACTTCTACTTTATTATCCTTGTCAACTTGTTTAAATTGAACTTTTTGCGCTTGTGTACATGTTAAAAAAAGTACGCTGGTGAAAAGTAGTAAAAATTTAAACTTATTCATATTAAAAAATTTATAAACCTAAAATACTACATTTTAACCATTTTAAACTGATAACTCAACTTGCCATCTGGACTGGTTATTTTAATAATATAAGTGCCACTAGTTAATTCAGGTAGATATATAGGTGCTCCAGGCATCAATCCAATCCTTGATGCAACTCTATTACCTGTTGAAATTTCAAAAACATCCAAATTCATCTTTTGATACCCTTTAATTAAAAAGTCGAAGTTTAATTTAGTTTGGAAAGGATTAGGTGCAAGTTTAATAAATTCAGTACTACTCAATTTTAGAATATCAGTAACTAAAAAATAATAGGTTGAACTTATCGCACTTATACAACCATTTTGCGTAGTTTTCACATTATACGCCCCTGGTGTTAAAGGTTTTATTCTTTGTGCGCTATCTTTTAAAACAGCACTGTCCTTATACCAAGTATTTCCTGAAGTTGCACTTGACACTAAAAAATTAGCAGTATCTCTAGATAAAATTGGTGCCGCAGGAATTTCAAATACTGTTACTGTTAATTTAGCTTTGGCACTTTCACAACCGGTCGTTGCTTTCACTTGACTAACATAATAATCAACTTTCCCAATATTAGTAGTAATAGGCTTAGGTGCTGTAGTGGATGAATTTGTTCCACTTGAGCTAGAATACCATACAGAATTGTGCCCTGTTAAAATATTAGCGGTCAATTGATTTGCACTAGCTCCTTGACAATAATTTAACCCTGTAACAGATGGATTATCAGGAATTAGTTTTTCGATACCGGTAATGGATGTAGTTATATTTTTATTACCTACTGTATCCATTAAAGAATTAGGCTTAACTGTTAAAATCAAAGTGTCATTACATACCCGTGTTATAAAAACATTATAAAGCTTATTCCCCACTTTAGCAATTGAATCAATTTTACCAATATTAATCTTTAAACTATCTTTTATTAATGAATTGGATAAAAATTCATTTGATTCAATCGTATATGTTGCTTTTAAATCAGTAATAGTAGATTTCTTGATAGTGATGATAGGCTCTTTAGTATCCTTATATATATTTGTCTTCACAGGAATGGTTTCATTTCCCAAAGAATCTTTTATAATAATTTTCAACTCAATGAGTCCATCTTCAAAATTTGAAATTTTAATGTTTTGAAGTTTAAAAACTGAATCCGTTAATTTACCATTAAATACAACTGAATCCCCTACTGCAGTAGCACTTGTTTTTATAGACATTATTTTAGCAGCATTAATTGGAGTATTAATTGGAGCATTAATAGCGCTGGTTTTAACAATTGAGCTTTGGGTTAAAACTAAAGTATACTCGCAATTTAGTTCCGAAACTTTCATGTCGAATATTAGTGAGTCTATATTACTTTTTCCAAAATTGGATAAGTTCGTTTTTAAAATTGAAGATTTAGGTGCAACCACATCTTTGGTATACTGCGCCTTTCCAATACCTAATAGTACTTTTGCAGTATCTAATACAAATACAGTCGCATAAAGGGTGCCATCATTAACTCCTTTTAACTTTATATTTTTAACAACAATTGAATCTTTATCCATAACCCCTTCATACAAAACTGATTCCCCACCCATATCACTATATATTCTCGCTCTGTAATTTTTTTGAGCACAGGTTTTACATGAAATCGATAAAGAAACAGAATCGACATTTTTAGCATTCACTTTCTTGCCTAAAATTTCAATTATTGGATTCACTTTTTGAGAAGAATCTTTTTCTTCAATATCAAATCGAACCAACTCAACAAAACTATAACGCTTTGTATTATTCGCTCGATCGATTAAATCCATTGACTCCACACCCCATAAACCAGGTGAAGAACCCTTGGGAAGCAATGTGCTAACTTTATATTTTCGCCAATAACCAGGTTTTCCATCAGGATCAGCTACTAAATAATAAAAATTTCCTTTGATTTTATCAAAGTCATTTTGCATACTAAATCCATGCTGCTTTCCTTGCGGGTCTCTTAAAATATAACCACCATGTTTAACCCCTGCTTCATTTCCTAGATATGCTGATGAGTCTTTGGCAAAAAACTCCATTTCAAATAATGTTTCCCCATCAGGGGCTTTTGGATTGGTAGGAGTAGCTTTTATTGTAATTGCATTAACATCTAAAATAGGTGGTATAAAATCAGGGTATTTAGTATCAATATAAATACTATCTCTAACATGTTTTGAAGTTTTAAGATCCCCAGCACCAATTTTAAATGAAGCAGTGTCATTCATGAAAAAAGCCCTTTTTGGATTTCCCCCTTCATCAACTAAATACATCATTGTTAATTCATAGAAGCCTTTAGGAAAATATTCTGGAATAGGATATCTATAGGTAATATGTTTGATGTCACGATTTGCTGAATCAACTTTATAATATCTAGTGTCAACTCCTAAAACACCAAGCTGTAATTCACTTTTAACCCCTTTTTCATCTAATTTAGGGATTGCATAATTTGTACCAATGTATGTAATTGCGTTCTTGTCACTTAAATCAAATTTAGCTTCAACATATTGTGTTGAAATGCCATTCGCATCTTCACCAGGGCCCATTCCACTAAATTTCGAAATGCCTTTTCCCAGTTTCAATGTGTTATCAATATAAATTGGCGGCAATAAATCCTCTAAAGGATTATCCAAAAATAATTTTAAACCAAAAGTATTGTTATTCTCATACCTTTTATTTCCGACCGCATCCGAAACCATAATTTGATTTACTGTCCAATAACCGCTTTTGAAAAATTTACTCACTGTTATTTGGCCTCTTAAAATATACCCATTTTTATCAACTGGAGACAAGCCTACATCAAATATTGTACCAATAGAACTTGCAAATCTGGTATAGCCAGAAGATGCACCATCCCTTGCACTATCAATAATATTTAATTCAATTTCTAAAGTTATTTTTTTATCCTCATTTGATTTGCCCTCTACCTTAACATCAACCCTCTTTATTTTCCCTGGATAGTTATAATCAGGGAATAAGTTATAAACCATGAATGTCAAATCCTGTCTAATCATGGCAACATATCTAGTACCGTTCATAATTCTATCCCTAATAAACTCAAATTTTCTTATTGACCTTGACATGAGTAAATCCGGATTCATCACATAAAATGAAATGGACTCAGCCATATCTTCATCAGGATTATTGGCGTGTGAATAAGCACTAACAAATTCAGTAGTCTTGGTTGTTGACCATCCGGAGCTAACTGTAGGATCCAGGCGCCAACCACCTAAATCAGCCCAATCATCTTTTAGTTTTTTATCAAACAATCCAGCCCAAAGAAAATGTGATTTTTCATGTAAAACCAATCTCTGTATATTAAAATAATCATTGCCTTGAAATGCTGAATTCATGAATTCAATGGTCTTAAGCCCAGTCCAAGCAACAGCAGCAGCCTGAGGATATTTTGGATTAACTTGTCCCGCAATTCTTCTTACCAAAAATTTTAAATTTGTTTGCGAGTGCATGCCTTCAGGTAGCTCCTCAATCATATCTAAAATTGTTATCTTTTCAAATGCTGAAAATTCTTGAAAATTTGAGTAATCTTCGCTCATCAACTGCTTCAACTCTGCATTCGGAATTAAAAATTTGAAGCCATACCTTTCTGATGCTAACCTATTAATTAAATCTTTATCATACCCAAAATTGGTACTATAGGCCACAATCGCATGATTTAATCTTTTAGAAAAAAATCTTCCTTTTACACCATCCAATATGCCAACAGAAGGATTAGCATACACAAAAGCCTTTTTTGATATTGTAACAAATTTGATATTATCAATAGTTTCAATTTTTATATCATCGGTAATATCGGTATCCACAATTTTCCAAACTGAATTTACTTTAACCGGGCTACCCTCACCAAAAGTTTGGAACAAACTATTTCTAGAAACTGTCATAAATAACCTGTAGGCATCTTCATTGGTCCATCTGCTCAACTCATTAGAAAGCACGATTCCATATTTGTTATATAAAGTAACACTTGAAAAATCGTCTGGAATTGTTATTGTTGAATTTAATACCTGAATCGAATATGGTGTGTTAATATAACTTTGCTGTGCATGACCAACATAACTACTATCATCCTTCCATTGATAAAAATAATTTGTCGTACTATTTAAAACAACTGGCGAAAGCCTAACTTCAACAAGTTTATTATTAGCATTTAATTCAACCACTTTTGAAGTAGGGAAATAATATCCCGTAGCATCTATCTTAACCTCCCACTTACCATTTGATAAATTATCAAACTTGTATGTTGCAATACTATCATTTCCTGATTTTATAATTTTATAATATTGTACTTCTGCACTTTTTTGGACATATACTGTACAAGAATCACCAGGTTTTAAACTTGACACTTTAAAAGTAATTGAACTTTGGGCACTTAGATTTATTGAAATCAACAAGAATACTACTGGTTGAAAAAATTTAAAAATATTAATTTTCATATCTAATTTATTTTTAATCAACTATCTTTTATATATAGCCAATAAGGATATTTAAAGATACAAATATCCTTAGGAACATATAATATTTTATTATTATTCCTTAACGCTAAAAAAGCTGAATTTTGGAAAGCCTATTAGATAAATGTGCTATTCATACCCCTTAAACTGCAACATCACCACCCCATGATGATTAATCGTGGTTTTATAGTTGCCCTCATATTTCCCTAATGACTTTTGGCGCCAAACATCTCTAATCTCATACTTACCGGCCAGCCCCAAGGATGCGAAGTCGAAATTAAATGGCAATGCTTTTTCATCACCCCATCTAAAATAGGATGTGGGGTTTGTTCCATATCCTCCGGTGTTAAATAAACCAATGATGGTTGACCCATCTTGCATTTGTTTTCTCCATATTTGTACCCCATTTATTTCCTTCACCAATCTTGCAGGCGCGCCTAAAGGATCCTGATTAATTGCAATCACTTCATCATTGGTTAATAAATTCAAAGTAAATGCATCAATTTGCTCAATTGGACAACCAATTAGCATGGGAGCAGCGAGTATACTAAACATACTAATATGGCTATACTGCTCATCGGGTGTTAAGCGTGTAGGATGTAAGATGGGTCCAATGGAAACATTTCCAACAATCATCATGTCAGGATCCATCCAATGACCAGGGCCTGAATATGGTGCCCATTTATCTAAAGTAAAAGTGGTTAAAAATAAACTGGTCCAACTATCCTTAATATCTGGTCCTGTTCGGTACATATTAGATAATCGGTTCCAATCATTTACTTTTTCAAAAGGTGCATTATTAGATAAACTTAAAACTATATCGCGTCCTGAATTCTTTAAGGCATTCCACATTCTTTCCGTGGATGCTACATCCATTCTCCAATCATACTTTAAAAAATCAAATCCCCAATTCGCCATTTGCTTTGCATCATTTTTTTCAAACTTATAGGGGCCAATGTGATGGTAAAATTGTTTCTTCTTAAGTATTTGCTCAAATGTTTCTCCGCCTTTTGCTGAATCGGATGACGCACCCACATAGCCAGCATAACTAGCCACATAAGGCGTTGAATACAAGCCTGCTTTCAATCCAATGGAATGTATATAATCCACCATTCCTTTTATATCATTGAACTTTTCATTGGGTTGTAGTGCGGTATCTGGGCCAAATCGTTTCCCTTGCCAGGTATCATCAATATTAATATAACTCCAACCATGATCACGCAAACCTTTTTGAACCATGGCATCCGCAGAAGCAATTACTTTTTCACGATCAATTTTCGATTCCCATGCATTCCAACCATTCCATCCAATGGGTGGCGTGAGTGCAATGGTATCCCCTACTTTAATTACTAATTTTTGTTTGGCGATGCCTAATTTATTTTTTGCAATAATGGTTGTTGTATAAACAGCTCTCTCATTTAAGTTACCAGTAATGATACCAGTTTCAGGAGAAACACTTAAACCCTTTGGTAAATTTTCAGCAGAAAATTGCATAGGTCTTATGCCAGTAGCTGCAATAGTATATAAAAACGGATTGCCTGGACGAACGCCCATAATTTTTGCAGAATTTATTTTAGGCGTTGGTTTATCTTTTGGAGTTAGAATAAAAGTTGGATCATTATTTATGGGATGCTCTGGTAAATGATTACCTATCATTTCAATAGAAGCATTGGCCCAATTTGCATAGGTTCTTTTATTGCCTACACCTCCTACCTTATCGGTAACTAATAAACCAAGTTGTTCGATACCAGTTAAATCAATATCAACTTGAATGGGCGCATCGCCTATTCGCATTTCCTTACTTTCAAATAAAACTTTTTTATCCCCCACTACATAAAAGGTAACAGGAATATCTTTATTACCTAAATCATCCGATCCTACTAATGCTGAAAAATGTTTGGCTTTTTTATGTAAAGCAAAAACTAATACACAGGGTGATTGCGCGCCAATGCCTCTTTTATAATGTACCCCTTTGATACGCATGGAATCATGGCTGTAATTTGACTTTGCAGAAACTGGGCGGATACCTTCAGAAAATGTTTGAATTTGTAAATCATCAAACCAAATTAAATTGGTTGTAACCGACTTGGTTGCATTGATTTGTGCTTGTGAAAATTGTACGAAAAATAATGTGAATATTATAGTTACTAATTGTTTCATAAAACTGGTGATTCTAATTTTAGATGTATTTAAATATACCATCTAAAATAACCCATTTAGCATGTTTTGGGATTAAAAAATGATAAGATATAATGATAAAACGGGTGAAATTTGCAAAATGTGTGCAAATGGGTAAAATGCAAAAGGGCTTCAATTGCTTGAAACCCTTTCTGTTATTGTGTGGGGGCACACGGGTTCGAACCGCGGACCCTCTGCTTGTAAGGCAGATGCTCTAAACCAACTGAGCTATGCCCCCTTTTGAGGAGTGCAAAAATAAGGGGCAATTGGGAATTCCCCAAAAAAATCTTGATTAATTTAATTGTACGGCTGGTAACCTAGTAGATTGACTATCATAGACAAACAGCTCTACGATCTCATAATCCCAGTATTTGCTTAAAGG
>Ga0209358_10002680_pt1 | contig 13439 bp, 3 predicted proteins | sample LauGreFa1BDMLBSN_2_FD_187574 | JGI IMG/M metagenome (GOLD analysis project Ga0209358, IMG submission 187574) | Freshwater lake microbial communities from Lake Michigan, USA - Fa13.BD.MLB.SN (SPAdes) (version 2) | ecosystem: Environmental > Aquatic > Freshwater > Lake | place: Lake Michigan, USA...
TGCTTACCGTATGCCTCCAAGGGACCCGTTTTGCTGTAAATGTGGGCAATTTTGAGATCCTTACCCTGCGCCATCAATGGCAAAGGCGCCGTCAAAGAGGCCAAAACTGTTGCAGTAGAGAGAATCAGTGATGTGAGTGTTCGTTGTTGCATGAACATTTCCAAAAGAATTAATGAAGAAGATAGAATGAATACCAATTAACTCAATAATTAGATTTTTCTAAAGACCTACTTGTTGCAGGTGTTTCTCATCATACCGCTACACAAGCTTCATGAGCCTTACAGCACAGCTACATGCGATTGATTTGATATGTCAGTGAATATACACCCCTCAAAAAATAGAATGTTATTATCATCGTGATGACAATTTAAAGTTTTACTGCACAATTTTTACAAATACAAAAGAATATTTAGGCTTTCACAGCTATTTGTTATTGCGTTGATTGGCATCCTGCCGATTTATTCCAACGCAAAAGATCCTGATTCTGACTTGGTAACACAGCCGCGGGTTTTCTTAAAATCTCCCGATTATTTGCACCTTCTAGTCAAGAAGGTCATTCACGAACATCCTCAGGTTAAAAACCAGGTCCAAGCCATGCAGGTTGCTGGTTTGGAAGTTTTAATTGCCCAACAAGCTTATTGGCCCACACCCTCCATCTCCATGGAGAGAGTGCAATCGCAAACGCCCGACCTTGCCTACAGCGGCTCGCCGCAGGTCCTCACTTTCAGATTGCAACAACCTCTTTGGACCGGTGGCCGACTGACTGCGCAAAACAACAAGGCATTGGCCAGCCAAGGTATTGAGAGCGCAAGACTGAATGAAGTCCAACACAGCTTGGCATTGAAAACTTTACAGGCGTGGACGGAAGTTGTCAGTAGCTTGCTGCAACAAAAAACATTGGAAGTCAGCTTGGTGACGCAATCCCAACTGCTAGACAAAATTGTTCGCCGCGCCGAACAAGGTTTGTCCTCTCGCAGCGAAGTCAATTACTCCAGTTTGCGTTTGCATCAATTGAAACAAGAAATAAGCAATGCAAAACACCAAGAAAGACAGGCGTGGATTCGACTGAAGCAGTGGGTTCCAGAGGCCGAGACGCTAAGCCAGCCCTTTGGCAGCGATAACAGTAGAACACCCCAAGCAAATACATCACGTCTGGCCAAAGAGCTTGTCAATCTGTCATTAGCGCAATGGGAATTAGAGGGCCTGGCCAATTCGCCTTTGGTTGATCGCTTAAAAAACGTTTCGCAATTTCAGTTGGCTGAACTGGCGGAAAAAAGAGCGGCTCTCCAGCCCGAGATGTATGTGCGCGCTGAGCATCAACGGGGCAATTACGGCTACGTCAACTCACCCCCCACCAATCGTGTGTTTGTTGGGCTGAGCGCCAGCACTGGTGCAGGCCTTAGCTTGGGTCATCAACTGGCAGCCTTGCAAAACAAACATCAAGGAACGCTTGAAGAGATCACGACAGCGCAAAGAGCTGTTCTTGAGGCCGTGCAAACAGATTACCTAAATGTCAATGCAAGGCAAAGCAAGGCCACTGCACTGCAATTCAACTTAGAGTCTTCCCAAGAAATGCAAGCGGCCTGGGAACGTCAATTTATCAATGGCAAGAAAACTTGGATCGATGTAATGAATGCAGCCCGAGAAACTACACAAGCGGAATTGGCTGTCATTGAAAACGACATGGCCATCCTACAAAGTTATTGGAGACTACAAATTCACGCTTATGGCCTCTTACGTTGGGCCACACCTTGAATTCTCTGCTAGTTGCAGTTCAACGATTGGCGCAACTGCAACGGCGGAGTTTGGACAGGCACGAGTTATCAGCCAACATAGAGCTACTTAAGGCCACAAGCTTGACGCCCCGAAAAACACTTGAGAACTTGAAGTCAAAGTTGAATTGGAAATCTGTGCATTGGCTAAAAAGTGCCAGCGTAGACCCCTCTCACCTGCCTTGCCTTGCACTCGACCACCAAGGCGAGTGGCGTGTCCTTCGGAGTTTCAACAGCCAAGCACAATGGGTTTTTGAAGGGTCTGATGGCGAAACAACTCACCACAGCTTAATTAAGTTTGCACTCGCCAAAATCAATTTCCACATTCCCTTTGAAAGATCTACCAGCCCCGTTTGGCGCCTGATCAAAGGGGAAGTCCAAAAACACAAAAGTACCCTCATCGATGTGTGTCTAAGCGGCGTCATGTTGAACTTGATTGCTTTAGGAGTTTCCTTTTACAGCATGCAAATATACGACCGCGTTGTTCCCACTGGCGCAAGTGCAACGCTTTGGGTATTGAGTCTAGGGGTGGTCGGTGCCATTGTGTTTGAGTGGTTGACCAAAACCCTTCGTTCAAACTTGAATGAAAAAATCATTGAAGCAGTCGATCAACGTTTGGGGCGCGAAGTCTTCATGCGCTTTCTCAGTGTGCGTCTAGACAAATTACCTCACAGCGTTGGTAGTCTGGCTGGGCAACTTAAGGCCTACGAAAGTGTCCGCGTCTTTTTGACAAGTTCGGCCACCCAGATGCTTATTGATGCGCCATTTGCCATCGTCTTCACACTCACCCTTGTGGCCATAGCAGGCTGGTTGGCATTGATTCCATTCCTATTTTTAATTTTGTCGTTGTGGACGGGTCTTCGAGGACTTCGCGAAATTGAAAACCGAAGTCATCAAGTGGCCCTTGCCAATATGCGAAAAATCGGTTTGCTGGTGGAAGTCATTGAAGGCGCAGAAACTTTGAAATCAGGCCAAGGAGGCTGGCGGCAGTTAAGCCTTTGGCAAAACATTTCCGATACGGCTCGCGAAGAAGAACTTCGCTTGCGCCATATCAGTGAATCATCTCAATATCAACTGCAAGCTCTTCAGCAACTGACCTATGTTGCGATGATAGCCATTGGCGCACTGATGGTTTCCAAGGGTGAACTTAGCATGGGCAGCCTCATTGCGTGTTCCATATTGTCAAGTCGAATTTTGCAGCCCATTGCAGCACTCCCCTCCCAACTCATACAGTGGGGATTTTGCAAATCAGCACTGCAAGGACTGGATCAAATTTGGGACTTGCCTGACGATCACCATGGCCAGACGCCCGTTGTACTGCAATCAGTTGAAGGTCACTTTGCGTTGAAAGATGTCGTGTATGGCTATGGCCCACAAGCCGCGCTGAAAGTGGCCAAACTAAATATCAAAAGCGGTGAAAAAATTGGCGTTTTGGGTCCCATTGGTGCAGGCAAAACGACACTCCTCAGATTACTCAGCGGAATGTACAAACCGCAAGCAGGTGACATCACACTCGACGGCGTTGACCTTGCCTTCATTGCCAAACCTTTGCTGGCAGAGCAAGTGGGTTATCTACAGCAAGAGGGCCGTTTGTTTGAAGGCACCCTGCGTGACAACCTGCTTGTAGGCATGTCCGATCCAGGGGACGAAATTTTGAAGGGCGTTGCTTTGCAAACGGGGCTTCACCATGCTGTGTTGGCCAGCCATCCACTTGGTTTTGATTTACCCATTCAGGAAGGCGGGATGGGTTTGTCTGGTGGACAACGGCAACTGGTCAATTTAACGCGCGTCTTTCTTAGAAGGCCTCGTATCTGGCTAATGGACGAACCTACTGCGGCAATGGACCGGCAGCTTGCAGATCACGTTACCAACGCTTTCAAACAAGCCCTTCGCCCGCAAGACACCTTGATCATGGTCACCCACAAACCTGAAATGTTGACATTGGTCGATCGCCTGGTGGTCATTGCAAAACACGAAGTTTTGTTAGATGGCCCCAAAGACCAAGTACTCAGGCAACTTCACGCATGAACACAGATGACAAGCAAGCACGCCATGCAATCTCTCGCATGCCAGTGAAAAAATTTATACCACAACTTACAGTCACTAGGCTGTTGCTGCTGGGTTTGCTGATCTTTTTAATGTGGGCAAGTCTTTCTGAAATGGATCAAACAGTCCGCAGTCATGGGCAGATCATTGCAATTGCACGCAACCAAATTATTCAAGCCGCGGATGGAGGCGTCCTCAAACAGCTCATGGTTTCAGAGGGGGAGCAGGTCCGTCTAGGACAAACTCTTGCCAAATTAGAATCGACGCGTTCTGAGGCGAGTTATCTTGAAATTAAGGCTAAATTAAGTGCACTCCAAGCAGCTTTAGGAAGAGCAAAGGCCGAGTCTTCTGGTGCAGCCTTGATCTATGACCTAGATTCAGATCCAGACAACGTCTTCACCTCAGGGCAACAAGAGGCCTATAGCCAAAAAAGACAAGGACTAGAAGACGAGCTGAAAGTTTTGAATGCTGGCTTGCAACTTTCAGAGAAAGAGTTGCAAATGAGCCAGGCCTTGTTAAAAACGGGTGACGTGAGTCAATTGGAATTCATGCGTGCACAACGCCAAGTGCATGAAACGCAAGGTCGAATCGGCAGTGTGAAGCAAAAATACTTACAAGAAGCCAAACAGGATGTGATTCGAATACAGGAAGAAATTTCAGCCTATCAATTTAAACTTAACGAGCGTAAAAGTCTGCTAGACCACAGCACCCTCACTTCTCCAGTAGACGGCATTGTCAAAGTATTGCGCATCAATACGGTGGGTGGCGTTTTGCGTGCGGGCGATGAGTTGATGCACATTTCACCAACCTCAGGCGGATATATCTTCGAAGCCAAAATCAACCCCAGCGACATTGGTGAGTTGCACCTTGGACTTCCAGTTAGCTTGAAGTTTGATGCATTTGATTACAGTGTTTACGGCATGTTGCAAGGAACGCTAAGTTACATCAGCTCCGATACTCTGACTGAAAGCGGCCCCAATGGCGCTTTGCAAACTTATTACAGAGTACAGGTTCAAATTAACTCCGACTCTTCCGAAGCACCTTCAAACCATGACAGTCGCTGGTTTTTTCAAGCAAGCCGAAACGTCAATAGCCTGACTTTGAATGAACTCAAACCTGGCATGACCGCAACCTTAGACATCCAGACACGCTCTAGGACCTTGCTGCAGTACCTTACCAAACCTGTCCAGAAAGCGTTTTCAGGCGCACTCCACGAGCGCTGATTTTTTTTATGACATCCAAAGATTACCAACTCCATATGACCTCGCCGGAAGGTCATGTTCAAATTCTTCAAGTTTCTCGCCTGAATCAGGTCCAGGCTTTAAGCGGTATAACTTACAAAACATTGCTCGTCCCGTCACAGCCTGGATTTCATTACAAGCTGATTGACGCCGAAGCAGGTCGTCATTTAAGGGGACAGAAGCTTCTGCGCTCAAAAAAGAACCTTCAAGTACTCGTTGAAGACACTGTTGCCGTAGAGTTGGAAGACTATTTTGTAGCCTCTACCACGCCACTTCCCAACGCACCGATCTACAGATTAGAAAATCAATCGTGTGAAGAAGTTCAAGTCACCTCTAATCTACCAGCGGAAACTTTTGAACTATCTAAAAGCTTAATTTGGACTGAGCAAGATGATGCAAGCGATTGCAAAGTGGCCTTGATCAATCCAAGCAATGCAATGGCATTCTTGCCAATTGCCACTGGATCTATGGGCATTGGTTTGGGCGAATTATCTGGGGCAGCCTTGGGCTTGATCGCCATAGAGGGAGGCGGTAAAGGCATACCTGTAACACCCCCACCTCCGCTCCCTATTTCTACTGTCATCACGGCCATGACGCTGTCCAGTGCCACGGGTGAGATGAACAACAGACTCAATACAACAGACACACTGACTGCAACCGTGTTATTTGATGGCGTTGTGATCCTCAATACAGCCTCTGGTTCGCCAACTCTGACCTTGTTGGTTGGCAATCAAAGTGTTCAAGCAACTTATGTTTCTGGATCCGGCACACATAGTTTGGTATTTGTCACCACCATCGTGAATGGACAAACAGACCTAGATGGTGTCGCCATTGCCGGTAATGCGCTTCAATTGAACGGCGCAACACTCAAAGACTTAATGGGTAACGCTAGCATTAACACTGCGAGTAGTGTACTCAGCAATCCCAACTATTTGGTCGATACCACACCGCCCATTGCAACACTGAAGGCGGGCACACTTACTTTGCCACAAGACTTATCAGGCTCAGTTGTCATTCAAAGCAACGAACTTGGCAAAGCCTATTTGGTGCCAAGTACAAGCACCATTGCAAGCTTAAGTGACTTAGAAAACTTAAGCCCACTTATTTCCAGAAGTGTGGTGATACAAACTGCGCAATCAAATACCACCATCGCATTGAGCGGCCTGCCAGTAGCCAGTTACAACGTCTACAGCGTTGACTTAGCTGGCAATGTTTCAAGAGTCAGTTCAGATTTTTTGTTAGTCACAGAATCACCCCTTCCACCGCCTCCGGTCTATCAACCTCTAGTAACCATTGCGTCGAACACTGGAGCACTGCGAATAGGCCAAACGGCAGAAATAACATTCACTTTTTCAGACGATCCTGGAATTAGTTTTTCTTGGAATGGCCGTATTGGTGATATTGGCTTGCTCAATGGCTCCCTCAGCGCCATCAACGGCACAGGCCTTATACGCAAAGCAGTGTTCACACCTACCGCTAATTTAGCAAGCGGCAATGCCAGTATCACCATAGCAGCAGACTCTTACAACGATGCTTCAAATAATTTGGGAAATGCTGGAACATCGCCTCTCATACGCATTGACACCTTAGCTCCAACAGCGAAACTCACAGGCGGGCAAGTCAGCTTGTCAGATTTAAACAACTCGCAAGTTGCCGTGGCAAGCAGTGAATTAGGGCGTGCGTTTTTAGTCACGACACACACCATCGTGAACAGCTTGGCTGACTTAGAAGCTTTAAACGGCACGCTTGCTCACAACGTCAATATTCTCACGCCCAATACAAATACCTTGATGTCTTTAAATGGGCTGCCCGTTGCCGACTACAAGTTGTACACGGTGGACTTGGCTGGCAATGTTTCACTTGCGTCGAATGCCACTTACAGCGTGACGGACGATCCAACACCAACACCAACACCACCTCCACCTCCACCTCCACCTCCACCTCCACCTCCCACCGATAACACGGCCCCTAGCGTGTTGATCTCATCTAATGTCAATCAGCTGAAGGCAGGCGAAACTGCCAATATTACTTTTACGTTTTCCGAAGAGACAGGCTCAAGTTTTGCTTGGGACGGCACAACTGGCGATGTTGTTGTGACGGGGGGTGCGCTTGGCGCTATCAGCGGAACAGGCCTGACTCGAACTGCGGTATTCACACCCACTGCCAATCTTGCCAGCGGAATCGCAAGTATCACTGTCACCAATTTAAGTTACAGCGATACGGCTGGCAACGTCGGAAGTGCAGGCGTTTCCCCTAGCATTGCCATCGACACCATTGCACCGACAGTGAGCATTAGCAGCAACGTGGCTGCACTCAAAGCGGGTGAAACAGCCAACATCACCCTCACTTTCTCTGAAGATCCAAGCACCTCCTTTGCTTGGGATGGCAGCTCGGGTGACCTTGTTGTCATGGGCGGATCCTTAGGCGCCATCAGTGGAACGGGGCTAACACGCACCGCGGTGTTCACGCCCACAGCCAATCTGACCAGCGGCACCGTCAGCATCACCGTTACAGCCAACAGCTACCAAGACGCGGCAGGCAACAACGGCAGCGCCGTCGATTTTTCCAGTATGTCGATAGACACTGCAGCACCAAGCCTTGAAAGTTTGGCCTTGAGCAGCTCCACAGGTAGTGTGGCCAGCCCGCTTAATGCCAGCGTCAAACTGCTGAATGACACCGACACCCTGAGTGCTACCGTGACGTTCAGCGAAGCAGTCACGCTCAACACCACGGCAGGCTCGCCCACTTTGGCTTTGGTCGTTGGTAGCAGCACGGTGCAGGCCACCTATGTCTCGGGCTCTGGGACCACGGCGCTTGTGTTTAGCATCACGATTGCAAGTGGCCAAGACGACACCGATGGCGTGGCCATTGCATTGAACGCACTCACCTTGAATGGCGCTACCCTGAAAGACAGCGCTGGCAACACCAGCAGCATCACATCCATCGCAGTGACTAACAACCCGCTGTATTTGATCGACACCACAGCACCCACCGTGAGCATCACATCCGATGTAGGCGCTTTAAAAACGGAGGAAACAGCGGCCATCACTTTCACATTCAGTGAAGACCCAGGCAGCAGCTTTGTGTGGTCGTCTAATGCAGGCGATGTGCTTGTCAGCGGCGGCACTTTGGGCAACATCAGCGGCACTGGTTTAACGCGCACCGCCACATTCACGCCTACCAACAATGTGGTGTCGGGCACTGCCAGCATTGCCATCAATGCCGGCACTTTCACAGATGCAGCTGGCAATGCTGGTGCACCGGGCACCGCCCCCATACTCACTTATTCCACAGTCTCGCCCACCGTCAGTCAAGTGGGTTTGAGCAGTGCCACAGGTGCACTCAACAACTTGCTCAATGCGGGCGATGTGATTCTTGCTAGGGTTGTTTTTAGCGAAGCCATTGTGCTGAATAGCACTTTAGGCTCTCCCACCATGGGCCTGACCATTGGCAGCACCTTGGTGCAAGCCGCTTACGTGTCTGGCAGTGGTACGACCGACTTTGAATTCAGTTACACCATTTTGGCTGGGCAAGATGACGCCAATGGCGTTGCCATTCCTTCGGCAGCACTCACGCTCAATGGCAGCACTTTAAAGAGCGTGGCAGGCAACAACCTCACATTAGGCAATGCCAGCGTAGCTGACAACATCTTGTACCCAGTTGACACATCGGCACCCAGCGTAGTCATCACTTCAGCCGTTGCCAGTTTGCGAAGTGGCGAAACTTCACTCATTAGTTTCACATTTTCAGAAGATCCAGGCACCAGTTTTACCGATGCTGACATCACTGTCTCAGGCGGCACTTTGAGTGCACTCACAGGGCTTGGTACCGTTCGTCGCAGCACCTTCACCCCTACCCCCAATTTGGCCAGTGGCACGGTCAGCATTACCGTGGCCGATTTAAGTTACACCGATGTGGCGGGCAACTTGGGCACCGCAGGCACCACGCCTATCGTCAGCATTGACACTTCGGCGCCTAGCGTCAGCACTGTGGCTTTGAGCAGTGCCACAGGCAGCCTCAACAACACATTGAATTCAGGCGACACGTTGAATGTAACGGCTACGTTCGATGATGTCGTCATTTTGAATACAGACGGTGGCTTGCCCACCTTGAAACTGAGCATTGGCGCCAGTACCGTCCATGCCACCTATGTTTCGGGTTCAGGCACCAACGCCTTGGTATTCAACACCACCATCGTCAGTGGACAAACCGATACCGACGGCGTTGCCCTGCCCGCAAATGTGCTCACATTGAACGGTGCAACCCTCAAAGATGCCAATGGCAACACCAGCAGCATCACGTCTGCCGCTATCAGCAGCAATGCCAATTATTTGGTCGATACCACTGCACCCAGCGTGGTCATGACATCCGACAAATCCAGCTTGACTTCAAGCGATACCGCCACCATCACCTTCACTTTTTCTGAGGACCCGGGCACCAGCTTTGCTTGGGATGGCACGACAGGTGATGTGGTGATAGTTGGCGGTAGCCTGGGCGCTATAAGTGGCACAGGTCTAACGCGCACAGCGGTGTTTACTCCTTCGGCCAACCAAAGCAGTGGCACGGCCAGCATCACCGTCTTGGGTAACAGCTACCAAGATGCAGCTGGTAACAATGGCGCAGCAGGCACCACACCCACGCTCAATTTGGACACCCTTGCCCCCACCATCTCAAGCTTGGCTTTAACCAGTTCCACGGGTGGCGTGGTCAGTGTGTCAGATGCTACTGTCAACAATTTAAATGCCAGCGACACCTTGAGCGCGACTGTCACCTTCAATGATGTGATCACAGTCAGTACCACCGGCGGCACGCCCACCTTGGCACTGACTGTGGGCGGCAGCGCGGTCCAGGCCACCTATGTATCTGGCTCAGGCAGCAATGCGTTGGTGTTTACGGCCACGGTAGCCAGCGGCCACAACGACAGCAATGGCGTAGCCATTGGCGTGAATGCGCTAGCGCTCAATGGTGGCTCTTTGCAAGATGCTTCGAGCAACAGCAGCAGCATCACCTCCTCGGCTGTAGCCGATAACGGCAAGTATTTGGTAGACACCACCCGTCCAACGGCCACTGTCACCAGCAGCACCAGTGCTTTGATTTCTGGCCAAACCGCCACCATCACCTTCACTTTTTCTGAAGACCCTGGCACTAGCTTTGTTTGGAACGGCACCAGCGGTGACTTGGTCGTTTCAGGGGGCACCTTGGGTGCGCTTAGCACCACAGGCAATCCGCTCACGCGTACTGCCGTTCTAACGCCCACTTCTGGCGTGAGCGAAGGCACCGCCAACGTGGCCATTGCACTCAACAGCTATACCGACGCTGCTGGCAACATCGGTCAAGAAGCATCGGCTGGTGTGACGGATAAATCTGCAAACATCAGTGTCAACACCACAACCACCACCGTTGCCAGTGTGGCCTTGCTCAGTGCCACAGGCATTCAAAATAGTTTATTGAACTCAGGCGATGTGGTGTCGGTGGTTGTCAATTTCACGGAGGCTGTGTTCTTGGATGCCAACGTAGGTGCGCCCAGCATTGATCTGACCATTGGCAACAGAGCAGTCAGCGCGCAATATGTTTCGGGCGCTGGCACCGCACAACTGGTTTTTAACTACACCATCCTGACCGGCCAAACCGATGTCAATGGCATTGCCATCAATGCCAACAGCCTCAGCTTAAACGGTAAAGCACTCACTGATACAGCTGGTAACACACCCACGCTGACCTTTGCAGCCGCGGCCGACAATGCCAACTATTTGGTCGACACCACAGCGCCAACCGTAGTGAGCATCAGCAGCAGTCGCAGCACTTTCTTAAGTGGCGAAACAGCGCTCATCACCTTCACCTTCAGTGAAGATCCTGGCAGCACTTTCACATGGAACGGCAGTGCGGGCGATGTGACACTGGTCAACGGCACCTTATCGGCTGTCAGCGGCACAGGCCTCACACGCACCGCTACATTTTTGCCAACACAAGGCTTGACGGGCGGCAGCGCCAGCATCACCGTCAACAACGATTTGTTCACAGATAGCGCGGGTAATTTGGGTGCAGGCAACACGCTTGGCAGTTTGGTGGTCAACACCTCCCCTGCCACTTTGATGGATGCGCAAATTACCAGCGCTGTTGGGGTGCAAAACAACGCACTCAACGCAGGCGATGTGGTGACGGTCACCGCACATTTTTCTGAAGCGCAAACACTCAACACCACCTCGGGATCGCCCACTGTGGCTTTGCAAATTGGCAGCAGCACGGTCAACGCCCCCTATGCGTCTGGCGCAGGCACCGCCGATTTGCTCTTCACCTACACCATTCTTGCGGGTCAGACCGATGCCAATGGCATTGCCTTGAATGCAGATTCACTGTCATTGAACGGCAGCACTTTAAGAGACCCGCGCACCAATACCACCACGCTCAGCGTGCCAGCAACGGCAGACAACAGCAACTTCACCGTTGACACCACGGCGCCATTTTTGAGCATCACGTCCAATGTGGGTCAACTGAAAGCTGGCGAAACTGCTAACATTACCTTCACCTTCAGCGAAGATCCGGGCAACACGTTTGCGTGGAATGGCATCACGGGCGATGTGACGCTCAGCAATGGCACCTTGAGCGCCATCTCGGGCACAGGCGTTACGCGCACCGCGGTATTCACCCCAACCGCCAGCGTGAATGCAGGCACAGCTGGCATTTCAGTGATTACTGGCACTTACCAAGATGTTGCTGGCAACAACGGCAGTGCAGGCGGCACGCCAAGCCTTACCTTCGACACGCTGGCACCCACCATTTCTGCCATTGCCCTTAGTGGCTCAACTGGAATTCTCAACACCTATTTGAATGAAGGCGATACCACCAATGTCAGTGTGACCTTCAATGAAGTGGTCAATTTGAATTTGGCTGGGGGTTCGCCCACCTTAGCCTTGCTGGTAGGGAGCAGCACTGTGCAGGCCTCCTATGTATCGGGCGCTGGCAGCAACACCCTGGTGTTCACCACCACCATTGCCGCAGGTCAAAACGATGCCGATGGCATTGCCATTGCACTGAATGCTTTGAGTTTGAATGGCGCTGTTTTGACGGATGCCGCTGGCAACACATCAACACCCACCTCTGCCGCCGTGAGCAGCAACAGCGCTTACATGGTCGACACGCTGGCACCATCAGTGTCTGTGGCGTTCAATGTCGCTTCCCTCAACGCCGGCGAAACAGCCACCCTGACTGTCACGGCCAACGACAAAACAGGTACCAGCTTTTCGTGGAATGGCACCGCCGGAGATTTAACGGTCACCGGCGGTACGCTTGGCGCACTTAGCCCGTTTGTGTTGAGTGGTGCCAACTATGTCAGCACCGCCACCTTCACGCCGACAGCTGGCAGCACTGTGGCCGGTGTCGTGTCCACGGCGTCAGCTGTCTACACTGACTTGGCTGGCAACCCAGGCCAAGTCGGCAGCAGTGCCAGCGTGTCCATCGACACAAGCGCACCCACCCTCACCAGCATGAACATCACTGGCGCCAGCGGCATTTTGAGCAACATCTTGAATGCTGGCGATGTGGTACAAATTACCGCCACGTTCAACGAAGCCGTCATTGTCAATATTAGCGGCGGCACGCCCAAAATGGTTTTGAATGTGGGCGGTGTGAACAAGTCCGTTTCTTATGTGTCGGGCTCGGGCACCACCGATTTGCTGTTCAACTACACCATCTTGGCTGGTGACACCGACACCAACGGTTTGAGCTATGCTGCCAATTCCATGCTGCTCAACGATGGCACCATCAAAGACAGTGCTGGTAACAGCGCTGTCATCACTTCGATTGCTCGCGCAGACAACGCAGCCTACAAAGTCGACACCACCGCACCCTCAGTGAGCATCTCGAGTAACAAATCAAACTTGTTGATCGGCCAAACGGCCAACATCACGTTCTCGTTTTCTGAAGATCCAGGTAGTACCTTTGTATGGGATGGCAGCGCAGGCGACATCACGCTCAGCAACGGCACCTTGAGTACCATCAGTGGCACAGGGCTCATACGTACCGCCATCTTCACACCCACCGCCAATTTGGCCAGCGGCAATGCCAGCATTGCGGTAACTGCAGGCAGCTACAGCGATGCAGCCGGCAATGCAGGCACACTGGGCAGCACACCCGATATTTCAATAGACACCTTGGGACTGAGCATCTCTTCTGTACAGTTACCCAACACCAACTCGTATACAGCCAAGGCGGGTGAAGAAATTGTCGTGCTTGTTTTTTACCCAGAACGTGCCATGGTTGGTACAAGCAATGGCTTGCCTACAGTTGATTTGCTCATTGGCAGTACTGTTGTCAAGGCCAGCTTTACGACTGACACAGATGAACTTCGAAAAAGGTTCATCTACACAGTTTTACCAGGTCA
>Ga0209358_10002681_pt1 | contig 13438 bp, 9 predicted proteins | sample LauGreFa1BDMLBSN_2_FD_187574 | JGI IMG/M metagenome (GOLD analysis project Ga0209358, IMG submission 187574) | Freshwater lake microbial communities from Lake Michigan, USA - Fa13.BD.MLB.SN (SPAdes) (version 2) | ecosystem: Environmental > Aquatic > Freshwater > Lake | place: Lake Michigan, USA...
GGTCCCCAAGTGATATCTTTACTCCCCTCCCCTTTGGGGAGGGGCTGGGGGAGGGGATGAAGATGGGGGTGAAGGTGGGGGCGAAAAAGTCACCCCTTGCAGGGGATTGTGAAGGGGCTGAGCCCCTTGGCAAAGATAACCCGATGGTCGGGGCGACTGGATTTGAACCAGCGACCCCCAGTACCCGAAACTGGTGCGCTACCAGGCTGCGCCACGCCCCGACATGACCCCCATACCGTATCAGTACTTTTTTGGTTTCACAAGCCACCCCCCCATTCCCCGTTATCCCCCTGCTTCCCGATGGTAACTGGACCCATACCCACCCTTTAATCGATACTTTGTAACCGTCCGACGGGCAATCGGGACCCCCCGATCATTCAATCGTACGGTGATCTCTCGGTCCGACATCCCAGGGTGAGACCGACATAAATCCCCCACCATCCACTCCAATCGCTTGGCCGTCGACCCACACAAACGCAAGGGACACAATTGCCGCAACTGAAACACACCATGCGAAGTCGACACATACTTGCTCGCCACAATCCGAGACACCGTACTGGGTGATAACCCAATCGCATGGGCCACTTCTTTTTGTAACAATGGCAACAAATACGGTGCCCCATGCTCAAAAAACAACCGCTGCTTGTTTACCAATACCCTCATTAACGAATCCAATCCCTCCCGGCGACGTTTTAATGTCTCCATCAAAGTCAATGCTTTTTCTTGCTTTTCCAATAAAAATGACCTTGATGCATCATCCAATGATGGGTCCAGCAACATCGCCTGATACGAGGCCGATACCCCCACCTGTATACCCCGTTCCGATTCTAAATTGGTACAGACCAGTTGCCCCCCTTCACACAATACCTCATAAGACGGGACCACCACCTGATGCACCCTCTCCCCACCAAATCCGGCACCCGGATTGGGAGTTAAATTGTCTCGAATAAATGATACCAGGGCCTCCACCCCTGACACCGTCAATCCAAAATCCTCACGCAATCGATCGTAACGACCCTCACCAATATCGTCCAAATACCCCTTTACCACCGCTTTTAATAATGACTGCAACCCCTCGTCTTCAAAATCATGGGACTCAATTTGAATGTGTAAACACTCAGCCAGCGTGCGGGCCCCCACCCCATCGGGCTCAAATCCCTGCAATACACGCAACAACGACCGAACCTTGCGATCATCCACACCCCACTGGGATTGAATGGCATCTTTGATGCGATCATACCCTTGTAAATAACCACGGGCATCCACCCCTTCAATAAGGGCCATCAACATCGCGTGATCATCATCAGGCAACCCCAACAATAACGCCTGTTTGATTAAAAATGAACTCAAATTAACCTTGTCATCTGGTGCTGAAACCCACTCAGACCAATGCGTTTCAGAAGACAGGGACGCCGATAAGGGGGATGAAGACACACGATACGCATCCAATTGGTCAGACCGTGTCACCTCTAAATACACATTGTCTTCTATTTCACGTTGAACATGCCCCAACAAATCGGAATAAGACTGTTGAAACAACCGAAACCGCTGAATCAATTGCGGACTTAATACCTGTCGCATCGATAATTGGGTTTTGATTTGGGTCGTGGGTCGCAACGATAACCGAAACCCACCGGACACCATTACGCCACCCCCATATAAGCAGCGGCCACCCCAATCATGGCCGCATTATCCGTGCAATACCGTACGGGGGGCACCACCACGGGTACCCCCACGGAATCCATCAACCGCTGCCGCAATGCCCGATTGGCCGCCACCCCACCAACCACCACCACCGACTGGGCGTGACATGCCGCCACCGCATGGCTCACTTTTAAACCCACCGACTCCATTAACGCTGTTTGAAACGCATGGGCCATATCGGCCCGGTCTTGATCAGAAAAATCAGGGGTCACCCACCGCTTCACTGCGGATTTTAATCCAGAAAAGCTCATGTCATACGGCACCCCCATCATCGGAATAGGCAACTGAAACCGACCCGGCACCCCCGATACTGCCAATTGCTCCAGGGCCGGACCCGCAGGATAATCCAACCCCAACAACCGACCCACTTTATCAAAGGCTTCGCCCGCTGCATCGTCTCGGGTCCCCCCCAACTCGTGCCACTCCCGATACGATACCCACTCCCATAACAACGTATGCCCACCCGAAATAATCAAGGCCACCGCCGGAAATGACACCGGATCGTCGGATAATAACGAAGAAAAAAGATGCCCCACCAAATGATTCACCCCCACCACCGGACACCCCAGCAAATGGCCCAACGTCTGGGCCATCATACGACCTACCACCAACGACCCTTCTAAGCCAGGGTGGGTGGTCACCGCTATCTGAGTGGCCATCTCAAGCCCCATCCCCGTGTCTCGATTCAATCCTCGAATCAAGGGGGCCAAGGCCGTCACATGCATACGGGATGCCACCTCCGGCACAATCCCCCCGTGCCGGGCATGGGCCGTACTTTGCGTGGCTGATTTCATCCCCACCACCGACCCTTCGGGTGTGACCCATGCCACCGAGGTGTCATCACAAGAGGTTTCGATGGCTAAAATCACACCATTTCCCACGGGGGTGATAACCGCACCTCTTGGCCCTTGTATGCATCAAAAAAGTCACCCTCGCGATAGACCAATTGACCGGACACATACGTGGCAATCGGCGCCCCTGTCACCGACACGCCATCAAATGGCGTCCACCCGCACTGGGTGTGCATCTGACGATGCCTCAACACGCGTTTGGCTTTTAAATCAATTAACACCAAATCAGCATCAAACCCCTCTTCAATCCGTCCTTTTCCAACCACACCAAACGTCTCAGCCGGACCTTGACACAACCAACGGCACACATCGGACAGTTGGCAACGGTTTTGATTCACCGCATGTAAAAACAGCGGCAAACTGGTCTCAACCCCCGGCATCCCCGCATGGGCTTCGGGATAGGGGTGTGATTTTTCGTCTTGGGTGTGGGGGGCATGATCCGTCCCTACACATGCTATCACACCACTTTTTAATGCCCGCCACAATGCATCGGCATGGCGTTTGTCTCGGATCGGGGGATTGATTTTGGCCCATGTACCCCACTTGTCGTATACATCAGGGGCCCACAAAAACAAATGCTGGGGAGACACCTCTGTACTCACCAATCCGGGGGTCGCTGATTTTGCTAACCAACTGGCCTCCTCTTGGGTGGTCAAATGACAAATATGTGCCCGTCGATGGTAGCGTTTGGCCAAGGCCACCACCCGCTTGGTGGCTTTGAGGGCTGCCTCCACCGATCGAATTCGTGGGTGATCATGGGCCGTAGGATCGGGAATGGCCGCCGTCATGGCATCCACCACCGACTGGTCTTCAGCATGAACCGCAATCAATCGGTTCCCCGTGGCAAACAATTGCTCTTGTGCCTCATAAGAATCCAACAACAACTGCCCCGTGGTACTCCCCATAAACAGTTTAATTCCTGGGACATTCTCAACAGCCAAACACTCACCCACATTATCCGCCGTGGCCGCAATAAAAAAATTATAATGAATCAATGAAGTCGCCGCCGCAATCTCTTTTTTGTGGGCAATGGCAGCCTGGGTCGTGGCCGGCGGATGGGTATTGGGCATGTCAAAAAACGACGTCACCCCCCCCGCTGCCGCCGCACGTGACCCCGTTTCAATCGTTTCTTTCCATTCCAATCCTGGGGTCCGAAAATGGACATGGGGATCAATGACCCCCGGCATCAGGATTAACCCGGGCTCGGATACCACCACCTCAGCATGAACAGGCAAATCCCATCCCACTTGCTTGATTTTGCCACGTTCGACCAAAACATCCCCGTTTCTCACACCATACGGACCTAAAAAATCAATGGATTTAAATAAAATAGAGTCAATCATCCTGTTTCTTGCTTTCTGATAAAGGCACCCATATCGGCTACGGCATCCACACACTGGTAATCATCCAATAACCCATTAATCCGTACCAACTCTTTTGAAATGGCAGCATATCGCTTGGCATCCGATAACAAGGGTAACATGGCCTTATACAAAGTAGCCGGATTCACATAATGCCCCACCAATTCGGGAATCACCCGACGCTTTAACAACACATTGGGCAAGGCACAATACCGCATGGTCTTGCCCAAAGAACGCCCCAAAAATCGATTCAACCAATACGACATGTCCCCCAACCGATACATCGCCACATGGGGGATGCCATGAATGGCATGAATGAGGGACATTTCACCCATTTTAACCAATGACACATGCAAATGCTGAACCCATTCGTGGGGAGGATCAGACACCAACGTTGCCTCGACCCCAGCCCGTGCCAACATCGCTTTAATGGGCTCTAAAAACAACGGATCGGCCACCGACACCACCACTTGCAACGAGTCAAATTGGCGTTGCAACATGGCCACAGACGCCAGGGCAATCGGCAATACCAAGCGAATTTCTGACCATCGAATACCCGGAAAAACACCCAACATAGGCCGACTGGCTGTCAGTTGATGGGACTGACAAAACGCCTGTCGATCCCCCCCTTTTTGAACACCTGCCAACGCAGGATGATGCATCAACACCGGTCGACCACCCGAACGACGCACAAAAGACAGTTCGTCAGGGGTGGTCACATATACCTTGGTGGCACGACGAATCACCCGTTGAAGCGATGATTTGGACGCCCACTGCACATGACAATCCCCTGCATACACCATGGTAGGAACACCCCACCACATCATCACCGCACTCATCCAGCGACAAAACCAACCCGACCCTACCAACACCACCACCACCGGCCGTTCATGCCGAGACAATTGCACCCAATCTCGACACATGCGCACGATCAATGGCAAGTGACCCACCCACTCAAAATACCCCACCAACAAGGGGTATACACGGTGGCTCATCCGCAAACTCTGTTCACGGGCCATCAGCGATGTCATCAGCATGCGGGCGGTGCGCTCCCCCGCCCCATCGTGGGACACCACCCAAACGGGATGACCCGTTGGCATCATGTCCTCAACTGAGCCCCCTTCAGACATGCCCATCCAACCCGTTCACTTGACGAAGGTCATGGGATAATTTCATGGAACAAAATTTAGGCCCACACATCGAACAAAAATGGGCCACTTTTGCCCCATCATGGGGCAAGGTTTCGTCATGATACAATCGGGCCGTCACCGGGTCTAAACCCAAATTAAACTGATCGTCCCACCGAAACTCAAACCGTGCCTTCGATATCGCATCATCCCGCTGTTGGGCCAAGGGGTGTCCCTTGGCCAAATCCGCCGCATGGGCCGCAATTTTATACGCCATAATCCCCGCTTTGACATCATCCCGATTGGGCAACCCCAAATGTTCCTTGGGCGTGACATAACACAACATCGCCGTACCAAACCATCCAATCATGGCCGCCCCAATCGCCGACGTGATGTGGTCATACCCAGGCGCAATGTCAGTGGTAAGGGGGCCCAAGGTATAAAACGGGGCCTCATGGCACCATTCCAATTGCTTGGTCATGTTTTCTTGAATCAAGTGCATGGGCACATGACCCGGCCCTTCAATCATCACCTGAACCCCATGAGACCACGCCACCTTGGTTAACTCACCCAATGTTTTGAGTTCAGCAAACTGGGCCTCATCGTTGGCATCGGCAATAGAACCAGGACGCAACCCATCCCCCATGCTAACACTCACATCATATTGCCCCAATATTTCACAGAGTTCATCAAAATGCGTGTAAATAAAGTTCTCTTGTTGATGGTGCATCGACCACTTGGCCATAATGGCCCCCCCACGGGATACAATCCCGGTCACCCGACGGGCAGTCAAGGGGACATAGCGCCATAATAACCCAGCGTGCAGGGTCATGTAATCAACGCCCTGTTCTGCTTGTTCGATCACCGTGTCACGAAACAATTCCCATGTGAGGTCTTCGGCACGGCCGTTTGCTTTTTCAAGGGCTTGATAAATAGGTACCGTACCAATCGGAACGGGTGAATTTCTTACAATCCATTCCCGGGTCTGGTGAAGGTTGGCCCCCGTTGACAGGTCCATCACCGTATCAGCACCCCAGTGAATGGCCCAGGCCATCTTATCCACTTCTTCTTCAATGCCAGAAGACAGTGCCGAATTCCCAATATTGGCATTGATTTTCACTTTGAACCGACGACCAATAATCATGGGCTCCAGTTCCAAGTGATTAACATTGGCCGGAATAATGGCCCGACCTGCGGCTATTTCGTCCCGAACCAACTCAGCAGGAAACCCTTCACGTAAGGCAACAAAGGCCATTTCTTGGGTGATCACACCCGATTGGGCCGCACGCAATTGGGTCACACACCCACGCCCACGCCGGAATGGTTGCCGGGAAATAAACAGGGGGGTATCAGGGGTGGTCAACCCCAATCGATGGGGAGAAAGTGACGTGGAATAAGTATCCACGTCACGGGCATCTACCCACGGTTGTCGGAGGGGGGGCAACCCTTTGACAACGTCTACCGTGTACGATGCGTCCCCATACGGCCCACTGGTATCATACACCCGTAGTGGGTCATGGGGAGTGGTCACCCCGTTCAGGTGGGTAGGTGACAGTTGAATCTCACGAAAGGGGACCGGTACCCCATAAACGGGGTCGGACTCATAAACGCGTTGTGATGCAGGATAGGGATCAAAATGACCCACACGATGCAATGAATGGTCATGGAAGGGTGAAACAATCGACGGTGAGGGCTGGGCGGGTTGGGTCATGGGTACCTCGCAAATCATGATAGAGTATCAGTTGACGCACTAAAACATGCCACAAAAGTATACACCACGTCACGGGTGAACGACCACCAAGTAGAAGTAGTAGTGATACAACAGACCGTTTCACGGTCTCAATCTGAGGGGTGGGGTCACGTCCGTCGGGGTGGGGAGATAAGGTTAACCCATCAAAATGGCGACATTGACGCCACTTCCTGCACGGTTAACAAGGGTTGCAGGGGGCCAATCCGGCACCAAAAAACGGTTGGCTCAACATCCGACCCTCATCCCTCACTGATTGGGTTGTTCAACCCAATCATCGTCTATTCAAACATTCACCATTCAAAATTGACGTCATCCCCCCACATGATAAAGTGGTCGTCTGATGTCAACCCACTCACGCAATATCTTGTTCATTGGCACCCTACTCGCCCTGCTCACCTGGGGGCACATGACCACGGCCCAAGACAGTCAGCCATTTCTAAACCCTCCCCCACCATCATCCCCCGCCGGATCCTCACTGGCCACCGAAGTGGCCGCACTTAAACTGGAGATAATCAAACTAAAAAACCAACCCAAAACCGTCGGCATGGATCGTTCTGACCGAGACCGAATGGACCGAATGCAACAAGACCTCTTACAAACCAAGGCCGAGCTACAACGTGTTCGACGGGAAATGGATGACCTTAACAGTGAACTCAAACGATTCAAAAACCTGTTTTTCAAGCATTTTTAGTCCCCCCCATCACCAACAAGGAGTCATCCCCATGCCAATACGTCACCTCATCATCACCATCTGGCTACTTTGTATTGGGCTGACCCCCCTATTCGCCCTTTCGTTCTCAATGGCGGGTGCCACGTCGGTCTCATCATGGATTCAGCGTGTGACCCCCATGGTATACGAAGAACTGGGTGTTAGCATGAATTATCAACCCATTGGGTCCCAAAAAGGGGTCTTATCACTGGCCAAACAGGACAATATTCTGGCCATCTCGGATGTGTCACTCCAAGCCTTTGATGACTACCCCATCCAACAATACACCCAAATCCCCATTGTGCTCACAGGCATTGCCATCGTGGTCAATCTGCCCGATATCCCGGTACTCAAATTAAACAGTCACCTCCTAAGCGATATCATCACAGGGGCCATATCCCAGTGGAATGACCCACGCATCCAAACCATTAACCACACCGTTTCATTGCCCCCCTTGCCCATTCAATGGATTGGAAGAAAAGCCCCCAATGGAACCGATTATACCCTGAGTCGCTTTTTGAGCCTCACCCATGCCGATTGGCAATCCAAAACCGGTGTGCAATGGGTATTGCCCACCACCCGCCCACAGGCCCAGTCAGATGATGTGGCCAAAGCCGTATCCCAAACACCAGGTGGGATTGGGTGTACCGATGCCCACCTAGCAGATAGCCATCACCTGCTAAGTGCCGCCATTCAAAACCAGCAGGGGCATTATGTGACCCCCACCCAAGAAACCATTCGATTGGCGGCCATGGATAGTCAATCCCCCGATCAGTTACTCAACACCCAACACCCGGCTGGATACCCCCTCAGCAATGTGGCGTGGGCCATTATTCCGTCCCAATTGGACCAGCGTCTGGGGTATCAAGAATCCAAAACACTTACCCAACTGCTGTGGTGGCTGATTCAAAGTGGGCAAATTGAAGCCGAAAGTATGGGGCTTGCCCCACTCTCACCTACTGTCCTAAAATGGTCCAAACAAGCCCTGTACACCATTCGATATGATGATGTGATCTTGAGATAACCCCCCACCCTAAGGAGCCCACCCATGCCATTTGACGATACCATTTTATTACACGGTGGCCATCGCCCCGATGGCGATACAAACTCACGGGCTGTCCCGATTTATCAGACCACTTCCTATACATTTCATGACACCGATCATGCCGCCCGCTTATTTGGCCTTCAAGAATTTGGCAACATCTATACCCGACTGATGAATCCCACCACCGATGTCTTAGAAAAGCGACTCGCCCAATTGGAAGGCGGCGTCGGTGCCTTGGCCTTGGCCTCGGGCCAATCTGCCATCACCTATGCCATTCTGACCATCGCACAAGCGGGGGACCATGTGGTGTCGTTTTCTAACTTGTATGGTGGCACCCACACCCTGTTTCAGCACACGTTGCCTCGGTTTGGGGTGACGGTTTCCATGGTGCCCACCGGTGATATGGTGGCATTAGAAGCGGCCATCACCCCCCAAACCAAGGCCATTTATGCCGAAAGCTTGGGAAATCCGCAGCTCAATGTCACCGACCTTGAGGCCATTTCAGCCATTGCCCAACGACACCAAATTCCCTTTATTCTTGACAACACCCTCACCCCTTACCTGCTCAAACCCTTTCAACATGGGGTATCCATTATGGTGTATTCCACGACCAAATACATCTCAGGTCACGGGGTGGCACTGGGAGGTGCCGTGATTGATTCTGGCACGTTTGATTGGAAAACAAAGAAAAATGGGGTGTATCACTTCCCCCTCATTGCCGATCCAAACCCCAGCTACCATGGCTTGGATATTGTCGAAGCCCTGGCCCCCATCGGTAATATTGGGTACATCACCAACATGCGTATTTCGTTGTTGCGTGATACGGGGGCTGCCATTTCTCCCTTCAATAGTTTTCTGACCTTACAAGGCATGGAAACCTTGCATCTTCGCATGGCCCGTCACGCTGAAAACGCCCTCAAGGTGGCCACCTTTCTTGAACAACACCCCAAAATAAAGTGGGTCAATTACCCTGGCTTATCCCATCACCCTGACCATCATCTGTGTGGGCGTTACCTGCCCAAAGGCGCCGGTGGGATTGTCGGAATTGGGCTTCATGGTGGATTGGAAGCCGGAAAACGATTGGTAAACGGGTTGACACTCTTTTCTCATCTTGCCAATGTGGGGGATGCCAAATCCCTGGTCATTCACCCCGCATCCACCACCCATCAACAATTGTCTGAACGTGACCAACGGGCATGTGGGGTGTCCCCTGATTATGTGCGATTGTCGGTGGGGATTGAAGCGATTGATGATATTGTATCGGACTTAGAAACCGCCTTAAAAGGAGTATAAACCATGATTCCACACCATTTAAAATACACCCAAGAACACGAATGGGTCTTGATTGAAGATGACATCGCCACCGTTGGCATCACCCAACATGCCATCCATGAACTGGGTGAAATTGTGTATGTTGACTTGCCCACCGTGGGTTCTGAATACACCCAAATGATGGAGTTTGGATCGGTAGAATCAGTCAAAACAGTATCCAGTCTCTATTTGCCATTAAGCGGGGAAATTATCCAAGTGAATACCGAATTAACCGAAAACCCTGGGTTGTTAAATGATTCCCCATACGTGGATGGATGGATGGTTAAACTACGCATTCAGGACCCAAACGAAACCCATGAATTATTAAGCCCCTCTGAATACAGCCAACAACTGGATAGTGCAAGTGATTGACTATAGCCGGCGAATGTAGCGGTAGCCTGTGACCGTACTAACCGGACAGGCGGGGGTGGTGCTGGTATTACACTCGGTATAAAATTCAGGCAATGCCATACTGGTGGGAATCATAAAAATAAACCCACTGGGTATAAAGGCTGAACCATAAAAGGCAGTGGCCCTGACAGATCCATTCACATCAAGGGTGTATTGTGGATCCGTGGTGCCAATTCCCACTTTGGCATTTTTGATGGTCATGGTCGTCACCCCATTGGACACAAACGATAGACTATCCGTCGCATCATCCCCCACCCCAAATTCCAAATCATATTGATCCCCACTCACCAACTGGTATTTCATCCACCCTTTTTCAGGGGTACCAATGGCACCCGTCGCCTGCCATTCCACCATCGGGGTGGTGTCAACTAACTGAAGGGTTTGGGATTGAATGCGACCTTCCACACTCAAGCGTTCCGTGGGGGTGGTGGTCCCGATTCCGACATTACCAGACGCCAATATCACCATTTTGGCATCCGATGTCACCAACGCCGTTGTACTACCTTGGTTAAATCGACTTAAGAAATACAAGTTGCCATCCAAATTGCTATCTTGAACCCCTCTGATTTCAAAATAGGGACCATTAACCGGATGCCGCCATTCCAACCCTGACGTGCTCCCTTGGAGGGTCACAAACGATTGATTGGTTTGAATGAGATTGGCCGATACCATCCCGGTGACCAACAAATCAGGGACCACCAAGCGTCCTGTTTTGCTCATCAATCCAACGTTAAAGGTCGTGACGTCCAAGGTATCGATTTCAGCTGTTTTTTTGACATATATGCTATTGGCAACCAATGGATTTGATAGCGTGAGTGATTGCGTGACGGTTAACTGAGTCATCACCACCGGACGATTCACCACCAACTCTTGTACGGTTAGGGCACCCTGTACAGTCATGGATTGGGTGACCGTCAATGCCCCCACATTGAGGGCCGTGGCCGCATTAAGGGTGGTGGTGGTGAGGGCATTAACTTCAATACTGCTGGCTTTGAGTGCATTAATACTGGCCAACTGACCCACCGTGAGTGCAGTGGGCACCACCAACGTGGCGATGGTGGCCGTATTGGCCGATAACCGGTTGGCACTCACGAGATTGGCAACCCCCAATTGGGTGGTAATGTCTAGTTCAGAAAAAGTGGCCTTGTTGGTCACCGTCAACGACGTGGTGTAAAGGGTGTTAATGGTGGCGGTACCCGCCGTGAATTGGGTCATGGTGGCACGATCGGAAACGGTTAAGGATCGGGTCACGGTCAGGTTGCCCATGGTCGCCAGATTGGACACATCCAACCGAGGGGTCGTCAATGTCCCTTTGTTCACAAATGACTGATTGACAATTAAATCCCCAATGCTAACCGTCGTGGGTACCGTTAACGATTGGATGGTCATGATGTTACTGCTCACCCGATTAAAGGTCGCATCCCCTGCCGTCAGGCTATTGGATTGGAGGGTACCCGTGATGACCAATCGTCCCATGGTGCTATCATTGTTAACGGTTAAATAATTGATACTGGCAATGCCACTGGCAGATAATAGCCCGGTCACCGATAAATCCGTCAAGTTGGTCGTGCCGGTCACCGTCAAATTGGTGATAGTCGACTGGTTGGCAATGGTGGCATTGTTGTTCACGACCAGATCCGCCAAGGTGGTGCTACCCACTACATTGAGGGATTGCATCCGCATATCGGTACCTGTTAGTGACCCAACCGTCGCAGCACCACCCACCGTCAACCCATTCGCAATCTGCAGTTGACCCACATTAAGGAGTGAAGTCGCCGATAATGAACCCCTCACAATCAAATGATTTAATTCCGTGATACCCGATACATATAATTTATCAGGAACCCTTACCACCGGGCTGTTTAACCCACTTGAAACCACCAAATAATTGATGGCAGCCGATTGGTTGACCCTCAGCGATTGACTCACCACCAATTCGGATACCGTTAAACGATTGGGAATGGATAGTGATCCAATGTAGGGAACCAAGGTATTCAGTGTCAGTTTATTAAGCGTCATGTTGTTAATACTGGCCGACTGTTGAACCCACAATGAGTTGGGAATCACCAACGTGTTAATCGTCGCCGCTTGCGGCACCACCAATTGATTCAATGTCGCTTTACCATTCACGACCAAATCACGGGTCACCCATAACTCTCCGATTGTAAAAGACCCCATTACCTTTAAGGCATTCACATCCAGTCGATTCATGGTGGCCGTCCCCGATACCATCAACTCATTCACACTGGTGCTCCCCACCACCTGCAATTGATTCAGGGTGGCCACCCCACTGACCATCAGATCACGGGTCACCACCAATGTATTGATGGTCACCCGCTGTCCCAATACCCTAAGACTACCCACATCCAATTGATTCATCGTGGCGGTATCTGACACCGTGAGGGTATTCAAGCTCGCAATGCCACTAACCAAGAGCGAACGGGTCACCACCAAGGTGTTAATCGTCGCCCGCTGTGAGACCCACAACTGATTAACGGTTACTTGGGAGCCCAATACCCGCAGCGTCGTCACATCCAATTGATTCATCGTGGCAGTGCCCGTGATGGTGAGGTGGTTGACACTGACAATCCCCAACACGATAAAATCCCGCGTCACCACCAAGGTGTTAATCGTCGCCACTTGTGGCACCACCAATTGGCGGATTGTTGCCAACCCCTCTTGAATGAGCATGGAACGGGTCACCACCCAATCACCCACCGTACCGGTCCCTAACACCTGCAACGTCGTCACATCCAGTTGGTTGGCCGTGGCAGTGCCTGTGATGGCCAGGGTGTTGAGACTCGCCGTCCCACTCACCAGCAAGGATTGCGTCACCACCAACGTGTTAATGGTCGCCACTTGCGGCACCACCAATTGATTCAGGGTGACCACCAACCCATTGATCAGCAAGGAGCGGGTCACCACCATGTCACCCACCGTACCGGTCCCCATCACCTGCAAGGTCGTCACATCCAACTGATTGGCTGTGGCAGTACCTGTGATGGCCAGGTTGTTGATACTGACAATCCCCAACACGATGAAATCCCGCGTCACCACCAACGTATTGACCGTCGCCACTTGCGGCACCACCAATTGATTCAGGGTGACCACCAACCCATTGATCAGCAAGGAGCGGGTCACCACCATGTCACCCACCGTACCGGTCCCC
>Ga0209358_10002682_pt1 | contig 13437 bp, 6 predicted proteins | sample LauGreFa1BDMLBSN_2_FD_187574 | JGI IMG/M metagenome (GOLD analysis project Ga0209358, IMG submission 187574) | Freshwater lake microbial communities from Lake Michigan, USA - Fa13.BD.MLB.SN (SPAdes) (version 2) | ecosystem: Environmental > Aquatic > Freshwater > Lake | place: Lake Michigan, USA...
ACCACTATATTAACGTTGGTATTTCTTTTAAATTCAAAAAACGAGGAATTCACAACAACTAAGGGCTGCTCTAATTTAGTATAAAATTGTTGTGGCGTTAAGCGTCTAAATAAAGTGGTATCCGTATCTAAGTGTAAATTTTTATCCTTGGTATCAATTTCAACATAAAATCCTTTAAATGCACTATCCTGATAGGTGTTTTCTGATTCAAAAACTTTTATTGAAGTTGGCAATGGGCCAAATTGGCTCGTTACCTCTTTCCATTTTAAAATGGAGGTTTGTGCTAAAGATACAGATGAGATACCAAATATCAGTACAATGAAAAGTCCACTATTTAACGCTATTTTAAATTTCATATATGTTTCTATTATTTTTTAAGCACCCACTTATGCTTAAAAGTAGCACAAAAAAATAACCCTCGCGAATTCGCGAGGGTTATTTTAAAAACTTTATTTAATCCTAGTGACCATAGACAAACAAAGAACGAGGCTTCGCTGTAGCCGTAGTCACAGCGCCATTTCCTTTATAAACTAAAGTATAGTTACGACCAGGAGTGAAACTTGCACTATTTAATGTTGCTAAAGCAAAGGTGGTACCTGCGCGTCTTACAATTAAAGTATCACTTGTCGTGAAATAGTTTAACGGTGTAAATGAACTTGCAGATCCTGCACTACGTCCAGAAAAAATGGTCGCATTGTTTCTAACTGAAAACAAGTCTACATTTTTAGCAGCCGTATCATTCCAAATAGCATGAACAAATCTCATCCCTATTTGAGCTGACCCCAAAGTCAACAAATCATCTTGTAAAAACATTGCTTTACTATTTGCTTCTGATTTAATGGAGTCTGTAATAATGAAACTATAATACTTTCCTGCATCAGCTTGTACCTTCTTCAAAAATAATTCTAGGGAATCTTTTTGGCTTACTGCTGCTAAGCTAAATTTGATAGTATTTAAGCCTGCAGAAATTGCAGCATAAACATTAGTGGTGGTTGGAAAATATTTTTCATATGCCAATGGTGTACCTGTTATTTTACTATACGTATTTGATTTTAAATCTAAGTTTAACAAGGTTACGTTATCCGCTTGCCCTGTAATGGTAGCTAGTGAAGGTGATACATGTAAAAATTTGATGTACGCATTCGAACTTGACGAAACAGGATCAGCTATGTAAGTAGTGTCTTTATTACAAGCGGCCAATCCAACGAAAAGGACCAAGGCGCCAAAAATTATATGTTGTAATGATTTTTTCATAATTTATTTTTTATTAGCATTTATTATTTTTGAGAAAACCACTGTTCTTTTGTGTGATAATCTAATTGCGTAGCGCCAATTCTTCCTAATTCATTAATATTCCATACATATTCTGAGTTGAATCTTGGACGCATTCTGTATACTAACTTACCGCCATTATCTTCAAACAAGCCAGTTCCAGTAGGTACCACAAAGTCAGTAAATACTTGTTTGCCAGTTGTTTTATCCAAATCAACATAGTGGTAACGACGCATATCCGTCCAGGTTTCAAAAGTACCATAGCCAAACATGGCAATATATTTTTGCAACATAATCATGGACAATGTCAAGTCAGCTGCGTTTGCTGGAACTACTTTTAAATCAGCTAAAAAACTAGCTTTAATAGCAGCAGTTAAGAAACTAGCAGCAGGCACATTCGTATTATAATAATTCATTAATAAATCAAAGTGTTTTGCGATACCATCTTTATAAGCAACCAAAGCTGTTGCTTTGTCTCCTTTTAAGAAGGCCGCTTCTGCACGCATAAAGGAAATTTCAGTTGCAGTCATTACAGGGAAAGGGGCATCGTTGCGGAAAATAAAACGACAGTTCAAGTCATTTGCCGGAGCAGTATTATTTGCTGAAATTTGTGGTACACCCCAAAAATTTTCAGGACGATCATTCGCAGCTAAAACAGCTTGACCTTTATTTGGCTCAACACCTTTAAATGTATTGTTTGCATTTAAACGTAATATATAAATTGCTCTAGGATCAGTAACACCAGGAAAAGCACTATTTGCACCACTCATTAAGTTAGCAATAAAAGCACCTTGTCTGATCGCCGTTGGAGACACTGTTGAGGCACCGCCTAAGTTTGCTCTAAATGGACCAAACATATTATTGGTCGCACTTACTAATGAAGCAGTGAATTTAACCAAGCCATCATCGGTACTTTCTTTCATCGCCAAGTTGGTGTAAAACAAAACCGAATCCGCTTTGTAATCTGCTTTATTCGTCAAATGATTAAAAGATCTAGCTAATACGCCGTATACAAATTTTTTCCATTTGCTTACATCTCCTTTGTAAAAGAAAGCATCTCCTTTCGCTAAACTTGTTTGACTTGCATTGTCGCCAGTCTTATTTAAATAAGATAAAGCCTCATGACTTAATTTTCTTACTTCAGCATAAACATCTTCTTGCTTATCATATTGGAAGGTAATTTGATCTGTATTAAAAGCTTCTTTCAATACTACCTCACCATGATAGGTGGTTAAATTTAACCAGCTCCATGCAAAAATAGCTTTACCTACACCCGCATAATCCCATTGTTTATTTTCAATAGCCCATGCTATCATTTTGACATTGTTTTGTCCAATATCATAATAATGTGAGCGCCAAAAAGATTGTGCAACATCCGTATTGGTATATCCCATACGATCAAAATTGCTTAAAGTGTTAGCATAAGCAAAATTTTGAACATAAGCACCAATGTATCTTATATCATTCATTGGGCCATGTGCGCCATAGTTACCTGCCATTGAAGCTACGATTTGAGGAAGTAATCCTTCGGGTGCAACCTTAACATCATAGTTAGGGTTTGCATATGCTTCATCAATTTTTTTAGAACAAGAAACGCCCATGATAATTAAGGCACTTATTACTAATAGATATATTATATTATATTTCATATTTTTTAATATTAAAGATTAAAAAGTGGTTCTAATTCCCATGTTAAAACTTACAGGAGCCCCCATGTTTGCATAATCAAATCCAAAGGCGCTCACTCCGCGACTTCCCGCTGAAGTTGCACCTACTGCAGGATCTGCTCCTTTATAGTTGGTGATAAGAATTAAATCATTAATGGTTAAAAACACGGAGAAAGTTTTAGTGTACTTAGCAATACCTTCTGTCATGAATTTTTTAATATTATAATTAAAAGACAAATCTCTTAATCTAAAAGCATTCACATCTTTTTGAATAAACTCTTCTTCAGGCATGGAAGTGTAATATGCTTGTTGGTAGTAAGGAACAATTGCAATACTGTTTGCAGTTGGGAATGCAGAATTCTCTAAACCATCTCTTAAAATACCTGTCACCACTCTTGGCGTTAATCTGTCTGAAGTTCTTTCGCTTTTTCCAATTCTTGTTAAATACATTTCAGTTGCATTAAACACATCTCCACCAACTTTCAAATCCCATAAAAATGAAATTCTTAAATCTTTAAAGGTGATGTTATTAACCCATCCTAAACTGAAATCAGGATTACGATCTCCTCTAACTCTAAAGTTATTATCCAACAATGGTAAACCGGTTGCAGGATCAATTAATACTTTGCCCGCATTATTTTTTGCATAACCATATGAAGTAATGGTTGTTGTTGGTCCACCTTGTGTTAAACCACCGCGCGCATTACCATAAACCCAGGTATCAGATATATAAAACTCAGGAACATTGAAAGGTAATTGTGTTACTTTATTACGCATTCTATTAAAGTTGAAACGCGTGTTCCAAGTAAAGTTTTTCTTGTTTACTATTTGATAATCTAATACCATTTCAATACCGGTATTTTCATTCGCACCCACATTCAACGTATTTAACACATAACCAGTGGCATAACTTGCTCTAAAGTTTTCAGCAATCAAATCCGTATTCACTGTTTTATAATAAGTGATTTCAGCACTTAAACGATTCCCTTTGAATCTAAATTCAGAACCAATCTCAAATGTTTTTTGACGCTCTGGTGTTAAATAAGGATTCGCATTCGTAAAATCATAATAATAACCACCACCATTACCAGTATTAAAGTTCAAAATTGCTTGGTTGGCATAAGGTGAACTTGAACGCGCAGTGCTCGCCAATGATCCTCTTAATTTCCAATAATTCAATTTGTCTTTAACTACAGGGAAGATGTCTGACATAATGATACTCATACTTCCTGCTGGATAATCATATGCACGATTTGCAACAGGAAAAATAGAAGATTCCTCAAAACGGTGAGAATAAGTTAAAAATATTTTATTATCATAGTTTACGGAAGCTTCACCAAAATAAGCAGCTTGACGACTGATGTTATAGTTAGGTAAACCAAAACGAGTCGCATTACTATTTCTTATTCTCGTTAATGGGTTGGTATTGGTACTATCTGTGCCATTTGCATCTTTGATATCATTACCAAAAATAGCCCTGGTTTGTGTTTCATAATCCTGCCACATATTACCAATCATTAAGCGGGTATTAATTTTACCAAAGCTTTTTTTAGCGGTTGCTGTAACAGTATGGTTATAGCCATAGTATCTACGATAATAGTTTTCTTGTGCTCCTTTTTGAGCCCTGCTTAAAAAGTAAGACGAGGAATCCCATTTCGTATAACCATCTTGCGCATAAGTGTCATATCCCATTCTACCAGAAATTGATAACCACTTTGTAGGATTATAGTTAATAGCTAATGTTGCAATGCTCCTCGTTAATTCATCTCTACTTCTGTTTTTGTTAACATTGAAATAAGGATTATCTAACTCGCCATTCGGGTTACTTGCAAACAAAGGCTTTTTCAAACCATCGGCAGTAATATAGTTTTTTGCATTATCATCTTCCGGCCATGCCATTAAACTCATTAAGTAACCACTAACCCCTCTTAAAGGTTTGTCATTACCGCTTTTAATAATACTAAAGCTTGGAGAAATTTCTAATGTTTTACCAATTTTATGATTAGTTACTACTCTTAAATTATATTTTTTATAATTGTTATTGGGCACTGGTGAATTTTCGTCCAAAAATGATCCAGATAAACGCACTGAGTTTTTCGCAGTTCCTTGCTCTACTGAAATATTGTGCGTAATGGAACTACTAGGTTGGAAGAAAGCCCTAAGGTTACCATACTTGGGAACATCAGGGGTATATTTCATTCCAAAGTAAGTAAACACATCGCTTGGTACACCATTCTGACCTGCATCATAATCAGTCATCACTTTTGGATATCTTGTATAGATAGAAGTTCTAAAACTATTATCATAACTGATTTTCATTTTACCATCAACACTTGTTCCTTTTTTAGTGGTAATCACAATCGCACCCGAACTTGCTTGGCTACCATATAAAGCGGTTGCTTCTGGTCCTTTCAACACTGTTACTGACTCAACATCATTCGGATTAATATCTGCAATACGGTTTGTGTAATCGTTTGATCTGTTTTCTGTACTCACATTCGCAGCAGATGGCTTAACCGCATAACCCGTGTTTCTATTATTTTCTTGTACAGACTGGTTATCAATAATGATACCATCCACAACAAATAATGGTGAGTTGTCTAATGCTAATGAGTTAAAACCTCTTAATACAATTTGAGAACTAGCGCCTGCTAAACCTGAAGTTGGATTAATCGTTAAACCCGCAATACGACCTTGTAAACTATTGACAATATTATTACGCTGTGTTTCTGCTAATTCCTGACCTTTTACACTTTGAGCCGAATATCCTAACTCTTTTTTATTACGACGAATATCCATCGCAGTAACAACTACATCTTCTAATGTGTTATCCACTGCCGATAATTTTACATTGATCGTAGTTGAATTACCCACTCGGATGTCTTTGGTGTCATAACCAACCAAGCTAAAGCTTAGTGATTGGTTTGAAGCAACACTGATTGAAAATGTACCTTTGTTATCGGTGGTTGTTGCCGTTCTTGTTCCTTTAATAACAACCGACACATTTGACAATGGTGTGTTATCTGAATTGATAACCTTACCAGAAACTGATTTTTGTTGTGCATTTGCAACTGAAACTCCTAAAAAGAGCAACAGAAGTAAAGTGCATAATCCTTTGTTTTGCATAAATTGTAAACTTTTGTTAAAAAAATATAGCATTTGGCTATAATTTCAGCCTAAAATTAGGTTTATTTTCTTAAACAAATAGTAGAATTAGATTGGACCTTAGACTAAATTCTCAGAAATTGAGCTGTGGATTCGTGTAATTAATACATACTTATACCAGTAGGTCTAAAATTATGCATAAAAACACCTGTAAATCATTGATTTACAGGTGTTTAAGTTTATTATACTTTATTAGATAGAATTAGATCTATTTATACAATTGATTAAATAATAATTTGAAATTTCCATGTGTTTGCGCCCTAAAAGTGATTTCTGGACCAAAAACGGTCAATTTGCCCTTACCAACATTGGTTTCAAAGGCTGCTACTCCGTCCTGTAAATAGGCTTGTCCAAATGCCCAACCACTTCTTAAGGTACTCGCAGTAGCATACCAAGCTAAAGGCGTGATTTGCTTTTGTGCAATTGCATCAGGTAATAATTTAAAAACAGGGCTTGCATTAAAATACACATCAGCCGTTCCATTCATTCCCCAGTTGGACATATTATTATTGTCGAGTGTAACTTGCAACACACTTCCAGGAATATAAAATTTTTCACCAGGCAATGCTTTTTCTTTTCCGGCAATCATTTCTACAAGCGCATTTTTTACAGGTGCATTTATATGATAAGCCAAATTCGCACTTGATCCGATCGTTACAATTTTACCGCCGTTTTGTAAAAATTTATTTAATGCAGGAATAGATTTATTTACAGAAATACTTCCTAGTGTATGTTGAAATTCTTTTGGAACGTCTTCTAACTTAGGCGCTCTTTCTTCATAAGAAAATGAAGACTCATTTTTTAATGCAGGTATCGCACCTTCAACAAAAACCAAAACATCATAGTTGGCATTTAAATTTACAGAATCAATTTCCTTTGCATAAATAAGTTTAAAGGGGAAATGATATTGTTCAAAAATCCATCTCAACCAACCCGATGACATAGAACCGCCATACTTATCCCAAAGTCCAATGCGAATAGGTTGGATTTTATTTAAAGTATCAGTTAGTGGCGTTGTAACACTTGTAAAAACAATACCATAATCAGTACTTAATTTTTTTATTGAATTATTTAATTTATCAGAATGTCGAACAAAATATTGCTCCTTACTTTTGTAAATACTTTCCCCAGTATTTAATAATTCGTTTACGGCAATATAAGATGCATTGTCTTTTGTTGAAAATGTATAACCATAATTTGCACTTATGCCATTAATTATTTTACCTACTGGTTTTTGTATTTCGCCATAGGCCAACGCTTCAAAAGGTCCTGTAAAATCATCTAATACTCTATCAAACTCAATACCCATAGTAAACGCAGGCGTCCAGCCCGCTGCATCATACGGACGCACAGGTGGGCCTCCTGGATATAAAAAATCATTGGGATGATCCTGTGGTTCAAACATATCTAACACATGTGGACGAAATGCTTGATTTGTTTTTACAATATAGGAGCCTGCTAAATATTTTTTTGTGCCCACCATAAAATCAGTACTTGCACGATGTACTTTAATACCACTTTTAATTAAAATATTTACAAATTGAATGGCTGTAGTAGATTGATTTATTGGAATAATAAATCCGCGTGGATCGCGCGTTACTGGATTTTTATACACTTTATTAAATACAGTTAATTGAAAGGAATCAAGTTTGCCTGTTGCTTTCTCTGTTTTTAATAACTCGCTGAGGGCATCTGATTTTTTTGGATAAAGTGTCCAATTATCTTTACTACCCGCATCAATACTATGACGCCCCATGGTATAAATATTATAAAGCAATTCATCTTTATAACGAGCGGCATAATTTAATACTGCATAGTTTAATGAAATAGAATAATCAATTGAATTTTTAAAATACCATTTTTGTGGAAGGATCGGATTAGGTAGTCCACTATTTGGAATTAATCGTTGTGGAACCAAAGGAATACTCGAAGGTGTTGGACTTCCAATAATTTCAGTTAATAAGCCAATGATATTATGATAGTAAGCGGTGGTTCGCAATCCGCCATTCCACCAGGTGGAATATACAGAGCCGCCTTTCATCGTATATCCAGGTTTACTTTCTGTGTTTAAGCGATTACTCATTGCAGCACCTAGTGCATCAATACCTGTCATCAATAACGGATCATATACATGATTAAAAGGATCACGGTAAGGAGGACCAGCAACCACTGTGCCTGGAGGACCAGTTTGATGATGATTGTATAAAATTTGCGGCATCCATTCAATGTATTGTTGCACACTCATATTTCTAGACTCGCTCATGTTCGTCATAAAAAAATCACGATTATTATCATGCCCAATATATTTTTGATAGAGTCTTGGTAAACCTGAGGTGGTTCTTTTTAAGGTATCACTATTGCGCATATACCAATTGGAAACTAGTTCTTGTCCATCGGGGTTTGCATGCACAAATAAAATAATGGTGGATTTTAATATGCGATTTGTTTCTTCATCTGTTCTTGTAATTATTTGATACAGGGTTTCTATCCACTGATGAATACCCACTACTTCCGTCGCGTGTAAACCGCCATCAATCCACACTACCGCCTTTCCTTCATTAGATAGTTTTTTTGCTTCGACCGCGGATAAATCTTCCGCGCGCGCTAATTTTTGTGCAATGGATTTGTATTTTTCTAGATTGGCTATATTGGTTGGATCAGATACAATAACCATGTATTGATTGCGCCCTTCTTCGGTTTTACCTATGACTTGTAATTTTACTTTTTTTGAAGTACCCGCTAATTTTTTTAAATAAGATTCGGTTTGCGTAAAAGTGGCCAAGTGATAATTGTCGCCAATACTAAAACCAAAATGTGATTTTGGCGTTGGCACGTTTTGTGCTTGCACAAATAATTGTGTGCTAACAATCAGACAAATTAAAATAATAATTTTACGCATATAAAATTGTTTATAATGATAATAATATGACCTTGAAAATAAAATAATTCAAAGTATTGGGGCAATTTAAAATTTTTAGTTATCAATTACGAATAATTCATAATTTTTTATACAAATAATGCGGTCTTTTTTGTAAATTACTTTCGTTGTTCATTTTTACGCATGAGCAACATTTAAAAAAGTATTTTCTTATTCATCATCTGTATAAAAAACAAATATGAAAAACATATTCCTAGTTTGTCTAATGTTCATCACCTTGGGGGCTACAGCACAACGAAAAAAAGCGGTGTCTCCGATTGCGTCAACGCCGTCGGTTAACCCTGTTCCAGATTCCATTTTTAAAAATTTACAATGGAGAAATATTGGCCCATTTAGAGGGGGAAGGGCCAACACCATTACTGGCGTTATCCAACAAGAAAAAAAGTTTTACGCAGGATATACTGGTGGCGGTGTTTGGACAACGATTGATGGTGGAATCAGTTGGAAAAATATTTCAGACGGCTTTTTCAAGGTGGGTTCTATTGGGGATATTGCGGTGTCTGAGTCGGATCCAAATGTATTGTATGTAGGTACTGGAGAACATGCGGTTCGTGGCGTAATGACTAGCTATGGAGATGGGGTTTACAAAAGTGTAGATGGTGGGACCACTTGGAAAAATATCGGATTAGAACAATCTAGACATATTTCTGAAATATGTATTCATCCTACGAATCCTGATATCGTTTATGTTGGTGCACAAGGCACAGTGCATGGTCCTAATAATGAACGAGGTGTTTTTAAAAGTACAGATGGGGGCGCACATTGGAAAAAGGTTTTATATATTAACGACAGCACCGGTATTGCCTCATTATCTATGGACATGAATAATCCACGAATATTATATGCTGCTGCTTGGGAACACCGTAGATTTCCTTGGACAGTATCTAGTGGGGGTAAAGGTTCTTCACTTTGGAAATCAGTTGATGAAGGTGAAACTTGGACTAAGTTAACGGAAGGGCTACCCACCAACTTAGGTAAAATGGGTATTAGTGTTTCGAGGGTAAATTCAAATCGTGTTTTTGCAATTGTGGAATCAGAAAAAAAGAAATCAGGATTATATCGATCAGATGACGGGGGAAAAAGCTGGGCTTTACTTTCAAATAATCAAGATATCTCATCGCGTTCATGGTATTATATGAAAGTATATGCAGATACTAAAAATGAAAATATCGTGTATGTGCTGAACGCACCAATGATGAAATCAATAGATGGAGGAAAAACATTTTCAAATGTAAAAGTGGGTCATGGAGATACCCATGATTTATGGATTCATCCGAAGAACAATAATATTATTGGATTAGCCGATGATGGCGGAGGTGAAATTACTTATGACCAAGCGAAAACCTGGTCATCCATTATGAATCAGCCCACTGCGCAATTTTACAGAGTAAATACGGATAATGTTTTTCCCTATAAAGTTTATGGTGGCCAACAAGACAACTCATCCGTGATCATTGCAAGCAGAAATAATACCGGCGCGATCACCGAACGAGACTGGAATTATGGCGCAGGTTGCGAATCTGCATATTTAAGTTTTGATCCTAACGATCCTCTACTGGTTTATGGGGGCTGTTATCAAGGATACATTGAAGTATTAAATACAAAGACAAATGAGGTAAAAGATATTCAAGCCTATCCAAGTTTAAATTTAGCGATACAACCCAAGGAAATGAAATATCGTTTTAATTGGAATGCGCCAATTGTTACATCATTACACAACCCTAAAATAATTTATCATGCAGGAAATGTTTTACTAAAAACAAGTAATGGCGGATTTAACTGGGAAGTAGTAAGTCCCGACTTAACTAGAAATGATAAATCAAAACAAGGACCTGGTGGTATACCTTTCACCAATGAAGGTGCTGGTGGCGAAAATTATAATACCATCTTTTATGTAAAGGAATCTCCATTAGATGCAAACACGATCTATACAGGTAGTGATTGTGGCTTAGTGTATGTAACAACTGATGCAGGAAAAAATTGGCAGAATATTACGCCCGCTGATTTAATTGAGTCGCAAATTAACAGTATCGAGGTATCTCGTTTTGATCAAGGAGTGGTATATATAAGTGCGACTAGATATAAATTTAATGATTATGCATCCTATACCTATAAAACAACCGACAATGGAAAAACTTGGACAAAAATTAATAATGGAATAAAAAATGACGACTTCGTAAAAGTAATTAGAGAAGATAATAAAAATAAAAACATATTATACGCAGGTAGCGAAAGAGGATTTTATATTTCAAATGATGCAGGTACAACTTGGAAACCTTTTCAATTAAATTTACCTATTGTCCCTGTTACCGATTTGATGATACGCGATAATGATTTAGTTGCGGCTACAGCTGGACGTGCGTTTTGGATTTTAGATGATATTAGCACTATTCAACAAAACGCCAATTTTAACAGCATATCAGTACCTACGATTATTACGCCTAAATATGCATATAAATATGGCGCCGGTAACGGACTACCTGAAAAAGAGGCAACCATTGGACAAAATGCGCCCGAGGGTGTTATTATAGATTATTATTTACCTAGGTTAGGTGAAAAAGATACCCTAAGCCTAACCATTATTTCAGATCAAGGAAAACTGATACGTACATATACAAATGTCGATGACGCAAATTATAAAAAATACCCAGGCGGACCTTCCCCAAAAACCAAGCTTAGTGATAATGAGGGGCACAATAGATTTTTATGGGATTTTCGAACGGATGATCTTTCTCCTGATGTGAATGGTGCATTTGTATTAGGAAGTTATAGTGGATATGCAGTACCTCCCGGAAAATACAAAGCGCAATTAAAATATAAAAAGGAAGTCGTTGAAACAAGTATCACTGTGTTACCTAATCCTAATATTAAAGTCAGTGATCTTGATTGGCAAGAGCAGCAAATGTTACTAGAAAAAATTACTGCTACTATCAGCAGCATACATAACACAGTAAACAATCTTCGAGGAATTAAAAAGCAATTGCAGTACTATAGTGAAACATTAGGTAAAGTTGAAACAGCAAAAGTAATTACAAGCGCGGCCGATAGTTTAATTAAAAAAATTGATATTTGGGAAAGCGCTATTATTGAAAGCCGAACTCAAAACGGACAGGATGTAATTAATTGGCCTAGTAAATTAAATGTTGACTTTTTTCATTTAAAAGGATTGATTGATATAAGTGATCCTAGAGTAACACAAGGGGTAAAAAATAAATTAGCTGATTTACAACTACAATGGAAAAACGAAAAGGAAAAAGTTCAAGGCATTAATACAGCTATAACTGAATTTAATACATTGTATAAAAACACAAGTATCGAAGCGATTCAAAACAAATGGTAAACTCTTTTATAAAATATACTCACTTAATTAAATCAACTTATGAAAAATCTTTTCTTGATCCTATTTGTACTAGGCATTGTACAAGCTAACGCACAGCAAACTACTCCTCTAATTAAGTTAGGACCTGCAAAGCCTGTCGAGTCAAAGTATATAGAACCAGATATGAAAACATTTAATCTATATAACCCTTATGAAAATGTGGATTCAGCGATTAAGGCCGCTGAAAAAATAGCAGCAAAGGAAGGGAAACATATTTTTTTACAAATGGGGGGCAATTGGTGTATTTGGTGCGCGCGATTTAATGCGTTTACTACCAGTGATAAAAAAATTGACTCCATTATGAAAGCTAGTTATGTCGTAGTTCATGTAAACTATTCAAAAGAAAATAAAAATAAAAGCATTCAGGAAAAATATGAATACCCTGCTCGATTTGGTTTTCCTGTATTTGTAATATTAGATGCGAAAGGAAAACGACTGCATACGCAAAACAGTAGCTATTTGGAAAAAGATAAGAACTACAGTAAAGAAAAAGTATTTGAATTTTTTGAAAGCTGGACACCAGATGCTTTGAATGCAAAAAAATACGACTGGTTAAATTAAAAAAATCGGAGTCGTTAACACATACATTGATTTGTAAACTGTGTTATCGACTCCGATAAATGTGCGACTATATTTAAAATAGCATGAGAATTTCTTATGCTATTTTTTTGCTATTTAAATAACTCAGCCAGCTTTGCATTTAATGCATCACCTCTTAAATCCTTCCCGATAATTATACCTTGGTCATCAATTAAATAATTTTGCGGTATTGCATTTACGCCATACATTACTGCAACTTCGTTTTTCCAATATTTTAAATCAGAAACTTGTGTCCAGGTTAGATTGTCTTTATGTATTGCTTCCATCCATCTTTCTTTACCAGCAGGTTGGTCTAATGAAACACCTAATACTGTAAATCCTTTAGCCTTGTACTTATTAAATGCTGCAACTACATTTGGATTTTCTTGTCTGCAAGGACCACACCAGCTTGCCCAAAAATCAACCAAAACATATTT
>Ga0209358_10002684_pt1 | contig 13433 bp, 9 predicted proteins | sample LauGreFa1BDMLBSN_2_FD_187574 | JGI IMG/M metagenome (GOLD analysis project Ga0209358, IMG submission 187574) | Freshwater lake microbial communities from Lake Michigan, USA - Fa13.BD.MLB.SN (SPAdes) (version 2) | ecosystem: Environmental > Aquatic > Freshwater > Lake | place: Lake Michigan, USA...
TTCCAGCGCGCCTGAGCCTGAGCGTCTGTGCCGGCGACAAGGGCATCGCGCTCTCGTAAAAATCGGCGTAAACAGCCATTGAGGAAACCGGCTTGACCCCGGGTCGCTGGATCTCTTTTTGCCGCCTCCACGGTTTGGTTCACCAGGGTGAACACTTCATAGGGCGCGTCCTGATCGCTCCAAGACAAGGCCAGTGCGGTGCAGAGCAGGGCATCGGCTTGCGGTGGCGGCTTACGGCTGACCAAAAGTTGGCGTAAGGCCTGCGCACGCCCGAGCGAACGCAGTACCGCAAAGGTCAGTGCTTGGACACCAGGCCGCAATTCGCCCGGCACTTTGGCAATGGCCGCCGTGCCTGATACGCCCTGGCGCACCGCCATCAATACAGACGCTGTGACCTGTAGCTGCAGCCATAGCGCGGGTTGCATCGGGGAGGTTATAGCCATACTTAGGAGAGTGTCTGACCGGGCTTGAGTCCCGCAGCCGCAGCCACCAGCAAGGCCGGAAATTGGCCAATGGCGTCGTTGTAAAGCTGCACCCGGCGATTAAAGTCGGCCCGCGCCGCCTGCACCAGCAAACCAATCTGGTTCCAACGAAGCTGAACAGCGGCAAAGACGTCTGGTGTGCTCAGATCATCCGGCAATACACTCTGTTTGTTCCAGCTGCCGGCCAGCTCTTGGTAGGCCTTGGACAGATCGTCCATGGCAGCATCGGCCAAAGGCGCCGCCCTCGCCAACCGCAGTGCATCAGCGAAGCGTTTACCAGCATCCATCAGCGCTAACATCTCCAGATTGAGTGACGATGCCTCGGTTACAGGTTGAGAAAAACTGGCCTCAATCAGCACCGGCAGGCCCCCCATGGCTCGCTCCAAGGTGGAGAACGCCGCGATCGCCTGGGCGCGCAAGCGCACCAGCCGGTTATAAGCCCCAATCGCCCAGAACAACAGCAATGCTGCCAGCGACCAAACCAAGAGCGTGCTAGTAGCAACCACATTGAGCCTCTGATGCACAGCAAAGTTTGCAACCCGTTCCGCAGTCCATAGAAAAACGCCTCAAACCCATATGCAATGGACCTGAGGCGCTCTCTTTACTGTAGCAAACAGAAGGGCAGAAACTTACTCGGCCACAGCACCTTCATCGGCCTGCGCCAAGTCAGTCTCGCCAGCCAATTCAGCGGCCTCAGCCTCAGAAATGGCGCGCCGCTCGGCGTCGTCCATGTTCTCGCGCACTTTGCGAGCTTCGTGGTAGGCCAGGCCAGTTCCTGCCGGGATCAGGCGACCGACAATCACATTCTCTTTCAGACCTCGCAGTTCGTCGCGCTTGCCCATGATGGCCGCCTCTGTCAGCACGCGGGTGGTCTCCTGGAAGGACGCAGCGCTGATGAAGCTGTCAGTTGACAAAGAAGCCTTGGTGATACCCAGCAACAGATTGGTAAAGGTCGCAGCAATCTTGCCGTCGGCGCGCAGCGCATCGTTGGTGTTAAGCATTTCCGAACGCTCCACTTGCTCACCATTGATGTAGTTGGAGTCGCCCGCGTTCTCTACCACCACACGGCGCAGCATCTGACGAACAATCACTTCGATGTGCTTGTCGTTAATTTTCACGCCCTGCAAGCGGTAGACGTCCTGAACTTCGTCCACGATATAGCGAGCCAACTCCTCGGAGCCAAGCAGACGCAATATATCCTGCGGATCGGCCGGACCGTCCACCACGCTTTCACCCTTGTTGACCACCTGTCCCTCGTGCACCAGGATATTTTTCTCTTTGGGCACGAGCTCTTCCCAGACAGCGCCTTCAGGATCGGTGATCTGCAAGCGAATCTTGCCCTTGGTCTCCTTCCCGAACGACACGGTGCCGGTCATCTCAGCCAGCACACCCTTGTCTTTGGGTGAACGGGCTTCGAACAGCTCGGCTACGCGAGGCAGACCGCCGGTAATGTCACGCGTCTTCTGACCTTCGATTGGAATCCGGGCAAGCACCTCGCCCGGGCCAACGTCTTGGCCATCGCGCACCTGAACCAAAGCACCCACCGGGAATCCAATAGTCACAGAGTGGTCGGTTCCGGGGATCTTGACCTCATTGCCCGAGGCATCGATCAGCTTGACCTGGGGCCGGATCACCTTGGCAGAGCCACGGCGCTTGGGGTCGATCACGACCAGCGTAGACAGGCCGGTGACCTCGTCCACCTGCCGGGCGACGGTAAGTCCTTCTTCAACGTTTTCGAAGTTGGTCTTGCCGGCAAATTCAGTGATGATTGGGCGGGTCAGCGGATCCCAGTTGGCCAGAATCGCACCGGCCTTGATGGTCTGATCGGCCTTCACTGTCAACACGGCGCCATAAGGCACTTTATGGCGCTCGCGTTCACGTCCATGCTCGTCATGGATCACGATTTCGCCAGAGCGGGATATCACCACCAGCTCTTTTTTGCCATTGGTCACGTAGCGCATGGTCGCGTTGAAACCGATATTGCCGTTGGACTTGGCCTCTACGCTCGAGGCAATTGCTGCACGAGATGCAGCACCACCAATGTGGAAAGTACGCATGGTCAACTGGGTACCCGGCTCGCCAATAGACTGCGCTGCAATCACACCCACAGCTTCGCCGCCATTGACCAAGCCGCCACGGCCCAGATCTCGGCCGTAGCACTTGGCACAGATGCCAAATCGGGTTTCGCAGGTGAGCGCTGTGCGGACCTTGACTTCGTCTACGCCAGCTGCCTCCAGTTCCTCTATCAGGTCCTCGTCCAGCATCGTGCCCGCCACCGTCATCACCGAGCGGTTCTCGGGGTGCAGGATGTCATCAGCCGCCGTTCGGCCCAAGATACGGTCGCGCAAGGATTCAATAACCTCGCCACCTTCAACAATGGCGCGCATCAGCGAGCCGTCGTGGGTACCGCAGTCTTGTTCAGTCACGACCAGATCCTGGGTCACGTCGACCAGCCGCCGGGTCAGGTAGCCCGAGTTAGCAGTCTTCAAGGCCGTATCAGCCAAACCTTTACGGGCGCCGTGGGTGGAGATGAAGTACTCCAACACGTTCAGGCCTTCGCGGAAATTAGCGGTGATAGGCGTTTCGATGATCGAGCCATCCGGCTTGGCCATCAGACCACGCATGCCGGCCACCTGGCGAATCTGGGCCGCAGAGCCCCGCGCGCCGGAGTCAGCCATCATGTAGATCGAGTTGAACGATTCCTGAGGCACTAAATTGCCATGGCGATCGGTCACCATCTCTTTAGACAGCTTGGCCATCATCACCTTGGACACCTCGTCACCCGATTTGCCCCAGATGTCGACGACCTTGTTGTAACGCTCGCCAGCCGTGACCAGGCCAGACACATACTGTTGTTCGATCTCTTTCACCTCTTTTTGGGCGCGAAGGATGATCTCGGGCTTTTCTGGTGGCACCAGCATGTCGTCAATGCAGATGGAAATACCCGCCTTGGTCGCCAGCCTAAAGCCAGCTTGCAGCAGCTTGTCGGCAAACACCACCGTCTCTTTCAGACCGCATTTGCGGAAAGACACATTGATGAGCTTGGAAATTTCCTTTTTCTTCAGCGCCTTGTTGATGTTGGCGAATGGCAAACCTTTGGGCAAAATTTCTGACAACAAGGCGCGGCCAGCCGTGGTCTCCCACAGCTTGGTAGAGCCCTCGAACTCGCCTGTCTCCTTATTCTTACTGTACTCGGTCAGACGGACATTGATGCGGGAGTTGAGACTCACCTCACCCGCATCGAACGCACGTTGCACTTCACCGGTATCAGAAAAAATCAGGCCCTCGCCCTTGCCATTGATCCGGTCGCGGGTCGTGTAGTAGAGGCCCAGCACCACGTCCTGCGAGGGAACGATGGAAGGTTCCCCGTTGGACGGAAACAGCACATTGTTGGAGGCCAGCATCAAGGTGCGGCATTCCATTTGAGCCTCGACCGACAGCGGCACGTGAACGGCCATCTGGTCACCGTCAAAGTCGGCATTGAAAGCTGCGCAAACCAGGGGGTGCAACTGAATCGCTTTGCCCTCGATCAGGATCGGCTCAAATGCTTGGATGCCCAAGCGGTGCAGGGTAGGCGCCCGGTTCAGCATGACCGGATGCTCTTTGATGACTTCTTCCAAAATGTCCCACACCACTGGCGTGCCGGATTCAACTTCTTTCTTGGCAGCCTTGATGGTGGTGGCAATGCCCATCGCCTCGAGCCGAGCAAAAATGAAGGGCTTGAACAGCTCCAAGGCCATCAGCTTGGGCAACCCGCACTGATGCAGTTTGAGCGTAGGGCCCACCACAATCACTGAGCGACCCGAGTAGTCAACGCGTTTACCCAGCAAGTTCTGGCGGAAACGGCCACTCTTGCCTTTGATCATGTCAGCCAGCGACTTGAGCGCGCGCTTGTTGGCGCCGGTCATGGCCTTGCCACGGCGTCCGTTGTCCAACAGGGAGTCAACCGCTTCCTGAAGCATCCGCTTTTCATTACGGGCGATGATCTCAGGCGCTTTCAACTCCAGCAAACGGCGCAGCCGGCTGTTACGGTTGATCACGCGGCGATACAGATCATTCAGGTCGGAGGTGGCAAAGCGGCCACCATCCAGCGGCACCAGCGGACGCAGGTCGGGCGGCAGCACCGGCAGCACGTCCAGCACCATCCACTCAGGTTTGATGCCAGACTTTTTGAATGCTTCCAGCAGCTTGAGCCGCTTGGTGTTTTTCTTGATTTTGAGCTCGGAGCCGCTCGGGTCGTTACGCAGTTTCTCGATCGAACCGTCAATATCGATGCCCTGCAACAGGTCCTTAATACCCTCGGCGCCCATCTTGGCCTGGAATTCATCGCCGTATTCCTTGAACTTGGCGTCAAAATCGTCCTCCGACATGATGCTGTATTTTTTCAGCGGCGTCATGCCAGGGTCGGTCACCACGTAGGCTTCAAAGTACAGCACCCGCTCGATATCGCGCAAGGTCATGTCTAGCACAAGACCAAGGCGGCTGGGCAGCGATTTCAGAAACCAGATGTGGGCGCAGGGTGCCGCAAGGTCAATGTGACCCATGCGCTCGCGCCGCACCTTGGTCTGGGTGACTTCGACGCCACATTTTTCGCAAATGACACCGCGGTGCTTGAGACGCTTGTACTTGCCGCAGAGGCACTCGTAGTCTTTGATCGGGCCAAAGATCTTGGCACAAAACAGACCATCGCGCTCAGGCTTGAAGGTGCGGTAGTTGATGGTCTCCGGCTTTTTAACTTCGCCAAACGACCAGGAACGGATCTTCTCGGGAGAAGCCATGCCGATCTTGATGGCATCGAAATGCTCGTCGGGGGTGAACTGCTTGAACAGGTCGAGTAATGATTTCATGACGCTATTTCCTTGTTAATCAGTTGAGTCCAGAGCTCAGGACCGTTCCAGCTCGATATCGATACCGAGGGAGCGAATTTCCTTGACCAGCACGTTGAACGATTCCGGCATTCCGGCTTCGATCGAATGCTCACCCTTGACAATGCTTTCATAGACCTTGGTCCGGCCTTGCACGTCATCTGATTTGACCGTCAACATCTCTTGCAAGGTGTAACCGGCGCCATAGGCTTCGAGCGCCCAGACTTCCATCTCACCGAAACGCTGACCACCAAACTGCGCCTTGCCGCCCAGCGGCTGTTGCGTCACCAAACTGTATGGCCCAGTGGAGCGGGCATGCATTTTGTCATCCACCAAGTGGTGAAGCTTCAGCACGTGCATGTAGCCGATCGTGGTCGGACGCTCAAACGCGTCACCACTGCGGCCGTCGAACAGGTTGGCCTGGGTCCGCGCTGCCGTCAAGCCCTTGGCCTTGACGATCTCTTCTGGGTAGGCCAGCTTCAGCATACCGCGAATTTCTTCTTCAGAGGCACCATCAAACACAGGTGTGGCGAATGTGGCCCCACCGCTCAAGTTGCCAGCCATCTCCAGCACCTCGTCATCGCTCAATAGCGTGACGTCTTCTTTGCGACCGGAGCCGTTGTACAGAGCCTCCAAGAATTTGCGCAACTCGGCAATCTTGGCCTGCTCTTGCAGCATGTCGCCAATGCGCTGGCCAATACCCTTGGCAGCCCACCCAAGGTGGACCTCAAGCACCTGCCCGACGTTCATCCGTGAAGGAACGCCCAGCGGGTTAAGTACGATGTCGCAAGGCGTACCGTCGGCCATGTAAGGCATGTCTTCGACCGGGACAATCTTGGACACCACGCCCTTGTTGCCGTGCCGGCCTGCCATCTTGTCACCCGGTTGCAGTCGGCGTTTGACGGCAAGATAGACCTTGACCATCTTGAGCACACCAGCAGGCAACTCGTCACCCTGGGTGAGCTTCTTACGCTTTTCCTCAAATGACAGGTCGAAGCTGTGGCGCGTTTGCTCCAGCGAGTTCTTGATACTTTCCAGCTGGGTAGCCACCTCGTCCTCGGCCGGACGAATATCAAACCAGTGGAATTTGTCGACCGAGCTGAGGTAGGCCTTGTCGATCTTGGTACCTTTGGCCAGCTTTTGCGGGCCCCCATTGGCAGCCCGGCCAACCAGCAGCTTTTCAATCCGGTCAAAGGCGTCAGACTCCACAATGCGCAGCTGATCGTTGAGGTCCAGGCGGAAACGCTTGAGTTCATCGTCGATGATCTGCTGGGCACGACGATCGCGAACGATGCCTTCGCGGGTGAACACCTGCACATCAATGACTGTACCCTGCGAACCCTGGTCAACGCGCAGCGAAGTGTCTTTGACATCGCTGGCTTTTTCACCAAAGATAGCCCGCAAAAGCTTCTCTTCTGGCGTCAGGGTGGTTTCACCCTTGGGCGTGACCTTGCCAACCAGCGTATCGCCAGGTTGCACTTCGGCGCCGACAAAAATAATGCCGGATTCATCTAAACGGTTCAGCTGCTGTTCACTCAGGTTAGGGATGTCCCGTGTGATCTCTTCAGAGCCGAGCTTGGTGTCACGCGCCATCACCACCAGTTCCTCGATGTGGATGGAGGTGTAACGGTCTTCAGCGACGACGCGCTCGCTGATCAGGATCGAGTCCTCGAAGTTATAACCATTCCATGGCATGAACGCGACCAGCATGTTCTGGCCCAGTGCCAACTCGCCCAGATCGGTGGAGGCGCCGTCAGCGATGACATCACCTTTGGACAGTCGGTCGCCTTTTTTGACAATCGGCCGTTGGTGGATGTTTGTGTTCTGATTGGAACGCTGGTATTTGATCAGGTTGTAGATGTCAACGCCCACTTCACCCGCCTGTGCTTCGGCGTCGTTGACCCGGATAACAACCCGGGTGGCATCGACATAGTCGACCAGGCCGCCACGGGTGGCGGTTACCACAGTACCGGAGTCCACCGCCGAAACACGCTCGATACCGGTTCCGACAAAGGCTTTTTCGGGCCGCAGAATAGGCACAGCTTGGCGCTGCATGTTGGCACCCATCAAAGCGCGATTGGCGTCATCGTGCTCTAGGAATGGCACCAGTGAAGCGGCAACCGACACAATCTGCGCCGGCGACACATCCATGTACTGGACACGCTCTGCGCCAACCAGAATCGACTCGCCGGCTTCCCGCGCGGAGATCAACTCTCCACTGAGCTTGCCAGTCTTGTCAAGAGTGGCATTGGCCTGGGCGATCACATATTTGCCCTCTTCGATGGCGGACAAGTAATCGATGTCCATCGTGACCATGCTGTCGACCACCCGGCGGTAGGGCGTTTCGATAAAGCCGTACTCGTTGAGCCGCGCATACAAGGCCAAAGAGTTGATCAAACCGATGTTCGGACCCTCGGGTGTTTCAATGGGGCAGACACGGCCGTAATGGGTGACGTGCACGTCTCGGACTTCAAAGCCAGCACGCTCTCGGGTCAGACCACCCGGGCCAAGGGCCGACACACGACGTTTGTGCGTGATCTCGGACAAAGGGTTGGTCTGGTCCATGAACTGAGACAGCTGAGACGCTCCGAAGAACTCTTTCAAGGCTGCCGAAATCGGCTTGCTGTTGATCAGGTCGTGCGGCATCAGCGGCTCTTGCTCGGCTTGGCCAAGCCGTTCTTTAACCGCTTTTTCAATACGGGCAAGACCGGTTCGGTACTGGTTTTCAGCCAATTCGCCCACGCAACGCACGCGGCGATTACCGAGGTGGTCGATGTCATCGACGTCACCACGGCCATTGCGCAGGTCCACCAGGATCTTCACCACCGCCAGGATATCTTCGTTGGTCAGCACCATAGGGCCGGTAGACTCGGTCCGGCCCATCTTGGCGTTGAACTTCATGCGACCCACGCGAGACAGGTCATAGGTGTCGGGGTTGTAGAACAAACGCTGAAACAGCGCTTGTACCGCGTCTTCGGTGGGTGGCTCGCCGGGACGCATCATGCGGTAGATGGCAACCCGGGCGGCAAACTCGTCCACGGTTTCATCACTGCGCAGGGTTTGCGAAATGTAAGGGCCTTGATCAAGCTCATTCGTGTAGATGCAAGGCAGGTCTTGCACGCCGGCTGCGCGCAGTTTTTTCAGCAAAGCCTCGGTCAGTTCCTCGTTGGCCTTGGCGATGATTTCACCGGTGTCGGCTTCGACGATGTTGCGGGCCACGACTCGCGCGACCAGAAAGTCTTCCGGTACGCTGATATGTGTGGTCCCTGATTGCTCCAATTCACGCGTGTGACGCGCCGTGACCCGTTTGTCTTTGGCAACCACGACCTTACCGGCCTTGTCAGTTATGTCAAAGCGGGCCACTTCGCCACGCAGACGCTCGGCCACAAACTCCATTTGCGCGCCACTGTCCATTAGCCTGAAGTTGTCGTTGACAAAGAAGTTGGCCAGGATCGACTCATGATTAAGGCCAATGGCCTTGAGCAGTATGGTCACCGGCATCTTGCGCCGACGATCTACCCGGAAGTACAAAATATCCTTGGGGTCGAACTCGAAATCCAGCCAGGAGCCGCGGTAGGGGATGATGCGTGCCGAGAACAGCAATTTGCCTGAGCTATGGGTCTTGCCCTTGTCATGCTCAAAGAAAACGCCCGGTGAGCGGTGCAACTGCGACACGATGACACGCTCGGTGCCGTTGATGATGAAAGAACCTTTGCCCGTCATCAGGGGCACTTCGCCCATGTAGACCTCTTGTTCCTTAACTTCTTTGACCACTTTGTTCTGGGTGGTTGAGGATTCCCGGTCATAGATGATCAACTGCACCTTCGCACGAACCGCCGAGGCGTAGGTCAGACCACGGGTCTGGCATTCGCGTACGTCAAAGGCCGGCTTTGCCAGGTTGTAGTCCAGGTATTTCATCTCCACAAAACCATTGTGCGAAACAATGGGGAATGCGGCCTGAAATGCAGCCTGGAGCCCTTCGAGAGTCCGCTTTTTAGGCGCCACATCGGCTTGAAGGAACGCGGTGTAAGCGTCCTTCTGCATTTGCAGGAGGTAGGGGATTTCCAGCACGCTGTCGCGGCTGCCAAAATTTTTGCGAATGCGCTTGCGTTCGGTGTATGTGTAAGCCATGAGATCTCCGGGCAAAGACTAAAGAATCCTGGGGGTCCTAGGCGACTGTCGCATTGAGAACCTGCAGGCAAGTGTTTGAAGCCATCCTCCAAACCACCGCCTACGTCTCAATAAGTCTTGGTGATTGGCCACTACCAATCATTGGCGGACGGTCGCACATTGCATGCAACCCGAACCAAGGCATCTTCTGCAGTCGGGGTCAGAAGACACTGACAAACGGGCGCGAAGCTCCGTTTGTCAGTGCGCTCTGCGATCCATCCAGAACCGGCCACCTGGTCAGGTAGCCTTACTGGATGGAAACGTCGATTACTTGAGCTCGGCCTTGGCACCAGCTTCCACCAGCTTTTTCAGCGCAGCTTCAGCATCGGCTTTGGAGATCGCCTCTTTCACATTCTTGGGTGCGCCGTCAACCAGATCCTTGGCTTCTTTGAGGCCCAGGCCGGTGATTTCGCGCACGGCCTTGATAACCGACACCTTGGCGGCGCCAGCTTCAAGCAGAACGACGTTGAACTCGGTCTTCTCTTCGACGACAGCGGCAGCAGCGCCACCACCACCAGCGGGCGCCGACATTGCTGCAGCGCTTACGCCAAACTTCTCTTCGATGGCTTTCACCAGGTCGTTGAGTTCCATGACCGTCATGCTGTCAATCGCGGTCAAAAATGCGTCTTTATCGAATGCCATTTTTATTTCCTAACAATATTGGTTACCACTTGCCACGAGCCATCAGGCCGCAACAGCCTCAGCAGGTGTTTCTGCTTCTGGCACGCCAGCGCCTTTTTTCTCCGCGATAGCGGCCAGCACACGTGCTGTTCGCGAAATCGGGGATTGCATCAAACCCAACAATTGCGCCAGCAAAACCTCTTTGGAGGGGATGCTTGCCAATTGCTTCACGCCGTTCACGTCCAGTGCTTTTCCGCCATATGCGCCACCGCGAATGACCAATTTGTCATTGGTTTTCGCGAAATCAGCCACCACTCGCGCGGCAGCAACAGCATCAACAGAGAAGCCATAGATCAGCGGGCCGGTCATCATGTCTGACACCACCTCAAAGCCACTGCCAGCGACAGCTCGGCGGGCCAGAGTGTTTTTCAACACACTCAGGCTCACACCATTGCTGCGCGCGACCGTGCGCAATTTGGTCATGTCCGCGACTTTGATGCCCCGGTACTCCGCCATCACGAGCGTTTGAGCTTTTGCGGCGAGGCCAGTCACATCACTGATGACCGCTTCTTTCTCACTGCGATTAAGACTCAAGGTCTACTCCTTCTAAATGTACCGGTCAGCCTATTGCTTTCCGGAACGCCACGTTGCAGCGACCAACTGTTCAGGACCTCATCCTCAAGCAGCGGGATCGCCATCTGCGTTGGTTTTCTATGATTAAGTGCCTGCCCTCACCAGTAAGGCTGCACACCAACGGTCTTGGATGACCTGCCTGGACTTTTCAGAACCGGCAGCCCACCACTTTGCGATGCCTTTGCAGGCCCCGCAAATTCTTTTCGTTATCCGGCGATGGTCTGCAGGTCAACCCGCACACCCACACCCATCGTCGACGACACAGCCACTTTACGCAAATACACGCCCTTGCTGGCAGCTGGCTTGGCTTTTGTCAAAGCGTCCACCAGCGCAGCCAAGTTGCCCTGCAGCTTGTCATTGCCAAATGAACGACGACCAATGGTGGAATGCACGATGCCGCCCTTGTCAACGCGGAATTGGACCTGACCAGCCTTGGCGTTACGAACTGCCGTGGCGACATCAGGTGTCACCGTACCAACCTTGGGGTTGGGCATCAAACCGCGAGGGCCAAGAATCTGACCCAGAGTACCCACCACGCGCATAGCGTCTGGGGCGGCAATGACCACGTCGAATGGCATGTCGCCAGCCTTGATCATGGCAGCGAGGTCGTCCATGCCAACAATATCAGCCCCAGCCGCCCGAGCTTCTTCGGCCTTGGCACCTTGCGCGAACACAGCGACACGTTTCGTCTTGCCGGTGCCATTTGGCAACACGACGGCGCCGCGCACCACTTGGTCTGACTTCTTGGCATCAATGCCAAGTTGCACCGCCACGTCGATCGACTCGTCGAATTTGGCCGTTGCAAATTCTTTGACGATGCCTAGGGCATCCGCCAGCGGGTACAGCTTGTTGCTGTCAATCTTGCCCTGTTGGGACTTTTGTTTTTTGGTGAGCTGAGTCATTTACACACCCTCCACATTCACACCCATAGACCGCGCCGAACCGGCAATAGTGCGCACTGCGGCGTCCATGTCAGCGGCTGTCAGGTCCTTCATCTTGGTCCTGGCGATTTCCTCAAGCTGTGCCCGTGTGATCTTGCCCACCTTGTCGGTATGCGGACGCGCAGAGCCCTTGTCGATCTTGACCGCCTTTTTGATCAAAATCGACGACGGGGGCGACTTGATCACGAATGTGAAACTCTTGTCCGCAAACGCCGTGATCACCACAGGCAACGGCAGACCTGGCTCGATGCCTTGGGTCTGGGCATTGAAGGCCTTGCAGAACTCCATGATGTTCAAGCCACGCTGACCCAGAGCTGGGCCAATGGGTGGGGACGGGTTGGCTTTGCCTGCCGGAACTTGCAGTTTGACAAAACCGACGATTTTTTTCGCCATGCTTTTCTCCTTACGGGTACTAGCGCCAGGGCCCAACAAACTGCTGGCTAAACCATGGCTCCCCGCGGGTTAGCGACTCATCAAGAACCCCGGCACCGAGTCGTAAAGTGCCGGAACCACAGACCTCAGGTCTTTTCGATCTGAGAGAAATCCAATTCGACAGGCGTGGCACGACCGAAAATAGTCACCGAAACACGAACCTTGCTCTTGTCATAGTTCACGTCTTCGACCGAGCCATTGAAGTCAGTGAAAGGACCGTCCTTGATGCGGACAAACTCACCCACCATGAACTCAACCTTATGCCGGGGCTTTTCTGTACCCTCCTGCATCTGATTGACGATTTTCATGACTTCTGCTTCTGAGATAGGCGCCGGACGATTTTTGGCACCACCTACAAAACCTGTGACCTTATTGGTGTGCTTGACCAGGTGCCAGGTGTCGTCGTTCATAACCATCTCAACCAAAACGTAACCCGGAAAGAATTTTCTCTCCGTGGTTTTTTTCTGCCCATTCTTGATCTCAACAACTTCTTCCATGGGCACCAAAATGCGACCAAATTGACCCTGCATGCCGGCGCGGCTGATCCGCTCAAGAATGTTGCGCTCAACCGCTTTTTCCATACCCGAATAGGCGTGGACCACATACCAGCGCAAGTCCGGGTTTGCAGGTGCGGTGGCCAGAATCTGTGCTGCGCCGGGCGCGTCCGCACCCAGAGAATCTACAACATCATTCATCATTTCTTCCACCCCAGGATAAGGTCATAAAACAACCACTCCAGCGTCTTGTCAGTCAACCAGAGAAAGACAGCCATCACCAGCACAAACACGAAAACGTAGACGGTCATTTGCACCGCCTCCTTGCGCTCGGGCCAGACAACTTTTTTGACTTCGCGCCAAGCGTCGCGGCCAAATGCAAGCAATGCCTTGCCGGATTCAGACATGAAAAAAACACCTGCCGCCGCCGCCAGACCCAACAAAAGCCCGCCCCACTGGGCCCAGGCTCCTTGCTTGGCCAGCAGATAAAAAGCCGCCAAGGCAGCCACAGCCAAAACGGCCGCACCAGCCAGCTTGGCCTTGTCGGCGTTGGTACTGACGGTTTGAACTTGTGAGGTAGCCATTTTTCTCTATCGTGCGTCCGTGGTCGTGTAACTGAATGCCGCCTTCTTGAGACGCTTAAGCCCGCCATTCGCATGGCGGGCTTGGAACCACCCTTTTGCAGCCTTCAGGTGGCAGGGGCAGTAGGAATCGAACCTACAACCTTCGGTTTTGGAGACCGACGCTCTGCCAATTGAGCTATACCCCTACTGAAAACTTAGGCAATGATTTTGG
>Ga0209358_10002686_pt1 | contig 13425 bp, 14 predicted proteins | sample LauGreFa1BDMLBSN_2_FD_187574 | JGI IMG/M metagenome (GOLD analysis project Ga0209358, IMG submission 187574) | Freshwater lake microbial communities from Lake Michigan, USA - Fa13.BD.MLB.SN (SPAdes) (version 2) | ecosystem: Environmental > Aquatic > Freshwater > Lake | place: Lake Michigan, USA...
CGTGCCGGCCCATGCCGATGAGATGATCCGCTGGACGGCGCCGCTGTTCGAAGGGGAGAGCGGGGAACTGGCGCGCATCCGCGAGGCGAGTGCCTATTTTTCGGATGTGGGCTGGCGGCGTCATCCCGACGACCGGTCGCTGGGCGCCTTCAGCCAGGTGCTGACCGCGCCCTTTGCCGGGGCCAGTCACCGGGCCCGCGCGCTGATCGCGACATCGGTGTTCCACCGCTATTCCGGCGACGAGGATTTTCCGCAGGGACTGGCGCAGGCCGGATTGCTCGACAAGGATGACGAGAAGCGGGCGCTGCTGCTGGGTCTTGCCTGGCGCTTCGCCTTTTCGCTGTCGGCCAGCGCGTCGGGCGAGCTGGCGCAGTACCGGCTCCGCCTGACGCCCTCCAAAATCATCCTGGAGGTGCCGCCCCGCCGCGCCGCCATCGCGGGTGAGCCGGTGCAGAAACGGCTGGGGGCTTTGGCCGACGCCTTGGGCCGCAAGGGCGAAATACTCGTTGGGTGAGGCGGATCCGCGAAAGGTCCGGGGGACCGTTCGCCCGCCGAACGCCGCAGCGCCGCGTTTATTTTCGTGGCGCCAGGCCGGACTAACCGCTTGCTGCGCCTGCGAAAAATAACCGCTTTGGGAACCCGCCCTTGCGCCCCGGCCCGCGTAAGGCTTTAAAGGGGGCAAGATCTGCGTGACGGGGCGGGAAGCGCAGCCAATAGTTCAGTCTTTCAAAGACTTAAGGAGTAACGTCATGGGTGCGTTCAGCTGGGTTCACATTGCCATTCTGGCCGCCGTCGCGCTGGTGCTGTTCGGTGGCCGCGGCAAGGTCTCCGACCTGATGGGCGATTTCGGCAAGGGCATCAATTCGTTCAAGAAGGGCCTGACCGAGAAGGACGATCCCAAGGTCATCAACGCCGAGGCCAATGAAAAGGACAAGACGGCGGTCTAAATCGCCGTCATCATTGCGCGATCCGGTTCATCTTCGCGCTTTCTAGGCTCGCGTTTTTCCGGATCACGCGGGGGCGTTTTTCATGTTCGATCTGTTCAGTTCGAGCCATCTTCTCATCCTGCTCATCGTCGCGCTGGTGGTGGTGGGTCCCAAGGACCTTCCCAAGCTGCTGCACATGATGGGCAAGTGGGCGGGAAAGGCGCGCGCCATGGCGGGCGAATTCCGCAAAAGCTTTGACGAGATGGCGCGCCAGACCGAGCTGGACGAGCTGCGCAAGGAAATCGAGGCGCTGAAGAAGAACAACCCGGTGTCCGAATTCCAGAACACCATGACCGACATGCAGAACAAGATAAACGATCCCCTGGCCGCGGCCATGGACGGCGCCAGCCAGTCTTCGCCCGAAACCTCCGCGCCGCTGGAAGGTGGCCCCGAACCGCGCGCCGGGGAATTCGAAGTCACCGATGCCGCGCCCGCGCCTGCGCCCGAACATGAACCGCTGGCCGAACCCGCGCCCGCCCGCAACGCATCGCAGGCCTGACGCACGTGGTAACGCCAACCCCTGAAGATGAAGCCGCGCTGGACGCCACCAAGGCGCCGCTGATGGAGCACCTGCTGGAGCTGCGCAAGCGGCTGATCTATGCGGTGATCGGATTCGGTATCTGCTTTGCGGTGAGCTTTGCCTTCTCGACCCAGATATTCAACATCCTGACCGCGCCGCTGCACGAAGCGCTGCGGGGCCGTTCCAACGATCACCTGATCTACACCGCCCTGACCGAAGTGTTCTTCACCAAGGTGAAGATCGGCATGTTCGGCGGCCTGTGTTTCGGCTTCCCCGTCATCGCCTGGCAGATCTGGGCCTTTATCGGTCCGGGTCTTTACAAGCATGAGAAGAACGCCTTCGCGCCTTTCCTGCTCGCGGTGCCCTTCATGTTCGCGCTGGGCGGATGCTTCGTCTATTTCATCATGCTGCCATTCTCGATCCAGTTCTTCGCCGGCTACCAGGTGCCGACCACCGACGGCGCCATCGGTATCGAGCTGCAGGCCAAGGTGAGCGATTATCTGAGCTTCGTGATGACGCTGATCTTCGCCTTCGGGCTGACGTTCCAGCTTCCGGTATTGCTGACGCTGCTGGGCAAGGTCGGCATCGTCAGCAGCAACGGCCTGCGCGAGATGCGCCGCTACGCCATTGTCGGCCTGTTCGCGGTGGCGGCAGTGTTCACGCCGCCGGACGCGATTTCCATGCTGGCGCTGGCGGTACCGCTGGTGATCCTCTACGAAATCTCGATCTTCTGCGTGAAGATGATCGAAAACGGCCGCGCAAAAGAAGATGCGGAGCGCGCCGCCCGCGACCTGACGCCGGCCTAAGCCGCCGCCACGCGGCGTCCCACCCGGATGCGGCTGGCGGGGAAGTTCAGAACAATGCGCGTGCCGCGTCCGGGCAAGCTGGAAATGGCCAGCGTGCCGTCATGCAATTCCAGCATCGCCTTGGCCAGTGGCAGTCCCAGCCCTGTGCCGTTGTGCTTGGCGGTCATCTTGTTTTCGATCTGGCCGAAGGGCATCAGCGCCTGCTGGATTTCCGCCTCCGTCATGCCGATGCCAGAATCCTCGACCGCCACGGCATAGCCGCCGTCCGGCAGCGCTTCGCCGCTGACCCGCACATGCCCGCCTTGCGGCGTGAACTTGATGGCGTTGCCCACCAGATTGATCATGATCTGGCGGATCATGCGGTCCACCGCCAGCAGCCGCACGCTTTCGGGCGGCAGTTCGCCGATCACCTGCACGCCGTGTTTCTTGCCCAGCTCCGCCACCATGGCGAGCGAGCCTTCCAGCGACAGGCGCAGTGGGAATTCCTCGGCGCTTTCCAGCGACATTTTCCCGGCTTCGATCTTCGACAGGTCCAGGATGTCGTTGATGATGCCCAGCAGGTAGCGGCCGCTGCTGTGGATGTCGCCCGCATAATCCAGGTAACGCGGATTGTTCACCGGCCCCAGATACTGCTCCTTCATCACTTCGGAAAAGCCCATGATGGCGTTCAGCGGCGTGCGCAGTTCGTGGCTCATCGAGGCCAGGAAGTTGGACTTGGATTGATTGGCTTCCGCCGCCACGCCCAAGGCACGCGTCAATTCGTTCCCGGCCTTCTTCAGCGCCGCCTGGGTGGCTTCCAGTTCCGCAATATGTGCGCGCATCCGTAGGGATTCCCCCTGCGCGCGCCTAGCAAGATAGCGGTCCACCAGCGCCACGATCAGGGCCTGGCCGAGGATGAAGGCGGCACTGGCGGCGACCATGATCGCCAGCATGAAAGGATCAATCCCCATGCGGGAATAAGAAGAACCCGCCTCGGGAATAAAAGTGACCGCCGTCATGCCCGTGAAATGCATGCCGACAATCGCCAGGCTGAAAAGCCCGGCGCCCAGCAGGTAATCACTCTTGTCTCTGCCGCGCAGCGCAAAGTGCATGGCCAGGCCCGACAGTGACACACCGATCAGTATCGAGGCGGCGACGTAGTTCATGTCCCACATCGCGCGGGCGGGCAGTTGCACCGCCGCCATGCCGATATAGTGCATCGCCGATATGGCCAGGCCCGACAGCATTCCGCCCACCGCGCCGCCGACCTTCAGAGCGAGGACAAATCCCAGCGCGCACAACCCGATCGCAATCGTCACCGACAGGATGGTGAGGCCGGCATCGAATGCGATTGGCATCCCGGTGGCGTACGCCAGCATGGCGACAAAATGGGTGGCCCAGATTCCGCATCCCGCCACCGCGCCGGCGCCCGCCAACCAGCTCATGCGCACGCGGCGCTCGTCGGCGGCGCGGGCGCGGGTGATCATCGTCAGCGCGGTGGCGCAGGCGAACACACACAGCCCTGCCGCCAAGGCGACAAGGCGCAGGTCATGCTGCTCGAAAATACAGCCCAGCACGCGGATCATGGCGATAATATCGCGCGACTGATGTAAACCAGCCGCTAAGGAACCTGTGCCGGATTGGGAAAGGCTGTCGAATTTTGTCCGAATTGGCGATGCGTTTTTCAGGAAATCCGCTGGACCGGGCCAGCGACCAGCGGACCGACCCCACATGGCTGGCATCGCGGTTGCGGGCCGGCCTGGTGCTTCCCTTCTGGCAGAACAGGCCGCTGGTCGTGGCCGAGCGCGCCGGTTTTCAGGCCTGGCGCGACGACTGGAACGGACGGCTCTGCGTCTTTCTCGGCCTTGATGGAGAACGCGGCCTGTTCGCCGTCGACATTGCGGGCGAAGATGAACCGCAGATAGGTAGCGGCGCCTTTGCAGAGATGCGCGCCAGCGCTTTCGTTTTGCCCGCGCGCGACACCGCCATCGCGGGACAGGCCAAGGCGCTGATCGACTGGCACAGGCGGCACGGCTTCTGCGCCAATTGCGGCGCGGGCACGCAAGTTCAGGACGGCGGCTATCGCCGGCTTTGCCCGGCTTGCGGGGCCGAACATTTTCCCCGCACCGATCCGGTGGTGATCATGCTGCCGGTGCTGGACGAACACTGCCTGATCGGGCGCAATGCGCGGTTCGTGAACGGGCTGTATTCCGCCTTTGCCGGTTTCGTCGAGCCGGGTGAGAGCATGGAAGACGCGGTGCGCCGCGAACTCGCCGAAGAAGCCAATGTGCAAATCGGCGCCGTGCGCTATCACGCCAGCCAGCCCTGGCCATTTCCCTCGTCCCTGATGCTGGGCTGTTATGCCGATGCGCTGAGCCGCGACTTCCGGATCGACGGCACGGAAATCGTCGACGCGCGCTGGCTGTCCAAGAACGAAGCGCGCCGGCGCCTGGCGGGCACGATCGAAGATGAGATGACCATGCCCGCATCCATCGCCATCGCCCATCACCTCATCCGCGACTGGGCGAACGGTTAGGGCATATCCTCGCGGAACGGATGGGCCGGATACACGCCCATGATGTTGTGGCTGGCAGTGTGGAACGCCAACTCTTCCAATGCCCGCGCCACATGGGCTTCTTCCGGGTGTCCCTGGATGTCGACATAGAAGCGCGTGGCGTTGAATGAGCCACCAAGCTGATAGCTTTCCAGCTTGGTCATGTTGACGCCGTTGGTGGCAAAGCCGCCCATCGCCTTGTAGAGTGCAGCCGGCACGTTCTTCACCTGAAAGACGAAGCTGGTCACCACCTTGCCCGTGTTGGGCGCGCGTTCGTCGGCCCGCGACATGATCAAGAAGCGCGTGGCGTTGTGATGCTCGTCTTCGACATCGGCTTTCAGAATCTTCAGGCCATAGAATTCCGCCGCCAGGGTCGAGGCGATGGCTGCCACGCTTTTGTCGCCCAGCTCGGCGATATGCTTGGCCGATCCCGCCGTGTCGTACCAGTTGTGCGCCACCAGTCCCCGTTCGCGCAAAATCGTGCGACACTGGGCCAGCGCGGGCGCCTGGCTGTAGACGCTGGTGACGCCGTCCAGCGTCGCGTCTTTCAGCCCCAGCAGTTGGTGGCGGATGGGCAGGAAATGTTCACCCACGATGTGCAGGCCGGAATCGGGCAGCAGGTGATGGATGTCGGCGATGCGGCCGATCAGCGAATTTTCCACCGGGATGATGCACAGATCGCAATCGCCCGACTTGGCCGCCTCGATGGCGTCTTCGAAGGTGGGCTTGGGAATGGCCGCGGCGTGCGGCACCGCTTCGCGCGCCGCCAGGTTGGCATAGGCGCCCGGCTCGCCCTGGAAGGCGACACGTTTGGCGGATGCAACGGCGTTGATCATGACAACAGCTTCCTAGCACGTTCCAGGTCGGCGGGCGTATCCACCGACAGGGGCGCTTCTTCGACACGCGCCACCGCGATGCGCATGCCCGCTTCCAGCGCGCGCAACTGTTCCAGCTTTTCGCTTTGCTCCAGCGGCGAAGGCGGCAGCGCGACAAAACTTTCCAGCGCCTCGCGGCGATAGGCGTAGAGCCCGACATGATGAAACAGCGGACCGCCGCCGGTCGGCGCCGTGGCGCGGGTAAAATACAGCGCCCGGCCAAGCTGGCCCGCCGCATCCCAGGCCACCACCGCCTTGACCACCGCCGGATTGGCCTTGTCTTCGTCATTGTCGATGGGCGCCGCCAGGGTGGCGATGTCCGCCCCCGACCGTGCCAGGGCATGGACCACCACCTTGATCTGCGCGGGGTCCAGGGCGGGCAGATCGCCCTGCAGGTTGACCACCACATCGTGCTGGCCCTTGGGGTCGATGGCCTGCAGCGCCGCCCAGATGCGGTCGGACCCCGATGGCAGGTCCGGGTCGGTCAGCACCGCCTCACCCCCATGGGATTTGATGATGTCCACGATTTGCGCTTCGCCCGCCGCCACCACCACCGGGCCGAGCCCGGCGGCCTGGGCCTGCTGCCAGACCCGCACGATCATGGGCAGGCCCGCGATATCGGCCAGCGGCTTGGCCGGCAGCCGGGTCGAAGCCATGCGGGCGGGGATCAGAAGGACAGGATTCATCGGGTCTTTGGAGGGCTCTTTTTCGCCCGGGTGCCGCCGGGGTTCCTTTGGCCGCCTGTGTAGGCCGGGATTGGCGCTAAAGCCAGATACCGCTTACAATTTATGCGACGCTTCGCCGCAATGACGCGGGTGCGTCGGCGGGTAATGTCGCGCCAGATTTCGCGCCGGTCCGCCCGGCTTTGGGGAGCTTTCGGCATGGATTCCTTTGAGTGGAACAAGATCATCGGCGCGGTGCTGGGCACGGTGCTCTTTATCTTCGTCGTCCGCCTCGTGGCCGAGCATGTCTATGAGCCCGAACATCCTGAAAAGCCCGGCTATGTCGTCGAAGGCGTGATCGAAGAACCCGCCGGTGGCGGTGCCGCTGCCGCGCCGGTCGCCGAAGTCGCGCCCGACTGGGGCACCGTGCTGCCGGCCGCCGATGTCGCTGCCGGCCAGGCTTCGACCGCCAAGTGCGCCGCCTGCCATGACTTCGCCAAGGGCGGCGCCAACAAGATCGGTCCGGGCCTGTTCGGGGTGGTCGACAATGCCCGCGCCTCGCATCCGGGCTATGCCTATTCCGCCGCGATGAAGGGCAAGCCGGGCAACTGGACCTATGACGAACTGAACCTGTTCCTGAAGGCGCCGGCGGTGGACATTCCCGGCACCAAGATGAGCTTCGCCGGCATCCGCAGCGAAAGGGAGCGCATCAACCTGATCGCGTATCTGCGCTCGAACGACGATGCCCAGGCGCCGATCCCTGCGCCCAAGCCCGCGGACGCGCCCGCCGCTGCGCCTGCAGCAGCTCCGGCTGACGCTGCTGCGCCCGCTGGTGGACCGACCGTATCGCCCAAGGGTGGTGCGCCGGTTCCCGCCGCGCCGGCTCACTGACGCAGGCAATGGCGGGACAAGAGGGTAAGCCCAACGTCTTGTTCCTGTTGCCGCCGGGGTGGGATGCGCTGAGCAAGGCGCTGTTCGGCCATCAGGCCTTCAACAGCTTCCTGCACGGCAAGGATCACTATGCGCCGCAGCAGATCGACTATTTCGTCGGCTTCCGTCCACCGCACGGCTTCCTGAAAACCCTGCCGCGCCTCAAGGCGATCTTTTCGCTGGGCGCGGGCGTGGACGGCTTTTTGCGCGATCCGGAATTTCCCCGCCACCTGCCGGTGGTGCGCTTCGTCGATGAGACGCTGCAGCGGGAAATGGCGCAATACGTCACCATGCATGCGCTGATCATCCATCGTCAGCAACGCGCCTTCGACGCCGCGCAGAAGGAGTCGAGTTGGAAGCAACGCATGCTGGCGCGGCCGACGCGCGACGTGCGCATCGGCCTGCTCGGCATGGGCGATATCGGCGCGGTGACGGCCGAGCGTCTTTTGATGTTCGACTTCCAGGTGTTCGGCTGGAGCCGCAGCCGCAAGAGCGTGCCGGGCGTCACAAGCTTTGCGGGCGCCGAAGAGCTGCCGCAGTTTCTGGCCCATTGCGACATCATGGTGTGCATGCTGCCGCTGACCCCGGAAACCGAGAACATCATGGACGCCAAACTGTTCGCCGGATTGCCGCAGGGCGCCTGGGTGATGAATGTGGGCCGCGGCGGCCATTGCCGCGAAGAGGATTTGCTGGCGGCCCTGAACAGCGGCCATCTGGGCGGCGCGGTGCTGGACGTGTTCCAGACCGAACCCTTGCCCGCCGACAGCCCGTTCTGGACGCAGCCCAATGTGACGGTGACGCCGCATATCGCCGGCATCACCGATCCGCGCAACGCATCGGCCTTTGTGGTGGATTGCGTCACGCGCGCGCAAAGCGGCACGCCGTTCAAGAATGTCGTGGATCTGAGCCGCGGCTATTAAAGCCGTTTGATCGCCGTTACGGGCCCGGAGACTTTTTCGATCCGCGCCACAGCTTCGTTCAGCGGCTCGATCGCCACCTGCATGTGGAAAGCGTTGGCGTGCAGCAGCATCCGCGCATCCAGCATCACGCCCATATGGCCTTTCCAGAAGACAAGGTCGCCTCGCCGGTCAGCGGCCTGCACCCTTTCACCAAGGGCTTTTTCCATCATGTCGGTGTCGCGCGGCGCGGATTGTCCCCCGGCCTGCAAAGCCGTCTGGATCAGGCCGGAGCAATCCAGACCCGCCGCCGTCTTGCCGCCCCACACATAGGGCACGCCCACAAAGCGCTGCGCCACCGCGACGAAATCCTTTTCGCTGGCAGGCTCCAGATGGCGCTGATGCACAAAGCCATGGCCGATATCGGCGTAATCGCCGTGGCGCTGGCGCACCGAAACCTGCGCATTCAGCGGCAACAGATCGCGCACCGGCATCTTCAGATCAGCCGCCGCGAACACCGGCGCCATCAGCGCCGACACCCGCGCCTCGCCGACAAAAGGCGCGGTCAGCGCGCCCTCTTTGACATAGCCGACATACAGATCATTGGCCGCCTGGCCCCAGGCCCAGCCATCGCTGCGGTCATAAACCGTGAAGCTTTCGCCGAACAGCAACTCGCTGTCCTGCGCCGCATCGTCCGACGGACGCGCGCGTAGTGACATACGGCCAACGCAAACGGAAAATTTTTCGCCCTCCACATAACGCGGCGCGTCCACCTGGCCTTTCAAATGGGCGGCGGCGAGATCGGCGCGTGCGGGTGTGACTCGCTTATCGGCCATAGCGTTCTTTCAGCAGCGCATAGATCGCCCGCGCGCTGTTGGCTTCCCCGCCGATGGGGCGGCCCGGCCTGGCGCGGTCGATCCAGGCGGGAATGTCCAGATGCGCCCAGCTTCTGGCCTTGCCGACAAAGCGGTTCAGGAACAGCGCTGCGGTGATGGCGCCCGCGAAATTGTAGGCCGGATTGTTGTTGAGATCGGCGATGCGGCTGGACAGCGTGTCTTCATAGCCGCGCCACAAGGGCAGCCGCCACACAGGGTCCTGCACATCTTTTCCGTGGCGCGACAGATCAGCGGCCAGTTTTTCATCATCGGTGAAAAAGGGCGGCAGCTCCATGCCGGTGGCGGCACGGGCCGCGCCGGTCAGCGTCGCAATGTCGATCAACAGCTCCGGCGCTTCTTCGTCGGCATCACTCAGCGCATCGGCCAGCACCAGGCGGCCTTCCGCATCGGTGTTGCCGATTTCCACTGTCAGACCCTTGCGGCTGGTGAAAATATCGCCAGGTCGCATGGCGGTGCCGGACACAGAATTTTCCACCGCCGGTATCAGCACCCGCAGGCGCAGGTTCAACTTCGCGCCCATCACCATGCCGGCGATGGCCAGGGCACAGGCCGCGCCGCCCATGTCCTTCTTCATGATCAGCATCGCGGCGGACGGCTTGAGGTCATAGCCGCCGCTGTCGAAGCACACGCCCTTGCCCACCAGCGTCACACGCGGCGCACTGGCCTTGCCCCAGACGAATTCGATCAGGCGCGGCGCGCGCGCCGAACCCTGCCCCACCGCCGCGATCAGTGGATAATTCTTTGTCAGATTTGCGCTGCTGACCACCGACACTTTGGCGCCATGCCGCCCCGCCAGCGCGCGCGCGGCGGCTTCCAGTTCGGCAGGACCCATATCGTTGGCGGGCGTGTTGATCAGGTCGCGGGCGGAAAACAGGTTTTGCGCGATGCGCGAAATTTCTTCGCCGTCCACGCCAGCCGGCAGCACCAGCCGCGCCTTGCGTGCCGTCTTTTTCTTGTAGCGGTCAAAGCCATAGCCGCCCATCAACCAGCCCAGCGCGGCATGGGCGCCGCCGCAAAATGCCGGCACCTCGCCCAGCCGGTACACACCGGCGGGCAGTTTTTCGGCCGCAGCCGCCAGCGCAAAAGCGTCCGCGCTATCGCCCAGCCCCAGAACCCAGGCGGCAATGCCGCCCTTGGCATCCGGCAGCGCCGCCAGCGCGCCGGACGCGCCCGCAAAGCCCGATGCCACCACCAGCCCGCTGCGCTTTTGCCGGGCCAGCCAGCCGCGCGCATCCTTTGCCCGCACCGCATGCAGGGGCACGGCGTTTTTTGCGCTGGTTGCAAGGCTTGGATGCATGAAAAGACCTTACGCTTTGTGGTGCGCGACTCTATGAATCATGGGCGTTTCCCGCAAGGAGCAGGTCATGGCGTACACGCTGGTGGTTGGCACGCGGCAATGGTCGAGCTGGAGCCTGCGTCCATTCCTGGCGCTCAGCGCCACGGGCGCGCCGTTCCAGACGGTGGTGATCCGCCTGCGCGTCCGTCCGCCCGCGCCCGTGACGACCAGGGATCTGATCCTGCAACATTCGCCCGCCGGCAAGGTGCCGGTTCTGAAGATCGAAGACGGCGGCAAGACCCAGACGGTGTGGGACAGCCTGGCGATCTGCGAGACCCTGGCCGAACGTCACCCGGGCGCCAAGCTGTGGCCCGACGACGCGAATGCCCGCGCCCGGGCGCGCAGCCTGTCGAGCGAAATGCATTCGGGCTTTCCCGACGTGCGCGACCAGCTCGGCATGGAATTCGCCAGCACCCTGCCCTTGCCGGAACTGCGCGAAGATACCCAAAAGCAGATCGCCCGCCTCATCGCCGCCTGGTCGGATGCGCTGGAAGAGACGAAAGGCGATTTCCTGTTCGGTCATTTCACCATCGCCGACTGCATGTTCGCGCCGGTGGTGTCGCGCTTTGAAACCTATGGCGTGCCCGTGCCGCCCCTCGTGCGCGGCTATATGGACCGGGTGCTGGCGCTGCCCGCGATGGCGGTCTGGCGCAAAGGCGCGCAAGAGGAAATCGCTGCGGGCATCGCCTAATTCAGGACGCCCGCTTCGCGGTAGAACCTTGCCGCGCCCGAATGCAGCGGCGCAGGCGGGTTCTGCGCCGCCAGATGCAGGCTGATCTGGCCTGCGCCGTGATGACCTTCGGCGAGCGCGGCGCGGTTGGCGGGATGGAACATGGCGCGCGTGATGCCATAGACCAGGGGATCGGGCTCATCATCGCGCGTCACCCAATAGGCGCGCACGCCCACCGTTTCCACCGCGCCGATGCGCGGATACAGGCCGGCCGGAATCAGCGCGGCGCGAAGCTGCGGCGTCGTTTTCAGCAGGCGCTCGCGCCCCGCGCCGTCCAGCGGCACCAGCCGCCCGATATTCTGGTCGATCAGGTCGTACACGGAATCCAGCGGCGCGGCGGTCATGGTCAGGAAGGCATCGATCTTGCCTTCGCGCAACAGTTGGGCGGCGTTGCCGGTTTCGAACGGCACCAGACGGATGCGCCCCACCCTGTAAGCCGAAAGAATGGCGCGGGCGCGGAAGATCGCGCCGGTATTTTCCATGCCCCCCAGCATCACGCGCTTGCCGCGCAGATCGCCCACCGCCTGGATGTTCGACTTGGCCGCCACCACCAGATGCGCCTGTTCGTCGAACAGCGAGGCGATGATGCGCAGATGCGTGGCCTTGCCGCTTCTGCGAAACGCGCCCTGGCCGCGCACGGCAGCCGCGATCACATCGCCTTCGGAAAGCCCCGAATCCACCAGCCCCTGATCGATGCTGCGCAGATTGTCGGCGGCGCCTTCGCTGGTGCGCGCCGACAGGATCACGCCCGCCGGGCCGCACACAGTTGCGGTTTCGCAGCGCCCCACGCCGGGGGGATGGCTGATGACGCCCGCCAATGCCTGGCCGACGGGAAAATACAGGCTGCCGGTGGAGCCAGTCGCGATCTGGAAGGAGACGCGCGACGACGGCGCCTGCGGCCCGACATTGCCGCCCCACAGCCACACGCCCGTTACCGTCAGGACAAATCCGGCCAGGGCGAGAAGAGCGGCGATACGCTGGGACATGCGCGAATGGTTAACCCTTTATTGCGTCAGGAGTAGGGCCGTTAACGAACAGGTGCCGGCAAGTGTTACTTCTATATGAGCCAACATACTTAAGGGTTTGTTGACCGCCGGCTGGCAAGGTTCGGCGGCGTATCTTTAAGGCTGCCCCCCATGGCTTACACGCACTTCCGTTTTGGCGCTGCGCTGGCGATTCTTCTGCTCGGCTCGACCGCGCTCGTCGGCCCGGCACAGGCCGGCTGGCTGTTCGGCGAATCCAACAAGGACGCCAAGGCTGAAACAGGCACCCAGTCGGTGAAGGCGGGCACGGATGTGAAGCCGGCCGAGACTCTCGACGGCAGCATCCGCCAGGCGCAGCTTCTGCGAGTGCCGCTGTCGCCGGACCGGCGGCGCGTCAAGCACAACGGTACATTGGGAGCAATTCGCGCGTCTCTGTTGCCCCCTTGTCACATGGGGTCTGCAAAACCTTGGTCAACACGACCAAACCTGCCGCAAAGCAACAATTGCGATGGAGACTTTTCGCCTGATCGCCGTTATAAGCGCTGTATTGGTTTCGGCGATTAGGCGGGGGGATTCCTGCCCGTCGGTATTTTCAAGCGAGGGTAGACACAATGAAACTTCGAATGCTCGCCATGGCGACTGTTGCCGCCGCGGCTCTCAGCACGCCCGCGATGGCCGGCCAAGGCTGGTACCTGGGCCTGGGTGGCGGCTACTCTGGCCAGGAAAGCCAGACGTTCACGTCCGTGCCGCGGCCTGCGACCGGTTCGCTGACCTTCCCGAGCTCGGACAACGCCATCGGCATGCTGTCGGTCGGTTATGCCTGGGGCAACGGCTGGCGCCTCGAAAACGAAATCGCCCTGACCTCGCATGACGTCAAGCGCGCGGGCTTCAACGGCGGTGGTCAGATCACCTCCTCGCTGTTCAACCTGACCTATGACATCCCGCTGGGCGACACCTGGAAGTTCACCCTCGGTGGCGGTGTCGGCGTCGGCAACTACCGCACCCGCATCGGCGTCAACGGCACCAATTTCGACTACGTCAAGGGCCGCACCACGGCGTTCCAGTGGCAGGGCATCGCCGGTCTGGCCGTGTCGATCTCGCCGGATGTCGATCTGTTCGGTGAATATCGCTATCGCTCGAACGAGACCAACGCCAACTTCGGCAGCTCGTACCTGACGATCTCCCCGGTGCACATCGACCGCGTGTCGGAAAATGTGGCTATGTTCGGTCTGCGTTGGTTCATGACGCCGCCGCCGCCGCCGCCGCCGCCCC
>Ga0209358_10002687_pt1 | contig 13414 bp, 15 predicted proteins | sample LauGreFa1BDMLBSN_2_FD_187574 | JGI IMG/M metagenome (GOLD analysis project Ga0209358, IMG submission 187574) | Freshwater lake microbial communities from Lake Michigan, USA - Fa13.BD.MLB.SN (SPAdes) (version 2) | ecosystem: Environmental > Aquatic > Freshwater > Lake | place: Lake Michigan, USA...
AGAAGAAGTGATGATCAAAGGCGGCCATGTCGGCTTAGTCGCAGGCAGAGGCGCGCAAATGCGCATGTGGCCAGCACTTGAGGCCTGGCTCGCTCAACGCTCAGCATAACCGATTAATTATTGATACGATCAGCAGAAAAGGTATTGAATGCGTTGCTATTGCGTGCTTCACCATGGTCAGGCTTTAGAACTTGTCGAAAGACCCACACCCAATCCCCAGGGCAGTGAAATACTTCTTAAGGTTAAAGCGGCGGGCGTCTGCCATACCGATTTGCATTTGTGGGAGGGGTACTATGATTTGGGTGGTGGGAAGAAGCTAAGGCTTGCCGATCGCGGGATTAAGCCACCCCTTACCTTAAGCCACGAGATAGTTGGTGAAGTCGTTGCAATCGGTCCAGACGCACAGCGATCATCTGGCGCTTCAATCGGTCAAGTTGCGCTGCTTCATCCATGGATTGGCTGCGGCCAATGTATAGCTTGTCAACGTGGTGAAGAGTACATTTGTGTCAAGCCGCAAGCGCTCGGGATCGCTCGACCTGGGGGGTTCGCTGACTACGTGTTGATTCCGCATCCACGGTACCTTGTGAGCATTGATGGGCTTAACCCTGCGCAAGCCGCCCCTCTAGCCTGCGCAGGTGTAACAACTTATAGCGCACTTAAAAAATTCGGCGAAAGAATCACAACCGATCTTCTCGTGATAATTGGCGCAGGTGGACTAGGCCTAATGGCTATTGAAGTACTTAAGGCACTGGGTGGCATGGGTGCAATCGTGGTTGACAGGGACCCTAGTAAACTTGAAGCTGCAAGGCAAGCGGGCGCCCTTCACGTAATCGATGCGAATGAGCACGATGCTGTCCAACGAATTCAAGCATTGACACAGGGGGGCTCGAGAGGAGTGTTGGACTTGGTCGGGGCAACGGCCACGCTTGATTTGGCAGTCAACAGTGCGGCTCGCGGTGGTCAGATTGTTATTTGTGGTCTGATGGGTGGTGACTTTAATCTCGCTATACCGATAATTCCAATGCGTCCCCTTACGATACAGGGCAGCTATGTCGGAAGCCTACTTGAATTGAAAGAGCTAGTCAGCCTGTTTAAACGGACAGGTATGAAGCCAATCCCGGTGACTACCCGCCCACTTGATGAGGCTAATCTTGCGATGGAAGATCTCCTTGCGGGTCGTGTACTCGGCCGTACGGTTCTGATTCCTTAATTTGTTCCTAGGGAGGTTACCGCGCAGCTATCAGTGATCCGTGGTTAAGAAAAGATATCGACATAATAACAATATGGCTAACCTCCTTGCGAAGACTTCATGGCATTCGTTGATCGTAAGAACGCAAAAATTTATTGGAACTCGCTCGGCGCAGGTGAACCTGTCGTCTTAATCATGGGGCTTGGCTGCAGCTCGGCCATGTGGTTTCGAATTGCTCCTCATCTTGCGCGAAGCTATCGAGTCATCCTTCTTGACAATCGAGGCTGTGGACAGACTCGAGCGGGCGCAGCGCTTGTTCACCGTGTGCCTGTGATGGCAGGCGATGTTGCCGCAGTGCTCGATGCTGCTGGTGAAGCATCGGCTCATATCATTGGTTTTTCAATGGGCGGGATGATCGCGCAGCAATTTGCAGTGGATTATCCGACAAGGCTGCGCAGTCTAACCTTGATTGGCACGCACCCGGGATCGCCTTGGGCGATTCAGGCAGCCGGACCCGTACTACGTTTACTTTTTAACAAGGCTCACATGTCTGCGGAGGAAAGTCTTAGGCAAATGAGGCCTCATACCTATGGGCCGCGCACGTCAGACAGCCTCTTCGAGGAAGACGCTTTGGTACGACTCGCTAATGCTCCGGCGGCGCGCGATTACCTTGCACAGCTTTATGGCTTGATTTACTGGTCTGTTTACCCTCATTTACCAACAATCAAAACCTCAACACTCATCATACATGGCAGCCAGGATGCACTCATTCCACCCGAAAATGGCAGACTGATTGCCTCTCGCATTCCTAAAGCAAGTTTGATTGAACTCCCTGCCGCTAGTCATTGGCTTATGACCGATGCGAGCGCAGATTGCCTTGCGGCTATAAAGCACCATCTCCGAGCGAATCATATGCTTACGCGTGAAGGCAATCTGTAATTCAAGAAGTAGGTAAAAAAGATAATAGTATAAAAATTATAAGACTATACTATTAAAATAACTATTGAAATTTTTAATTGAGTTAGCTGTTTGTTGAGTTGGTTCGGTTTACGGACGGCCGTGTTTAGTTTTGGCGCCAAGGAGGTAACTGCCAATTGAACCAAAGGGCGAGTGCTCTCAAGATGACCGTACAAATTAGTGATATGAGCATACAGCCCCAGGCAGGACTATCAATGGACCACAATGCAATGTAGATCCAAGCCCCTGCGAAGGCACAAACTGCATAGGGGCGATGATCATTAAATGCGGTGGGAATCTCATTACAAACCATGTCCCGTAACACACCACCAAACACTGCGGTGATCACACCCATTAATACTGAAACTATGGCGGGTAAGCCCATCGCCAGGGATTGATTGACGCCTGCTGCTGTGAAAAGACCCAATCCAAGGGCATCTGGCCATTGAATCGCTCGCTCAGTGACACGAAAGTGTCTGGGCCTCAGAAATAGCATGGCCAGCAAGCATAGTGCAAACACACCCCAAAGCACTTCAACATGTTTGACCCAAAAGAAGGGGCGCTGATCAAGAAGCAAGTCACGTAGGGTGCCACCACCAAACGCGCATAAAAATCCGACCACGCAAACACCTACGGCATCTAATCTTTTGCGCGCTGCTTCCATTACGCCGGAGAGGGCAAAAGCCGCAGTCGCTATCAGCTCGATCGAGAGCTGAAGCGCATGCCCCCAATCGTGAAAGTCATCCAAAATAAACAATACTCATAACGTAAAAAGATAATAGATCTAAGACTGCCAACCTTAGAATTGGTGCGACATTCAACCGACTTAAAGCCTGGCGCACCGATTGCCTTTTACTGTGGAGTACGCTGGAAAGTGTGCCTCGATTGCGCAATTTCAACGGCGTTAATAATGTCCTTTATACCAGCTTCGAAAAATTGCTCAGCTTCTTTTAGATTTGAGACAGTAACTTCCATCGCACCGGCAGCTAATTGCTGTTTAGCGATATCGATCGAATCGCTTGTCTGTACATGGGGGTAAACGTCATGTTCAAGAGGTGCGTCAGATTCTGCATGAGCTAAGGCTTGCATGTTATACGGAAAACATTGATCAGTGTGGCTGAGGTTTAGAGTAACAAAAAGTAAAGCGCTATTCCTAAAAAACAATATATAGAAGTAAAGACGGTCGAGGTGATCTAGAGCGCCTATTCTAAGTTTGAAGTCTGGACTGAGCTATTCGTGTTCATGCATCACCTGCAGTCATTTCAATCGCGAAGATGTACCGATACAAATTCTCGAAACCACCTCATCGCTGGTGCCTCAGTTCGTCCCCGCAAGGTTACGTAGGCGAAGCGGGCGGTCGCAGCGACCTGTGGACTGATTGCAAGCTCGCTAAGTGATGCTGCCTCAATGCCATCACGAGCGGCGGCGACAATGCCAAGATAAATCGCGTTTGTCTTGGCAACCGTATCAATCAAGCTCTTTATATCTTCGCATCTCAGTGTGATCATGAGCTGGGGGTCAGCCTTCGCGCCGTATTGTTCTACGAGTAAACGCGCCACGTCAGCAGACAGCGGCGTGCTTGCGATTGGGAAGTCGAGTAACTCTTCAAATTTAACTTTCCGTTTCTTAGCAAGCGGATGAGACGAGGCTGCAATGAAACCTGTCCTCATTTCGCCAAGGGGCTCAAGACTCAGATCCGGAGCCGGGCTCACTCTTCGTGCATCGATAACCAGTGCTTCGAGTTCGCGCGATCGCAACTGAAGTAGTTGAAGCTCAGTTGAACCGCGCCACAATGAAACCCGAACATCTGGCATCGAAATAGTCGCTTCTTGCAGAAGAGGCGTCATTAGCATCGCGCCTGGGCCAGAGCCCAGTCCAACTCGAATTTCACCTTTCCCGCCAAGACTAAAGCGGATTGCCCGCCGCCTAAGTTCTTCCGCGGCCAGTACAAGGCCCTGTGCTTGCGCTACGACCTCATGGCCTAGTGGCGTGAGCTCATTTTTTTTACCAATCCGGTCAATGAGTGCGCCACCAAGCTCCTCTTCCAATGATTGGATACTGCGGCTTAACGCCGACTGTGTGATGTAAGTGCGGTCTGCGGCGCGGCTAAATGATCCTGTTTCAGCGATCGCCAATAGGTGGCGTAGGTGCTTGATATTCATCGCCTAATCCTTCATCGGTATGAAGTATATGCATCGTAATTAGAAAAATAATGCATTGGACGCATCGTTTTTGCAAGCCTAAGATCCGGTCCATCAATACTTGTTGTGATTAACCCAAGCTAACAATCTCAACAGTAGGGTGCCTGTAAATACTAAAACGGAGGATTAATATGAACTCTTATAAGCGAGCTAGTCTAAGGAACTTGGCTGCCTTTGGTGCTGCAGCCGCCCTACCGAGCATTGGCGTTGCCGCTTCGGTCTATCCAAGTCGCACTGTTTCGATTGTTGTTCCCTACCCAGCTGGGGGCCTCTCGGATATCATCGCAAGAAACGTGAATGCAGCGCTGGGCAAGCACCTAGGGCAGCCGGTGATTGTCGAAAATATTGGTGGCGGGAGTGGTTCTATCGCTGCAACCAAAGTTTTGACCGCCCAGTCAGATGGTTATCAAGTTTTTCAAGGTTCGCCCAACGAACTCATTCTCGCACCGCTTGCGATTTCAGCGATCAAGTTCAAAAGCGAAGATTTCCGACTAGTCCAAATGATCGCGACGGCACAGATTGCATTCTTGTGCCGTGCAGGGCTTCCTGTCAATTCGGTTGATGAGTTCGTCGAGCACGCCAAACGTGCTGCCGCTGCAGGTAAGCCCTTAACTTACGCAAGCGTCGGGATTGGTTCGTTTTATCACTTACTGGGCGAGCATCTTTCAAAGATTATCGGAGTAGAGATGGTGCACGTTCCGTACAAAGGAGGCCAGCCCGCTGAACAAGATCTTCTTGCAGGCTATGTTGATGTGTTTCTTGCCCCCTATGGCAAGCGTTATGACGATTACGCAAAACAGGGAAAGCTAAAGGTTCTCGCTATGCTCAATAAAGATCGGCTTGAGAGTGTTAAGTCGCATCCATCTATGAGTGAAGGCAAGCAGTTGAAGGATTTTACGTTCAACATTTGGACCGGTTATTTCGTCAAGCGTGACACACCGGAGCCTGTCGTTCAGACACTCCACGCTGCGATCACGAAAACCCTCGGCGATCCAGCGGTTCGGCAGGCGCTTGGCGCACATAGTCTGCTTATGGCAGAGCCGGCTCCATTAGATTCAGTCGGCAAAGTATACGCTCAGGGCATACAACAGTTTCGAAATATCGCAAAGGCAATCAACTTACAGGCCCAGTGATTAGCGGATCCTCAAACCTTTTGTCGTACCAAGCGTTTGCGCGAGGAAGCTGAGAGTGGTTGCGGGTGGGTGAGGGCACTAGAAGATGGTTTCAAGTTCCAAGCCAGTCTGACTACTCAGTCCATTTGAAAGAGATTCGGTAGCGACCATTCGAATTTCTTCTGCTCCGCCAGTACAAGACCTGATAACTCGCTCAGTCGAGTTATCAGCCGGTCAGAGCCCCGCGCCACGCTGGGCCTTTTGCTATGGGCTTATGACTGACCCCATGGCCACCCACCCCTTAAGCACGTCATAACTTCCCCTTTGTCTCAATCCTAAGACCTGTTGAAAGTGCCTCTCATAAGTTGACTTGCGGCCAATTGCATGAACTCCTCAAAGGGCAGAGTACGCATCTGTGCCTTTTTACCGGCTTCGTCCCAGCGGCGCAGACGCACGGCGTCCTCAAAAAAGGGTTGTTGCTCAAATGTTTGGGCTTCTTCTTCGGTCATGGGGCCACCTTGAATCTGCAAGGTGCGCAGCGACAGCGGCGACAAGCTGTCCAGGTAGCTGGGCTGAACCTTGCACAAATAACGCTTAGCTTCCACGTGCAGGCGTACGGGCTCTGATATCTCAGGACCAAACCAACGGGCCAGCAACTTGGCTCCCAGAGCTTCATGGGCATCGTCGCGTCCTTGCTCGACGGCGCGGGCAGCATCCCGGTGCTGCATGTGGCCGATATCGTGCAGAAATGTTGCCAGTACCAGCGCCGGATGTGCCTGTTCCAACGCGGCGAGTGTGCCGCATTGAAGCGCATGGTCCAACTGCGTTACCTTTTCTCCATAGACGAGGTGACCTCGATCAGCAAACAGTGCCTGAATCAGAGCCAATGCTGGGTGGAGGGGTGCATTCATGCTGGCTTTTCGAAGGTAAACGAATTGGTTGATGGAGACCGAAATAGCAGTGCGGTGTGACAAAGCCATGACGCGGTATGTACGCTGGTGGCGGCGACGCACCAGCGTCACAAAATCTTCATCGAAACGTCACGGCATTGACACACTGGCCCGTCAGCATTTCGTTCTTTTTTATCAGGCTCGTATGTCCCATGAGCACGCCGGAACCCATCATCACCGTACGCGCAGGCAGCAAGTCCTTTCGGTCTGGAACTCTGGCTCTCGACAATGTAAATCTTAGTATCGCACGCGGCGAGTGTGTGGCCCTGTTGGGAGCGTCGGGCTCGGGCAAAAGCACGCTGCTGCGCACACTATGTGGCCTGGAAACCTTCTCCAACAGCGAGAGCCTGGTGGAAATTCAGTCGCAGGTGCTGCAGCATGGTGGGCGGCTCAGCGCACAGGTGCGGCAGTTGCGCCGCAAAACCGCCATCATTTTTCAGCAGTTCAACCTGGTGGGGCGCAAGTCCTTGCTAGACAACGCCCTGGCGGGGGCGCTCTCGCACATGCCCCTTTGGCGCGTGCTCACCGCCCGTTTTACCCACGCCGAACGCATGCAGGCCCTCCAGGCCCTGGACGCCGTGGATTTGCTGGGATACCACGCGCAGCGCGCATCGACCCTGTCGGGCGGACAGCAACAGCGTGCGGCCATCGCCCGCGCCTTGGTGCAGGGCTCGGAGATTTTGCTTGCCGACGAGCCTGTTGCGTCGCTTGACCCCGAATCGACCGAGCGCGTGATGACCCAGTTGCAGCGAATGAACCGAGAACGCGGCCTGACTCTGGTGATCAGCCTGCACGATGTGGATCTGGCCCGGCGCTACTGCCCTCGCGTGGTGGCGCTGAAAAACGGCCAGATGGTGTATGACGGCCCCAGTGCCAATCTGACGGAAATCATGTTGATCGACCTGTACGGTCCACAGGCCGCAGCCGCACTGCATGGGTTTTCAGAGCCACCACCCGTCACCGCTTGCGCTGCCCGCATCCTTTAAAACTTAAACACTTCCATTTTGTAGACCAACTCGGAGATCCTCATGAAACTCAAACCTCTGCTCACCGCCCTCGTGCTGAGTGCCTCCAGCCTGACGGCTTTGGCCCAAGAGATCAATTTTGGCATCATCGCCACCGACGCGGCCAGCGTGCAGCGCGAACGCTGGGAGCCGTTTTTCCGCGACATGGAAAAGAAAACAGGCCTCACCGTCAAGTCCTTCTACGCGCCCGATTACGCTGGCGTGATTGAGGCGATGCGCTTTAACAAGGTACAAGTGGCCTGGTATGGCAACAAAGCCGCGATGGAGGCTGTGGATCGTGCCAACGGCGAGATTTTTGCGCAGGTGCGCTATAAGGATGGCAGCTACGGTTACCACGCCCTGTTGATCACTCACAAGGACACGCCTTATCGTACCCTGGACGATGTGCTCAAAAACAGCAAAAACATCAATTTTGGCATTGGAGACCCTAATTCAACCTCCGGCTTTCTGGTGCCCACCTATTATGTGTTTGCCCAGAACAAGGTGGACCACCGCACGGCCTTCAAGACAATCCGCAACAGCAGCCACGGTGCGAACATTCAGGCGGTGTTGGCCAAACAACTCGATGTTGCCACGAACAACACCGAAGACATGGGCAAGCTCGAGGCCAACAAACCCGAGCTATTCCAGCAACTGCGCGTGGTGTGGCGCAGCCCCTTGATCCCCAGCGACCCCTTTGTCTGGCGTAAAGACCTGGACCCGGCTGTCAAGGCCAAGCTCAAGCAGTTTGTCCTCAACTACGCCAAGACCGATCCGGCCGAGAAAGCCATTCTGAACAAGATCTATGACTACGACGGTTTCCGCGACAGCAACAACGATCAGCTCATCCCGATCCGTCAGCTCGAACTGTTCCGTGACCGCACCCGTGTGCAAAACGACGACAAGCTGAGCGCAGACGCCAAGGCCAAAGCGCTTGCAGAGATCGACCAGAAGTTGTCGGCCTTGCAAAAGTAAGGGAGTCTGAGCGATGTCTGCACCTGCCGTTTTGTCTACGCCTGGGGCCTCGGCCGCGGGCATCGCCCAGCTTGATGTACTGGCCACTCCACCCCGGCGCAAGTTGGGCGAGTGGTTGATGTTGACTGCCATGGCCCTAGTCTTTGCCTGGGCCTGGCAAGGGGCCGAAATGCGACCTCTGGACCTGTGGCGCGATGCCGGCAACATGGCCACCTACGGCAGGGAATTTTTCCCGCCCGACTTCAGCGACTGGCGCCTCTACCTCAAGGAAATGGTGGTGACGCTGCACATCGCGCTGTGGGGTACGGCCCTGGCCATCGTGCTGGCCATTCCGATGGGTCTGTTGTCCTCGTCGAACATTGTCCCCGCCTGGGTCTACCAGCCAGTGCGGCGTCTGATGGATGCGTTTCGCGCCACCAACGAGATGGTGTTTGCCATGCTCTTCATCGTGGCGGTGGGCCTGGGGCCTTTTGCTGGTGTGCTTGCGCTGTTTGTGCACACAACCGGCACCCTGGCCAAGCTATTTTCGGAAGCCGTTGAAGCCATCGATCCCCGCCCGGTCGAGGGCATCCGGGCCAGCGGGGCGCATCCGCTGGCAGAGATTTTTTATGGCGTGTTGCCCCAAGTCATGCCGCTGTGGGTGTCGTTTTCACTTTACCGTTTTGAGTCGAACGTTCGCTCTGCCTCGGTGGTGGGCATGGTGGGTGCCGGGGGCATCGGCGTGGTGTTGTTTGAGGTGATTCGCAGCTTTCAATACGGCCACACCTGCGCCGTCTTGTTCATTTTGATTTTCACCGTCTCCCTGATCGACCTGGCTTCGGCCTGGCTGCGCAAACGATTGATATGAGCTACAAGCGTCCCGACTGGCAGCTGCCTGTTCAGGTTCACTTGAGCAGCGGTCTGCTGGCCCAGTTCCAGCCCGCGGAACCGGTGGTGGTGCTGGCCGATGCCCGCGCGGTGCCTGCCGACCTGGTTACCGTGCTGCACAAGCGCTGGGGTGCCCAGTGTCTGGCCTGGATGTGGCAGACCCAGGGCGAATGCGGGACCACTGCCTTGCTGGACTTGGCAAAGCCCCTGTGGCAAGTGCTCGCGCAAGCTTCGCACACGCGGCTCCTGGCCATCGGCGGTGGCACCACCCTGGACATGGCCAAGGTGCTGCGCTGGCGGCCCCAACACCCAATGACACACACCGACATCCTACGGGTCTGGCGCGGCCAAGGACAAACGATGAACGGCGATTGGCTGCGCCACGCCCTGCTGTGCTGGCCCAGCACCGCCGGTACCGGCAGCGAAGTGAGCGCCTCGGCTACCGTCTGGGACCGCAGCGGCGACATGCCGCAGAAACTCACCTGGCAACCCCCACACGGCCACGCCGACGAGGCCTGGATCGACCCGGTGCTGTGTTTGACCAACCCTCCAAAGGTGACCCGCGATGCCGCCCTGGACGCGCTTGCCCACGCCCTGGAATCGCTCTGGAATGTACGCGCCAATGCCATGACACGCCCCCTGGCAGAGCGCGCCGTGCGACTGGTGATGGCACACCTGCCCACCGCACTGGCGCAGGCGCACAACCTGCCTGCACGCACCGCCTTGTCGGAAGCGGCGCTGCTGGCGGGCATGGCCATGGCACAAACCCAAACGGCACTTGCGCACGCCCTCTCGTACGACCTGACGCTGCACGAGGGGATCGCGCACGGCGAAGCGGTGGCGATCTGGTTGCCATTGGTGGCCGATTTGACCTGCCGCACCGACGCGGCCTTGCGAGCGCAACTTCAAACGCTGCTGGAGGCGAACAACGATCCAGCAGAACACCTGCGTCAATGGTTGCACGGTCTGGGCATCGTCGCGCGCACATTGGCGGATTTGCCTGGCGGGCAAGCCGACTTTTTGAGGGCCCTGCAAAGCCCGCGCGGTCAAAACCAATTAGGAGGAAAACGCCATGGTCTTTGATGTGGTGGTGGTGGGGAGCGGCATCGTCGGCCTTGCCTGCGCCTGGGCGGCACTGCAGCGCGGTGACCGTGTGCTGGTGTTGGAAAGAGACGACCGCTGTGTGGGCGCGTCGATTCGCAATTTTGGTTTTGTCACCGTCACCGGGCAGGGGCGTGGGCTGACGTGGGAGCGAGCGCGGGCCACGCGCGAGGTCTGGGCCGAGATCGCGCCGCAAGCGGGCATCGAGTTGCTGCAGGAAGGCTTGCTGGTACTGGCCCAGCGGGAAGAAGCCGTGGCGGTGCTGCAGTCGCTGCGCCAACAGGCCGAAGGTGTTGAACTGGAGTGGATCGAGCACGCCGACTTGGTTGTGCTCCACCCGGAATTTGCCCAAAGCCCGGTACTTGGGGCCCTCTACAGCCCGTACGAGTTGCGCATCGAGTCGCGCGTCGCGGTGGGCCAGCTGCAGGCGTGGCTGCAACGCCAGGGCGTGGTTTTCCAAAACGGCGCGGCCGCACACTTGTCGCACGACGCTCGATTGAGCGCGGCAGGCGCCTCGATACCCTACGGCCACCTGGTGTTGGCACCGGGATCCGATCTGCGCTATTTTGCACCGCAGCTCGTGCAGGAACAGCAGGTCAACATCTGCCGCCTGAGCATGATGCGGGTGCAGGTGCCCGCAGGCTACGTGCTACCGCACCCTGTGATGAGCGATTTGAGCCTGGTGCGTTACCGCGGTTACGCCGAGCAAGCCTGCAGTGCGTCCTTACTCGCGCGCCTGCAGGCGGAGCAGCCCGACCACCTGACGCATGGCATCCATTTGATTGTGGTGCAAAGCGCCGACGGCAGCCTGGTGGTGGGCGATTCGCACCATTACGGCAGCACCATCGAACCCTTCGCACAGGCCGACAGCGAAACCCTGATTCTGAAAGAAATGAAGACGGTTTTGCAGCTGCCCGAGTACCGCGTGACCGAGCGATGGGTGGGGCAATACCCGAGCGGAAAACAGGACGCGGTGATCGAGCGCATTGCTGCTGACATCAGCCTGGTCAGCGTTACCAGCGGGACCGGCATGAGCACAGGATTTGCACTGGCCCAGGAATGGGCGGAGATGACAAGGTGAAGATAAACGCGGTAGTTTTTGATTGGGCCGGCACGATCGTCGATTTCGGCTCGCTGGCACCCATGGGTGCCTTTGTCCAGCTCTTCGAACGCCACGGCGTGCCCGTGACAATTGCGCAGGCACGAGTGCCCATGGGTTTGCCCAAGATCGACCACATCCGGGCCATGGGCCGCATGCCTGAGATTGCCCAGGCCTGGCGCGTAGCGCACGCGGGGCGTGATTTTTCCGAAGACGATGCGCAATCCCTGCTGCAGGAGTTTGAGCCGATGAGTGCCGAATCGGCCTGGGACTGCCGCGCCTTCATTCCCGGTTTTCTGGAGACTTACGCGTGGCTGCAAAGTCAGGGCATCCGTGTGGCCACTACCACCGGCTACACCCGGCGCATTATGGCGCCCATCATTGCGCACGCGGCCGAACAAGGCTTTGTGCCGGACGCGGTGATCTGCTGCGACGATGTGCTGCGCTCGCGCCCCGACCCCATGGGCATGCTGGCCTGCTGTACCGCGATGGGGCTTGCGCCGGGTTTGCAGATCCTCAAGGTGGACGATACCGCCCCCGGAATTGAAGAGGGCTTGAATGCGGGCTGTTTGACCCTGGGTGTGGCCGCCAGCGGCAATGCGCTGGGCTGGTCGTTGCCGCAGTGGGAAGCCAGCAGCGCGGGTGAGCGCGAAGCAGCGCTAGGCGTTGCCCGCGCCCAGCTCGAAGCTGCCGGAGCACACGGGGTGATCAACAGCGTGGCCGATTTGCCCCATGCCGTCGAAACCATCGCCGAACGCTTGCGCTTGGGCGGCACAGCTTTGTGACACTGTCAGGGCGTCCCTGTTTGAAAGAGATTTGGACATGTCCACCGCACCCACCAATCTCAAACCCCTAACTCCTCTGAGTTAGGGGCCTTTTTTCTGCAAGCCTTGCAAACCCCTGCGAAAAGGTGCGGGTTAATGCCAAAACCTGCGGACCACGGGGTGAGGTGGGTTTTGGCCTATTTGGGCCCATTCCTCTGCGTTTACCCGGTTTCTCTGAAGCCCCCGGGGTGAGGTCGATTTCGAAGTCCGCAAGCAGTTTTAAAAAAATCATTCATTAAATCAATGGTTTACTTGCGGACTAATCGAGAGGGTTTATTTTTCCATACGCTAGGCGGTTCATACCAAAGCAGAAACTGGCCATGGCTACATAACGTTTCTAATTCTGACTCCCTTAAAAAAGGAAGGATTACCATCGTAACGCATTGGGCGATCTTGACCCGCTGCCCGAACTTATCGAGGAGGTGGCGGAGCTTGTTAAGCGAATCGAAGCATGTTTGCGGGAAACACCGTTCGACGACCTTGTTGATCGTCTGACCAACCGCGACGATGATCTGGGGTTTCCTGCAGGAGGGGGTGTCCCAATAAACGTTATCCCAGGAACCCATAAATTGGCTTGTACAGCGTTAACCCTTGCATTGGCTAAAGGAATTTCACCAGGCAGCAGGCTGGGGTTTCCAAACGTGATGCGCACTGTGAGGGCGTACTTGATTGATTGTGAGCGCATTGCCAAAGCGGTTTTACTTCTCACCGACACATGGAGCCCAAGGCACACTGAGGAGCACCTTGAAGATGTTTATGCCCACGCCCGCCAGGGCAGGTATGTGGTTCCACACATCGTTACTGGTGATCGAATCCTGCGCGTTCAATGGCCCCTACAAACACGCGTTGGAAGATGAGGCTAAAAAGAGATGACGATGGTACTTCTTGCTTTGACGTCTCAACTGTTTATGATTAACGTGGCCGAGGGGGACTGGAAGTATGTCAGTCCATGCGCCGCTTTAACGGCTCGTATCGGGATGGAGCGTTACGATGTCCCTGGGCCAATGCCAAAAAAGTCGAGTAAGTGCAGCCGCGAGGAGCATGTGCAAAAGCTAATGAGCGTTCTGATTGGCCCATGATACGGTTGTTAGTTTTATAAATTAGATTTAGAGTATTTCTTAAGCTCGAACCAATC
>Ga0209358_10002688_pt1 | contig 13407 bp, 14 predicted proteins | sample LauGreFa1BDMLBSN_2_FD_187574 | JGI IMG/M metagenome (GOLD analysis project Ga0209358, IMG submission 187574) | Freshwater lake microbial communities from Lake Michigan, USA - Fa13.BD.MLB.SN (SPAdes) (version 2) | ecosystem: Environmental > Aquatic > Freshwater > Lake | place: Lake Michigan, USA...
TCTTGGCCGCGCGGTCGCGGATGATGTCGCGCGGACCCGGGAACTCGAAGCGCCGCGCACGGCCCCCGCCGGCGGCGGCATCGTGCACCGCGATCCACACGGTGCCGACGGGCTTGCCCGGGACGGCGCCGCCGGGGCCCGCGATGCCGGTGATCGCGATCGACACGCCGGCCCCCGAGGCCCGGCACGCGCCTGCGGCCATGGCGAGCGCCACCTCGGCGCTGACGGCGCCGTGCGCGGCAAGCAGCGCCGCGTCCACACCGACCTCGCGCGACTTCATCTCGTTCGAGTAGGTGATCCAGCCGCCCGCGAACACGTCGCTCGACCCGGCCACCGCCGTAAGCATGCCGCCGACGAGGCCGCCGGTGCAGCTCTCCGCCACCACCAGCGTCCGCCCGCGGGCGCGGCACTCCGCAAGGAGCGCCGACGCGAGCGTGTCGTCCTCCTCGCCGAAGTCGTAGGGACGGACGGATGCGCGGCACTCCGCGGCCTCCGCCGCCACGCGCCGCGCGGCATCTGCGCCGCGCGCCACCACCTGCACGGAGACCACGGATCCGCTGGCCGTGGTGCCCACGGCAGGTTCGCGGCCGCGGGCCATGCGCGTGCCGAGCATCTCCGCCAGCGCGCTCTCGCCGATCCCGAACGTGCCGACCGTCCGCTTGGCGATCGCGGGGGCGCCCGCGGGCCGCACGGCGGGCAGGACGTCCGACTCGAGCATCGGGATCATCTCGCGCGGCGGCCCCGGCAGGCAGAACACGCGGCACGCGCCGACCGTCGCCGCAAGCCCCGGCGCGGTGCCGCCCGGGTTGCGGACGATGCGCGCCGACCGCGGCCGGAGCGCCTGCCGGAGGTTGATGGCCGCCATCGCGCGACCGCGCCCGGCGAACCACGCCTCCAGGTCGGCGCGCGCCACCGGGTCCTCGACCTGGGCCGCGCCGCCGTCGATCACGTCGTTTAGGGCATCGCGCGTCAGGTCGTCGTCGGTGGGCCCGAGCCCGCCCGTCGACACCACCACCGCGCTGCGCGCCGCGAGGTCGCGGAGCGCGGCGGCGATCGCGGCACGGTCGTCGGCCACCGTGCGGTGCTCCACCACGTCGAGGCCGATGTCCCGCAAGGCCAGCGAGAGCGTGCGCGAGTTGGTGTCGAGCGTCGTGCCAAGGACGAGTTCGTCGCCCACCGAGAGAATCGCGGCGCGTGGCGCGGTCATGCTCGTCCTCCGTTCGTCACGGCGATCACCTCGCGGAGCCGTGCCTCCGCATCGCGGGAAAGCGCCCGGCGCAGCGCATCCGCGGGCGCATCCGCCGGGTCCCAGAGTCCTGCATCCTTCCATCCCCCGCGCAGCCAGCCGTCGCGCACCGCGCGCAGGTCCTCGGGGCCGCGCAGGTCGACGGTCCGCCCGCCGGGGGCGGGCACGCGCGGGGGCGCATCGAACGCCGCCAGCATGGCCCGCAGCTCCGGGGAGCGCGCCTCCGACGAGAGGAGCACGCGCCCGTCGCGCGGATACTCGGGATGCGACGCGACCAGCGCCCACGCCTCGCGGAGCAGGTCTCGGTTCTCGAGCGCGACCGCCACGAACATCGGTGCCACGAACGCGCGGACATCGGGGTTCTGCACCGCCGCATCGCCCACGAGCGCCGCCGGGTCCACGCGGTCCATGAAGCGGTCGCCCTCCCGCGCCAGCAGGTCCCGGCGCACCGGCAGGCGCCGCAGCGCATGGCGGCGCGGGCCACCCTCGGTGCCCGGCACGAACTGCCAGAGCCGCTGGCCTTCCGCGGAGAGCACGAACTCCACGAAGCGCCGGGCATGCTCGGGGTGCGGTGCGCCGCGCAGCAGCGCCACGGGGTCGGGGTCCACCGTCGTCCTGCCCACCGGGTCAACGTAGGCGATGCGACCGGGCGACCCGCCGTCGGACACGGCCTGCTCCTGCGCGCGTCCGTAGAAGTCGATGCACATCGCGAGCGCCGCATCGCCCTGCCCGACGTCGATCGGCGCGCGCGGGGCGCTTGCGGAGATGCTGCGTGCGTTGCCCGCGGCCCGCCGCAGGATGGCCCACCCGCGCTCCCATCCCTCGCGCTGGAGCACGGTGTCCATGGCGCTCGCGATGCTGGCCGACTGCGCGGGATTGGCCATCGCCACCAGCCCGCGCAGGCGCGGATCGGCAAGCGCATCCCACCCGCCGGGCACGGCCACGCCGCGGTCCGCCAGGAGCTCGGCGTTGAACACCAGCCCGAAGCTGCTCAGCGCGGTGCCGAACCAGTAGCCCTCCGGGTCGCGCAGCGGCCGCCCCGCGAGCATCCCGTCGCCGAAGCACTCCGCAAGCAGCACGGGGTCGAGCGCGAGCGGCTCGAGCACGGTGCCCGAGCGCCGCGCGCCGTCGACCTCCACCGAGAGCGGTCGCTTCAGCTGCTCGTACTCGTAGCTGCCGCCGCCGAAGAGGATGTCCGCGCCGCCTCCGATCGGCTGGCCCTGGCGCAGCGCCGCGAGCGCACCCGCCTCGAGCAGCCGCCGGATGTCGCCGGCACCGCCGGGCGTGCTCCACACCACGGCGGCATCCTCGCCGAACCGGGCGCGATGCCACGCCGCGAACGCCTGCGCGAACTCGATCCTGATCTCCTCCGGATGCGGGGTGACCACGATCACCGTCGCCGCGCCGCGCGGCGGCCGCACCGAGCCGCGGCGCGCCACCGCCGGCACCGCGAGCAGTGCCAGGAAGGCCAGCGCGAGGAACGCCGCGCGCGCGCCGATCCTCACGCCCGCACCCCGACCGCCGCACCGATCTGCGTCCGCAGTTCCTCGGCGGCGCGACGCACGGCGGACGCCCAGTCACGGTCTGCCGCGCCGAACGCGTAGATCACGGACCGGCTTGCCGTCACGAGCGCGCCGCGGCCATCGGCGCGGAAGCACGGGAGGACGTCATCCACGCCGCCGCCCTGCGCGCCGAACCCCGGCACCAGGAACACCTGCTGCGGCATGCGCTCCCGGAGCGCGGCGGCATCGGCTCGCTTGGTTGCGCCGACCACCGCCCCGAGCGCGCTGAAGCCGGATGCCCCCACGAACGCCGCCCCGGCCTGCGCGACGAGGTCCGCCACCATCTCGGCGACGGACCGTCCATCCGCAAGGCGCTGCTGCTGCACCGCGTCGCCGGAGGGGTTGGAGGTGCGCACCAGCGCGAAGGCGCCGTGTCCGGGCGCAAGGAACGGCAGGAGCGAGTCGGTGCCGAGGTATGCGCTCACCGTGGTCCATCCGGCGGCCATCGGCCCGCGCGCGCTGGAGGCGTAGTGGTCGGCGCTGATCCCGATGTCGCCGCGCTTGAAGTCCAGGATCACCTCGAGGCCAGGCACCCGCGCCGCGTGCGCGAGCGTGCGCGCAAGCGCGGCGGCGCCCGCGGGCCCGTGGCGCTCGAAGCACGCCGCCTGCACCTTGACCGCCGGCACGATGCCCGCGACGGCATCGATCACCCCACAGGAGAAGGCCTCGATGGCCGCGGACGCGGCATCGTCGCCCGGTGCGGGACGAAGCGAGGCGGGCAGCTTCTCCGCCACCGGGTCGAGGCCCACGCACACGGGCGCACCGGCGGCATCGATGGCGGCAAGCAGGCGGTCGGCGGGGTGATTGGCGTCGTGCGTCACGGCCCCGAGTCTAGGCCGCGGCCAACCCCGGCCGCGCATCCCTAGAATCACGGTCCGTGCATCGCCCCACCGACAGTCCCGAGCCCGCCGGCGCGCCCCGGCCCGCGCGGCTCGACGTCGACCGCCGCGCGGGACTGACCCTCACCTGGGAGGACGGCACCACCGCCTTCTACCCGGTCGTGCACCTGCGCCGCCTCAGCCCGAGCGCAGATGCCAAGGCGATCCGCGAGGAGATGGCGCGCAATCCGCTCACCGTGCTCCCGAACGCACGATCCTCGGCACCGCTCACCATCGAGGACGCGGAGCTCGTGGGCAACTACGCCGTGCGCCTTCGCTTCAGCGACGGGCACTCCACCGGGATCTACAGCTGGACCTACCTGCGCAGCATCGCACCCGCGGATGCGGCTGCACCGGACGGGCCGCGCCCATGAGCGCGCACGCGCCCGCCCCGCCGCTGGAGCCCGCCCCGGGGCTGCGCCCGCCGGCCGCGCTCGCGGTGCCGCACCCGCGGCCGTTCGCGCTTCGCCTCGTCGCGCAGCCCGACACCGTCAGCCGCGCGGTGGCGCACGTCAACAACGTGGAGTACGTGCGCTGGCTCGACCGCGCCGCGGAGCTGCACGCCGATGCGCTCGGCTGGACGCGCGCGCGCATGGCGGACGAAGGCCGGATGTGGTTCGTCGCGCGCCACGAGGTGGACTACCGCGCGGAGGTGTTCCCGGGCGACGAGCTGCACGTCTTCACGTGGGTCCGCACCCTTGGCCGCTCGGCGAGCTGGCGTGACACGGAGATCGTGCGCGCCCGCGACGGCGGCCGCGTCTGCAGCGCATCGACCTGCTGGGCGTTCGTCGACCTTGCCACGCGCCGGCCCGCCCGCGTGCCCCCGGACATGCGCGCCGCCTTCGACCCCCTGGAGCCCGCCGCGTGCACATCGCGCTCGTCGTCGATCCCGACAGGCTCGTGACCGACGCCGCCGAGGTGCAGCGCCTCGCCGTGGCGCTCGCCGGCGAGGGCGTCCGCGTGCACCGCGTGCTTCCCCCGTGGACGGACGAGCCGCCGCTCGCCCGCCTGATCCCGGCGTCGAGCTTCGACTTCGCGAGCTCCATGCTCTTCCGCCCGTCGCGGCTCGGCGCCCTCAGCTCGGCGCTCGAGGACGACCGCCCCGACGTGTTCGTCGGCTTCGGAGCGCGCGGGTTCGATGCCGCCGCGGAGCTCGCCGAGGACCTCGACGCGGGACTCGTCGCCATGGTGTCGACCGCCGACGAGCTCGACGCGATGCCGCTTCGCGCGCATGCGGAACGGGTCGACCTCGTGTGCGCCGCCACCGCGCCGATCGCCGTCCGGGCGGCGCGCACCGTCGGCGAGGGCCGCGTGTCGGTGCTTCCGCTCGGCATCCCGGTGCACGCGCGCGGCGCGGCCACGGCTCCGAGCCCGCAGAGCCTCGCGATCGCGGGATCCGGCCGCGATGACGGCGCCTACCGCGCCATCTTCCGCGCGATCGCCGACGTCATGCCGGCGCTCCCCGAGCTCCAGGTCGCCATCGAGCTTCCGCCCGGCCACGACCCCAAGCTGTGGCGCCTCGCCCGCGAGATGGGAGTGCAGCGCGTCCTCAACGGCGTCGGCAGCCTCGAGTCGGTGCGCCCGCTTGCGCTCGCCTGCGGCGCGATCGCCGTGCCGGAGCCGGTGCACGGCGTCCGGACCATCGTCCTCGAGGCCATGGCCCTCGGACGGGCGGTGGTGGCGATGGACGACCCCTACGCCGACCACCTGATCGACGGGGTGTCCGCGTTCGTCGTTCAGGAGCGGAGCGCCGCGGAGTGGACGCAGCTCCTGACCCGCGCCCTGCTCTCGCCGGACGATGCGCGGCGAGTGGGCGACGAGGCCGCGGCTCGTGCGGCCGCGCGCTTCGGCTCCGCCCGCTGCGCCGAGCAGCTTGCCGACGCCTGCGCGTCCATCGTGCGCGGCCCGTCGATCCCGTTCCCGGGCACCGCGGCCAGCGGGACCTGAACGCACGGCGCGCGCGCACCGGGTTCAATGCGCGCATGAAACGGTTCCCGGCCGCTGCCATCGCCACCGCCATCCTGGCTGCCTCCTGCTCCGCGCCCGCATCCCCGGCGTCGCAGGGCGCGCCCACGAAGCACAACCCACTCACGCCCGCCTTCCGGCGCGCCGACGACGGCCGGGCGATCGACGGGCAGACCGTCACCGACCCCGCGCGCCCGCGCGTGCAGCGGATCGCCATCCTCCCGGACCGCACCACCGGCCGCGACTGGGGGCTGCCCTACCTCGAGGCCGCCGTCGAGGACCTCAACCTCGTCCGACCCGATGCCGTGTTCACGGTCGGCGACATGGTGCAGGGCTACACGCGCGACGGTGCCCGATGGGAACGCGAGGTCGACGACTATCTCGCGCGCGTCGGCCGCCTCGTGCCCGCCTTCTACCCGACGCCCGGCAACCACGACGTGATCTCGGGCTCGCGCAGCCCGGCCGACCGCACCTTCGCCGACCGCTACCGGGAGCGCTTCGGTCCGCTCCACTACGCGGTGGAACTGGACCTGGCCACCGCCATCGTCCTCTTCAGCGACGAAGGGCTCGGCGACGGCAGGATCATCCTCTCCGACGCGCAGCTCGCGTGGCTCGCCGGCGCGCTCGATGCGGCCGCGGCGCGCGCGAAGCCCATCTTCCTCCTGATGCACCGGCCGCTGTGGCGCTCGGCATCGGTGGCGTGGGGCGCGCGCGTGCAGCCGGTCCTCGAGAAGGCAGGCGTCGATGCCGTGATCGCCGGCCACTTCCATGCACTGCAGCGGGACCCCGACGTCAACGGCGTGCAGTACCACATCGTGGGAACCTGCGGCGGCATGATCGACCAGCCGCCGCTTGCCGGTCAGCTGCAGCACCTGACGTTCGTTGACTGCACCGCGCGCGGCGAGCTCCGCGTCTGGCACCAGCCGGTCGGATTGGTGCTTCCCGGGGACTTCGTGGTGCGCGCCGACCAGGACCGGGTGTGGAAGCTGCGCGAGCCCGCGGCCGTGCGCGCCACCGGCCGCCTGCCCGACCCGGGCACGCTCACCGAGCCGCGCACCGTCGCCGTGGAGCTCGTCGTCCGCAACCCGACGGACGTGCCGATCCGGATCACGCTCGAGCCGCCGGGGCTCCTGACCGCCCCTGGCGCGGCGCCCGCGTGGTGGACCCCTGGCCGCGGCGGGCGCGGCACGCCGGGCGCGCCCGGCGGCGCCAACGGGTGGACGAGCCACGCGCTCGCGGATGTCGACAACGAGCACACCATGTCCGCGCACGCGCGCCGCGTGGTCGAGTGCGACCCCGGTGCGCTGGCAGCCGAGCTGGCACCCGGCGCGGAGCGGACGGTGTCGCTGCCGGCACGGCTCCTGCCGCAGCCCGTCGGTGACGTGCGCACCCCGCAGCTCGACGTGTACGCCGTGTTCACGGACACCAAGTCGCGCCCGGTGCCGGTCTACCTGCCGACGCGGCTCCCCATCGAGCGCACGGTGCAGGCGGCCACGGCGATCGATGCCGGCGCGCCGTACCCGGTGCTCGCATGGGACTACTCGCCCTACGACACGCGCGAGGCCAACCCCACGCTGCGGGCCGCGCTCGCGGCCGACGGGTCGAAGCTCGTCGTCGACGTCCGCGTCCCGGACGACCGCGCCACGGGCGCGCCGCAATGGACCGAGCCCGACCCCAAGCGCCGGGGCAACCCGCACGCCGATGCGGTGCGCGTCCTGGTGGACTTCCAGGGAGCGAATCCGGGGCTCGACCTCCTCTGCGAACCGTTCACGCCGGGCTTCGCCTGCGGCGAGAAGGGCTGCGCCTGGACCTTCGCCAAGGACGCCGATGGCACGGGATGGACCGCGCGCCTGGAGGTGCGGATGCCGGCCGGTGCAGCCCCGAAGACCCTGCAGGTGGGCGTCGCCGACAACGACGACACCTACCACACGCAGTGGCGGTGGCTGGCGCCCGGCGGCGCCAACGGCCGCTGGCTGCTGGCGAAGGCGGGAACCTCCCCTTGACGGCGCACGAACCTCTCTGCGACACTCCACCCCGCGCGGACCCCGGCGAGGGCCGGCACACGCGCAACGGGCCGCTCGGCCCGCTCGTCCGAGCAGCGAAAGGCATTGAGGCACCCACCATGAAGACCGTCCTGTCGATCGGCACCGTCGCCGTCGTCCTCGCCCTGACCGCCTGCGGCGGCGGCTCGCCGCCGACGAAGCCCGTCCAGAAGAACGATGATCGCCCGGCCGCGGGCAGCCTGAAGAGCCCCAACGAGGCGCTCAAGGAGAAGATGTCGTCGTCGACCGACGCGGCCGCCGACGCCAAGAAGAAGTGACCGCCGCGGCGCCTCGCGCGCCCGAGCCCACGGAACGCGCATCGGGCCCGCCGGCGCCCCGCTCCTCCGTCCCGAAGGACGAGGACGGGCGCCACGGGCCCGGTGCTCTTTTTGCCGGCGCGGTCAGGCCGTCATCATGCCGCGGAGGATGCCGAGCCCCTCGGAGAGCTTGTCGGGCCGCGTGGCGAAGCTGATGCGGAAGTGCGTGTCGCGCGAGCTGAACACGCCCCCCGGGATCACCAAGACGCGCTGCTCGATGGCACGCTCCACGAACTGCTGGCCCGTCAGGCCGAGCCGCTTCGGAACCTCGACGAACGCGTAGAACGCCCCGCACGGGCGCGGAACGCTCGTCACGCCCGCGAACGCGTCCACCACCTGCTGCCGCCGGGCCTCGTAGTCGCGCACGATCGGCGCGAGGTCCACGCCGAAGCTCGGCACCACGCCCCACTGCGCGATGCTCGGGGCGCACACGTAGGTGTACTGCTGGAACTTCGCCACCTCCTGCACCAGCGCCTTCGGGCCGGCCACGTAGCCCATGCGCCATCCGGTGCATCCGTAGGTCTTGCCGAAGCCGCGGACCAGGAGGCACTCGTCGCTGAAGCGCGCCGGGCTCGGGCAACGCCCGTCCTCCCGCGCGTCGGAGAAGCAGAACTCGTCGTAGATCTCGTCGCTGATGAGGAGGATCCCCTCGCGGCGGCAGAGGTCGACGATGTCGCGGAGCTCGGCGCCGGAGAGCACGGTGCCGCACGGGTTGCTCGGCGTGCACAGGAGCACGGCCTTGGTGCGCGGCGTGATGCAGCGCTCGATGCGCTCGGCGGTCATCCGGAAGTCGGGATAGGTGTCGCACTTCACCACCGTTCCGCCGGTCAGCTTGCCGAGCTGCGCGTACATCACGAAGTACGGGTCGGGGATGATGATCTCGTCGCCGGGGTCGAGGATCGCCATCGCGGCGAGCACGATGGCACCGCTCGTGCCGCTCGTCACGACGACGCCGAGGTCGTCGGTGGGGCCGTGCCAGCCCACGTTGTCCTTCAGGTGGCCCCAGATCGCGTGCAGCAGCTCGGGGATGCCCTGGGTCACCGTGTAGCCGTTGCGGTCGGCGTCGATCGCGGCCTTCGCGGCGTCCTTCATCGACTGCGGAACCGGGAAGTCCGGCTGCCCGATCGACAGGTTGATCGGGTCCTTCATCTTCGCGGCGAGGTCGAAGACCCGGCGGATGCCGGAGGCGTCCACGGAGCGCGCGCGCTCCGAGATCAGCTTGGAAAGAGACAGGCGGCCCAGGGGGCCGCCTGCATGTGCGTGCGTGGTCATGTGGCTCACTTCTTGGCGGCGCCGGCCTTGGCGGCCGGGGCCGCGGCCTTGGCGCCCGCGGCGGGCTTGGCACCGGCGGCCGGCTTGGCGGCGCCCTCGGCGCCGGCCTCCTCGGCCTTCTTGGGCTTCTTGCCCGCGGCGACCTTGATGCTGCGGACCTTCACGAGGCCGAGCGCGGACTGCTTGCCCGCGTCAAAGCGCTCCTCGTCGCTCAGCTTCTTGATGCGCTCGGCGCGGGTCAGCACGTTGCGGTGCTGGTTCAGGGCGCCGGACTTGGTCTTGAGGCTGCGGTGAAGGCTCATCGGGATCGGTCCTTGGAAGGTTCGGGTCGTTCGTGGCTGCGGAAGCAGCGCGGTGCGGTCAGGTGAGGATCGGCGCCCTGCCGCTACCTGTGGAGCTCGGGATACGCGTCGCTGAAATCCTTGTTCCCGCGCGACGAGCGCTTCCACTTGTCTCCGACGCTTCGGATCTTGGCCTCCAAGGCCTTGATCTCCGGAGAGTTCTTCTCCGATGCGTCGCGGTAGCCAGGCAAGACGATGATCTTGCGAAGCAGAGCATTATCATCGGGAACGAGGAACGCTTCAAGGCCGTTCTCCCGGCAGAATTCGACCATTTCGGCGGCGCGCTCGCTCGAGGGGTGTGCCAGCACGTAGTACTTCACGCCCTTCATGCGCGGGTCGACGGTGTTATCGGTTGCCGAGGTCGCCCGGTCCGTGCCCGCCGGCTTTCGCTGCGCCGCAGGCGCGGACCCGCCGGGCGTCGTCGTGGACCCTTGGTTGACGGGCGTCGGGGGCACTGCCACCTCGACCACGGGCGTCGCGTCCGGCGACGCCGGCCCCTTGGACACGGAACGCCCGCGCTGCACGCCGATGCCATAGGCGATCGCGATCAGCACGATGCAGCCGGCGGCGATGGCCGCGGCCTTGCCGAGCGAGACCTCGAAGGAGTCCGGGAGCGCCGGGCCTGCCCCGCCGCGGCGAGACGCGCCCATGGGTGCACCACCTGCAGGAGCCTCGCCGCCCGCGGCCCCGCCCTGTCCGGGCTTGCGCATCAATTCGTAGAGGGCCGGGGACCCGCGTCGCACCATGGCGGCAAGTGTAGTGGCCCCGGCTGCGGCGCGCGGCTCACGCCCGCTGCCACGCGGCCACGGAACCCAGCACCCCCGCACGCGGATCGTTCCATTGGCGGCAATCCACCACCGGCAGTCCTCGGTACCCCGCCACGTCCACCGCCACGCGATAGGACAGGACGTCCAGGCGCGACTCACCGGACACGCCGACCGGACCGCGCATCCCGGAGCGGAGGAGGTCCACCACCCGCACGCCCGTCAGCCGGGCACCGGCCCGCGCCACCGCCGCCGAGGGGTCGCCGCCATCGCCGAGCACCGCCGCCGGGTCCACCGCGATGCCCACCGGCGGCCACGGCGCCATGGCACCGCCGCCGAGGTCCGCGATCGTGACGCCCACGCGGTCCGCGGCGGCCGCAACGAGCGCGACGGCCGCGTCGCGCCGGGCCGCGGTCGTCTCATCGCCCGCTGCGGGAAGCTGCACGGTCACGGGCACCCGGCCGAGGTCGGCGGCAAGCTCGCATGCGCCCTGCACCGCATCCACCGCGCGCTCGGCGGTCGCGGGGTCGATGAAGTGCGACGCGGGGACCAGCGCGTCGATCCCGGACGGCGTGAGCTCGAGCCTCGTGAGCATTGCGCGCAGGTCGCGGCGAGCGCTCGGGCCGAGGTCGCGCGGACGGAGCCCGCCGCCCGTGACGCTCAGCTGCACTCCGCGCAGCCCCACGGACGATGCCCACGCCATCGCCTCGCCCGGCACGCCGAGCGGAGCGATGGTGACCGAGAGCGCCGACTGCGTGCGCTGGGGCATGCGATGCAGCGTATCGACGCGATCCGCGGCGGGCTAGACTCGACGCATGCGTCCCACGGCCACGCTCCTCCTCCTTGCGCTGGTCGCCTGGGTGGCCGCGCTCGCGTCCGCCGGCGCCGCCGCGATGGGCGCGTTCGCCACGCTGCCGAAGATCGGGATCTCCGTCGCGGGAACCGAGGCGTTCTTCGCGGGCGACACCGCCGAGATGGGGCGTCACGCCGCCGGCCGCATGCTGGCCCCCGTCTTCCTGCTCTCCGACTGGGTGCAGATCGGCGCGTCGAGCCTGAGCGTTGCCTGCACCGTCCGGCTGGCGCGCCTGCGCGGCATGCGCGGCGCGCCCTGGGCGCGGCGGATCCTCGTGGCGTGCGTGGGGGCCGCTGCCTGCCTCATGGCGTGGCGCGCGTGGACCGCACCCGGCATGAACGCGGACCTCCTGGCGTGGTGGCAGGCGATCGCCGACGGCGATCGCGCCGGCGCCGATGCCGCGCGCACCTCGTTCGACGCCGCCCACCGCATCGCGGACACGCTCCACCGCATCACGCTCGGCGCGGTGCTCCTCGGGACGGCCGCGTTCCCGGCCGCCCTCATCCCTCCCGCCCTCGTGCCGCCCGCCGCATCCCGCACGTCCGATGCCTGACGCCGCGCCGCAGCCGGAGATCCCGTTCGCCCTTCCGCGGAAGTCGCCAAAGCAGCGCGAGCGGGCGAACGCCCTGCTCGCGGACCTCGACCGCCGCTACCCCGAGGCGCGCTGCAGGCTCGACTGGACTCGGCCGCACGAGCTGCTGGTGGCGACCATCCTCAGCGCGCAGGCGACCGACGAGGGCGTGAACGCCGCCACCCCAGCCCTCTTCCGGCGCTTCCCCGCTCCCGCCGACTACGCGCGCGCCGCGCCCGACGACATCGCTCCGCACATCCGCACCATCGGCCTGTGGCGCAACAAGGCGCGTGCCGTGCATGAGTCGATGGCCGCGCTGGTGGAGCGGCACGCCGGCGAGGTGCCCCGGGACATGGAGTCCCTGCTGGCCCTGCGGGGCGTGGCACGCAAGACGGCAAACGTCGTCCTCGGAAACTGCTTCGGCATCCAGGCCGGGGTGGTGGTTGACACGCACGTCGGGCGCCTGGCGCTGCGCATGGGGCTCACCCGCCACGAGGACCCCGGCAAGGCCGAGCGCGACCTGATGGCGCTCTTCCCGCGCGAGCGCTGGTGCGACCTGAGCCATCTCCTGATCTTCCACGGGCGCGCGGTGTGCCGTGCGCGCGGGAACTCGTGCGCCACCGACGCGATCTGCGGCAGCTACTGCAGCGAGGCGGTCACTCGACGTCGCCGCGGCCCTTGAAGACCGGCGCGTCGCCGACGGCCTCGGGCTTCGCGAGCACGAACCCGCCGTGCAGCGACACCATCGATGCCCCGCCGCCGATGCGCTCGGGGTAGATGAAGAGCACGGGTCCCTCGAAGCGCCACCGATGCTTGGTCACGATGGCCGTGACCGCCTGCGGCGCCGCGGCCTTGCCGTCGGCGGCCTTGCCGTCCGTGGCCTTGCCCCCCGCGGCCGCTCCGCCGGTTGCCGGCGGCGCCACGACCTCCTCGCGCCGCAGCACGTCCACGCCGCGTTAGTCGCCGACCCACACGTCCCCGTCCACCAGCTGGATGGTGCGCACCTGCACGTCGCCCTCGGGCACGTGCCGGTGGACCTGGCCGTCGTGGCGCAACTCCACGGCCACGCCGCGGTCGGTGCCGTCGGCGGCCTTCTCGGTGACGATCCGTGCCGTGCCCCACGTCGCGGTGAGCGAGGGGTCGCGGATCGTGGTCAGGTCGGTCGTCTTGTCCGTGAGCTCGGGGTCGCTCCCGATGCGCCAGAGCCAGAACCCCTCGCGCCCGCCCGCGAGCACGCGCCGGCCGTCGGCGACCGACACCTCGAGCATGCCGGGCTGGCGATCGACGTTGTAGAAGTGGTCGCCGTCCTTGCGGTCCTCGGACTTGTGGCGGTACATCGAGCGACCGAAGCTCCCGGAGACGACGTAGTGGTTCGGCTTGACGAGCGCGATGTCCCGGCCGCCCTTGAGCGCGATCTCCTCCGGCTCGACGAGGCGGTTGCCGTCGATGCGCCAGGCGTAGATGAAGCGATCGGTCATCGCGAACAGGCGGTCGCCGAGCACGCGGATGCGCCGCACGAACGCGGGCACGGCCGCATGGCGGACCTCGGCGAAGGCAGGCGACATCAGCCCGACCGACGCACCGTTGCTGCCCTGC
>Ga0209358_10002692_pt1 | contig 13393 bp, 9 predicted proteins | sample LauGreFa1BDMLBSN_2_FD_187574 | JGI IMG/M metagenome (GOLD analysis project Ga0209358, IMG submission 187574) | Freshwater lake microbial communities from Lake Michigan, USA - Fa13.BD.MLB.SN (SPAdes) (version 2) | ecosystem: Environmental > Aquatic > Freshwater > Lake | place: Lake Michigan, USA...
CGCATCGTCCGCATGCGACCCGCCGTCTGGCCTGACGTACATCTACCCCGCGAAGAATTCATCGATGGCAACGCAGGCAACCTCGAAGAACGCTTTCCTACGCCCGCCACCTTCCCGAAATACTGATGGCTGAATGTTCTTGGTTCTTTGTTCGTCGTTCCTCGTTAACCACCCAGAAACAAAGAACTAAGAACCAAGAACGCCTTTAACTAAGAACCATGAACTCCCGCACCCTTCCCACCCTTGCGCTCTCCTTATTCCTTGCCGCTTCCGCTTACGCCCTCGACCCCCACGTCGAAGCCGTCACGCGCATCGTCACCGGCGCGAAAGGCAAAGTCGAGATGACTGCCGACGGACAGGGCGTAAAGCTCATCGATCTCGCCGTACCGGGCGCCGGCCCGCACGATCACCGCAAGGACGATCCGTATGATGCGGCTTTCTTCGAGCACGTCGGCCACCTAACCTCTCTCGAATCGCTCAACATCATCTCGACCAAGTTCAACGACGAGTGGATGGGGCCCCTCGCGAAGCTCACGAACCTCAAGGTGCTGCGGTTCACCAATAATGGCAAACTCACCGACGCCGGCATGGCGCAGCTCGCCGGCCTCACGAAACTGGAGAACTTCTCGTTCGTCGGTACGCAGATGACCGGCAAGGCCTACGCCCAATTCGAGGGCTTCACCAAGGTGACACGCGTGAGCCATCGCGGTAGTGCCATCGACGACGAAGGCCTCCGCCAGCTCTGCGATCACCTGCCCAACCTCGAAAGCATCAGCCTCGCCCACGCCAAATTCACCGACGCCGGTGCACCGCATCTCGCCAAGCTCACCAAGTTAAAGGGGCTCGAACTCGGCACGTCGAAAGCGACACCGCAGGCCCTGAAGGCCATCGCTAAGCTCCCGCTGGAATCCCTGCAGCTCGGCGAAGGCTTCGAATCCATCGCCTGCATAGACATCATCAAAGATATCGCCTCCCTGCGCCGCCTCACGCTCACCAACGCCCAAGCCATCACCGACGCCGACTTGCAGGTCATCGCGGGGCTCACGCAACTGGACCATCTGGAGATCGGTAAGATGCCGCTTTCGGACGAACGTATCGCCGCCCTCAAGCCCTTCGCCTTCCTGAAGTCCATGCGCCTGGTCCCGGCCAAGACCCCCTTTACTCCGGACCAACAGGCAATGATCCAGGCCCTGCTACCGAACACCAAGATCGATTTCAAATAAACCACCCCACGCCCCATGCTCCGCCTTACTTGCCGATTCCTCCTAACCCTGCCCATCCTTTCGATACTAGGCGCCTCCGTCTCAATTGGAGCCACGATCTTAAAGGAGGACTGGGATGCCAAACAAGCCGGCGACAAGGTGATGGCTGGGATGATCAAGGTCAGCGCCGCTCAGGTCAAAGGCGCGCATGACGCCGATCTGGCCCTCGTGGGCGACCGCGCCTACGTGGTCGAGCACGACAACGACATCAAACCCGGCCATGGCGCCGGCAACGCCCAATACTGCGTCCTCACGATCGTGAACCTGAAGTCCATGCAGGTGGAGCGCACCATTCCGATGGCGAAGTCCGCCGAGGCCTTCGCCAATGAGACACTGCCGGCCGGAGCCTGCTTCGTCCCTCGCATCATCCGCCTCGATGATCACACGCTCCGCTGCTTCTTCGCCTGCGAAGACCAGAGCGGACGCCGTCAGTCCCAGACCTGGTATCGGGACTTCGACCTCCGCACGCAGACGTTCTCGCCGAACATCCATCGGGTCAAACTGAAGACCGCCGACGGCACCTTCGACCTTCAGCCCACCTACTTCCATGCCGACGCGGCCAAGCATGGCTTCAAGCAGCCTGCCAAGGCCTTCGGCCTCTACCTACTGGACTCCTTCAAGCAGATCGACGGGCGCACCATCCTCGCGATCAACAATTTCCCCGGGGCCCAAAATGCCCTCGCGACCCTGAACGAGGCCCGCGACACAATCGAGATCATCGGACATTACAACGAGCCCGCCGAAGCCCGGCTCACCGAGTCCTCCGTCAACCGGCTGCCCGACGGCACCTGGCTCGCCATCTGCCGAAGCGAGAGCGGCAATCGCAACTATCGGTTCGTCACCAGCAAGGACGGCAGGACATGGAGTCGGGGGGAAGAGCGCCCCTTCGTCAGCAAGGGCAGTAACTCGAAGCCCACTTTCGATAAGTTCGATGGCGTCTACTACCTCGGCTGGCAGGAGGCCTCCAGAATCGTCGATGGTCACGGCGTCGGCCGATACATCTTCAACATAGAGGTCTCCCGTGACGGCGTGACTTGGGAGCGTAAATATCGGTTCGAATCCGCCGTCAGTTTCCAATATCCGACCTTCCGTCAGCACGATGGCTCAATCTGGTTCGCCGTAACGCAGGGCAAAGGCGGCAGCACGGATCGGATTATGTTCGGAAAACTGGAGTAAGTCTTCTTAAGTCGGGGCATGCCCCTCCGCCGATCCGTCGCGCTGCTGACCCTGCTCCTCTGCTCTTCCCTCTTCGCGGCCGAGACCTTCGTGGTCGACGGACGTAGGGCCGTGATCCACCCGGCGGCGAACCCCGCGAAGAACAAGCCATGGCTGTGGTACGCGCCCGCGCTCAACGGCGGCGTCTCGATCGTCCAGCACAAGCTCTACGCCGACGCCTGCCAGCAGGCCGGTATCGCGATTGCGGGCTATGACCTTGGCGAAGTCCGCGGCGCCCCCAAGAGCGCGGCGCAGTTCACGAAGTTCTACGACGAGATGGTGAAGCGCGGCTATTCGCCCAAGCCCATCCTGCTCGGCCAGAGCCGCGGCGGGATGATGACCCTCACCTGGGCGTTCCGAAATCCCGACAAGGTGAAGGCCTGGATCGGCATATACCCGGTCTGCAACCTCGCCAGCTGGCCGCTGAAGAATTCCAAGGTGCAGACGCTCGCCGATTTCGACATGACCGAAGCTGAACTCACGACCCGCCTCAAGGAGTTCAACCCGCCCGACAACCTCGCCGGCCTCGCCGCCGCCAAGGTCCCGATGTTCGCCGTCCATGGCGACAACGACGTCGTCGTCCCGCACCAGGACAACACCCTCCTCCTCAAGACCCGCTACGAGGCCCTCGGCGGCAAGTTCACGGTCAAGATCGTGCCCGGCGAAGGCCACAAAGTCGGCCCCTCCTTCTTCGCCTGCCCGGAGCTGGTGACCTTCCTGCTAAATGACTGTAAATAAGCGTCCGGACGGAACTAGTCGGCCGCTGATATGGTATTTAAGTCAGTAATAAACTTCTGATCGACCCATTCGTTAAAAAAACACCCCAACGTGCACTCCTTGCCCGTCGCGTGCATCCAATCCTTTAATTCGATGAATATAAACATTTCCTGGGCTCTTGTTGGCGCTTTCTTCCTAGGCTCCCTCTCTCTCTTTGCGCAGGGGGCCACACCGGCCACGATATCAGATGAACCGGCGGAGGCAGCCTTCGTCGTGTCGCGACGCGAGGAGGCGCCAACCTTCCCCTCCGATCAGAAACGCGCGCTCAAGCCGGGCTTTAGCAGCGAGGGAAAATGGGCAAGTTCCGGCACCCACACGACACCCCTCGGGCATTCGCTCCATAGCACCCAACCGGGAAGCGCTTTCTGGAATCCGCTGCTGACCATGCCGGGCCGATACCGCGTGTCGGCCTACAAGATCGTGAGCGGGAAATCGGATGATCCCGCGGTCGCCTTCACGATTAACCACTCCGGCAAGAAATCGTCCGCATCGATGAACTCGGCTCAGGGATCGACCGAGTGGGTCGTACTCGGCGAGTACGACTTCACGGCCGACCGGGATGAATTCGTCGGGCATGCGCGCACCGCCGTCACGCCGGAAAAAATACGCACGCGCATTTCTGACATCCGCTTCGACAGGATTGATGCTTCGGGCAAGATCGAGGACTCGTTGATCGTCACGGTCGATCCTTGGCTACCCCGATATCTGAACGTGGAAGGCATAAAAGGACATCCTTCCCGCCAGGAGATCACGACCATGGTGCGGAAGGGATTCGCCTCACTCCTGCCGGATGGGACATTCGCCCCCGACACCCCGATCAGCTCCGGCGACTTCCTTGCATGGGCCGTGGCAACGGCATCCGGCGACAAGCCAGCCTCACCTGAGAAAACGCTCGCCAAGGCCAAGGAGCTCGGGATTTCCGGCACTGCGACGGAGCAACTCCTGAGAAACAAAGGCATCACCGGCCAAGAGGCCGCCACACTTCTGGCGACCATCGCGCAAGCCAAGGGCCGCTCTCTTGCCGGAATTTCAGGACACGTCGCCGAGGCCTCCGGAAAGAACCTCACCCGGGCCGAGGCCGCCGTGGCATTGCGCCGCTTCCTCCACCTCGCGCTGGCGCCGAACCCCCCGCCGGGCGGCGATTGGCAGCTGGTCTTTGAGGATCGCTTCGACAAGCCTGCGTTGGACGAGTCGGTCTGGACGATCGACAACTCCGTACGCGTGCGAAACCGCCTCGGACGCTGGCGGGAAAACGTGGAGGTCCGGGACGGCCATCTCCGTCTGCTCAACAAGGTGGAATCCCGCGATGGCTGCATCTGGTCGAGCGGCAACCTGATGACGAAAGCCGAATGGCAATACGGCTACTTCGAGGCCTCTTGCCGATACGCCCGCTCGGTCGGTATCAACAACGCCTTCTGGGGCTTCTCGAGACAAACCGACAATCCCATGGTCGAGCTTAATCCGAACGAGGGGTGGTATCCCGACATCGTCAACGCCCACTTCTACATCCATCATAAGAAGGATGGAAAAATAAAGGCCCTCACCAACGGCACACAAGAAGGCTCGCTGCTCGGATATCGGACGGGGGAGAATCTGGCCGATGACTTCCACGTCCTAGGCATGGAATGGAACGAGAAGGAGCTCATCTTCTATTTCGATGGACGCGAAATCCGCCGCCTGCCGAACATCGATGCCCACCGCCCGATTGCCGTCTGGTTCTCCACCTACGTCGCCGACTGGTGCGGCGGCAAAGCCACGCGCTCCGTGGATGGCACCTTCATGGAGATCGACTGGGTGCGAGTCTGGCAGAAAAGCCCTAGGCGGTAAATACACGGTCAAGATCGTCCCCGGCGAAAGCCACAAGGTCGGCCCCTCCTTCTTCGCCTGCCCGGAGCTGGTCGAGTTCCTGCTAAAAGAGGCAAAATGACGGCCTAGGCCGCAGGAAAAGGTGGAACTCCGAGGGCGGGCGGGTTACCCAGAGGTACCCCATGTTCCGCCGCCTCCCCATAGGTCTGGCCCTGCTCCTGCACGGGCTGGTCTTCGCCGCCGAAAGCCGCGACCTGATCTTGGTCGCCGGGCAGTCCAACGCGGTCGGCTTCGACGCCTATGCGGAAGAGCTCCCGGCCGACCCGAAGGACGCCGCGACGATGTTCTGGTGGCGCGTGGGCGATCCGCCTCCCGACGAATTCGACGGGAGCAGCGCCCGCCAGTGGACGACCCTGCAGTTCCAGCCGCGCACTCCCGCGATGCCGGCCGTCGACGGCAAAAAGGTCGCCCGCCAATACGGCAACTTCAACCTGAAGTCCAAGGGCGGCTTCGGACCAGAGATCGGCATGGTGCGCACGCTCGCCACGAAAGAGTCGCGTCCGCTCGCGGTCATCAAGACAGCCTTCAGCGGCACGTCCGTCGCCGCCGACTGGAACGTCGGACTGCCAGGCAAAGCTGACGCCTGCTACCGCGCCATGATCGACGAAGCCAGGGCCGCGATTGCTTCCGCTCAGGCGAAGAACATCACGCTGCGACCGCGCGCGTTCGTCTGGGTCCAAGGTGAGAGCGACGCCAACGCGAAGGACGCCCAGGCCTACGTGGCCAATCTCTCGGCGATGCTGAAAAGCCTGCGCACCGAACTCGACGCGCCGGACCTGATCCTGCTCCTCGGAGTCAACACGCGCTTCGGCAACGGCAAGAACGCCTTCATGCCGAAGGTCATCGAGGCCCAGCAGGAAGTAGCCGCCGCCCTGCCCCGCGCCCGCTATGTCGACACCGCCGGCGCCGAGACGCTCCCGCCTTCGCACACGCACTTCACCGCCGCGGGCACGCTCGAGATCGGGCGTCGCTACGCCGAAGCCCTCCTTTCCTTCGAATCCGCCAAGTAGAACATGCGCCCACCCCTCCTGCTCCTGACCTTAGCCGCCCTCGCCGCCGAGGCCGCCCCGAAGCTCGACTTCAACCGGGACATCCGCCCGATCCTATCCGACAACTGTTTCGCCTGTCATGGCTTCGACGCCAAGAAGCGCAAGGCCGACCTCCGCCTCGACACCGCCGAAGGCGCCACCGCGATCAATGACGGCGTCCAGGCCGTGAAGCCCGGCGACCCCGAGGCCAGCGAGCTAATTAAACGCATCCTGAGTAAAGACCCGGAAGAGGTCATGCCTCCGCCGGAGTCGCACAAGCAGATCACGCCTGCGCAGGTCGACATCCTCCGCCGCTGGATCGCCCAGGGCGCCGTCTACCGCAAGCACTGGAGCTTCGAGCCCCCGGTGCGTCCTCCGGTTCCCGCCATCGCCGGCAGCTCGCCGATCGACGCGTTCCTGCACGCTGAACTTTCCGTCCAGGGCCTGCAGCCCGCCCCCGAAGCCGACAAGGCCCGCCTTCTTCGCCGCGTGACGCTGGACCTCACCGGCCTCCCGCCGACGCCTGCCGAGGTCGTCGCCTTCCTCGCCGACACCTCCCCGCAGGCCTACGACAAGGTCATCGAACGTCTCCTAGCGTCCTCTCGCTACGGCGAACACATGGCCCGCGGCTGGCTCGACGCCGCCCGCTACGCCGACACGCACGGCCTGCACCTCGACAACGAGCGTAGCATGTGGCCCTACCGGGACTGGGTCGTGAAGGCCTTCAACGACAACCTACCTTTCGACGTCTTCACCACCTGGCAGCTCGCCGGGGACCTCCAGCCGAACGCGACCCGCGAACAGCGCATCGCCAGCGGCTTCAATCGCTGCAACGTGACCACCAGCGAAGGCGGCTCCATCAACGACGAACTTCTCTTCCGTTACGCCGTCGACCGCACCGATACCACCATGGGCGTCTGGATGGGCCTCACCGCCGGCTGCGCGGTCTGCCACGACCACAAGTTCGATCCGGTCACGACCAAGGAGTTCTACTCGCTCTACTCGTTCTTCTACAGCGCCGCCGATCCGGCCATGGACGGCAACATCCTGCTGACGCCTCCGGTGCTGATGTTGTCCACTCCCGAACAGGAGAAGAGCCTCAAGGACTTCGATGCCAAGATCGCCGCGCACCAGAAGGCCGTCCGTGACGCCATCGCCTCCCTCAAATACGTCGACCCAGCGACACTCACGCCGCCCCCGCCCGTCCGCACCGGCGAGACGGTCTGGTTCGAGGACGCCTTCCCCGAAAAGGCCAAGGTCAACGGCACCGGCGGCGCCACCACTTTCGTCGAAGCCAGCCAAGGCCCGGTGCACAGCGGCAAGCGGGCGCTCAAGCGCACGGCCAAGGGCGTCGCGCAGGATTACTTCGAGAACGGGGCCGCGTTCGTGATTCCGCCTAACGGCGTCATCTCCGTCTGGACCTACCTCGAGCCCACCGACCTGCCTAAGTCGATCATGCTCCAGTTCCACGTCGGCGGCTGGAACCACCGCGCCTACTGGGGCGAAGAAGGCGCGATTCCCTTCGGCAAGGTCCGCACGCCGGAGAAGGTGAACATGGGCAAACTGCCCGAACCCGGCAAGTGGACCCAGCTGAAGATCGATATCACCAAACTTGGTCTCAAGCCAGGCATGAAGGTCGACGGCTTCGCTTTCACGCAGTTCGACGGCACGGTCTATTGGGACCGCCTCGCGATCAACCATCGCATCGAAGAGGCCAAGGACGTCCAGTGGTCCTTCAAATTCTGGTCCGAGAAGAACCAAGGCTCCCGCGTGGCCGAACTGCCGGGCGACCTCCAGAACCTCGTCCGCGGCAAGAAGGCGGCGGAATGGTCCGCGGCCGAGCGCAAGCGTCTGCTCGACTGGTGGCTGGAGAATGAATTCCAAGGCGGCCGGGAACAACTCGACGGCCTGCGCGCCGCGAAGCTCGCCGAGGAATCGCGTAAGAAAGCCCTGAACGACATGATCCCCGCGACGCTCATCATGGCCGAGCTCCCGCAGCCCCGTCAGGCCAAAGTGATGATCCGCGGTCAATACGACAAGCCCGGCGAAGCGGTGTCCCGCGGCGTGCCTGCGGCCTTCCACCCCCTGCCGAAGAAAGAGAGCTACGACCGCCGCGACCTCGCGGCCTGGCTGCTTTCGCCGGCCAATCCGCTGACCGCCCGCGTGACGGTCAACCGTTACTGGCAACAGTTCTTTGGCTACGGCCTGGTCAAGACCAGCGGCGACTTCGGCTCGCAGGGTGATTCACCCAGCCACCCGGAACTCCTCGACTGGCTCGCGGTGGAATTCCGCGAGACCGGCTGGGATGTGAAGCGTCTCGTGCGCCTGCTCGTCAGCAGCGCCGCGTATCGTCGCTCCGCCGCAGCCTCACCGGAACTCCTGACCAAGGATCCGGAGAATCGCCTCCTCGCCCGCGGTCCGCGCCATCGCCTCGACGCCGAGGTCATCCGGGACCAGGCGCTCTTCGTCTCCGGTCTGCTCAGCCCGCGCATGGGCGGCAAGGGCGTGCGCCCCTACCAGCCTGACGGCGTCTGGGAACCGGTCGGCTTCACCGGCAGCAACACCGCCCGCTACACGCGCGACACCGGCGAAGCGCTCTACCGCCGCTCGCTTTACACCTTCTTGAAGCGCACCGCGCCGCCGCCCTCGATGGTCACCTTCGATGCGCCCGCCCGTGAGGCGAGCTGCGTCCGCCGTGAGCTCAGCAACACGCCGTTGCAGGCGCTCGCCTCAGCAACACGCCGTTGCAGGCGCTCGCGCTGCTCAACGATGTCCAACACGTCGAAGCCGCCCGTGCGTTCGCCCAGCGGATCCTCAAGGAAGGTGGCGCCACCGATGAGACCAAGGCCGCGTTCGCCTGGCTGACGGCCGTCGGCCGTCGTCCTGCCGCAAGCGAGACCCAGGTCACCCTCGACGCCCTCCGCGCCCACCGCGCCCGTTACGCCGCCCAGCCGGCCGACGCGACCAAGCTGATCACCTTCGGCGAATCCAAGCCCGACGCCTCCCTGCCCGCGCCCGAAGTCGCGGCGTGGACCCTCACCGCCAGCCTCCTTCTCAACCTCGACGAGACCCTCAACCGATGAACGACCCGATCCAAGACCACCTGCGCCTCCTGAACCGCCGAAGCTTCCTGAGCACCGCCGGACTCGGCGTCGGCGGCGTCGCCCTCGCCGGCTTGCTCTCCCGCGAGGCCCAGGCGTCGCCCTCGCCGGCTTGCTCTCCCGCGAGGCCCAGGCCGCGAACACCGTGCACAAGCCGCTCGCCGGCTACCCGCACTTCGCCCCCAAGGCCAAGCGCATCATCTACCTGCACATGAACGGCGCGCCGTCCCAGCTCGACCTCTGGGACTACAAGCCGCAGCTGGAGGCCCACTTCGACAAGGACCTGCCGGAGAGTATCCGCAACGGTCAGCGCATCACCACCATGACCTCTGGTCAGGCCCGCTTCCCGGTCGCCCCAAGCCAGTTCAAGTTCGCCCAGCACGGTAAGTCCGGACGCTGGATCAGCGAACTCCTCCCGCACACCGCGAAGGTGGTCGACATGCTCGCGGTGATGAAGTCGGTCAGCACGACCGCCATCAACCATGACCCGGCCTGCACGTTCGCGATGACGGGCAATGAGATCCCCGGCAAGCCGAGCATCGGCTCCTGGATCAGCTACGGCCTCGGCAGCGAGAGCGATGACCTGCCCTCGTTCGTGGTGCTCACGCCGAAGAGCGTCGGCGGCCAGGCGCTGTTCACGCGCATGTGGAGCAGCGGCTTCCTGCCGACCCGCCACACGGGCGTGGCCCTCCGTTCCGGCGGCGACCCGGTGCTCTATGTTCAGAATCCGCCCGGCGTGCAGCCTGGCGACCGCCGCATCACGCTCGACGCCCTCGCCCAGCTCAACGCCGCCGGCCACCGCGAACTCGGCGACCCGGAGACGCTCACCCGCACGGCCCAATATGAGATGGCCTTCCGCATGCAGGCCAGCGTGCCCGACCTGACCGACCTCTCCAAGGAGACCCCGGCCACGCTCGAACTCTACGGACCCGAGGTAAAAGAGTCCGGCACCTTCGCTCACAGCGCCCTGCTCGCCCGCCGCATGGTCGAACGCGGCGTCCGGGTGGTGCAGATCCTCCACCGCGGCTGGGACCAGCACGGTAACCTTCCGAAAGACATCGCCCGCCAGTGCCAGCAGACCGACCAGGCCTGCGCCGGCCTGCTCCTCGACCTCCAATCGCGCGGCATGCTCGAAGACACCCTTGTGGTCTGGGGCGGTGAATTCGGCCGCACGGTCTACTCGCAAGGCACGCTCACCAAGACAAACTACGGCCGCGACCACCACCCGCGCTGCTTCACCATGTGGATGGCCGGTGCCGGCGTGAAGCCGGGCATCTCCTACGGAGAGACCGACGACTTCAGCTACAACGTGACCAAGGACCCGGTGCACCTCAGCGAACTCAACGCCACGATCCTCCACCTCATGGGCATCGATCACCGTCGTTTGACCTACAAGTTCCAGGGGCTCGACCAACGCCTCACCGGCGTCGAAGAGCGCCACGTCATCAAGGGCATCCTCGCCTGAGGACTTCTCCTGAGACGCAACTTGTCCTTCCTAAGCGGGGTTACCCGTCAAGTCACGCCGTTCCCATGTCCTGCCGTCTCATCGCCCTCCTGGCCCTGCCGCTGGCATCCCTGCAGGCTGCGGAGAACATCCCGGCCTCATGGTCTGACGACTTCTCCGATCCGGGAACGCTCGCTGCGCATTGGCGCCCCTATGGTTTCCTTGCGACCGGGATCGACGCCAAGCATCCGCTCGGCAAGACCGTCAGCGGCAAGGATGCACGACCCGAGTGGTGGCAAGTCGTCGACGGCGCGCTCCGCGGCCAGTGCTTCCCTGAGGAAAAGCACCCGCCAGGGCTGCGCCGGGCGATCACGGGGACCGATATCCGGGCGAGCTGCCGCTTCAAACTTTCCACCGGGGGTCAGCTCGGCCTCAGCATCGGCGGCCCCAATCCCATCGTGGAGCGTGACTTCAACGTCGCCGGCATACACATCCGCACCGATGCCGTCACCGCTTGGGACAATGACGTCTTACACCCGAAAGGTTCGCCTCAGGCCGGCGAACTGAAGAACAAGGGCATCTGGAACCGGAAGTTCTTCTACGCGAAGACCGTGAAGCTCCCGATCGCTACCGACGTTTGGCATTCACTGGTCCTCGAACTGCGCGGGAAAGAACTGAAGGTCATCGTCGACGGCCAACCAGTGCTGACCTACGTCACGCTCTGTGGCGATGTGGCGAAGCACGACATCGGCCTGCAGCCGGGCGGCAAAAGTCCCCTCCCCCTCCCCACTTGGTTCGACGACGTGCGCGTCGAGCCGCTGTCGAAGTAAAGCCAAGCCCGGAAAAGTCCCTTCTGACAAGAATCCAGATGAGAACACTGCTCACCTTACTGCTGCTCACGCTGACCGCCGTCGCCCGGCCGCCGAACGTCATCTTCATCCTGACCGACGACCAGGGCTGGGGTGACGCCAAATTCGCGGGGCACCCTTATGTGAAGACGCCGAACCTGGATCGCCTGGCCAAGGAAGGCACCTGGCTCCGCCAGTTCTACGTCGCCGCTACGGTGTGCTCGCCCAGCCGCGCGGCCTTCATGACCTCGCATTACCCGGCGCGCCACCAGATCCACGGTCACTTCTCGGATCATGCGCAGAACGCCGCCCGCTCGATGCCCGACTGGCTCGACGCCGAAGCCACCACCCTGCCCGACCTGCTCAAGCAGGCGGGCTATGCGACCGCCCACTTCGGCAAGTGGCACCTCGGCCATGGAAAAGACGCGCCCGCGCCCGAGGCCTACGGCTTCGACGTCTCCAAGACCGTCAACTCCAGCGGCCCGTCGCTCGGCGACGAAGGCAAGGAGCCCTACTTCCGCGCCCGTTCCACGGCGCTGATGGTCGACGAGACGATCAAGTTCGCCCAGGCGAACAAAGACCGCCCGTTCTACGTCAACCTCTGGACGCTCGTCCCGCACGCGCCCCTGAAGCCGACCCCGGAACAACTCGCCGTCTATGCCGACCTCAAGCCCCAGGCGGACGATCCGGCCTTCGGCGAATGGATGCAGAAATATCTCGGCAAGGCCAAGGACCTCCGCTCGCAGATGCAGGTGTTCGCGGCCTCCGTCACGGATCTCGACACCCAGGTCGGACGACTGCTGGACGCGCTCGACGCGCTGGGACTGACGAATGACACGCTCATCTTCTTCTCCAGCGACAACGGCCCGGAGGACTATCGCATCGGTAACGCCGCCAACGCCGGCGTCGGCAGCCCCGGCCCGCTCCGCGCCCGCAAGCGCAGCATGCACGAGGGCGGCATCCGCACTTTCGGACTCGTCCGCTGGCCAGGCAAGATTCCCGCCGGCCGCGTGGAGGAGACCGCCGTCACCGGCGGCGTCGATTTCCTGCCTACCATCGCCGCCCTCGCCGGCGTGAAAGTCCCCGCCAGCCTCGCCCCGGACGGCGAAGATAAGTCGGCCCACTGGCTCGGCGCCGCCGCCGCCCCGCGCACCCGCCCGCTTCATTGGGAATGGATTTCCGGTGTGCAAGGACCCGAAGACGGCTACATGCCTCCGCCCCTCTGCGTCCGCGACGGCCAGTGGAAACTCTTCGTGAAGCATGACGGCCAAGGCGCCCAGCTGTTCGACATTCCCAAGGACGCCGCCGAGAAGCACGACGTCGCCGCCGCGAACCCTGAAGTCGTCAAAGAGCTCACCGCCAAGGCGCTCGCCTGGGCCAAGACCCTGCCCGCCAGCCCGGCCCGCGACAAGTTCGTCGCCGGCGGCGCGGTCCGGACGACTCCGCGCACGGGTCAGAAAGCCAAGGCCAACCTCGACCGTCCGAAGATCTTCGACGGCTGGGACAAGGACAAGGACGGCTTCCTGAGCAAGGACGAGTTCATCCCGCACATGGCCGATCAGGCCGACGCCCCCGCTCGCTTCGTCCGTTTCGACAAAGACCAGGACGGCCGACTCTCCAAGGCCGAGTTCGTCGCCGCCGGCAAATAAGATTCAAACCTCACCATGAGACTCCTCACCCTGCTCACCCTCGTCGGCGCCGTCATGCTCGGCGCCCAAGACGCCCCCAAGCCCAAGGCGAAAGCCAAGGCCAAAGCCCCCGCGGCGGACGCCTATTCCGCCAAGCTGCCTAAGCCCACCGCGGCGAACGTCCGCTACGGCGAACACGAGCGTCACGTGCTCGACTTCTGGAA
>Ga0209358_10002694_pt1 | contig 13385 bp, 13 predicted proteins | sample LauGreFa1BDMLBSN_2_FD_187574 | JGI IMG/M metagenome (GOLD analysis project Ga0209358, IMG submission 187574) | Freshwater lake microbial communities from Lake Michigan, USA - Fa13.BD.MLB.SN (SPAdes) (version 2) | ecosystem: Environmental > Aquatic > Freshwater > Lake | place: Lake Michigan, USA...
CAACACATTGAAGAAGCAGGAGTTCATTCAGGTGATTCAAGCTGTGTTTTGCCTCCCTATACAATTTCGAATGAACAATTCGACATCATGACATCGTATACCAGAAAACTTGCCAAGGCATTGAAAGTAATTGGACTTGTCAATATTCAATATGCTGTGCAGAATGGTGAAATTTATGTTTTGGAAGTGAATCCTCGTGCATCCAGAACTATTCCCTTTGTTGCAAAATCAACAAATGTGAATTTGTCTCAAATTGCCATGAGATTAATGTTGGGAGAGAAATTAGCCAATATTGATGTGAGAGATTTCTCACTCTCAGCTAAGAGAGTGGCGATTAAAGAGTCTGTTTTTCCATTCATAAAATTCCCAAGGGCTAGTGTGTTTCTAGGACCAGAAATGCGCTCAACTGGTGAAGTAATGGGGATAGATGTCACTTTTGGAAAAGCAATCATCAAATCCAGGATATCTTCAGGTAATAAGTTGCCTGAGTCCGGAACCATATTTGTCTCTTTGAGTGATCTTGAAAAAACAATGCGAGCCGCTGATATAATGAGTGGTTTCAAAGATTTAGGATTTACCATAATGGCAACTTCGGGTACTGCTAGTTTCCTTTCTGAGCACGGAATTGAAACCGTTAAAGTATTGAAACATTATGAAGGCAGACCCAGCATTATTGATCACATCGAAAATGGCGAAGTACATTTGGTTATCAATACACCCATAGGCGAGAATGCTCGTTATGATGAACATATCATGGGACAGACAGCATTGAAACATTCAGTACCTTTTATTACCACTTTAGCCGCAGCTTTTGCATCTTTGTCAGGCATTCAGGCATCAAGACATGAAAAGCCAGAGGTAAGATCTTTGCAAGAATATTTTGGTAGATCCAAGCATACCGGAGTGTGATTGTGTCCAATGAAAAAGCAATATGGACTGTCATTGACATCATTCGTTGGGGAGCTGAATATTTTGGAAACAAAGGTGTAGATAGTCCAAGATTGACAATAGAGCTCATTTTGTCTGAAACTCTGCAATGTTCAAGATTGCAATTATATCTCTTGCATGATAGGCCATTGACAAAAGATGAATTATCGATGCTTCGTGAATTATGTAAACGAAGAGGGAATAGAGAACCATTACAGTATATATTGGGAAAAACAGGTTTTTATGGATTGGACTTTGAGGTTTCACCATCTGTTTTAATTCCAAGACCCGATACCGAAACAATGATTGATGCCATTCTCCAGTATTGCGAGTCAAATAGTGGTGAAATTCACATACATGATTTGGGAACAGGATCCGGTTGTATAGCCATTACATTGGCTCATCATTTGCGACATAGAGATAATATCAAGATTCATGCTTGTGATATTTCTGAGCATGCTTTGGATATTGCACGAAAGAATGCTCAAAAACATGAAGTTGACATTGAGTTTTCTCTCAAAAATATTTTGACATATTACGAGCCAATTCAAGGGATAATTGTTTCAAATCCGCCGTATATCGGTCAGAATGATTATCTAAATCTAGAGCCGGAACTCGCATTTGAGCCACGCATTGCTTTGACTGATGAGTACAATGGTTTGTTGTTTTACACTGCCATTGCCAAGTTGATTGAATCAAATCGGTTGAATGTGGAAGCATTTTTTCTTGAAATTGGATATGGTCAAGCACAGGATGTGGAAAACTTATTTACCCATCTGGCTGATAGAGTACATCGCATAAAAGACCTGTCAAGTATCGAAAGAGTTATATGGGGTTTGGTGAATTGAGTTTTATCAAATCATTACATTGTCAATTTGGTGTATAACTGACACAAAAAACCCCTTTTCATGCTAAAAAAATTAGTAGTTTTGACGCGATTCAAATTTGGATAATCCAATTTGTCTCATTTTACATTGATTATAAACAGTATTGTTCATTTCTTTTATTGGAAGTAGTATGGATCAGTTCTCATACGTCGTGATTGGTGTAGCGGCCGTATTATTTGCGTTTGCAGGCCTTGGTTATGCACTTTTCCGTTCATTCAATTCTTTTATCATATTCTTATGGTTGGGAATATCAGACCTTATTTGGGGTTTGTTCATGGGTGCGCCGGGAAATTTTAAAGATGGCTTTATGCGTCATGACCCTTTAAACACTCTTGGTACAATCCATACGGGTGGTCCGCTTGTTGCTGCATTGCTCGGTATGTTGTTTATCGCCATCACTTATATTGTTGAACGATATCTCGTCATCAGCAAAGCTCGTGGTTCAGGAGATCTTCATGCTTTCATGAAAAATGTTCAGAATCAACTTGACTCAAATAATGTGCAAGCCGCAATCGATGCTTGTGCAGTACAAAAGGGTTCACTTTCCAATATCGTTCGCTCAGGCCTTGAGAGATATGCCCAAGTAGAAAAGGATGCAAATATCGATCCTGAGAAGAAAATTGGTGAAGTACAAAGATCCATTGATGAAGCAATGAATCTTGAAACACCATTGCTAGAAAAGAACCTTGTTATCTTATCAACAGTTGCTTCTGTGGCAACCATGGTTGGTCTTTTGGGTACAACAGTAGGTATGATTCGTGCTTTTGCCGCACTTGGTGCAAGTGGTGGAGCAGTATCAGCTCAAGCATTGTCTATTGGTATTTCAGAAGCTTTGTATAATACAGCTTTTGGTCTCGGCGCCGCGATTATCTCAATTCTTTCTTTCAACTTCTTCACCACAAAAGTTGACAACTTTGTCTATATGATTGATGAAGCTGTGTTGACAGTGATGGAAACATTGACAATCAAAACAAAAAAATGATCATCGATATTGAATCCATGACCATTTTGTCAAAAGGAGATTGAGAAATGCCTAAAGTGAAAATGAAACGAACCGGTTTTGTGATTGACATGACACCGCTCGTTGACATTACATTCCTTCTGTTGACATTCTTCATGTTCACTGCCAAGTTTAAATCTGAAGCTGATAGTGAACAGAAGTTTCAAATCAAAAGGCCAAAAACGCAAGCCGATACAGCCAAACTTCCTGAGAAGGATGTCGCTGTGATTCGTATTGCGATTGATTCCACGAAAGCAACTGACACAGCATATTATTTTTCTGTGGCTAATCCCGAATTGTGGAATACCATAAAGGAAGATCAGACTTTATCCGAATGGTTCACTCCTGATAGAAAAGCAGCTTCCAAAGGAATGATTAAAACAGTTAAAATCGAAGAATTGGAGGCTTTGATCAGTGTTACAAGAACACAGTCAAAAGCGTTTAATATCACGAAAAAGACATCCGCTGAAAAAGCGCAAGTGCGTTTTGCAATTGACTCAGACAAGCGGATTCGCTTCAAATGGATTTCTGATGTAATGGAAGCTTTGCGCAGAACACGTCAGACCCAATTTAATTTTGTAACCGATAAACAGCAATAGGAGTTACCATGGCCGGTGGAGGAGATCTCGGCGGTGGAGGCGGAAGGCCGAAACGCGGTAAAAATAGCAAGCGAAAAGCGAAGAAACGCGTGGGTTTCCGTATAGACATGACCCCACTCGTGGATATTACATTTTTGCTCTTGACATTCTTCATGTTTGTGACAACATTGACCACACCTCAGGTGATGGACATGGCTGTTCCACCTGAAACTGAAGATATTGAGGTTGCTGAATCAAAATTGTTCACAGTAAGAGTGCGCGAAGATGGAAAAATCTTTTACAATCAAGCAAAAGATATTCCTCAACCAATTTTGATGAAAGAACTTCGTGCAAAGGCCATCAAATCCAATCTTGATTTAAAAAATGAACTTATCACCGTTCTAAAAATTGATGATAATGTTCCTTATGAAACAGTAGTGAATATACTTGATGAACTCAACCTCGCAGAGATTAAGATTACTCAATCTTTGCAAGCTGAGAAATTGAATAGAGAAAGAAAATTCACAATCTCCCCATTGACAGACAAAGACAAAGAGGAGATTAAAGGCTTATGATACTTGCTTCACCCGAAAGTTTAGTAATCACCTCCAAGGATTATGGTGCCTTTGAGGTACAGAAACTTATAAAGATATTTACCCTTCGAGGTTTTTATTATGTTATTGGTTTCTTGCTTGTAGTGATTATTTCCGTTTTTGCTTTTGCATCCAGAGAAAAGACATTTTACAAATCACCGTACAGAAGCATCGCTCGTTTAGATATGATCGATGCACCTGCAGATGCTGAGGCACCACCTCCGCCACCGCCACCAGATGTTGTGATTCAAGGTACATTGGCCCAAGCTGGTAATCCTGTTCCCGTACCTGATGCATTAGTGGCACCTGATCAAGTCTTTGCATCTGTTGATGAAATTTCTACTTCATCCTCACAAATTGGTGATGCTGAATCAATGAATATTGATGATTTGCCAACTGATGCAGGTTTGAATGTACAAAAAGAGGAAGAGCCCAGCCCAGATGAGTTCATTGTAACAGATCAAGATTACAATGAAGTTGTTTCAAGAGTGCTTGGTGATTTGCAAAGACGCGTTGTCTATCCTGAAATGGCTCGCAGAGCCGGAGTTGAAGGAAGAGTTAGTGTTAAAGTATTGATTGGAAAGGACGGAAGACCAAAACCCGGTAGAACAATCATTGAAGAAACAGCATCAGAATTGCTGAATCCGGCAGCTGTGAAAGCAATCATGGCACAGGTTTTTCCACCTGCTACGCAGAATGGTCAACCTGTTGAAGTTTGGGTTGTGATTCCGATCGTCTTTAGACTTCGTTAATCTTTTGGCAACTATCTAAGCGCTGAGTGTTATTTTACGGAATGACAATCAGCGCTTTTTTTATGAATAAAACATTTTTTTATCTCAATATTGTAATAAGACTACTCATCATAGCTGCAGGCTTGGTGATTGAGTTCAATGCGATGAATTTGCCGGAAGTACAGCATCAGTCTATTGTATGGATCGGCAGGGCAATGATTGGATTTGGCTTATTACGACTTGCATGGTTGATGTATCAAGTACATGTTCAATCCAAAGATGAAGAAGTGAGGGAATAAGATGAAAGACACAATCATTAGATGCTTCTTTGTTTGCTTTGCAGTCATATCTACGATGTTCATGTCATCATGCACGGAAGACAGACAACAGCAGACCTATGAATCTCCGGTTGCAGGAAAAGATACGATCTATGTTGAAGATGTATTATATCCATATTTCTTGGAAGCTAAACCAAAGTACGATTCTGTGTTTGAGAATGCAGAAATAACATTGATTCCGGTCAATGCGAGAAGAGGAATGTCTTTGCTTTTTTCTGATACCGCATCATGCGTTATTCTTGCTAGAGATTATCTAAGAGATGAAGATTCCATAGTCAAATCAATGTCTTTACCATTTCAAAAGATTGAGATAGCCAAGGATGGTTTGGTGTTTTTTGTTTCAAAGGATATTCCGATTGATACGATGAACCTCTCGCAATTGGAAGGAATGTTAAGCGGAACATCAATTAATGCTATACAGAAGAAAGTTGTATTTGATGAAGCATTATGTATTCCATCAATGCAATCATCAGAGTATGCAGGTTTATTGAAGTATTTTGCGAAAGGAAATTCAGCATTATCAGTTACATTTAAGCAATATGAAAATAGAGATAGCCTAAAGGTACAAGTGCGAAGCTCAAAATCCATCGGCGTCGGTTTGATGTCCGATATCTTAAAAGATTCCACTTTAAAAGCTATTAGAATAGGTTATACGGACAGTACAGGTAAAAGAGTAGCACCTCAGATTGTGCATCCGGGATTTATTGTTCAGAACATGTATCCCCTGGTCCTCCCTATATTTGCATATGTAAAAAATGAGAAAAAAGATTTGGCCTGGGGATTTGCCACATTCATGGAGAAGGATCCTAGCATTCAAAAGGTTCTCTTGAATAAAGGTATAATTCCATCACATGCCAAGTATAATCTGATACAGGAGGAATAGATGAACATTTTTATCCTAATCGCATCAATCTTGGCATTTTGTACTACTTTTCGAATGAGTGCAAATATTGATCAAGCCAAGAAAGCTTTTTCCTCAAAGGACTATCAAAAAGCATATTTGGCTATTCAGCAGGATTTAAAGGATAGTCCCAAGAATCCGGATGTATTGATACTTGCCGGTGATATTTACAATGCACTTGGTAATCTGGATTCTGCTATCGTCCTCTATAAAGTAGTTGAGAAATTACAGCCCGGAAATTATGGAATCCCTCGAAAGATAGGTCAAATTCAAGCGGCAAAGAAAGATTATAAAGCATCTATTTCAATCTTGTCTTCATTGGTAAAGGATTTCCCCAAGGATCCTTGGAATCATTTGGCATTTGCAGATGTTTCTTTCGCTGCGGGTAAAGTACCCGAGGCGGAAAAGTCATATAATGAAGCAAAGAAACTCAATGCAAGATTATGGCAGGCATCAGTAGGATTGGCTAATATTGCTTTAAAAAAGGGTGATCAAATTACAGCCATTATTCAATTCGAAGATGCATTGAAGATCGATCCCGGTATGATGGATATTCGTAGACAACATGTGAAACTTGTCAAAGACAATAAAGATCCTGATCCAAGTCCTGATGAAACCATTTCAGTGAATAAACCACCTTATGCAGACAATTCTTTGATCATGTCCAAACTCCAATATCCAGAGCTTGCAAAAAAAGCCGGGCTCGAAGGAAAAGTAGTATTGAGAGTTCTAGTCAGAAGGAATGGCAGTGTCAAAAAATTTATTGTAGAAAATTCAGACTCTGAACTATTCAACAAATCTGCTGGCGATGCTGTCATGAAAACACAATTTTTGCCGGCGATACAAAATGGCAAACCTGTGGCTTGTTGGCTTTCCGTGCCTATATCATTTAAAATTCGATAATCCATTTCACATTTAAAGGTCTCAATTGTATGCGCTTTTTCTTGTTGATTGCAATGTTCCTAGTAGGGAATTATTCTCTTTTTTCTCAAGGCACCCTTGAACAATTCAAAAAGGCTGTAGAAGAAAAAGAATTTGTTGAAGCATTGCGATATGCACCTGAAGTAGTACTTCAAAATGCAAAAGATAATATGATTCTCATGATGGCAGCTGATGTGTATATGGAAATGGAATTACCCGATTCAGCTGTATCGGTTTTATCAATTGCCATGGATAATGATGATGATTCACCGATATTGAACAGAGAGTATGCATTGGCATTGTCAAAAGCCGGCAAAGTGAATTTGGCATTAAGCACGATGAATGCCTTGCTCAAGAAGAAGAAGATGGATAAAGATCCGGAGAATTTTGTTGCTCTATCGAATATCTATTTAAATGCCGATTCTGTGCTTCAAGCAGAATACAATCTCTTGATAGCAAGAGAATTGGATGATAAAAATGCTCAGGTATATATTGGTTTGGGTGATCTTTACTTCGCAAAAAAAGTTTTCGAATTGGCAAAAGACAATTATGAGGCGGCTCTTGCTGCCGATGGAAAGCAATTGACTCAAAAATCGATCCTGAATGCCAAGATCAAGTTGGCATCTTCATATTATAGGCTAGGGAATATGGAGATGGATCAGCAATTGTCAAATGAATATTTCAGACGATCACTCAATACTTGGAACGAAATAACAAAGGCAGATCCAAAGAATGCAACAGCCTTTTATGAGCAAGGAAAAATCTTCTTCTTAGCATCAAAATTCATGGAAGCCGGTGCATCATTCAATCGCTATGCAATTCTAAGACCTGAAGGTTGGCTTGGTCGTTGGTATGCAAGTCAAGCATGGTATACTGCCAAAAAATATGATTCAGCACTTGTGCATTTGGAAGTTGTAAGAACTAAAATTGACACCATCACAGCAAAAGCTAATGCAATGTTGGCACATTCATATTTTGAAGCCAAAAAATTTACAGAGTCAATAGCATTGTATAAGTCAATTCCCGGACTCAATCAAACAGACTATGAAAGAATGGGTTATGCGGCATTCTTTTCAAAAGATACTGTTACAGCGATTGATGCATTTTACAAATCAATCAATGGTGAAGAGAAGAAGTGCAATACTGCTTTTCGTTTTGCAAACCTTTTGCAATCAATGAAGAAATATGACGAGGCCATTTCTGTATTCAGAAAGAGAATTGCTGATTGCGAAGATAGCAATAGTGTGAAAGCACGATACTTTATCGGCTCATGTTTTTATCTCGCTCAAAAATATGATTCCGCATTGATCAGTTTGAAGGAATACTTGGCTTTGGATGGAAATAGCATTTCCGGTAGAGTGTATATTGGTAATACATTCAATGCGATGAAAAAGACAGACTCTGCAAAGAAGTATTTATCAGCCGGTGTTGAATTGGCTCAGCAATCGCTCACACAAAATCCCGGTAATCCATCAATCATCAAAGAGTCCGAGCAAGCATTTGAGGCTATTTGTCGCGTATCCCTTGAAGGCAAGGATGCGCCATCCGTAATAAAATATGGCAAGGCATGGCTTGAAATCAATGATAAATCAGCCTTACCTCATGTATATTTGGGATTTGCTTATCAAACGATAGGTGAGAAAGACAATGCTTGCAAAGCATATTCAGAAGCATTGAAAAGAGACCCCAAAAACTCTGCTGCTCAAAAGAATAAATCAGCACTTAGTTGTCCTTGACATGCTTTCATTGCATTTCGATATTGTTGAATCAACAAATATCATTGCCAAACAATTGCTATCATCCTATAATGAGGTGATAATTACGGCTGATATTCAAACACATGGAAAGGGACGCAATGGAAAAATATGGCATTCCGGAATTGGAAGAGATATCCTTTTTTCTCATGGTCAAAAAAATATCCTAAAATCCGAAAAAACTCCATTACTCATGCAAGCTTGTGCGGGATTGTCCGTGCAAGCTTTTTTATTGAATATTTTACCATCTTCAGCGCAAATCAAGATAAAGTATCCAAATGATGTATATATAAAGCATGGAGAAAAAATTGGTAAAATATCGGGTTCATTAATTGAAACTGAATACTCCGGAAATGCTTTGCATTCCATTATTACTGGAATAGGCATCAATGTTAATACGCCTACAAGTGAATTGCCAAACTCAAATCCTAGTATTTCCATATATGAGATACTGGGTCATGAAATAGATTTACAAAAGTCTAGAAAGGAATTTATAGATATCTATAAAGCTCTAATCAATGATAGAGAAGATAAATGGACCTTGTGGAAAAATCAATTGAACATCATTCAGAAAACAATACATATCCTCAATGACAATCAAGAATATATTGTCATTGATATTCTTGAGGATGGTAGACTCCATTGCAAATCCGATGATTCAGAGAGGTATATTCATTCAGGCGATAGTATTACTTATGCTCTCTTTGATTGATATTTCTTATCAGGGAACTTTCATTAAAAAAAACTGATTAAATCAGACCTGATCTATGATATATGATTATAAAGGTCTTATATTTGCAGTCTTATTACAGTTTCAAGTGATTGGAATATGCTCAGGTTCACCAAAAAAACAGAATATGCATTGCTTTCCTTGCAATATATAGCTAACAAGGAAGGCGTATTGGTACCTGCAAAAGAGATAGCAGATTCACTTGGTTTGTCATTTGAGATTATAGCTAAAGTACTGCATCTTCTTGGTAAGAATGGTTTAATACAATCAATTCAAGGTGCCCAAGGAGGTTATCTTCTTAATAAAGAACCACAGAAGATTAGTCTTTCGGATGTTATTACTGCGATTGAAGGAAAGCCATCTCAATTGGTGGAATGTGTATCAGGAGATGATCCGGATGATACAAATTGCTCTTGTACAGTATACTCGAATTGTACTATCAAAGATCCGATGACAATCATTCAGAAAAAAATGGATGAAATGCTACAGTCAATCAGTATTCAAGACTTCCTTCATACACCTATTTACCACTCAATCACCGACTCAACTGTTACAATTGATTTATAAGAGATACAACAATGGAACAACAAACAGATATACTTGATGAAATTGTATCAAGTGAATATAAATACGGATTTGTTTCCGATATCGAACAAGAGATAGCACCTAAAGGTCTCAATGAAGATAGCATTCGTCTAATCTCTTCCAAGAAAAATGAACCGGAATGGATGCTCGAATGGCGACTTGCTGCATTTGAGAAATGGAAAACCATGATCGAGCCCAAGTGGCCGAATGTCAGTTATCCAAAGATTGATTTCAATGACATAAGTTATTATGCCGCTCCAAAAACCAAAGTGTCTCCAAAATCATTGGATGAAGTTGATCCTGAGTTGTTAAAAACATTCGAAAAATTGGGAATATCCCTTGCCGAACAAGAGCGATTGAGTGGTATTGCAATCGATGCTGTATTGGATAGTGTTTCAGTTGCAACAACATTCAAAGACAAATTGGCTTCAATGGGAATTATATTTTGCTCGATGAGTGAAGCAATTCAAGAACATCCTCAATTGATCAGAGCATATCTTGGAACAGTTGTACCTCCATCTGACAATTTTTATACAGCGCTTAATTCAGCCGTATTTACTGATGGATCCTTTTGCTATATACCCAAAGGTGTTCGTTGCCCGATGGAGCTTTCCACCTATTTTCGTATTAATGCGAAAGATACAGGTCAATTCGAAAGAACGCTCATAATTGCTGAAGAGGGAAGCTATGTCAGTTATCTTGAAGGATGCACGGCTCCAATGCGAGATGAAAATCAATTGCATGCAGCGGTAGTTGAAATTGTAGCACTTGAAAAAGCTGAAGTGAAATATTCAACTGTTCAAAATTGGTATCCCGGTGATAAGGACGGGAAGGGCGGTATTTACAATTTTGTGACCAAGCGTGGAATTTGCAAAGGAAGAAATTCCAAAATATCATGGACACAAGTTGAGACTGGTTCTGCAATCACATGGAAATATCCATCAGTGATTTTGCTTGGTGATAATTCCATTGGTGAATTCTACTCAGTTGCAGTTACAAATAATCATCAGCAAGCTGACACCGGAACCAAGATGATTCATATTGGCAAGAACACAAAGAGCAGAATTGTGTCAAAAGGAATTTCAGCCGGTGTATCCCATAATAGTTATCGAGGACTTGTCAAAGTTCAAAAAACAGCAAGTAATGCCAAGAATTTTTCCCAATGTGATTCTCTTCTCATTGGATCCACATGCGGTGCACATACATTTCCATATATAGAAGTAGCTAATAACACTGCAACCGTGGAACATGAAGCCACTACATCAAAAATTGGAGAAGATGTACTTTTTTATTGCAATCAAAGAGGCATATCCACTGAAGAAGCCGTTGCGCTGATAGTCAATGGATATTGCAAAGAAGTCATGAATCAACTTCCTATGGAATTTGCTGTTGAAGCTCAGCGATTACTAGCGGTCAGTCTCGAAGGAAGCGTTGGATAAACCTAGAATATTTGTTACATAATTATACATACTCACAATGTTGAATATCAAAAATCTCCATGCAAGCATTGAAGACAAACCCATTTTAAAAGGTATCGATTTAATCGTCAATCCAGGTGAAGTCCATGCAATCATGGGTCCTAATGGTTCCGGAAAATCTACCCTTGCTTCAATTTTGGCAGGAAGAGAAGAATATACTGTAAATGAAGGCTCCATTGAGTTCAATGGAAAAGATCTCCTTGAAATGGCACCTGAAGAAAGAGCCGGTGAAGGCGTATTTCTTGCATTTCAATATCCTGTAGAGATCCCGGGAGTATCCACAGCAAATTTTCTTAAAACCGCATTGAATGAGATCCGAAAATATCGTGGACTAGAAACAATCGACGCGATGGATTTTCTTGCTTTGATGAAGGAAAAGGCGAAACTCGTTGAACTTGATATGTCATTTCTACAAAGATCACTCAATGAAGGATTTTCTGGCGGAGAGAAGAAGAGAAATGAAATTTTCCAAATGGCTATGTTAGAACCAAAGTTGTCTATTCTTGATGAAACCGATTCAGGACTAGATATCGATGCACTAAGAATCGTCGCACAAGGTGTCAATGCACTTAGATCACCCGACAAAGCAACAATTCTCATCACACATTATCAAAGACTTCTCAATTACATCGTGCCTGATTTTGTACATGTTTTATACAAAGGCAAGATTGTGAAAACAGGCGGAAAAGAATTGGCCCTTGAACTTGAGGAAAAGGGTTATGATTGGATTAAAGAAGAAGTCTCATTATCCTGAACAATATCCCTATGATACAATTACATTCTCTCGAAACATTAAAAGAACAGTTAAGAGTGCAAGATTATCCTCTTGCATTTTTAGATAATCCTCAGTTCTCTGATGGGTTGAGTTCTCTCACCAAATCAGGAATGCCTACACCAAGAAATGAAGAGTGGAAATACTTTCCACTTAACACATTGCTCATGGCAGATTATGCGCTTCCATTAATGTCTTCACATCAGTATGATCCAAAGCAGTATCAGCCATATATTGCACAAGCACATCATCTTGTTCTAATTAATGGGAACTATGTCAAATCAGATACTTTTGAAAAAGTTAAAGGTTTGACATTTACAATAGAACATTCACCCATATCAAATATCGAAACTAATCCGAATGATAATCCTTTTCCAATACTTAATGCACTATTACATAAAGATAGAATAGTATTGAGCATTGATGAAGAATATGATGCTTCAATTCCGATTCACATCTTGCAAATCATTGAAAGTGATGATAATATGCCTTTGCTTGCATCACCAACAATTACAATCAATCTTGCAAAAAGTGCCAAAGCAAAGATTATTGAATCATATCATGTTACTAATGCGAAGAAGGGTCTGATTAATACAAGCTTTTCCGTTCATGCAAATCATGATTCTGAGTTGCATCACATCATCATTCAAGATGGACTGCAAGATTGTGCATTGATCTACAATTGTGAATCAGTTGTCAAGAGTAATGCAAAGGTTCAAGATCATGTGATTGTTCATGATTCAAACAAAGTACGCAATACTATTACCGGAAAATTAGTTGAAGAGCATGCATTGTATAATATCTACGGTATAGTTTCCGGAGATAAACAATCACTCATAGATAATCATACAATAGTTGATCACATCGCTCCACATTGTGAAAGCAATGAATTATTCAAGCATGTATTGGATGAATCTTCAACAGCTGTATTCAATGGGAAGATATTTGTGCGATTGGATGCACAGAAAACTAATGCTTATCAATCAAATCGTACATTGCTTCTTAGCCCCAAGGCAACAATCAATACAAAACCTCAGCTTGAAATATTTGCTGATGATGTAAAATGTTCGCATGGTGCAACTACAGGTTCTGTCGATGAAGAAGCTTTGTATTATCTACAGGCCAGAGGTATTCCAAGAGAAGTTGGAATGAGATTATTGACAGAAGCATTCATAGGTGAAGTGATACAG
>Ga0209358_10002696_pt1 | contig 13378 bp, 14 predicted proteins | sample LauGreFa1BDMLBSN_2_FD_187574 | JGI IMG/M metagenome (GOLD analysis project Ga0209358, IMG submission 187574) | Freshwater lake microbial communities from Lake Michigan, USA - Fa13.BD.MLB.SN (SPAdes) (version 2) | ecosystem: Environmental > Aquatic > Freshwater > Lake | place: Lake Michigan, USA...
ATTGCTATTTGTGATGAAAAGACTATTCCAAAATTTATCAGTTTAATTCCAAAAAATAAAAAAATTAAGGTGACAATGTTTGTTGATACAGGTATTAATCGCGCAGGTATTCCCTATGATAAATCATTTGACGCCTTTATTGAAATAAGTAAATGTGATAAAATAATAATAGAAGGGATGATGTCTCATTTGGTTTGTTCTGAAATTAAAAATAGTCCTATTGTTAACGAACAATTGCGTAAATTTAGAGATTTAAGAAAAAGATTGGAGGATATTAATATTGTGCCACCTTTAGTTCATATAGCGAATACAGGGGGCTGTTTGAACTATGATATGTCAGATTTTACATTATCGCGAGCAGGAGGAGGTATTTATGGCCTTTCTGATGGTGAAAAAGATAAATATTTAAAATTAGCAATGACTCTTAGTACATATATAATTCAATTAAAAGATATTAATAAGGGAGAAGGAATAGGTTATAATTGGAAATATATTACTCCTCGAAAGATGAGAGTAGCTATTTTACCAATAGGCTATGCCGATATTATACCAAGGTCATCTTCAGGTAAATTATATGTTTATATAAATGGAACAAAGAGAAAGGTATTAGGGTTAATCAGTATGGACCAAATTGTTGTTGAAGCAAAAAAAATAGATAAAGTTAATGATAATAATGTTATTATTTTTGGTAATGGTAAAAACTGTCCACAAACTATAGATGATATTGCTAAAATAGGTAATAGCCCACCATATGAAATTTTATGTCGTGTTGGATATAGAATAAACCGAATATATAAATAATATTTAATATATTTTACATTTGAATAATACCTTTTTCTAGACGTATATATATAATGTCAGCTGGTTCAGATGCATCAAATCTAGGATATGGTAATATGTCTCCTTTTAATAATAGTTCTTATGTAAACGGTACAAATTCCAGTTATTCAGGTAGTTTTAGTAGTAATGAGATACCAGGTCTTCCTGGTTTAGCAGGGGCGAAAATTAATGTGGATGCTGCGGCAGGAAAAGTTCCAGGTATTTGTTTATTTAAGGGAGGTGCGAAAAGACTTAAAACAAAAATAAAAAATATCACTAAAAGATATAAGATGAAAGGCGGAAGAAAAAGTCGCAGGAGTTTGAGAAATAGAGTAAAATCAAGAGCAATGGCTTTGGCTGGTGGAAGAAGAAATAGGAGTCGTTCTCGTCAAATGTCAATGGCTAGAACAATGGCAATGGCTGGAGGTACTCGTCGTAGAAATAATAGAAAGTATCGTATGAAAGGTGGTTATTCTCAATACCAAAATAACTTGCCAATGACGCCAACTTATCAAGTAGCCGGTATTAATTTACCCGCAAGTGAACTAGGGCTTGCTAATCCTCCTCCTATTAGAGTGTTGCCAAATTGTACCAATTGTGTAGATAATTATAATCACTATACAGGTAGTGGATTTCCTAGCAGAGGTCATTAAAATCTATGTATAAATATTTATTAATTCAAATTCATATTTAAAATATATAATTATTTTATATATGAATCCAGCAAATGTATATTTTGGAAATCCAAATGATAATCCAACAACTTTCCCAGCAGAATTGCCAAAAGAACAACAACCACAGCAACCTCAACAAATACAACCACAACAAACACAAGAAAAAAAGGATAAATCAAGTTCAGGAAATACTGTAGATGAAGTTTTTAAATTTTTAAATAAAAATGCGAATACTATTTTATCAGTTTCCATAGCTATAGCAATAGGTATGGCCTTTAAAGATTTTATGAATTCTTTGGTAATATATATATTACAACCAAGTATTATGTTATTAATAATGACTATTGATAAAAATAATTATTTGCCGATTACTCAAATTCTTCGTGAAAGAAATATATCAATAGATATTCCAAAATTTTTAGGAAGTACAATAATATTAAAACTAGTTATAGTTAGTATGTTTTTGGTTAATAAATATACTTCTATCTTATTTTAGTATAAGTGTAAAGTGTAAAATATATAAATATAATAACTATTTTTTAAATTTTAATAAGCATACTCCAGTCAAATACTTATCCTTGGGTTTAGATTCTTCAACAATTTCAGCTTCATCTTCATCTTCATCTGAATCATTTGTAATACTTTTATCACTAGAACTACTGCTCTTAGCTGATTTATTTTTATTAACTATTTTTTTACTTGTTTCTTTACATTTTTTTTGACCACTTGGATTTGGGGTAAAAACAACTGTCCAACCACTTGTATCAGGATTATACTTTGGGCTTGTAGTATAAATTATTTTATAATTTTCTTTTTTATAAAATGTTTTTCTTTTACGCCATTGGTTTTTAAAAGTATCATGACTATCTACAATATCAACAACAATTGGGCTACTATGTCTTTCTCTGAGAATACGCCCAACACTTTGTTCAATATCTGTTTTTGGTGTAGCCATTATTAATGTGGTAAGCGTTTTTATGTCCAAAGCCTCTGCAGCCATCGCATATGTAGCTATGACAATTTTTTTCCCTTCTGTTTCTTTTAATGCCGATTCTTTCATTCCTCCAATATAATAACCAACTGTAGCTATACTTCTGTGAGCTATTGCGTCATGAATATATTTTAATATATTTTTATTATGAGCCAATACCATTATTTGTTGAGATGGATTTTCTTGAAGCATATCGCTCAAAACTTTTAAAATAAATTCACTTCTTCGATTATACTCACATAATTTACTTATCATTGTGCTGTAAGCAACATTACCTCTGTAATCTAATTTTACTTCATTAAATTCCTCATCATCAACATAGTATTCAATCGCACGCACAGTAACTTCACGTTCTTCATCTCTTTTTCCTTTAAATATGACATCCCCTAAGAACATTTTGAATACATGGGTTGTACCATCTTTACGATTCATTGTGGCGGAAAGTCCAAGCATATATTTTGTAACAAGTTTAAACAAAGAATTTGAAAAAACTTCACTTGATATATGATGTACCTCATCAATAATAGTTAAACCAAAACTCTCAAATACGGAAGCCGGATATTCTTTCATTGACAAACTTTGAAGCATACCAATAACAATATCTTTATCATCAATATCAATAATAGGTCCTTGTATTTTTCCTACACGAGCTTTTGGTAAAAATTGTTGAATTCTTTCTATCCATTGATTCATTAAAAATTCTTTATGAACAATAATAAATGTTTTTTTATTGAGACGAGATATGATGTTAAGAGAAAGCACAGTTTTACCGTAAGCACATGGAAGCTCTAATAATCCTCCACCAAAACCGACTTTTTCAACATGATTAACATAAGTCTTCACAACGACTTCTTGATTTTCACGCAATTTTCCAGCAAATTCCAAATTAATATTTGTCCCTTCACTAATCTTATATTCCTTCGGTGGACCAAAATTTTCTACACCATAATAATGTGGTACATAAAATTTATTAGATGATTCCCTATACGCAGGGAATGTAGACTGATTATTATTTAATGGTGACCCCATTATAAAAGGCTTAATTGTCAAATCATTTCGTAACTGTTTTTGTTTTTCAATAGTTAATTCATTTTTAGGTATAGTATACCCTTTTTGCCCTAGATATGTATTTATTTTAGTATTTTCCATTTAAAGCTATATTATTTAGAATAAAGTTTTTATGTAGTTTATAAAAATAGAATAAATAAAATCTATTAATATGATATATGGAAAGTTATTCTAGTTTATTTAAAAAACAACATATGGGAGAACTAGTGTTGGTCATCTTATTTATCATTTATTTGATAATGGGATATAAAACTCCTGAGCCAATTGCGAGCATGATTGATTCCATAATTGGCAAAATAGTTATTTTTGTTATAGTCATTTATATGTTTATGCATACTCATCCTGTTTTAGCTGTTTTAGCTTTATTTGTTGCGTTTGATTTAATTCGTCGCTCATCTGTAACAACTGGTATTGATGCTTTACAAAGATATGCTCCATCTGAAGAGAAAAAAATGTCACAATTTTCTGCGTTTAATCAATTCCCTTATACTTTAGAACAAGAGGTGGTTAAAAAAATGGCTCCTATTATTCGTTCTGGTTCTAGTCTCTCTAAACCATCATATAAACCACTTTTAGATAATCTTTATGATGCTTCACCAATTAACTAAATAATTAAATAATTATTAATACTTATTAACTAATAATTATTTACGTAGATTTAAATTTTCCTAAATTTGGTAAACTTGGCATTTGTATAGTATTTCCAGTTAAATATGAATAAGCATACCCTAATAAGCCAAAAACAATAAGAAAAATGAGAGAAGAAAGAAAAATTTGTAAAATTATTTTGCCAGTTTCACTATCAAAAGAAAATAAATCATGTGATGAAGTATTTTTTGTAGTTTCAACATCTATTTCCTCTTCTGATGAACCTGTAGGCTGACAAGAAATATAAATACCATCACCTACTTTTGATTGATTTGGCCCCTTTTGATTGTAAAATAATTTATCACCTGGTGTAGGAACTGGAAACTCTTTGATTATTTCTTTTAAAGTTGTTAGTGTTGTATTATTCAATGTAATTCCGTCTAAAATATCATAAATAACATAATCATTTTTATCATTTTTAGTTGAAGCACTATAGCTGTAAAATGGTTTTTTAGGTACTATTGAATTTAATGTAAATCCAGTAATATTCAAATTGGTTGTTTCCCCTTTAGCAGGTGCACCGTTAGAAACACCCTTTATAACTTCAGTTAATAAATTAGATGCTGTACTAGAATCGGTTGATTCTATAATAGGTATTCCAACTACTAACTGATTACCTCCTAGTTCTGGAACATGATTAATTAATATCTCAGCCTTAGCTTTAGAACCATCAAAAATATGAATGGATGGTGATACAATTACTATTTTATCAACATTATATTTTTGTGAATTATACAAAACAGGAGTTATTTTACTTTTATCACATGTTAAAGAAATCATTACGCCATCATTTTTAGCAATTAAACTAGTTTGAGTATATCTAAAATTATAAGAACATTTTAAATCACAATTTCCTGAGACATTTTCTCTTGATATATTTATTGATGTATTATTTGTTGTCATTAATATAACTATATAAATAAAATATTAATTTATTTATATAGAAATGAAATTAACTAAAGGTAAAATATCAAAATTATATACTAAAAATAAACAAAGTGTTAAAAAAAGAAAGAATCATAAAAAGAACACTTATAAAAGTAAGACATTTAGAAAAAATAAACATAGTAATTTATTTAATAAAACATTAAAACATTTGTATGGAGGTGATGATTCTAATAATGACCTTACAACTAGCTCTAAAAGAAGAATGAGAAGAAAAAAATTACAAAGTCAAAATGGCAGTCAAGATATTGCTCCAGCATCTGTTGTTCCTGTAGCTGACGTCCCTGTAGCTGACGTTCCTGTAGCAGATGTTCCTGTAGTGGATGTTCCCGTAGCTGACGTTCCTGTAGCAGATGTTCCTGTAGCAGATGTTCCTGTAGTGGATGTTCCCGTAGCTGACGTTCCTGTAGCAGATGTTCCTGTAGCAGATGTTCCTGTAGCAGATGTTCCTGTAGCAGATGTTCCCGTAGCAGATGTTCCCGTAGCTGACGTTCCTGTAGCAGATGTTCCTGTAGCAGATGTTCCTGTAGCGGACGTTCCTGTAGCAGATGTTCCTGTAGCGGACGTTCCTGTAGTGGATGTTCCTGTAGCTGATGTTCCTGTAGCGGATGTTCCTGTAGCTGATGTTCCTGTAGCGGATGTTCCTGTAGCGGATGTTTCTGTAACAGATGGAGCAGATGCTCCTCTTGAAGAAGTTGATATTCCTGTAGCAGATAATACTCCTGTAGCTGATGTTTCTTCTGGAGAAATAAGAACATCTATGGATAGCGATGATGAAGATGAAGAAGATGAAAATGATGGGCTAAATAAATTAATACAAAATGAACTTAGAAAGCAAGAGAGTTCTTCTGAATCGGTTTCTGATGTTCCTGTAGTTGATGGAGCTGATAGTTCTGTAGTTGATGTTCCTGTAGAAGATGTTCCTGTAGTTGATGGAGCTGATAGTTCTGTAGTTCAAGATGTTCCTGTAGATGATAGTTCTGTAGCTGATAGTTCTGTAGCTGATGTACCTGTAGAAGATGTTCCTGTAGAAGATGTTCCTGTAGCTGATGTACCTGTAGCAGATGTTCCTGTAGTTGATGGAGCTGATAGTTCTGTAGTTGATGGAGCTGATAGTTCTGTAGTTGATGGAGCTGATAGTTCTGTAGTTGAAGATGTACCTGTAGTTCAAGATGTTCCAGTAGAAACACAAATAAATAATAATCCCACTTTACAAACAGCAGTAGATAATTTAGGAAAAGAAATTTCAAACCATGTTTTAAAGGTTGTTTCAGAACAATTATCAAATAATATTAGTACAGTAACTAATAATATTCAAAATGGGTTTAATTCAAATCAATTAGCATCTGAAACAATGGCAAATACTGGTGGTAAAAGACATAGAACAGGTAAATTTAGATTAACAAATAAAAATAAACACAAAAGAACAAAAAAACATAAAAAATAATATTATGATATAAGAATTATAAAAAAGGTAAATACTTTATAGTGTCATTATCATACATTGTTACTTTATATGGTTCATTTAATCCTTCAATATATATAGTATCTCCATTAAACAATCTATCACAACCATATTCATTTGTACAGCTTCTTCCATTTCGTGAAACAGGTAATTTGACACTATTATTTTGGTCACTCATTGTATAGTATTGCCATTTATCACGATTCGTAAATACAGGTCTTCCCATTAAGGGTAATATTTTGCCTTTAGAATTAGTAGCGGTAAGAATTCCTAATTGTCTATAACTTGTGTCAACTGCACCAACATTAGTAGATACATTAATTGGAACTGCTCCAGGAGGCACATAAGTACCAGATGGTATAAAATAACGTTCATCTCTTAAAGGAGGTGCATAAGGATTTAATAATGGGTCACTTGGTAGATTTGTATATGGCCAACTAGGTATTAATCCGCCAAACCAGCCTCCTCCTACATTCTCTCTTTGTGTATCTTTTATAACTATTTTTTCAGATGGTCTATTGTTAACAATAATATTTTGATTATTCATACTATTGTAAATTAAATAAACAACAATAATAACACAAATTACTATAAAAACCATTGAAAAGTTTTCAACACATACAACTCCAGGTGGACATTTTTTCATATTATATTATTATAATATAAAATACTTATTTGATTATTGGTTATTTAGTTATGCCAATTTATTTCTTATCAGAAGAACCTCCAAATTTTTTGGCCATTTCCATTATTCCTGCCATTCCTCCGTTGCTGTCACCCATACCTTCTAATAATCCTTTTGCTTGTTCCATCATTGGTCCCATACCTTGAATCATTGGTCCCATTTGACTCATAGATTCGGCTAATTGCATTTGTTGCTTCATTAATTTTTGCGTATCATCAGTAAGTCTTTTAATTCCATCACTACCTAAAATATTATTTAATTGATCATAGGCATCTTCAATTGTTGAGGCATAATCAATATCATACCCTCCGCTTCTTTTGGCACGACCTACTTCAAAAGATTCATCTGTAGTTTTTTTTGATGAGTCTAAAGAAGTTTTGGGTAATCCTTGATTAGTTTTACCTTCTGGTTTGTTATCAGTATTAGAAGTGTCAGAAGTAGATTTTTGTTCATTTATTTTATCTTGAATGGCACTTTTTATTTTATCAGTATCTACATTATTTGTATTACTATTTTCATTATTTTCCTTATTTTCCATTCCTTCAATATTAGATGTATAATTCATAACAAATAAATTAACTATAAATAGCGGTATTCCTAAAACAATAATCATATTTCTGCTAAAGTGTGTAACTAATATCGCTAAAACAACAAAAAATAATACAGGAGTTATTCTACCTGTTATTAAATAACCAATCATATTAAGAAACGCAACTATTGTTACTACATTTAATACAATTTTGTTAGTAAGCAATTTTTTTAAAACACTAGGTGTCTTCATTTATATATATATATTGTTTAAAAAAAAATTGAATAACATAATTATATTTTAAATATTGTAAATTTAATAATGACACAGTTCAACAATCCTATAAATTACGTTAGTGCTTCAGTTATGGATGAGAATAATAATGATATTAATAGTGATGATACATATGATAGTGATTATGATGAAGAAGAAGTATTTTTCGAAGAGGGTGAAGAATGTAACACAAAATACAATATAGTTTTATGTGAAATATTTAATAATTTAATACATGGGAAATCAAATTCTGAAGTAAGTAGTCATTATTTAAACATATGTACATTTAAACAATTAAATATGAATGCTGTAGAAGACATGTGTAATTTATACAATGAAGGGTATTTAGAAAGAATAAATTTGCTGACTCATCATAAATTTATAAGAAACTATCATAATATAATAACAAATCCAAATTATATTAAACCTGAAATTGGTGAAAAAATATATTTACCATCTGGACATTGTGTTTGTATAATTAAAACAATATGGTTAAAATTAATTCAACGCGCATGGAAAAAAATTTACAAAAATAGAATAGATATTATTAAAAAAAGATATACTATACATGCGTTGAGAACAAGAGAAATTACAGGTAATTGGCCTGAAAATTGTAGGTATTTACCAAATATAAGAGGTATTTTATCTGGTTTGTCGCATTAGATATTTAATTTTTATAAATTCTTTATAAATTCTTTATAAATTTAAAACCTAAAAGATTAGCCTTAACCTTAGGAGATTTAAAAAATTCATTATCATCTCCTTTAAAATATCCCAATTTTTTTTCTTGCTCTGTATCTAAGTTATTCCAAATGGTATGTAATAAATTATTATTAAATGTAATAATTCTTTGTTGTTTATAATTATATGTATTTGATTTTTTATAATTTTTTATTTTAATAAATGTGTCATTTTTTTTACTAAGATGAAATTTTATATGAATATCATTTAAAGTATCTTCATAATTGTAGAGTAGATTTTCATAATTAATTAAAATATAATTGTTGACTTTATGAGGCATAATATTCATCAAATAGTTATTTTTCATTTTTCGTAATTCAAATATATTTTTATATTTATTTCCATTTGAATAATTCAAATCTCTAGGATTAATAATCTCAGAATTTTGTAATATGTTAAATTCTAACATGTTTTTTTTTATATTTTGAATATCAAGTACAGAATAAAATTCATTAAACAAAAAATTATTTAAGTTTTTATTTATATTTGGAATATGATGTAATTCCTTTGAAAAAGAATTTAACCAATATATAGGATTTCTTATTATGCCTATAAAAAGGGTGTTTTCATCATTTGTATATTTATTAAAACAAAAAAAGTGTTTATTACCATATTCAGATGTATAATTTATATCAAAATTTTGTGTTATAGCTTCTTCTAAAAAATTAGTACCACTACATCTTTCTCCTAATATTACGAATTTATTAATTGTCATTTAATAATATAATTATACTATTAAATAACATTTTTATCGCTTTAATGTCTAGAGGTTTTTTTACTTTTACCCCTAGCAAAATTTGAACCAGTAGAAGTTGTTTTTAGACTTGAAGTAAAAGTTCTTCTTTTAGCATTGTTTTTGTATGTGAAACCACCTCTTTGTTTTTTATGTTTTCTTTTTTTAGTTTTACCACCCACAATTTTACCATTTTTAACAGGAACTTTAGAATCTGCTAAAGCTTGTTCAGGATTAGTTCCACTTTGTATAGCTTGTAAAGCTATAACATAACTACTTGGTTGACCAGTAATTCTATCTATTGGTACTTGTTTTGCTTTTACTTTAAGCTGTTTAAGCAAATCAGCTATATTAAATTGAACCCCTTGAAAATTAACAACATTTGGGTTTGATTGTCTTTCTTGGATTACAGCGTTTCCTCTTCCTTGAATAGCATTGCTAATATCTTGAATAGATGCTTCAACCTCAGCAAATGCGGCATTTAATCCTGCTTGATCAAAACTAGACGGGTCATTTAATTCTTGTAATCTATTAGTAGCTTCCATAATTGCCATTGTAGCAGAAATAATTCTATTTTTTAAATCTTCATTTTCTTCTTGTAGTACACGTAGTTGTTCTTGTAATTGTTGTATGTTTTGTTGTAGTTCCTGATTTTGTCTATTTAACTCATCTATTTGTCTTCTCATATTACCATATTCATTCTCAAATACACTTCTTAGTCTAGCAATTTCAAGATCTTTGGCTGCGATTTCATCCTGGAGGTTCTTCATTTTACCAGCACAATCTTCTTGTTGTAATTTTAATTGTTCATCTTTTTCTAATAATTTTTGAGTATTTTGTTCAGTTAAACTTTGGAGCTCACCGGCATGCGTAGATGCTAAATCGCCTTTTGATTGTAATTCAGTTTTTAAACTATCACGCTCTGCTGTTATAGAATTTAGTTGATCTGTTAAAGTTCTTAATTGTCCTTCACAATCATCTATTCTTTTTTGAAAATCTTGAGTATCAGCCATGTATTGTTGTTTTAACTGTGCTAATTCAGCTACAGCAGCATCTTTCTCTTGTTTTAATCTTTCAATTTCTTCTTTTAATTTTATAATTTCCGTTTCCTTACCACTAATTCCAGATTGATTTATTTGTACTTGTTCTTGTAAACCAGTAAGTTCAGTTTTTAATTGTGTAATGGCATCTGCTAATCCTCGAATTCTTTGATTGATATCTTTAAGTCTAGAAATCACTTGGGTTGAAAATTCTTGTTTGCTTCTAATGTTTGAATCAATCGCGGCATTTATTTCTCCTAATTTTCGTAAACCTGCTTCAAAATCTGTTTTAAAATCACTCATTTAAGTATATATTTTAAATATATTAAAATTTTAAGCAATCTTTTTTTGTTTAATTATCGTAGTAACATCATTTGTATCCTTAATTATGTTATCTAAATTTTGTTTAATTGTTTTCAGTTCAGATACTATTTTTTTCTGTTCATATTTTGCGTCTTCAATATTATGTTTACTTAATTTTCCAGAAACAGTTAAATCCTGAATATATTTATTTAATAAATCTAAAGCTTCCATTTGTTCTCTTTTTTGTTTAACTATGTAACCATAATAGTTATTATAATCATCTTTAATATGCTCTAAAAATTGATTTTGTTTTGAAACATGTTTCAACTTTTTTTGTTTCTCTAATAACATTTTTCTTTTTAATTCAATTATATTCTCTATTTGTAAAAGTTGCTGGTCCCTCTCTTCTAAATGTATATATTTTATGGGCACAAAATTCATTCTTAGAATATTCAACTATTTTATATTTTTTTAAATAAATTTAAAATCTTTGTATTATAATATTTAGGATGTCTAAAAATAATACTGAACCTTTACTAGCCCCTGATGATAATAGATTTGTAATGTTTCCTATAAAGCATAATGACGTATGGGAAATGTACAAAAAGCAAGTAGACTGTTTTTGGCGAGCTGAAGAAATTGATTTGTCGAAAGATTTGACAAACTGGGAAAGCTTAAATGGTGATGAAAAACATTTTATATCAATGATTTTGGCTTTTTTTGCCGCTAGTGATGGAATTGTTTTAGAGAATTTGGCTTCACGTTTTATGAATGAAGTTCAAGTTTCTGAAGCAAGAGCATTTTATGGGTTTCAAATTGCGATGGAAAATATACATAGTGAAACTTATAGTCTTCTAATTGAAACATATATCAAGGACAAGGAAGAGAAAAATAAGCTCTTTAATGCTATTGAACATTTCCCTTGTATTAAAAAGAAATCAGATTGGGCGCAAAAATGGATTCATGATAATCGCAGCAGTTTTGCCACCCGATTAGTCGCCTTCGCCTGTGTAGAGGGCATTTTCTTCAGTGGAGCATTTTGTAGCATTTTTTGGTTGAAAAAGCGCGGTCTAATGCCTGGTCTCACATTCAGTAATGAATTGATTTCACGCGATGAAGCACTACATTGCGAGTTTGCTATCCTTTTATATAGTAAATTAATAAAAAAAGTAGATAAGAATCGTATTCACGAAATTATCAAAGAGGCTGTTGAAATTGAAACCGAATTTATTTGTGAGGCATTACCGTGTCGCCTAATTGGTATGAATTCCGAAATGATGACACAATATATTAAATTTGTGGCTGACCGTTTATGCGTACAATTAGGTTATAAAAAGATTTATAATATTAGCAATCCTTTTGACTGGATGGAGATGATAAGTCTTGAGGGGAAGACCAACTTCTTTGAGCGTAAAGTGGGTGAGTATAGTTTAGCTAATAAACAGTCCGAAGATGCTTTTGTTTTTAGTGAGGATTTTTAATAAAATTGAAACGATAATATTAATTATAAGATATTATAAGATATTAATTTAGAGATATTATATATAATTAAAATATGCCAAAAGTTGAAACAGATTATTCACAAACTATTATTTACAAGCTCTGTTGTAAAGACCCACTAATTACTGACATATATATTGGTCACACCACTAATTTTACACAAAGAAAAAATTCTCATAAAACTTCTTGTTCTAATGAAAATGATAAAAAATACAACCAATATGTTTATGAATTTATACGTAATAATGGAGGATGGGAAAATTGGACAATATTACAAATTGAAAATATTAAATGTAAAGATAAACGAGAAGCTGAAGCAACAGAACATCATTGGATAAACAGTTTACATGCTACATTAAATTCTAATAAACCATATGCAAAATGTAAAGAGGAACCAAAATTATATAAACAAATCTGGTATGAAGATAATAAAGATAATATTCTACAAAAAGCAAAAGAACACTATGAAGAAAATAAAGAATCAAAACTTGATTATCAAAAACAATATGCTGAACAACATAAAGAACAAATTTCTGATTATCAAAAACAATATCAACAAACCAATAAAGAAAAATTAGCAGAACAAAAGAAGATATACAGAGCTGAACATAAAGAAGAAGCGATAAAATTACAAAAAGCATGGAGAGAAGCTAACAAAGAAAAGTTAAAAGAAAAAAATGGTCAAGTTATTGAATGTGAATGTGGACATCAATATACATTTAAAAATAAATCTAGACATCTTCAAACAAAAAAACATATTGATATTATTTTATCATTACAAAATAATAAAATTGAGACAAAAACAGATACTTTATAAATAATACTAAAATATATTATGACACTTTATCACGAATCTTGGAAACCATTATTTGACAAGCTCGAAGTCAATTTGGATAACTTATACAACAATACAGATACAATATATCCACATAAGAAAGATGTATTCCGTGTTTTTGAAATGGAT
>Ga0209358_10002699_pt1 | contig 13368 bp, 15 predicted proteins | sample LauGreFa1BDMLBSN_2_FD_187574 | JGI IMG/M metagenome (GOLD analysis project Ga0209358, IMG submission 187574) | Freshwater lake microbial communities from Lake Michigan, USA - Fa13.BD.MLB.SN (SPAdes) (version 2) | ecosystem: Environmental > Aquatic > Freshwater > Lake | place: Lake Michigan, USA...
TACCCTAATTACTTTAAGAAGTTTTTTTCACGATATCGCAGATTTAGATTTAAAAAATTCTATTAATATTAATAACCCAGAGTTCATTAGCTTATTATATGACTTAATAGCTTCATTGATTATGCTGAGCCTCACTATACTGTATTATAAAATATATCAAAATAATCGCAAATCAGAAATTGTTAACGAACTTAATAATTTTATTAATATTAAGAAGCTAGTATCATTAAGCATGATATTGATTTTATTTTTACTAAGTATTAGTAGTTTTTTTATTTGGGGAAAAGAGATGTTAAGGGCATTAGAATTAAAACAAAATTACCCCGATCCGAATACCGTATTTTATACAGATTTCTTTTCAATCATGATTTTTGTTGATGTGTTACTACTTATAATATCATTCATCTACCACTTTTCGTTTTTCACTATTTTCAGAAACGCCAGCTTTATTATTACTACTATTTTAATCAGAATGTCATTGACAATTGAGAAGCCAATGAATTATATTATAATTTTGATTGGCTTTTTATTTTCAATTATATCTTTCTATTTATATAGCTTAAGAAATACAAAAAATAAGTCGGCAGAATAATAAAATAGTTATTCCCTAGGGCTGCTGTTAGGAAATAATTTTTTATTTTAACGTAACTATCCTTAAAATTTACTCGACCACCATACCCACAAAATTAATAAGGGCTGTCCCACCAATAAACGAAAGTAGGATATAAGCGGTGTAATGGTAATTGACCCTAGTGTAAAAGTACCTTTTTGAATAAAATAAATATGCGCTGGGATAAACGCGATCAACATGATAATAATACCCTTTACAGCTATCGTTCGCGTTACTTTGGGTATTAATAGTAGTGCTAATACAATTTCAGCTATACCTGATAATATATTGATCTCTTTGGCCCAAGTGGACAAATAAGGCGGTATTATAGGAAAATAAAAAGAAGGCGTGGCAAAATGGTTATACCCTGCAAAAAGATAAAAGCCTATCAAAAAATAGAAGAGTATTTGTTTAATGATATTGATTTGCATCCCTAAATGTATATAAAATTTATTTATAAAAAAGTAAATATATTCTAAATAGAATTAGGCAACTGAAGATAATAAAGTCTAAATTAGTAGCGTAATTTAAGATAACGTTAAATTAATTTTGACAATTCATCAAGTTAAACCTTTACATGAAAAAAGTATATTACGTAGGAGATTGGGCCATTCTAACAGGACCAGTTTTTGCAGAAACGCCTTTTCATCATAGTCCTAAAGGCTTGGAAATATTTAATTATGGAATTTGGCTGAAAGAGGCTTTAGAAAAAGATCCAACTTATCAGGTTAACTCGGTTTCAGCATGGGATTTCTATAACAATTTAGGGCCTGGTGATTACGAGCAAATATTAAAGGACTACGATCTAATCATTTTCAGTGACGTAGATGCTAAACTTTTTCAATTATCTCCTAAATTTTTTGATAGAAGTAAATTCGGAAAAGAAATTCTTACATTTCCAGATAGAATCCGACTGTCTGTAGAACATGCCAATGAAGGGGGACGATATATGTTCCTAGGCGGTTGGTATTCATTTACTGGAGAGCTAGGTAAAGGTGGTTGGGGCAGAACTCGTTTACGCGAAATGCTTCCTGTGCAATGTTTGGATATAGAAGATTTAGTGGAAACAACAGAAGGGTTTTCAATGGAAATGACTCCCGAAGGGACGGCGCTCTGCCCATCGTTAAATTTAGATGGTTGTCCTCCAATTTTAGGCTACAATAAAACCATTGCATTAGATGATTCTATTGTTATTGCAAGATATAAGGAAACCAAAGATCCTGCCATTGTCATCAAAAATACAAACGCTGGAAAAGTATTAGTATATACTTCAGATCCTTGTCCGCATTGGGGTTGTAATTTTGTATTTTGGGATGGATATCCCGCCTTTTGGCAATCACTAGCCAAATTAGTGCTTTCTTGATTTGTTAAATCATCAGAAAAAGGAATAAACTATTTATATTTAACCTACTTACTATAAACACAAATTGCATGAAAAATTTTATACTCATTTGTTCCCTTTTCTTAGTTTTTGGTTGTGATAAACGACAAAATGAAAATACACCAATCACCCCAACACCAAATGTTGTACCGTCCACCGTTACAAGTGCCAATGGTAAAGTTTGGATGGATCGAAACCTTGGCGCATCAAGGGTTGCAACAAGTAGTACCGATACAAGCGCCTATGGTGATTTATACCAATGGGGACGAGCAGCAGATCAACACCAATTAAGAAAATCAACCACAATCGCAACACAGGCAACTACTGATAATCCAGGTAACGCAAATTTTATTATGCCTGCTACGCCACTCACTGATTGGAGAAACCCTCAAAATATAAATTTATGGCAGGGCGTAAATGGTATTAATAATCCATGCCCTACTGGTTTTCGTTTGCCAACTGAAGCGGAGTGGAATGCCGAATTGGCGAGTTGGACATTGAAAAATTCCGATGGCGCATACGCTTCTCCGCTAAAACTTACAGTAGCAGGAAGTCGTGAAATAATTATTAATAATACAGGCATTAGTGGTAGCTACTGGAGCAGCACCGTAAGTGGTGATGGATCTCGATACTTCAACTTTAGCAACGGGGGCGCATTCGTATTAACCCACAATAGAGTTTACGGAGGCAGTATTAGGTGCATTAAAAATTAAAACAAATACAAAAAGGATTTAATTTTTGTTTAGGCGGCAGATCTTGAGAACATTAAATTAAAATACCTCTAATAGAAAAACTGAGATTCTTTATTTCAATGATTGAAGACATTTTTTCCAAAAATTAAAAAAGGAAGGGTAATAACCAGTAACAGACGGGAACATCCAATCCCGTTGATCTTTAATACCAGGATAATATTCAAATGCTGGATGTTCTTTTGAAATGAGTAGTTCGTTTATCTCCATATTACATTCATTATAGAGCGCTTCAATTTCTGATACTTCTCCAACAAACACTTGTATGCCAGGAATATTTTTAGAAAGTGCAAGCACGAAATCTAACACTTTTTCACTCACTGGATTCGCATTAAAATGAGATGGCTCTATAAGTAATACCCTGTTTACATTTTCATTTGTACGCCAAGTTGGATCTAAATTATAGGTGTTGTATATCAGTGTAGGTTTTGTAAAATCTAGTGATGGAATTTTCTTGTCTGGTAAAACAGTATTCAATTTTAATATAGTTGTAACCGTTAAATGATCAGGTACTCCCATCCGAGTGATATGTTCATAAGTGTTATCTAAGAAAGTACCCATTTGATTTGTATGAGTGTACTTATTAATATTTTCTTGATTACAATAATATTTTTTAGAAGAAAATGAGCCAGACACCCATTGCCAACTGCAATTGTTACTTGCTATATCGCCATCCAACAAATGATAATATAGCCATTTAGCAGGTATTTTCCAATGTGCTTTACCAATATTACAGGCAATAGATGCTACATACATCCTTATATGGTTATGAAGATATCCTGATTCATATAAATGATTTATTTGTTCATCAATTACTTCTATACCCGTATTGCAATTTGTTAAGGAAGTCAACATTTCATGATGATGAATCCCTGGTTGTGGTTGTGCTTGTTTTAAATCATCCCAAATTTGTTCTTTTTTAACCTGCCATATTCTTTGGTAATATTCACGCCAAGTAAGTTCCTGTATTAATTTTTCACTTTGTAAAAAAGTAAAACCATTTTTTAAAATAGTGTTCATTACCTGTTTGGTCGATATTACCCCCCTTGAAATATAAGGGGACAAATAAGTAATATCTCCATTTAAGAAATTTCTTGTTTTTGCATATCTCTCAGGATGAATTGCATTTATTTTAGAAAGGATTGACTCGTAATCCGTAGGAAATAAATGGTTATACTTTTGCATAAGGCAATCGCGCTAAACTTTTAGATAAATGATAGCTATCAAGCCCCGAGCAGGTAATCGTTCCTGCTTTTTCTATATCCAAGAACCCATCTTCCTGCATACAGCCCTCGGGAAAATATATATTTTTAATTTCGCCGATAATCATGATAGTATTGTTAATGGTTAAATCAATTCGTTGTTTAAAATCAAGTTCAAGTTGTACATTACTTTCTTTTACAAATGGCGCCTTGCAATTACCTTTATATTCGGCACTTAAACCTGTTGCATCAAATTCAGATACCTCTTTAGCATACCTTGCTGAACTTTGGTGTGCTTGTTCATAAATTGACGCGTTTAAATGATTAATGGTATAAGAGCCAGTTTCCAAGATATTCGCTAATGTGTGTCGTTCAACAGAATCTGGTCGCATGATGAAACTAATTAATGGAGGATTAGCACCAATATGCACAATAGAGCTAAAAATTGCCAAATTAGTTTGTCCAATTTTATCAACGGTACCAATAAGACAAACACTTTTAAAGCCTCCGACACTATTGATTAAGTGTGCCCTTTTCCGTTGCTCCATCTGTATTAAATCGCTTGCTGTTATTTGTACTTTCATAGTTAATTTTGATTATCTAATTCTTTTAAAAAATTATTAGCATTGTCTAAATGCGTCTTTTGTTTATCCGTACTCATTTTATCAAAAGTGTGTACTAGCATCCCAATTCTTGGATTACTTAAGAAAAAGGTTCTATGTTCATGCATAAATCGCCAAAATAAACCATCCCAAATGGGTTGCCATTCTCCTTTTTCATAGTCACTCATCTTCATTAAATAATTGCTTCCACTGATATATGGCTTAGTGGTCATTAATCCGCCATCCGCAAATTGTGTCATTCCATATACATTTGGAACCATTACCCAGTCGTAGGCGTCAATAAACATTTCCATAAACCACTTATACACTTCATTGGGATCAAACTCGCATAAAAGCATAAAATTACCTAAAACCATAAGCCTTTCAATATGATGACAATAGCCGGTAGCTAAAACTTTTTTTATGGTAATATCAATAGGTGCAATACCCGTGGTACCCTTCCAAAAACTTGCTGGGATTTTTCTTGTGAACTTCCAGTAATTGGTAGTTCTCTGTTTTGAACCTTCCCGCTCATAAACAATTCTGATAAATTCGCGCCATCCAATTATTTGTCTAACGAACCCTTCTAAAGAATTTAATGGTACATTATTTTTATTTGAAAAGGATATTGCTTGATCTATGATTTGCTGAGGACTTATTAAACCAATATTGAGCATTGGACTCAGCACTGAATGGTGCAAAACCAATTCTTTTCCAACAATGGCATCTTCATATATTCCAAATTTTTCAAATCGGTCTTGTAAAAATTCTTCAAGCCATTTTTCAGTATCATCAAAATTGACAGCAAATAAATGATGCTCATTGACTGAGCCGTAATTGTTTGGATAATTTTTCTGAATATAGCTTACAGCTTCGCTTATATAATTGTTTGGCGGAGCCGATGGTAATTTAGGTGCAGCTTCTTTTTTAGGGAATTTAGATCTATTATCTGCATCGTAAGTCCATTTTCCACCCAAAGGCTTACCGTCTTTTTCTAATAAAATATTTCTTGTTTTTCTTTGCCAGGTATAAAAATCGGTTTGAAAATAGGTTTTCTTTTTTGAAAAATAATCTGCTACCTGATTAATGGTATTTAAAAAATTAGGGCTGTCATAAATGGTTAATTCAATTCCATATTTTTTACAGCTTGATTTAATTTTTTCTAATAACCAGTTATCAACCGGATCTACAATATGAATTTGTTTGACTTTATTTGAATGCAGTTGTTCAATAAGCAATTCGCACTTATTTTGTATTTTATTTGATTCAATATAATGAACTACTACACCCTGCGCTTTTAAAAACTGCTCATAAAACTTCATACTCGCCCTATGCAGGACTAATTTTTCCTTGTGAAATTGGTATTGATTAAAAAAATGCCATTCCTCCACCAAATAGACGGGTATATTGTTATGAATAGCAGGATTTTCACTATATAACTGGTTGGGTAATATTATTGAAACTTGTAATGACATTTAGTGACTTTTGGTCTAACTAAATAACAATTTCAGCTTCAGATTGTTTTCAAAATATAGATTTTATCTTGTCCAAGATTGAAAAAAAACACCACCAGGTTAACTAAATTATTGGTAAAATTAATGCGTTTATTACTAAACATTAGTTTATTACCATGGTCAAAATAATGTTGACTATCTCTTTTTAGATAGTTTAAAATTTGGAAATAAGGAAGATGTTGTGCGGACATATTCTTGATAGCTCTCTAAATGACCCCATTTCTCCATCCCTGAAATTTCTAAAATTCGAACACCGCTTATATAAACCAGTAGCATATATGTAAAAAGAGGAGAAATTAAAGTGATATACTGCCAACTTGATAAGGAGGAAAAAGACATGATAGCAATCCCCAACCATAAGATAATTTCACCAAAGTAGTTTGGGTGTCTTGAATAATACCAAAGACCATGACAAATAAATTGATCTTTATTTTCAGGATTTTTACGGAATGAAGACTTTTGCCAGTCAGCTATAATTTCAATAACAAAACCAGAAATAAAAACGAGCATCCCAAAATAAAAAATCTCATTTTGTATTACCCCATTTTTACTTGCAATTGCTGTTAAGGCGCACATGGAACATAAAGAAACCCACATTCCTTGTAAAGTCCATGTCATGAAGAACCTTGTTGGTGAAGGTTTAATAGATTTAAATCTTTTATCCTCCCCGCTTTTATGAATTCTTGTAAATAAAAAGCTTCCTAAACGAATTGCCCATAGGATGATGAAAGAAGCTAAAAGAATGCTGCCAAAATTAACATTAGTTGTAGAATAACTTTGAATGCTTATATAACTCACAACGGATATGTAAGTAACACTTCCCGTTAGATCATAAAACTTTTCGGTTTGAAATATAAAAGCAGGAACAAACATAAACCATTGGATAACAAAGGCGATCAATACAGCTTGCTGAATAACCTGTAGTCCAGTTAATAGAGCAATGCTATATGCAATGGAAAAAGCGATGAGTGAAAACAATAAATTAAGGAACGCTTGCTTCATAATATTGCAACTATTTCTAAATAGTATTTTTAATGGCAATGAAATATTTCAATTAAATTAAGCTATAAATTATGAATAAAATCAGATAAATAGCTAAATAGATTCGATAGTAATGTCTTGTTTTTAGGTAATTTGTATTATCTGGATACATATTTGTGAATAAACCGACAATCTCTTTTTTGAAAAGGGGTTTAATATTTATTTTCCAATCATCAGTTTGGTAAACAATTTTCCTGAACTTACTTCTAAAATAAGTACTGGGAATACTCCAAATCATTAAAATGAGAAATATTAGTTGTTTATCTGTCATATATAAAGGTATACTTGTCTACTTGAATTATATCAAATGGTCGCATTGGGAAAATACTAAAGATAAAAAGAAAAAAATAAGTCCTTGATTTTCATGTCACTGGAACAAGATTTAAACTCGGGACCTACGGGTTATGAATAAATTTTAATATTTTTATTTTTAAAAATTCCTGTATACAAATCAACTGGTCATTGAATATTGCATTTTTTAGAGAAATATTTGATGAAATTACCCACCATAGTGAAAGTTATGGGATGCAACTACCTAAATTTTTTGTTCAAATTTACCTAATTTTCATATTCTAAGGTTGTAAAACATTAAACAAAAACTTCAATAAAAAGAAATCATTATGAATCAATTGACTCTTAAACTTAGTCTCCAGTCAAGATATTGGCTACTTTTTATTTGTTTGCATTCTATTTTTTTTACAAATGCGCAGTCTTTCGTTAATATTGAATCAGGTGCTTTATATACAATTATGAATGATGTTCGAAACGGCAGCAATGGAACGCTATTTTCTTTTAAAAATGATTTTCAGACTCCAGTAAGTCCATTTTTGAGGTTGCGCGCAGGTTATTTATCAAATGGGAAAGATCACTTTTCAATCCTTTACGCTCCATTAAAAATCGTAGAAACTGGAATAATTGAAAAAGATATACTATTTGATGGAAATACCTTTAAAGCTAACAATTCAATTGAAGCTGTTTACAAGTTTAGTTCTTATCGATTTACCTATAATCGAAGGATCATCAGTAAAGACAATTTAAAATTTGGTATTGGAATGTCTGCAAAAATTAGAGATGCAGGAGTCGCGTTAAAGAATAAAGAATTTTTTATTAAAAATTTCAATATCGGTTTCGCTCCTCTTTTCAACTTTATAACAAATTGGGATATATCTCAAAAAATGGGCGTTGACATTTTTGGCGAAGGTATAGCTGCAAGTAAAGGCAGAGCCATTGACCTTGCTTTATCTGGGAGATATAGTATCACTAAAAACTTTCAAGGAAATATTGGCTATAGACTGCTTGAAGGTGGTGCAAACGGAACTTATAGATATAATTTTATTCAACTTCATTTTTTCTTTGCTAGTGTTAACTACATATTTGACAAAAACAAATAAGGACCTAGGATTTAAACTAAGTACTTGATGTTCATGTAGCGACAACGAGACTCGAACCCCCAACCTGTCGTTTATAAAGTATTATTTAAAGATTTAAACTTTTGATTTTCAATGCATTGAATATTTAGGATACCAAAATTAACCGATTTAGAATGGAATTAGGGATGTATTCATAAGAAAAGGGATTCTAGATTATCATTATGTTATATGTGACTCTTATTCATGATAAAATTTTTTAGTACCAAAATGATACTTATTTTTAATTTCAAATTAAAAAAAACCACATGAAAAAACTACTATGCATTGCATTAATGATTTCTTCTTTTTTTGCTTGTACTAACCAACAAAATGAATCTAAGGTTGATGAATCAATATCAACCGTAGCGAGAATTGACGACAATTATTCTCAAAAAGTTAAAAAACATATCCTGGAAGATTACACAAACAATGATTATGCAAAATTTGATGAAATAGTATCTGATTCGGCTGAAGTTTATTTCAATTCTACTACACCTATGAGTAAATCACAATGGAAAGAATTGGCACAATTACATCATGTTTATTTTGACAGTATTGATTGGAATAAGAATGATTTATATGTAAAAACAGATTCTATCATAAAGGATGAAAAACATGAAAATAACATTGTTAAAGCTGGAAATATATATACATTAGTATGGTTTACTTGGAATGGTATTGGTAAGAAAACACAAACTAAAGTTGCAAATCCTGGACATATTATATTTAAATGGGAAAATGATAAAATAGCTGTTGCAAGATTTTCTTTTGATCCTACTGCATTAAAAGAAGAAATAGCAGCTTCTCAAAAAAAATAAATAGTACGATTTAAAACTTTGTAAAACAAAAAAATAGAACCATGAAAAAAATGTTATTCTTAAGTTTAATGTTATTAATATCAACTTGCATCTTTTCACAAACTGTTAAAAAAGGAAGTTTATTAGGACTACACAAAGGCACTGTAACCTTAAGCCCTAATGTGACTATGGCACAGTTCAAAGATTATTACTTTAATGTGTATGGTGCAGAATTTACCAAACTTTTTAAAGTGAAAATGTTAGAAGTTGTAGGAATAAGAGGTATAGATGCTAAAAAAAATGATAATGAAATGGCTGTATTATACATTTTTGAGCCAAAAGCAAGGGACAACTTCTTCGATGCTGAGGGCAAATTAAATAAAATAGGAACCGACTTGTTTGCTAAACTGAAAACCTATTCTGATGAAGCAAATAAACTAGGCAAAATTTCATCTTCCTATACAGATTGGGAGATTCAATAAATCTTTTAAGTTTGAAAAATACAATTGAGCCTTCTAGCAATAGAGGGCTCTTTTATTTATTGAATAATTAACCGAAATTAGGCACAGAAAGGAGGAAAAAATAACAAAGGACCCAGGATTTAAAGTTAGTACATGAATTTATGAAAAATCCACTTTTTAGTCTACTTTAGGCTGGCGATTTACAGCATAATAATTTTCGTATTAGCTGCCCACAATCATTAACGACATAACAAATTATGAGTGATTTAAAAGCCGGATTATATATTAATAGCACTGACGCTTTGATTGGCAGTTTCTTCGAGAATACAACCATTCTGCTCGTTCAACACAATGAAGAAGGAAGTTTAGGGTTTGTAACCAATAAATCCTTTGAAAAGTCATTGCATGAACTCATTGAATTCAATCACAGCAAACCATTTCCACTGATGGATGGCGGTCCCGTTGATAGAGATCACCTCTTTGTATTGCACAAGCGACCCGATCTCATTGAGGGGGGCGAACAAATACCTAATGATCTTTATTTAGGTGGTAATATGGAGCAAGTGATCGAAGCCATCAACACCAGAGGTGTCAATAAACAGGAAATTCAACTTTTTATTGGCTATTGTGGATGGGATGCAGGAGAATTGAAAGCAGAGGTGGAAGAGGGAAGCTGGACATTGAGTTATTAAACAAAACCGAAATCAAATGGTTTCCTTCGATTTAAGGGGATATTTTCGGCACGAAAAGGTTTTTACGATAGATTGTAATTAAAGGCGATGTTATATCTTTAGACAATCCATAAAGGATTAATAAAAAAACTTATGAAAAATAAAAGATACAGTTTATCCTACATGATTATTTTGTTAACAGTAGTATTCTATTTTACTGTAGAAGCACAACAAAAAAATGTCACTCATCGAACTAAATTTTCAGGAGAATGGAAAACCAAAGAGCCAATAAGTATTGGCGGAAATATTTTTTGCTCCTATTTAGAGGGTGATCGTATGAATTCAAAAACAATGAAAATAGCGGAGGATGCAGATTTTCTAACTATAGAAAATCCAAACTCGGATACAGGCGCAACGTCAACTATAAGCCGGGAAAAGCTGATCATCAATGGTATAGAAAGCCAAATTAATCATGGCCAGGGAAACAGAAAGAAGTTTACTTTAAAGTTGTCTGCTGATGGAGAAACTATGACAATTAAATCAGTTGTATACTTTATGAATGGCATTCCTTACAATCCAAATGTTAAGGAACAAGCATATACTAACGTTACAGAGGTTTGGAAGTTGAGTAATGACGGCAAGTCAATTACTATTCAATCCATTGCAAAATCAAATATATGGGATGGCGAGCGTTCTTGGAAGACTGTATTTGATAAAACGAACTAGTAATAAAAAACGTATCTTTAATGTGAATTTTATTAATAGCGAATTGAACTATTGACAAATCATTTGCCCATATCATATAATGACAGAACACTTTTTCACCTTTTGCGGCATTTTTCGATGGTTAATGAAAATGCTATACAATGCTTAATTGACCGTGGATATAGCAAAGAATTAATTGACGAAAACTTACAAATCCCAGGTTCTAAATTTCACGATTTTTTTGCAACAGATATAAAATCTTTAATGCTCCAATGTGCAACTATTAAAGAAACAAACTCTTTTATGCAAAACGGATACTTGCATATTAGTTATGAATTTGAACCATTGAAATTTCCAAGAGGAATTGGAACACTAGGAGTCATTTCAATGGAGGCATTGAAATCGTTAACAACAAGCCAACCTATTCTGAAAAAAAATAGGGGGCATCTATTGCTGCATGCAACAGTTTCAAAACTTCCTACAACAAATTTGCTAACGCTAGTTTTAAAAGAACAACAAAGTAGTTGCTTTTTAATCACTGCGTTTCCGGGGCCTATAGCATTGCCATTGCCTTCAACAAAATTTAGTGCTGAATTTAACGAAACATGCAAATTGTTTTGGGAGCAACAGGTATTTTTAAGTTTAATTTAATCAATACTAATCCTGCCAATTATCGATTTTTAATTTCGAAGAAAAGACCTCATTCAAAAAAAGAACCAACGATTTAACGTAAGTACTTGACTTATAGTGTAGCACGATCTAGAAGTCATTAGATTTAGAGGCATAATACATATATCAAAAAATTTACTTACCTTTTAAAAGTAAATCACACACTCTATTGCAATTCTAACGCAACAGCTCTATTTACAATTCCTGTAATCCCTATAATTCCTTAGACTCTTATTTAATCATTGAGATAGGCTATACCCTATTCCTAAAACAACGCTTATGAAAAATTTACTATTGTTTATTTTATTTGTTTGTTCTTCAAATATTATTAAAGCACAAGATACTTTATCAACGAGGTATGGTGAAAATATTCTAGTCAAAGTGATTGAAGTTGGCACCTCTGAAGTAAAGTATAAAAAATTAGACAATTTAAATGGGCCAGATTTTTCAATGCTAAAATCAGATTTGTTAATGATTAAATACGAAAATGGGACAAAAGAGGATTTTAGCAAAGAAGAAAAGACAAAAATAAAGGTAAAGAGCACCCATAACAGGCTTATTTGGGGAATTGTTGGGGGTGTATTAGGTTTAGGTTTATTTTTTCTTTTGGGATTAGCGTTAGGTGCTGGATCATGGTAAAATAACGAGAACGAGATTTTATTTGAAAAAATGGAATTTACCTTTTAAAAAAGATACACAACAAAATACTCGAAAAATATAAAACATGAAAAAAATACTTTTGATTGCATTATTATTTATCTACACTGATAGTTTTTGTCAAAGTGAAAGACAAATTTTTGAATACCCAAATTTAAAGAGTTTAATATCTACCGCTAAGAAAGTTGCTATTTTACCATTTAATGTTTCAATATCTTACGAAAAAATGCCAAAGGGGATGTCCTTAGACCAAATAAAAGATAATGAAAAAGCAGAAAGTATTCAAATGCAACAAGCGATGTATACATATCTAGTAATAAAATCCGATAACTATTCCGTTTCTTTTCAAGAAGTTGACAGAACAAACTATTTATTAAAAAAAAGTGGCGTATTTGAAAATATCGATGATGTTTTATCAGATTCATTATGTAGAATATTAGGGGTTGATGCAATAATAAAACCTAGCTGGGCTTATGCAAATACTGGGAGTGAAGCGGGTACCATTGCAAGTATGGTTTTAATGGGATTTCCTACAAAGGTTAGAGGTAGTGGTCGATTTGTGATGCAAATTAATAGTGCAAAAGATGGCGAAACGGTTTGGAGAATGTCTAAAGAAATGAGAGAGTATGGTTTATCTAGCGCCAATGCACTTATGGAACGAATGATGCGAAACGTTGGAAGAGTTTTCCCATTTCAAAAATGATGAAATAATAATTATTTTTAAGTTTGAAAAAATACGACTGAGACCTCTAGCAATAGGGGTCTCTTTTTTTTCAAAAACCTCACGCAAACCTCACGCAGAAACAACAAAGGACCCACGATTTAACGTAAGTCCTTGATTTTCATGTAGCGAGACCGGGATTTGAACCCGGGACCTCAGGGTTATGAAGATTTTTTGAG
>Ga0209358_10002701_pt1 | contig 13362 bp, 14 predicted proteins | sample LauGreFa1BDMLBSN_2_FD_187574 | JGI IMG/M metagenome (GOLD analysis project Ga0209358, IMG submission 187574) | Freshwater lake microbial communities from Lake Michigan, USA - Fa13.BD.MLB.SN (SPAdes) (version 2) | ecosystem: Environmental > Aquatic > Freshwater > Lake | place: Lake Michigan, USA...
TTGTTAGCAACGGGGATGCGTTATTCCACGTAGCAACATTTGATAATATAAGAGCTGTTGCTGAAGAGGTGCTATATTTCGAGGAGGAATTAGAATAATGCTAACTAAAGAATCGTTGCTGGTAGGTTGGAGGGAATGGGCCTCTCTGCCAATGTTAAATACTCCTTTGATAAAAGTAAAAATTGATACAGGAGCAAAAACTTCGGCTCTTCACGCTTATGATTTAGAAATTTTAGAAATGAGCAACAAAAAATACGCTAAATTTGTAATTCATCCTTTGCAAAAGAACGAAAGTATTACAAGGTGTGCCATAGCTGAAGTTATCGATAGCCGGGTAGTTAGAAGCTCAAATGGCCATAAAGAAGAACGTGTAGTTATTAGATCGCCGATAAAAATAGGTAATCATTATTGGGATATCGACATAACACTTACAAAACGCGATATAATGCGTTATAGAATGCTTCTGGGACGAGAAGCTATGAAATCTCTTTTTGTTAATCCAGGTAGATCTTATTGCCAAGGAAAAGTACCTTCTAAAAAAGCTAGGCTTGAATATGGAAATAATTATGCTTAGAAGGCCTATAACCAGTAACTTACCCGATAATAGCTATTTCTCAGTATCTTACATGCCCCGAAATTCATTTAAAAATGATTATCAATTTGGTATAGGATTGCTATTAACGTCTAATTTTAAATTAGAAATAATAACTTGTAAGAATTAGTATTATAATATATATATCTTCTTTGTAATGTTTCTAAAAAATACTAAATCTGATTAAGGTCGTAAAGCAGGTTTGCAATTTAATTCTATAGAAAAATATGTATGGGAAGGGATGTTAGAGTTGCGGTTATCGGCTGCGGTTATTGGGGAAAAAATTTAGTACGGAACTTCTTCGAACTAGCGGTTTTGGAAGCTGTTTGCGATGAACAAAAAGTGGTCGCTAAAGAAATGGCTGAAGCTTATAATGTTAAAGCGTTAACGTTTAATGAAGTTATCGAAAGTAATGTAGATGCAGTAGTAATAGCTTCACCCGCATCTAAGCATGCTGAGCATGTAAAACAATCACTACTCGCAGGTAAACATGTATTTGTGGAAAAACCGATTGCAATAAGTGTAAAAGATGCAGAAGAGCTTTGTTTAATAGCAAATAAAGTCAATAAAAAGCTAATGGTAGGTCATCTTTTGCAATACCACTCTGCTTATCAAAAATTAAAACAACTGGTTTCAGAAAATAAATTAGGGAAATTACAATACATATATTCTAATAGGCTTAGTCTAGGAAAAATAAGAACAGAAGAAAATGTTCTCTGGAGCTTCGCTCCACACGATATATCAATGGTGCTAGGTATTGTTGATAGTGAACCTGCCCAGGTTTGGTCTTCCGGTTCTTCTTTTTTTGATAAAGAAATAGAAGATACAGCAACGTTGCACTTATTATTCAAGAACGGTCTTAAGGCTCACGTATTCGCTTCATGGTTTCACCCTTATAAAGAACAAAGATTTGTAGTTATCGGAGACAAATCTATTGCAGTTTTTGATGATTGCCTGCCATGGGATAAGAAACTGCAACTATATAATCATAAAGTTAAGTGGGAAAATAGCTTTCCTGTTATAGAAAAATCTAATCCTATTACTGTTGAGTTAACTGAAGTAGAGCCTTTAAGAAACGAATGCCAGCATTTTTTAAATTCGATTATAGAAAATAAAAATCCTCTAACTTCTGGTGAAGAAGGATTAAAAGTTTTAAGAGTTTTAGACGCAGCTGAAATTTCTTTAAAAAAAAAGGGTTCGGTTAATTTAGAATTAAAGTACAATAGTTATTTTGTCCACGAGACTGCAATTGTCGATAGTGGCTGCGTGGTAGGTGCAGGTACAAAAATATGGCATTTTTCCCATATACTTAAAGGTACGAAAATTGGAGAAAATTGCGTTATTGGACAAAATGTTATGATAGGCCCGGATGTTATAGTGGGTAACCGCTGTAAGATCCAAAATAATGTCAGTTTATATAACGGCGTGGTTTTAGAAGATGGTGTATTTTGCGGGCCATCTTGCGTTTTTACCAATGTAAATAACCCTAGATCTGAAATAGAACGCAAGGATGAATTTAGAAAAACTTACGTTAGAAAAGGGGTTACCATAGGAGCAAATGCTACAATAGTTTGTGGTGTAGAATTAGGAAAATATAGTTTTGTTGGAGCGGGTGCTGTTGTGACAAAGAATGTTAAACCCCATGCTTTAGTTGTAGGTAACCCTGCGCGCCAAATCGGATGGATGAGCCACTCAGGAAATAGATTAGGAGAAGATCTCTTATGCCCTCTTGAGAACAGAAAATACAGGTTAAATTCCGACAATGAACTTGAAGAAGTAATATCTTAAATAAATACAATTCATTTTTATAAGCTAATAAAAAACAATATGGAATCTAAAGAAACAAAAGTGGTTGAAAGTGCTCATCAGAAACATGAGTTAGCCCAAGCTATAATCAGTAAAGAATGTACCATAGGTATAATGGGCCTGGGCTATGTAGGCCTGCCATTAGCCCGTGCAGTAGTTAATCAAGGTTATAATTGTATTGGTTTTGACAAGAACATAAAGAGAATAGAAAAATTAAACGCCGGTCTGACATACATAAAAACGTTAAGTAATGAAGACATAATATCGTTAAATGAGAGTTCAAAATTCTTCCCGACTACTAATGAGAAGGAGATTGCTAAAATGGATGTAATACTTATATGTGTTCCGACTCCGCTTACGAAAAATAGAGAACCTGATATGAATTATGTTTCTTCTGCAACTAGAACAATAGCGTTCCAGCTTAGAAAAGGGCAATTAATTATATTAGAATCAACTACTTATCCAGGTACTACACAAGGGTTATTATCTCCTATGCTTGAAGAAAGTGGCTTAAAAATAGGGAAAGATATATATCTCGCTTATTCTCCTGAACGCGAAGATCCTGGTAATGTTGCATATAATACTTCGACGATACCAAAGGTTGTAGGTGCAGATGACCATGATTCTAGAGAACTAGCTATTATTTTCTACAAGCAAATAATCACTGCAGTTGCTGAAGTTAGTACTTCTGCTACTGCAGAAGCTGTTAAACTAACAGAAAATATTTTTCGTTTTGTAAATATTGCTTTGGTAAATGAATTAAAGTGCATATTTTCTAAAATGGATATAGATATATGGGAAGTTATAGATGCAGCAAAAACTAAACCTTTTGGTTATATGCCTTTTTATCCTGGTCCTGGGGTGGGGGGTCATTGCATACCTATTGATCCTTTTTATTTAACATGGAGAGCCAGAGAATTTGGGATGCCTACGCAACTTGTGGAGTTAAGTGGAAACATTAACAAACAAATGGGTGATTATGTTATAGAGAAACTTCGTAAAGAAATGGATCTTCGTTTCGGTAAAGGACTAAGGAATAGTAAAATTCTAGTTATAGGAGTTGCGTATAAAAAGAATGTAGATGATTTGAGAGAGAGCCCTTCGTTAAAAATTATACAAGATCTTTTAGATAACAAAGCAGAAGTAGATTATTATGATCCATTAATTAGTACTATAGATCATGATAGTGAATATCCTCGGTTAGTAGGAATGAAATCAATATCACTAACTATTGAAGCTATAAAGTCTCATGATGCAATAGTTGTATGTACGGATCATGATTCTGTAGATTATAAAACGGTTATAGAGAATTCTAACCTTATAATTGATACAAGAAACATATTCAAAAATAAAAATCTTGAGGGAAGTAATGTGGTCAAAGCATAATTTATCTGAAAACGGCGTTGAAATACCTATAATCAATTTTATTGATCTACAAGAGCAACAGAAAAAAATTAGGCTTCAAATAGATGAAGCTATAAAAAAGGTTTTAGATCACGGCACATATATAATGGGTCCTGAAGTAGCAGAACTTGAGAAAGACCTTTCCTCTTTTTGTGGGGTTAAACATTCAATTACTTGTTCTGATGGAACTGATGCTTTAGCTCTCGGTTTAATGGCTTTTGGAGTAGGTCCAGGTGATGCAGTCTTTGTTCCTAGCTTTACTTTTGCTTCTACCGCTGAAGTAGTAGCTTTAGTCGGAGCTACTCCAATTTTTATTGATGTCCTCCCAGAAACTTATAATATAAATGTTGAAAGTTTGAATAAAGGGGTAGAACTTTCGAAAAGTCTTGGGTTAAGGCCTGTGTGTATTATTCCAGTAGACTTGTTCGGCCAGCCTGCTGATTATGATAGCATCGCAGTTATAGCTAAAGAGCATAACCTTTGGGTTATGGCAGATGGAGCCCAAGCTTTTGGGGCTTATTATAAAAGCCGTAGAGTAGGAAATATCGGAGATATAACTACTACCAGTTTTTTTCCCGCTAAACCACTTGGGTGTTATGGTGATGGAGGAGCGGTATTTACTAATAATGATGAAATAGCTACTAAACTAAGAAGCTTAAAGGTACATGGGAAAGGATCAGACAAATATGATAACGTGATGATAGGAATAAATGGTCGTTTGGATACTATCCAAGCTGCTATCCTTATTGAAAAGCTTAAAATATTTGAAGGCGAAATTACTTCGAGGCAAAAAATAGCTAAATACTACACTGATAATATTACTGATATACTAAAAAAACCTCAAGTTGTTGAAGGTGCAACCTCTGTTTGGGCTCAATACACCATGGTCCTTCCAGAAAATATTGATAGATCTGAGTTAATGTTGAAGTGTAAAGAAGTGGGTATACCAACTTCTGTTTATTACATCAAGCCTTTGCACTTACAAAAAGCGTATAACCGCTACCCTATAGCTGAAAAAGACGGCTTAAAAGTATGTGAGTACTTAGCTGAAATTGTAAATAGGTTAAATGAGATTGTTGTCACTTTGAACAAATAAAACTGTGAAAATAATAACTGTTATTGATGCGAGGCCACAATTTATTAAAGCGGCCGTGGGTCTCAAACGCAATAAAAGTGTTAAATAATAGCCTTTTAAACGAGATTATTGTACATACCGGGCAGCATTTTGATAAAAATATGTCCCAGATTTTCTTTGACCAGCTTGAAATTCCTAAACCAGAAACTAATTGGATAAACAATTTATGTTAAGTAAATTGTAGTAAAAAGCAGTTCAAATTTTCACAATACAATAATTTTAAAAATGCTTGATTTTACCCTTAACTAGTATACAGAATTGTTACGTACATTAAAAGATAAAAATTATACTGTTTGTACGTTCAAAGATTTTTTTTATATAGTAGCCAAGCAAAGTTATCTGGTAAAGTAGTATGCTTAAGGCATGATGTTGATAGGTTACCAGTAAATGCATTAAAAATGGCAGAACTAGAGTACCTAGGGGTACAGTCTACTTACTATTTTCGCTATATAAAATCTACTTATAAAGAGGATATTATCCAACAAATTGCTGAATATGGGCATGAAATTGGATATCATTATAAAACTTTAGCTAAAGCACGAGGCGACGTTACATTAGCGCATTCTATTTTTAAGGAAGAGTTAGAAGCATTTAGGCAAATTGCTCCCATAGATACAGTATGTATGCATGGGGTCTCCTTTATTGAAATATGATAATAGAACTATGTGGAAGCATCATTCAATAAAAAATTATAATATTCTAGCTGAGCCATATTTATCTATAGATTATAGTAAGGTTGAATATCCCACTGATATTGGGAGACAATGGGGAGCAACAAAAACTAATTTGCGAGATATAGTTATTAATAATAAAATAAATCATAATTTAAAAACTACTAACGACTTAATTAACTACCTAACAACTATTGCTCCGCAAAAGGTTATAATACAAACGCACCCTGAACGATGGTTTGCGGAAGTCCTGATTGTATAATTTTCCTCAGATAATATATTATGATTTATCTTTCGTTACTCACCTATTTGTATTCCAATAATTAAATTACGAAAATCGTAAATTTGTCGAAAACGGTCCACTAGGGCGCACCATTCTTCATTTTTAAGTAATTAGTACATGCCATAAACTACAAAAGGTATATAGCAGGACTAAGGAATGAAGGTGTCTGCCTGTAAGCTTATTTGTATATTTAGTGCGATAATTATGCCTAAAATAAGGTGGTAATTCGTTCCATAAGAAATTTTGGGACAGAAGTGGCAGAACTTTAAAAGGTCAATATTCTAAAATTAACATATCTTTAGTAATTTTAAAATTAGCAAAATCTTCAATTAACGACATACCAAGGAGTGAAATATCTAGACCTTCTGAGGCCACATGGGCTTCAACGTTATAGAAAGTTTTTTTGTGAATTATAAGTTCTTTTATTACCACAGGGGCAGCATAACTAATGCCATTTGCTGTATTATACTTTCTTGTATAATTTAACGCATCAAGTTTGAATCCAAGCTTAATGGCATCTTGTCTAGTTAGTGCTACGTCGCTTGCTCCGGTATCTACTAAAAAATGAATTACTTGATTTTTGCTTCCTACTGCATCTAAATAGAAATGCCCGTTACTTGATCTGGCGATAACCAGTTGACCACTGTTGTTTGTCCAGCTATAAGAAGGGATGAGTACCGCAACTACCCTTTCTTTTATTGAACTAAGTTCGAATCTAAAAGCATAAACCAGTATTAATAAACAGAAAATGCCAAGCCACAATATTATATTTTTTATATAACCTACCCGTGGTCTGGTAAAAAACATATAACATATATATATTAGCAATATACACAAAAAGAGGATATTTAAAAGCTTATCACTCGTCATGGCTTTATAAGTGGTTGTAAAATTTTTGCTAAACTATATACGATATTTTAATTACATGAAGTAAATTTCTCTATAAAAACCCTAATAAGTTTTAAATCAAAAGAAAAAAACTGATTATTAAAGCCACTATAGTAGATTTAATTAGACGGAAAAGCCGATGGTAGCAAAGATAAACCTTTAAGGTAGCTACTAGATAATAGTAACGGATTATCATTAAACTAACCCAATTGTTAAGTTGATCTTTGTACAAAGAATATTTCCTGAATTCTATTTTTTCAAATAAAAAAAGACCTAGAGGTTTTTACCCTAGGCCTTAAGCTTTATAAGAAATAAAGTTTTTTCTCTAAAAAGAGTATTAGAGATCAAATCTTACACCAGCTGCAACGTGGTGACCTTTAAGCGCAGAAAATGACACGTTAATATCTTTAGCTTTCTTGAATTTACCCATATCTCTATAGCTATAGGTTAATTCGCCATTTACGCCAGGTGCAAATTCTGTAGCAGCACCTAAATGCACAGCATAAGCAAAGTTATTTTTCTTTTTAGATGAGCTTGATTGAGCAGGCACAGCAACCCCGTTAACAGTTTGAGCAGGCACGCTAATTTTACCTTTAATCATTGACATACCGACACCGGCACCAGCAAATACTTTAGCTACGCTTACATCAAATAAGTCTACAAAACCGTTAATCATAAGAGTATCAGCTTTTGATTTTAATTTTGTGTTAGATAAGTTTACACCCTGAATAGAAAGAGTACCTTTATGTTTTGGATCAAAGTAGTGATCCCATGTTAGATCAGCACGTACATTATCCATTACATAATAACCAACACCTAAACCTAAAAACACATTGTTTTTTGATTTCAGACCTTTAATTTTATTTAATTTGTCCCAACCAACCTGGCCTTTTACGTAGAATGTATCTTCTGCTGCGTAAGCACAAGAAGAAGCAAGAGTCGCAACAGTAGCTGCTGCTAAAAGAATTTTTTTCATAATAATCTCCTAATAGTTACTAAATTGTCAAAAACACTAAATGCTTGGTTAAAAACACGCTTTATCAAGACCTTTAGTGTAAATTCCCTCTCGCAGTTTACTAAATTTATAAAACCTATCAAGTATATTTAAAAATAATAAACAGATATTTTGAATCTTGTTAAGATACTGTTGCATTATTACATCAAAGTGGTCTTGGTCTTAAAGAGCCGATTCAGTTGGATTCTTAGCCAACAAGAAACCCGACTCAGATAAATTAAGCCCTAAAACATGGGCTTAATTTTAGTAAAAGTTTATTAATACGATTAGAGTTTTAATTCAATTTTTGCCTTTTCTGCCAGATCGGTAAAATATTTTTCAACGATATCTTTAGACAATTTGTTTCTGATCGATTGTTCTGCCTGTTCTTTAGTAGGTACTTGAACAGCTCTTTTGTCTAACATCTTAATAAGATGCCAACCGAACTGAGTTTTTACAGGATCAGAAACTTCATTTTTTTTCAGAGTAAAAGCTTTACCTTCATATTCAGGCACTAATTGACCTTTAAGGACATAACCAATTTCTCCGCCATTAGCTTTTGAGCCTTCATCTTTAGAAAATTCTTTTACTAGATCAGCAAAATTAGATCCCTTATTAAGTTTTTTCTTTATTTCTTTCGCCTGTTCCTCAGTATCTACTAAAATATGGCTTGTTTTCACTTCTTCTTGACCTTTGAGACTAGCTACTAAAGCTTTATATTCGTCATCCACCATTTTATCAGTAATTTTGTCTTTAATTAAGCGTTCTAGTACCTCTTGTTGAATCATTTGCGTTTCAATTCCTTTAATTTTATTCTTAAATTCCTGGGAATCACGGATTTTTAGCTTATCAGCTTCTTTTTCAAGTAATTTGGAATTAATATAGCCTTTAACTAAAAGTTCTTGAATATTTTTATCAAGCTGGGAAAAACTCTTCCCCTTATTTTCCGGTTGCATTTCAAGTACTGGCTTAAACTGCTGCATTACCTGAGCTTCTGTTACATCCCCGTCGATGTAAGTGGCAATTACTTTATTGTCTTCTGCTAATGCCGGCGAACTTAGCAAAGTTGCTGATAGAAATATTATTGCTAATCTTTTCATAATAAATACTGCTTAATTTAATTAAATAACTTAATATTTGTTTCTAAAAGCTTGACGCATTAAAGTCAATTGCTATTTACAATTTGTTTGATAAATTAATAAAACTGAATATTTTAGATAAAAGTAACAATCCGCAAACCAAATAGATTAAGAAGCAAATGTTTTCCATACTTACCAAAATTTTTGGCACGGCTAATGATCGTATAATAAAAAGACTTCAAAAAGAAATTCACAAAATTAATGCTTTTGAAAATTCTATCAAAAACTTAACAGATGAGGAATTAAAAGCGAAAACTAGTGAATTTAAACAAAAACTTGCTGATGGAAAAACACTTGATGACATATGTTATGAAGCGTTTGCGGTAGTTAGAGAAGCATCTCGAAGAGTTAGCGGGCAAAGGCATTATGACGTTCAGTTAATGGGCGGTCTAATAATTCATAAAGGAGCTATTGCTGAAATGCGCACTGGTGAAGGTAAGACTTTAGCTGCAACTTTGCCGGCTTATTTAAATGCTCTCCCTGGTAAGGGCGTACATATAGTAACGGTAAACGATTACCTTGCAAAACGTGATGCCGAATGGATGGGAGAGATATTCAGATTTTTAGGTCTTACTGTTAGCGCAGTTGTAGGCGATATGAGCGATTCTGAAAGAAAAGCAGCTTATGATTGTGATATCATTTACGCTACTAATAACGAACTTGGCTTTGATTATCTTCGCGATAATATGAAATTTACTCAAAAATCAAAAGTTCAACGTCCCTTTAATTATGCGATCATAGATGAAGTTGACTCCATATTAATAGATGAAGCAAGAACTCCCTTGATCATTTCGGGACCAGTTGATGACCGTTCTGAATTATATGGTAAAATTGATAAGCTTATCAAACTGTTAACTCCTTCTGATTATGAAAAAGATGAAAAAGTGAAAACTGTTAATTTAACAGAAGAAGGTATCAACAAAATTGAATTAATGTTAGCAGAAAAAGAACTTATTAATCAGAACTCTAGCTTATATGATTTTGATAACTTAAGTTTAGTACATTACATTAATCAATCTTTACGTGCTCATTACATTTTTTCTCGTGACGTAGACTATATTATCAAAGACAGAAAAATCATGATAATAGATGAATTTACCGGCAGGGTAATGGACGGTAGAAGATACTCAGACGGTCTACATCAAGCGATAGAGGCCAAAGAACAAGTACCGATTCAAAATGAAAACCAGACTTTAGCTTCTGTTACATTTCAGAATTATTTTAGAATGTATCCCAAATTATCTGGAATGACCGGAACAGCCATGACAGAGGCCGGAGAGCTTAAGGATATATATAACTTGGAAGTAATATCCGTACCGACTCATAATAAAGTTACAAGGAAGGATCTGGAGGATGAAATTTATGGCACTAAAAAGGAAAAATATAATGCCATAATGAATCTTATAAAAGATTGCTACAAAAGGCAACAACCTGTTCTAGTTGGTACTATAAGCATCGAGAAATCAGAAGAAATTTCCAAAGAATTAACTAAGAATAATATAAAACATAAAGTATTAAATGCAAAAATGCATGAACAAGAAGCCTACATAATCGCCCAAGCAGGGCGATTTGGAGCTGTAACTATTGCAACTAATATGGCAGGTCGTGGTACTGATATTATGCTTGGCGGTAATCCGGAGATGATAATTAAGGAGTTAGCCGAGAAAAGCCTAAATCCGGAACAGCAAGAACTAGAGGCAACCAAGATAAAAGAAGAGGTAGCACGAGAAAAAGAACTGGTGATTGCGGCTGGAGGACTTTATGTAATAGGGACAGAAAGACATGAAAGCAGAAGAATTGATAATCAGCTTAGAGGTAGAGCTGGAAGGCAGGGAGACCCAGGAACTACTAGATTCTTTTTATCACTAGAAGATGATTTAATGAGAATTTTTGCTTCTGATCGTATTTCTAATGTTCTTAGGACCTTAGGGTTAAAAGACGGTGAAGCCATTGGACATCCCATGATCAGCCGTTCGCTGGAAAAGGCCCAGCAAAAAGTTGAATCACACAATTATGAAATAAGAAAAAATTTACTACGCTTTGACGACGTAATGAACGACCAGCGCAAAATTATTTATGAGCAAAGAAATGAAATTATTTCCTCCGAGGATATAACTGAGTTTAGACTTAATATGACAGAGCAATTAGTTGCAGATGTTGTTCAAAGATATATACCCCCTGGATCTTACAGGGAAGATTGGCCGATAAATGATTTAAGTGCTGAGATTCACAGAACATTTGCAATAGAACTTCTTCCCGAAAAAATTAATGAAGTTGAAGGCAGTGAAGCAGAAATTACGAAGGTTATAACAGAACTTGTTAGTAATTTATTTACACAGAAGGAGCAAGAATATACAAGTGAAATAATGAGAGACGCTTCACGATACATTTTGCTTACTACCCTTGATCAAGTATGGAAAGAACATTTACATAATCTCGATTATTTAAGGCAAGGTATTTCTCTCAGGGCATATGGGCAGAAAGACCCTTTGAATGAATATAAGAGAGAAGCTTTTAATTTATTTGAGCAAATGCTTGATCATCTAAGAGAACTGTATATTCAAAGGCTATGTTTCTTACATATTGATACCGAACATTTGAACCGCCAGTCTATGTTACTTGCTAATAAGGAATTACAGGAAATGAATAAAAGTAGAGTTGATCCAGCTTTGGAAAAATATAATCCAGGAATTAACGCCGAAACAAAAGTTATGCCTTTTAAATCCTATGTAAATCCAGAAGATAGAGATCCCTCTAATCCAGAAACTTGGGGTAAAATTTCAAGAAATGAGCTATGCCCGTGCGGTTCTGGAAAAAAATATAAACATTGCCACGGGGCTGAAAGTTAGGATTATTAATATATGCAAAAACTGCAATTAGTTTACGCTCCCAATACTATTTTCAGAAAAAAGGCATTACCTGTTGAAGTAGTTAATGATCGTGTACGGGCACTCATTGATCAGATGTTCGAAGTGCTGCACATTGAAAATGGAAGAGGTCTTGGTGCTAATATGGTAGGACTTCTAGAACGCATAGTAGTGATCCATATGTGGGAGAGCGATAAGCTTCTTACTTATTCCATGGTTAATCCTGAAATTATAGAATTCTCAAAAGAAACTCAGGTTTTTGAAGAAGCATCCTTAAGTTTTCCTGGAATCTCAGCTAAAATTACTAGACCTAAACACATTAAAGTAAAATATCTGGATTATAATGGTAATCAGCAAATATTAGAAGCTGATAATTTTTTATCAACAGTTATCCAACACGAAATAGATTATCTGGATGGAAAAATATTTTTGGATTATTTATCTAAAATAAAACGTGATATGTTGATAAACAAGATGAAAAAATATATAAAAAATCATCCTCCTCATATTCATACCCCATTTTGTTCCCATTAACTGCAGTCATTAAAAGAGAAATGGATCAAAAATCTAAATGCGAAGAGAGAAAATAATATTAATTGCCTTATTGCTTTTCTCTATTTAGAATAACCTGATTAAAAATTTATAAAATAATATTTGTTAATTATGGCAGGACATTCCAAATTTAAAAATATTCAACATAGAAAAGGTGCTCAGGACAAAAAAAGAGCGAAGGTTTTTACTAAACTTGTTAGAGAAATTATTACGGCTGCTAAAATTGGGGGCATAGATCCGGCAATTAACCCACGCCTTAGAAATAGCATCTCTGCAGCTAGAAGTCAGAACTTACCTAAAGAGAGAATTGATAGAGCTCTGGCTCAAGCATCTGATCCAACTTTGGGTGATGGTTATACAGAAATAAGATATGAAGGTTTTTTACCAGGAGGAATTGCAATTATTGTTGAAACCTTAACGGATAATAGAAACCGCACAGTATCAGATATAAGAAGCTGTTTTACTAAATATGGCGGCAATTTAGGTGAATCTGGTAGTGTAAGTTTCATGTTTGATCATGTTGGCAAAATTGTTTATCCAGTTTCATTGGTTAATATGGATCAAATGATGGAAGCAGTAATTGAAGCAGGAGCAAAAGATTTAGTATCTGATGAGTCAGAGTATATTATTTATACTGATATTGAGGCATTTTCAGAATGCCTCGAACATTTAACAAAAATATTTGATACCCCAATTGAGTCTGGCCTTGAATGGGTAGCTCAAAATACCATGCTAATAGAGGATGAAGAAAAAGCGACGAAGCTATTTAAATTAATAGATGCGCTAGAAGAGAGTGATGACGTCCAAAAAGTATTCGGTAACTATGAATTATCAGAAGCATTATATAAAAAATTTTCCGACCAACACTAATTGTGCTCTAGACAATTAAAGCATAAATTATTTCAGGTTCTTTCCAAGTAAGTGTATAAATTTCTAGGATAGGTTATATTAAGGGTAATATAACTTAATAGGAATAAAATAAGAGTAAGAGCGATCAAGAAAAAATAAAGCAAGCTGTAGATTTGTTAATA
>Ga0209358_10002702_pt1 | contig 13361 bp, 15 predicted proteins | sample LauGreFa1BDMLBSN_2_FD_187574 | JGI IMG/M metagenome (GOLD analysis project Ga0209358, IMG submission 187574) | Freshwater lake microbial communities from Lake Michigan, USA - Fa13.BD.MLB.SN (SPAdes) (version 2) | ecosystem: Environmental > Aquatic > Freshwater > Lake | place: Lake Michigan, USA...
GAGGGTCTTCGACGAGGGTTGCGGAGCAACGAGGGTCTAATGGATGAGGCATCTTAACTCACTTTAATTTTGCAATTGCAGAGTCAAGTCTCTTTTCATTTTTCTTAGAGGAAAGCTCATGTTGAGTGGCACACAGGGAATCATTGCTATCCAATTTATTGCTTTTCTTCCAACCCACCAACACCGCTTGAATCATATCAGTGTCGATGCGTTGATTGGGGATGATTTCAAATCCTTGTTTCAGATAGAATGGAAGCGGAGAGATGTAATTTTCGCCATTTAATTTAAGATCGTTGTTGTGGTCAATGACCCAACCGAAGAATTCGTCGTGAATCGCTTTTAGATGGTCGAGTAATATTTTTCCTAGCCCTTTTTCCTGATATTCTTTCGATACTATTATGGAAAAACGATTTTGATTGGAGTGTTCAAACATCACCGCCCATGCGATGATTACATGATTCGAATCTTCAATTAAAAAATGGTTGTGCCAAGTTGTTCCTTCCAATAAAATCGGAAATCGATCTTTTAATTTCAAAGGATACTCTGAATTCCAAAGAGAATTGATTTGTTCGCTCTGAACCGAAGAGAGAGTTTTGGTTTGGACTATTTCCATTTGCTATAAACGATTTTCAATTTATAGCTGAATCAATTTCTCTTGGCCGATTGATTTCTTCAAATATTTAGCTTTCATGTTTTTTAAGAAAGTGTCCTTATTGAAGTTTTCCGCGATTCCGGATTTTTCGCCCTTATCGAGTTCTTTTATGAGAGCAGACTTTTTCATTAAGGATTGAGTGTAATCAATTAAGTTATCCAACGAATATAACAATTCAGGCGGAATACCATTATCAGAAATCTGCATAGGGTCGAAATATCTTTCGACCTAACAGAAACAGAAATAATTTTCAGCGTCATGGGTCGAAAGATATTTCGACCCGATTTCCTTACAAATTGTGAAGATAACCAGCAGCAATCGTCAGCAACACCAACAATGCCGTTAGCAAAATGTAGGTCCATTTAACAAGCGTAGTGAGGACAATGCGACCGGCGTTTTCGATGTGCTGATAAACATTCAACGATGCGCGCAGGTAGTAGAAGGCTCCGATGGCTGAGGTGATGATCATGACAACCACCAATGCGAAATACTTCGCTTCAATTAATTGTGCAATGACGAAATACTTCGCTATGAATCCGCTAAACGGAGGAATACCTGCCATTGAAAGTAATGCAGCTGTGAAGGCGAATGCCAATACACCGTTTCTTCTGTACAAGCCTTTCAACGGATTTCCTTCCAAGGTTTGTGTTTCTTTAATTACACCGAAGGCAATGATTCCGGCAATGCTATACGTGAGCAAATAGAACAACAAACTCAACAACGATGCATTTCCAATAATGGTTGAAAGAAGGAATCCAGCGTGAGAGATACTCGAGTAAGCCAACATGCGCTTCACATCTGTCTGCCACAATGCTGCCGTGTTTGAAGCAATAAGCGTTACCGCTGCGATAACCCCAATGGTGTAACCATTGGCTTCAACATAAAATTGAAATGGACCTGTGAAGAGTTTGAACAACGCTACCATAGCAGCTGCTTTCACTACGGTTGACATGAATGCGGTGATCCATGTTGGAGCACCTTGATAAACATCTGGAGTCCAAATGTGAAAAGGTGCTGCAGAAATCTTGAAAAGGAATCCAACCAAAATCATGGTAATTCCAACATTCATAATGATCGATGCGTCTTTTCCTTCTTGAATGAAATTCGAGATAACAGCTAAATCGAAACTTCCAGTTGCGCCGTACACCAAGGTAATTCCGAACAACAAAATAGCAGAAGCCACAGATCCCAAAATGAAATACTTGAATCCACTTTCGTTTGAAGCCAAATCGTGTTTCTTACTCGCTGCCAAAACATAAACAGGAATACTTAAAATTTCAACCCCTAAGAATAACATAGCCATGTTTCCGAAAGAGGCCAAGAGTCCAGCACCGCAAAAGCTGAATACAACCAAGGCGTACAAATCGGTTTTTCCTTCGTGCTGTTTGAAGTACGACGAAGAAAGAATAAACCAAAAGAACAAGACTACAGCGAACACGCCTAAAGCCAAGTTAGCTCCGTTCTCATATACCAACATGGTTTGACCGAATGGCGTTTCTACTGTACCCCAATCGGCAGCAATAAAGCCAACCAACGTAGCCAAGGCAAGAAGTATAAATGGGAGAACGTATTTCTTCAGGTTTAGAATATCTAAAACCAAAACTCCAATTCCCAATAATGCGGTTAGTAATAACTCTTTCATAAAATTAAATTCCAGTAAGTTGAAGGCCTTTGTGAACAACGTCGAGTAACATACCCGGATATACACCAATAGCAATTGTAATGATCACAAGAATGGTTAACACCATTTTCTCTGAAGCTGTCATTTCAGCAAACGCCAATTCAGCATTGTGCTTGCCCAACATGGTACTTTGAAATGCACGCAACATATACACGGCTCCGAAAACAACGGTAAGTCCTGCCAATAGTGCCATGACAATGTTGTGACTTCCCACGCTTTGAAGCAACAAGAACTCACCAACAAATCCGCTTGTTAATGGAAGTGCTACAGAGGCCATTACAATAACGAAGAACAAAAAGGCGAATGCCGGATGCTTTTCACGGAGTCCACCCAACTTGTTGAAGTGGTCGTGCCCAACACGCGATTCAATCATATCTGCAATGAAGAACAATCCAACTGCAATGGCTCCGTGAGAAACCATTTCAATCAATGCACCTTCATAAGCGGTATTTCCATTTGCTAAAATTCCAAGCGCAATCATGCCCACGTGAGCTATAGAAGAATACGCAATTAATAGTTTGAAGCTTGTCTGATTCAACGCTACGAATGAAGCGTAGATGATGCTAATCACGCACAACCACATGGCCCAATCTGCATTCTCTGCTCCTGCAGGAACCATAGGCATAGTAATGCGAAGCAATCCGTAAGTGGCCATCTTCAACATAACCGCTGCAAGCAAAATAGTTCCTGCTGTTGGTGCGGCTTTGTAAGTGTTCGGCTGCCAAGTGTGGAAAGGGAAGATTGGAATTTTCACTGCGAAGGCAATGAAGAATCCAGCGAATACCCATGTTTGTTCGTGTTGCGAAAGTTTCGAGCCAGCTGCAATCATGTCTGAGATTAAGAAGCTGTCTGCAAACTGACGAACGTACAACAGCGAGAACAACATGAACAACGAAGCGAACAATGTGTAAACGAAGAACTTCAATACAATAGCGTTTTTATTTTCAGCTGTACTCCATTGAAGGATGATGAAATAAATCGGAACCAATGCTGCTTCGTAACAGATGTAGAACAAGAACGAATCGTTCGCCAAAAATGCTCCCATCATGGCCGAAGACATGAAGAGAATTAATGAAAGGAATGTCGAAGCATTGCGCATTTCATGTCTGCTAGCCACATGAACAATGAATGGAAGAAGGCATGCATTCAACATAACCAACAAGATGCTGGTTGCATTCAACGAAAGTGCGAAGTGTGCGCCAAGCGGAGCAATGTTTCCACCATCGAATTCAAGCATTTCTGTTTTTCCGTATGAAACGGCAACAGCGGCACCAATGGCAAGAGCTGCATTGATTAAAGAACCGGCCCATGCTAACTTCTTCGATAAATCAGATGATAGGAACATCATCAGTCCGAAGAATGCGGGTATAAGAAGTAGTGCGAGGGTTAACATAGGTGCTTATGCTTTAAAAATCAAAATCAATAAAATAATCAATCCAATCATGAAGGTGAGCAAATAGCCCGCAATGTGTCCGCCGTGCAATCTTCTTGCAAGCGACCCAACTCCTTCAGCGGCAGTTCCAGCAGCGTTCACAATGCCGTCTATGATCTTCCATTCAACAACAGTAGAAAATGCGTGTCCAATAGCGTTTGCTGGTTTCTTAAACATCGCTTCGTACAACTCATCGAATCCGTATTTCTTATTCAGAAGTTTGTGAATAGGGGAAGTGATTTGGTTGTCTTCTAAAACCGGAGTGGCTTTCGCAATGTAGATGTTGTGTGCTACGTAAATCATCACCACCGCAATTCCCATTGCAGCCAACGCCAAGATAATTTCAACAGTAACCGACATGTCTCCAACTGCTACAAGAACAGGTCCTTCAAGGAAATGATCTAAAGCGTGTGGGAAGTGAATCGCGTGTCCAATTGCGTGAGGGAACCCAATGAATCCACCAACGATTGAAAGAACAGCCAATACCCAAAGTGGAATTGTCATTGACGCTGGCGACTCGTGCAAGTGATGCTCCTGATCGTGTGTTCCTCTGAACTTTCCGTGGAAGGTTAAGTAGTACATGCGGAACATGTAGAACGCTGTGCAAGCAGAAGCAATCACCAACAAGATAAACACAGGCATGTTGTGTTCCATGGCATGCGCAAGAATTTGATCTTTCGAGAAGAATCCAGCGAATGGGAAAATACCTGCGATAGCGAGTGTTCCGATCAAAAAAGTCTTTTGTGTTGAAGGCATGTATTTCTTCAATCCACCCATTCTACGAATGTCTTGCTCTCCGCCCATTCCGTGAATCACAGAACCTGAACCTAAGAACAACAACGCTTTGAAGAAGGCGTGAGTAATTACGTGGAAGACCGCAATGCTGTGCGCTCCCATTCCCAATGCCACGAACATGAATCCCAATTGAGAAACAGTAGAGTAGGCCAATACTTTCTTAATGTCGTTTTGCGTAAGCGCAATGGTTGCTCCCATTAAGGCAGTGATGAGTCCAACGTACATAACTAGGTTAGACGCGGTGTGACTCATTTCGAACAAGTCTCCGTTACGCGCTACAAGGTAGATACCTGCAGTAACCATGGTTGCAGCGTGGATCAATGCAGACACGGGAGTAGGACCGGCCATTGCATCGGGTAACCATGTATGCAAAGGAAACTGTGCGCTTTTACCCATAGCCCCAATAAATAAGAAGATGGCGATGGTCGTTAGCATTGAAGGAGACAAGGAAGCAATTTTTCCGTGGTTGAATAATTCAACATAGTTCAATGTTCCGGTGTTGCTGAAGATTAAAATCATAGCGACAATTAATCCAAGGTCACCCACACGATTCATAATGAAAGCTTTCTTAGCAGCTTCGTTGTTCGCGTGTTCTTTGTACCAGAATCCGATAAGCATGAATGAGCAAACACCCACGCCTTCCCATCCAACGAACAACGTCACAAGACTGTCGCCAAGAACAAGAATCAACATGAAGAAAACGAACAGGTTCAAGTACGCGAAGAAGCGATTGAATCCTTCGTCGTGACTCATATACCCCGAAGAGTAAATGTGAATCAAGAAACCAACTCCGGTAATGAATAGGAGGTAAGTGGAAGAAAGTGAATCGACTAAGAATGCGAAGTCAATGTGAAGACTTCCAGCATGAATCCATTCGAACACTTTCACGGTAACCGCGTGGTGTGAATGAAGCTGACTGTTGAAGACAATTAACGATACAACGAACGAAGCGAAGATGGCTCCAGAACCAATGATGGTAGTGAGTTGCTTCGAAGTGTTTTTCCCAAAGAAGACTTGATAAAGAAATCCAACAAGTGGGAAAAGAGGTACGAGAGTAATTAATTTTTCCATGGTTTATCCCTTCAAGTTGTTTAACGCGTCAGTGTCTGTCGTGCGCAAGTTGCGGTAAAGCATCATTAAGATGGCCAATCCAACGGCAACTTCTGCAGCGGCAACAACCATAATGAAAAACACGAATACTTGTCCTGATGTGTCGCCATGCACTTTTGAAAAAGCTACGAGTGCAATGTTCACCGCATTTAGCATAAGCTCAATGCACATGAACATAAGAATTGCGTTTCTGCGAAGCAGAACACCAAAAACACCTAGAGCAAATAAGGTAGTGCTTAGCCACAAATAATGCTGTATGGTAATGTTCGGAAGGATTTCCATAATTACGATTTTGAGGTTTCTTTTTTAGATAGATAAACGGCTCCAACCATTGCTGCTAGGAACAGCACTGAAGCCAATTCGAATGGCAACAGGTAGTCTTTGTATAACACTTTTCCTAGGTTTTGAACCAATCCGGCATCGCCCGCCATGGGTGCTTTGCCCATGGTGTATGTAGATTTCGAAATGAGTGAAACCAAGATGAGCATGATGCTGCACGCAGAAACAACTGCGGCAATCTTCACCCAATTTTTGGTTTTCTCTTCCTGCTCTTCATTCAAATTCAACATCATGATCACGTATAAGAAGAGTACCATAATGGCTCCTGCATATACGATGATGTGAACGGCTGCAAGGAATTGCGCATTCATTAAAAAGTAATGCCCCGCAATGCTGAAGAACGTTACAATTAAATAGAGAACGCTGTATACTGGATTCTTGCTTAGGATCACAGCGAGTGCGCTGAAGATGGCCAAGAATGACAGAAAGTAAAAAGCAATTTCAGTTAAGCTCATTGTTTTAAACGGTCTTGAAAGGTTTGATTATGCGCGTGTTTTTTATCTTGTTTGAAAGACAATACATCGGGTGTTTGACGCTTCGTAACATCAACACGTTCTTCGAGGCCTTCCACCAATTTGTCTTTTCCAAACACTTCTTCTCCGCGAGTGAATGAGCTTGGAACAATACGATCGGTAAGGAAGATGGCTTCTTTCGGACAAGCTTCTTCACATAATCCGCAGAAGATGCAACGAAGCATATTGATCTCGTAAATCTTCGCATACTTCTCTTCGCGGAATAATTTTTCTTCTCCTTTTTCGCGCTCTCCTGCTTCCATGGTAATGGCTTCAGCCGGACAAGCGACAGCGCAGAGTCCGCATGCCGTGCAGCGTTCAGCACCTGCTTCGTCGCGCTTCAACACGTGTTGACCGCGATAAACAGGAGCAATTTCTCTGGTTTCTTCAGGGTATTTAATGGTTGCCTTACGCTTAAATAAGTGGCTAAGCGTGATTGCCATGCCTTTGAAGATTGCAGGCAAGTACATGCTCTCCATTAAGGTTAGTTCCTTCTTGGCAACAACTTTCGAACGGTTTGTTAAATTCATGGTGTTGTTGGTTTACAGTTTTCCCGTGAAATACATCACAAGTCCAGTAATAAAAATGTTGAATATAGCGAGTGGCAATAACACCTTCCATCCGAGGTTCATCAGTTGGTCATAACGGAAGCGAGGAAGCGTCCAACGAACCCACATGAAGACAAAGATGAAGATTAAAATCTTTCCAAGGAATACGGCAGTTTGAATGGCAGAAAGCAGATTTCCTTCCAGTCCTAATTCATGTTGAAATGGGAAGTTGTATCCTCCGAAGTACAAGGAAGCCATCACTGCTGAAGAGATGAACATGTTAATGTATTCAGCGAAAAGGAAGAAGCCTAATTTCATAGAGCTGTACTCGGTGTGGAAACCACCGACCAATTCCGATTCACTTTCTGGTAAGTCGAACGGCGCACGGTTTGTCTCAGCGAAGGCACAGATTAAGAAGATCAAAAATCCAAGCGGCTGATAAACGATGTAAGCGTAATCGGCATCTTGTTGTGCAACAATTTCACCCAAGTTCAAAGTTCCGGTTAGCATAACCAACGCGATAAGCGCAAGACCCATGGCTACTTCGTACGAAATCATTTGTGAAGAAGCACGAAGGGCACCGAGTAATGCGAACTTGTTGTTCGAACTCCATCCGCCAATCATGATTCCGTAAACGCCAATCGAGACAACCCCGAGCATATACAAAAGACCGATGTTGATGTCGGCGATTTGCATTGGGAAAAACGTTCCGTCAATAGTGAATCCTGCTCCCCAAGGAATAACCGCTCCGGTCATACATGCGGTAAGCATGAAAAATGATGGGCCTAAAATGAACAACCATTTATTTGAATGGGTTGGAATCATTTCTTCTTTGAAAAGCATTTTCAATCCGTCTGCAATCGGTTGCAACAATCCGAATGGTCCCGCACGATCTGGTCCTACGCGGTCTTGCAACCAAGAAGCCAGTTTACGTTCTCCCCAGGTCATGTATGCTGCAGCGCCAAGCGTTACAACAAACACGATTGCGCAAAGAATAATTTTATAGATAATAATCTGATCCATAGTCTTTATTTTTCTTCGTTGTTAGGATCAAGCGCTCCTGTTCCAAGATTTACTTTGTCGCCGTGCGGCAATGATTCGCGTTGGCGATCGATTGAGGCTTTCAACATGCGAAGGTTTTCATAGTGGTTCGCACTGATAACAGAGTGACGGTCAACTTTCGTTGGTCCCTCAATAACCCAGTCGCTGGTTTTCTTGTGATCGAAGCGACAGCTGTTACAGATCCATTCTTCAGCTTCTCCGTAGGTGTCTTTGCGAGCGGTAACGCGAGCAACATCTTCACCTTTGTACCACAAGCGAACTTTTCCAGTGCACGTTGGACAATCGCGGTGCGCGTCTACCGGCTTGGTATACCACACACGGCTTTTGAAACGGAAGGTCTTGTCGGTCAAGGCTCCAACTGGACAAACATCGATTACGTTTCCAGAGAAATCGTTGTCAAGGGCTTGTTCAATGTAAGTTGAAATCTCCGCTGCATCGCCACGGTTAATTACTCCGTGAACACGTCCGTCTGTAATTTGCTCGGCAACTTTCACACAACGGAAGCACATAATGCAGCGCGTCATGTGTAACTGAATTTTCTCTCCAATATCAATCTTCTCGAATTCTCTTCTTGGGAATTCGTAACGCGTTTCTGCTTTTCCGTGTTCGTAGGCTAAATCTTGAAGATGACATTCTCCCGCTTGGTCGCAAACTGGGCAATCCAATGGGTGATTCAACAATAACATTTCAACCACACCTGCACGTGCTTCTAAAACTTCTGGTGAAGTAATGTTAAGCACTTCCATGCCATCCATAACAGTAGTTCTGCATGAAGCAACAGGCTTAGGCATTGGACGAGGGTCTTTTTCAGAACCCTTCGAAACCTTCACCAAACAAGTACGGCAGTATCCACCGCTTGTTTTCAATTTTGAATAATAACACATCGCTGGCGGAACAATGTCTCCACCAATCATGCGTGCAGCCTGAAGAATGGTTGTGCCATCTGGCACTTCAATTTCAATTCCGTCTATGGTAACTTTAGCCATAATAGTAGTTCTTCAATTAATTAATGGGAGCAGTAAGGTTGTTCAGTCTGTAATAGTGCTTCACGTCGTTTACGTGCTCGCCGTTGCGAATGAAATCTTCGAATTCTTTTCTGAAATGACGAATGGCAGCAGCCACAGGCCATGCAGCCGCTTCACCAAGCGGACAAATGGTTTTTCCTTCAATCTTCGATTGAATATCCCATAGCAAATCAACGTCTGCCAATGTTCCGTGTCCGTGAAGAATTTTGTGAAGGATCTTTTCCATCCAACCTGTTCCTTCACGGCAAGGGCTGCATTGTCCGCAGCTTTCATGGTGATAGAAACGGGCGAAGGTGTATAGATTTTTTACAATGCTGGTGTCTTCGTCCATGACAATGAAACCGCCTGAACCCAACATGGTTCCTGTTGCAAATCCGCCGTCGGCAAGACTTTCATAAGACATTAGACGAGGTTCGCCTGCAGCAGTATTCAATATTAATTCGGTTGGAAGGATTGGAACAGATGATCCACCAGCAACAACCGCTTTCAATTTTTTTCCGTTGCGAATTCCACCGCAGTACTCATCTGAATAAATAAACTCTTCAACAGGAACTCCCAACTCAATTTCGTAAACGCCTGGCTTATTGATGTGTCCAGATGCAGAAATTAATTTCGTTCCCTTACTGTTTCCAATACCAATAGCAGCGTATGCAGCTCCTCCGTCGTTCACAATTGGAACAACAGCCGCAATGGTTTCAACATTGTTTACAACGGTTGGACAACCGTACAATCCCGCGATTGCTGGGAATGGAGGCTTGATGCGAGGATTTCCTCTTTTTCCTTCCAAAGATTCCAACAATGCAGTTTCTTCTCCACAGATGTATGCACCTGCGCCGATTTGAACATACAAGTCTAAATCGAAGCCGGAGTTTAAAATATTCTTTCCAAGTAGTCCAGCTGCGTATGCTTCTTCAATGGCTTGTTCCACGATTCTCGCAACGTAAAAATACTCGCCACGAATGTAGATGTATGAAGTCTTTGCTCCGAGTGCGAAACTCGATAAGATCATTCCTTCAATCATAAGGTGAGGAATGCGTTCCATAAGGTAACGGTCTTTGAACGTTCCTGGCTCAGACTCATCGGCATTACACACAACGTATCTTGGAACACCTTCTGGTTTCGCAAGGAAGCTCCATTTCATTCCTGTTGGAAATCCTGCGCCACCACGTCCGCGTAATCCTGAAGTTTTTACTTCTTCAACAATTTGCTCAGGTGTCATAGACTTCAATGCTTTCTCAAGAGCAGCATATCCGCCGTGTTTGCGATAGGTATCGAGGAAACGAATTCCTTCAATATGATCGTTCGCTAAAAGTATTTTCTTTCCCATGGCTTAGTCTATGTTAACGGGATTATCGTTCGTGTACACACGCGCTTTTCCGTCGGCACGAAGTGCTTCAAGCAAATTGTCTGTCTTCTCTAACGTTAGATTTTCGTAGTAGTCACCTCCGCACTGAAGCATAGGCGCTGTTCCGCAAGAACCCAAACACTCAACGGTTTTCAACGTGAACATTCCGTCTGCAGTGGTTTGTCCTTCTTTAATTCCGAGTTTCTTTTCTATGTGACGAACAACGTCTTCCGCGCCGCTCAACCAACAGCTGCTGGTTCTGCACACTTCAAGCGTACATTTTCCAACAGGCTTCAAATTGAACATCGAGTAGAAGGAAGCCACTTCATATGCCTCAATCGGTTGAATAGAAAGGAACTCAGCAACGCAATCCATTGCAGGAACACTCAACCATCCATCGAACTCGGCTTGCGCCAAATGAAGCAAAGGAATCAATGCCGACTTGTGTCGACCTTCAGGATAACGTGCAACAATTTTCTTAGCAATTGCGGCTGTCTCGTCACTGAATTTTAAAATTGTTTTTTCTGACATATCGTCCAAAATTTATGCGTCTAATTCTCCAGCAATAACATTCATGCTAGACATCGTAAGAATAGCATCGCTTAACATTGATCCAGTAATCATTTCTGGGTATGCTTGATAATATATAAAGCAAGGTCTTCTGAAGTGCAGGCGATACGGTGTTCTTCCGCCGTCGCTTACCAAGTAGAATCCCAATTCTCCGTTTCCGCCTTCAACAGCGTGATACACTTCACCAATTGGAATATCGGTTTCACCCATTACTATTTTGAAGTGATAGATTAACGCTTCCATGCTGCTGTAAACCAATTCTTTTGCAGGAAGGAAAAATTCTGGAACATCTGCATGGATAGGTCCTGAAGGAAGTTTATCTATGGCTTGTTGAATGATGCTCATACTCTCCCACATCTCTGCCATACGCACAGCGTAGCGATCGTAGGTGTCTCCAGTTGTTCCAACAGGAACAGTAAATTCGAAGTCTTCGTAAGAGCTATAAGGAGCAGCAATGCGAACATCATAATCCACACCCGCTGCACGAAGATTTGATCCGGTGAATCCGTAAGCCAAGGCGCGCTCGGCAGTGATAGGTCCGCAGTTCACAGTTCTGTCAACGAAGATTCTGTTTCTAGTTACCAACGCATCGAACTCTTTCAATGCTTTCGGAAACTCTTTCAAAAACGCTGTTAATCTTGCCCAAGCTTTTTCGTTGAAGTCTCTTTCCATTCCGCCAATACGACCAATGTTCGTTGTTAAACGCGCACCGCAAACTTCTTCAAAAATTTCATAAATCTTTTCTCTCCACTGGAAGAGGTAAAGGAATCCGGTCATTGCACCCGAGTCAACCGCAATAACGGTGTCGCAAACAATGTGGTCGGCAATACGCGAAAGCTCCATGATAATTACACGCAAGTATTGCGCGCGTTTTGGAACTTCACAGTTGATCAATTTCTCAACCGTCATGTGCCATCCCATGTTGTTGATAGGCGAGGAGCAGTAGTTCAGACGGTCGGTGATCGGAGTGATTTGAGCGTACGGACGGTGTTCGGCCAATTTCTCAAAAGCTCTGTGAATGTATCCAACAGTAGGTTCTGCTTTCACAATCATTTCTCCGTCCATGGTTAAGACGTTCTGAAAGATACCGTGTGTTGCAGGGTGTGTAGGACCTAGGTTCAGGATTGAATAATCCTTTTCCGGATCGTTTGGGTTTATGATTGGAGTTGTACTCATAGGATTATCGCCCAAAATATTTATCTTGTTTATCGTCGCGTCCAGCGTCTTCCAACGGATACTCTTTGCGCATCGGGAAGTAGTTCATTTCATCCATGTTCAGGATTCTTCTTAAGTCTGGATGACCTTGGAATTGTACTCCGAAGAAATCGAATTCTTGACGCTCCATCCAGTTCGCCGAAGGCCAAAGAGAAACAAGAGAAGAAATTTTCAAATCAGATTTCGGGAAGAAGGTTTTTACACGAATGCGTGTGTTCGCTTGCATGTTGTGCAAGTGGTAAACCATTCCGAACTCTTTGTCGCCTTGCTCTGGAAAGTGCATGGCGCAACATGTTGTCAAAAAACCGAATGAAAGTTCGGTCGACTCTTTGAAGTGTTTCATCACTTCAAGGATGTTTTCTTTTTTCACTTCGAAACAAGGGAAGTCACGATCTACGTAGCTCGTAACGATGCTTGAAGAAATATTTTCGGAATTCGCTAAAACGAAATCGTAAAGTTCTTGGGTAGTCATGGCTGCCATTATTCAATTCCGTATTGCGCCAAACGGGCTTTGTATTCTTCTGAAGTTCTGCGGCTGCGACCTTCGTTCTTTGCGAGCTCTTGAATTTTCAGGATGCCATCCAAAACTTGTTCCGGTCTTGGAGGACAACCAGGAATGTAAACGTCAACCGGAATAATTCTGTCGATACCTTGAAGCACGCTGTAGGTATCGAAGATTCCACCTGAAGAAGCACAAGCACCCATGCTCAAAACCCATTTCGGTTCAGCCATTTGCTCGTATACTTGACGAAGGATAGGTCCCATCTTTTTCGAAATGGTTCCCATGACCATAAGCAAGTCTGCTTGTCTTGGTGAGAAGCTCAAACGCTCCGAACCGAAACGTGCAAGATCGTAGTGAGAAGCCATGGTAGCCATGAATTCAATTCCGCAGCATGAAGTTGCGAATGGCAAAGGCCATAGAGAATTCGCGCGAGCTAATCCTACAGCTTTGTCTAACGATGTGGCGAAAAATCCGGCGCCTTCGTAACCGTCTGGCTTGTGGCTTGGATCAATGTTTACACTCATTTCTTTTGTATTAAAAAGTTTTTATTTTTCCCAGTTTAATGCGCCCTTC
>Ga0209358_10002703_pt1 | contig 13359 bp, 12 predicted proteins | sample LauGreFa1BDMLBSN_2_FD_187574 | JGI IMG/M metagenome (GOLD analysis project Ga0209358, IMG submission 187574) | Freshwater lake microbial communities from Lake Michigan, USA - Fa13.BD.MLB.SN (SPAdes) (version 2) | ecosystem: Environmental > Aquatic > Freshwater > Lake | place: Lake Michigan, USA...
TCCCAAATCTCGGTTTCAAGCATATATCGCTTTTCTGGCTGAAGGCTGCCAAATGAAACATGGGACAGAAGCCGCAAGGCGGGCCTCGCAAGTGGTCTCGCTAACCCCAGGGCGAGAACCCTGCTCGCGCGCTCGAAAGGTGTGATTTCTCCACCGAGATCACCGCTCAATGCGAGGACGACCCGTTTGAGGCTGTCACTCAGCCCGGTTCCCGATGATCGCGATTTTCCGCTGATATCATTGTCGAGGACACAGAATCTGCTGATTGACCGCCCCAAGGCGATCAGCTTTTGCGCGGCGTTGAATGCCACTGCCCCTCCGAGCGAATACCCGATGAATTCAAGCTCGCCTTCGGGCGCTTTTTCGAGCACTTGTTGCACAGCGGTATCTGTCATCGCGTCAAAGTCCATCGCGCTTGCCGCCATGTCACGCCAACCCGGATAGGTAATCAAAGCGAGATCAATCGTATCGCCCAATTCAACCCGAAGCGCGGCAAGTGATGGATTTTCACCGGTCAATCCGGGGAACAGGAACACTAATGGCCGATGAGACGCTGTCAGACTGCCCTGTGGTGCATCGTTTTGTGCTGTCTCCGCCCGGTCAAGCGCGAGGATAGCGCGCTCGAGTTCCCGCGGCGTCATTTCAACCGAAACAAGATCAAGCGGCAATTTTCGGTCAAGTTCGGTTTCCAGCTGGAACACGAAGCGCAAAAGCTTCAGCGATGTCCCGCCAGCCGAATCCCAACTCGTTTCGGGGTCGACATGGGCGATCTTGAGCGTCTTTTTCCAGACACGCTCAATGGCAGATGACACCGAATCACTGCTCTCGCTGATGGACATGTCGTTCTCGTTTGCCGCCTCCGCCTCTTGAAATGCGGCATCAGTCCTGATCAGGCTTTGCGTATCCTGCTTGCCGCTTGGCAGGCGCGGGATCGCCGCGAGCAAATGGATCGTGCGCGGGTGGAGCTGCTTTGGCAGTTGTGTTCTGATGCGCGCCCGCAAACCCTCGACAAGATGGCTATCATCCGGATTGCTGGCCACGATAAAGCTCACCAGCGCGACTTCGCCATCGAGCGTGCTGGGCACCACGGCGACATCGGCCACACCGAGCGACTGGCGCAGCAAAACTTCAAGTTCCGCCGGCTCCACGCGCTGTCCGTCAATTTTGATCTGCCTGTCCTTGCGACCAACAAATTCAAGCAGGTTTCCCGTGCCAAGACGCATGAGATCACCCGTCGCAAAAATCCGGAAGCCCGCACGTTCGGGGTCCGGCAGGATCGGCCCCGGCACACAGGTGCCGTGCCGCCAGTGCCCCAGCGCCATGAACCTGCTGCGGATGACCAATTCGCCTTCCTCGCCCGGTCTGGCCGATGTGCCATCCGCGGCCAAGAGCGTGTACCCCACCTCCGAATGCATCATCCCGATCGGAACCGTTCCGGTCCGGTCACCTAAATCCCGCGGCGGATACCAGAAGGTTCCGGTTGTCTCCGTCGATGAATAGGCAACCTGCCGGAAGCAGTTTTCCGGCATCTTTTCTTTGAGGAGCGCGAGGTCCGACCATAAAACCCGGTCACCGTTCAGGCGGACAAGCCGCACGGTCGCAAAATCCGTATCTGGCCCCTCCGCCTTCAGGATCGACCGGACCAATGCCGGGACCGTATTGATGAACGTCACCTTGCTGTCCCGGATCAACGTCCGCAAGCCGCGTAATCCCGCCTTTTGCGGCTCCACCATCATTAACTGCGCGCCCGAAAGCAGCGCCGAGAAAATCTCTCGATTGCCCGCAATCGTACAGGGTGAACTCAGCGGCAGGCAGACATCGTCCGAGGTCATCTGGCACGCGATCACATGTTGCCGGATGCGCTCCAGCAATCCCCGCTCGCTGCCGACAATGCCCTTCGGATGACCCGTGCTGCCAGAGGTATACAGGATGAACGCGGGCTCGTCGGTTGAATCGGTAGCCAACGGCTCGGCGTTCTGTCTTTCGTTTACTGGCTGAACGTCGTGGGCATCAATATCGATCGATGTCACGAGGATCGATAAAGCCTGCGGGATCGAGTCAACCGCCGAGTCGAGTATCATGAACTGCACACCCGATTGTTCCAGAATATAGTGGTTCCGCTCGGTTGGACTGTTCCGGTCAAGCGCGATAAACGGCCTGTGCGCCGCAAAGCAGCCGAGCGCCGCCAGCGGGAACAGCGCCGGGTCCGCCAGAAAAATACCGACAGCTTCCCCCGCCGGCACAAGATCGCCGATCCTGCGTGCCAATACGAGGCTTTTTGCAAGCAGCTCGCCAAAGGTCATGCGCGGCATGCCATCGCTGATCGCAATCGAGTCCCTGTGCGCCATGGCGGCACGCTGGAAATGGTCAAAAATCGGAGTGTCACAAAAGCCCGTATCCGGAGCTACAAATGCCGGATTGAACGGAACCTCTCCAGCCTCCGGAATATCGGGTGCTTCGATCCATTTCAGCGAAGGAACGAGGTCTGCAAGTGTCGGACCTTGGGCCGTGTGATCCGATGACGGGACGGGGTGGCTTTTTGTCTTGCTGTCTGGTGCGTCGAGCATGGCGTCCATCAAGTCTGGTGTGAATATAAGAAGAGTCTTCCAGCCAAGAATAAGTTCCAAAAATGCAAGAAGACTCGGAAAAAAAGAATATCAGGCCATTGCCTGACCCCGTTTGAGTGCGTCTTTGATCATGAAAGGCACGCCCGAAATCAGCACATCAAGCTGGCCCAGCGACTGGAAACACCCGTTGAGCGATACGCGGGGCAAGGCGGTCAGCCGGTCGGCATGATGATGATCGACAAGCCCCGGCCGCGTGGTTACCGCCGAGTCAAACCCGATCTCACGCGCGGTTTCGAACTCGCGTTGGCCTGCCGCGGTCGGGTCGCCATGTGGGTAGGCGAGGTGCCGGACAGGTCGCTGCAATTGATTGACAAGGATCGCGCGCGACTGGCGCAATTCATCCATGATCATTCCCTTGGAACAAGCGGCCAGCACGGGATGGCTGACCGTATGCGCGCCAATGGTTACGAGCGGGTCGGCTGCGAGGGCATGCACGCCGTCCCAATCAAGGCACGCGCTTTCCACCGTCTCGGCGCTACTGATCCGGTAATCTTTTGCCAGTTGCGCCGTCACCGCCTTGGCGTCCTGCCAGGAGAGTCCGCGAATCTCGCGGTAGATTTGCTCGAATGCTGCCTGCTTTTGCCGCGCCGAGTTGGCCCTGAGTTGAAGGCCCTTCATCGGCAGATCGAGTGTGACAGCTTCATTCGTCGCAATCACTGTTTCCACTTCCTCCCACCATAGCGCCGCACGACGTTCCGCAAATCCCGGTGCGATGTAAAACGTCGCCGGAACCTCGAGCTCGCGCATGACGGGAAGCGCGTAATCCGCGTGGTCCCGGTATCCATCATCGAATGTCAGCACGGCAAAACGGCGGCGGTCGTCACTCCGCAATCGCTTGAGCGCCTCATCCATGTCGACAAATTCATAACCCCGGCTGCGCACGAGCCGGAGTGCATCGCCCAGAAATTCCGGCGTGATTTCAAGCGATCTATTCGGCAAGAACGGGCCGCCGCTGAACGGGCGCACCCTGTGCGCAGCCAGAATGATCCCGCGCGCGGACTTCAGACGCGCAAGCGGCTTGTACAAATTCGACGCCGACAAGAGATTGAGCGCGAATTTGTAACCGAGATATCGCAATGTCATTGCCGTAAACCCCGCCATTCATGTGGATGGCAAGCTTAGCCGCTCTTTCCCGCCGCCTCACCTTGGGGAAGTTACGTCAGCAAAAAACCGGAAGACCCTCTAAGGTCTCCCGGCTTGTGAGTGTCACACGGGCCTCTGATCGGTGAGCATCAGGCGAACCAGATATCCGCCTGCAGATGCAGCGTCGACGGCACGATCCCGTCAAGCGAGACGACTTTCACCGCCGCCTTCGCGCCCGTGCCATCCGCATCAAAAAACACATCCGTGCCCCCGCTGGCATTTGCGCTCAGCATCAGATGCTTGTCGATGATCGGGTTCGTGCCGGCATAGCCTGAAGCGGCGAATATGCCCCTCAGATCCAGCATGTCGACGCCCACCGCGAAGTCGGTAACACGTCCCGCCGCAGTCGGCAGAGCCTTGAACACAAACTCGTCCGCACCCGTGCCGCCCGTGAGGATATCCGCGGCCTTGCCGGCAAAAATCTGGTCATTGCCGCCCATCCCCTTGAGCGTGAAGGCCGAAGTCGTCGAATTCGACACCATCAAATTGTTCAGGCTGTTGCCTGTACCCGTCTGGGTTCCGTTTCCGGCCACGCCGCCATTGCCGAATAGGATGAGGTTTTCGACATTCGCCGCAAGCGTGAAGCTTTTCGCGCCGCTGATAGCGGTGTCGATCCCGGCATTCAGAAGCTCCTTGATCACGGCGCTGCTGCTGTAGATTTCGTATGTGTCGCCGCCTGCACCACCTGACATCGTGTCCGAACCGCCCCAGCTGTCGATATAATCATTACCGCTCGTGCCGTTGATCACATCTTTGCCGGAGGTTCCAAGAATCGTCTTCGTCGTCGCCGGTCCAACCGCCAGTTCGAACAGTTTCTGCGTGGTTGGTGTCGGAGTAGGTGTTGGCGTTGGTGTCGGTGTCGGCGAAGGAGGTGGTGTCCCCCCGCCATTCGGAGCCGCAGCATAGGCGCGAATATAATCGATCTTCAGTTCGGACGGGAACGGCGTCGACGGGTCGGGGCTTCCCGGCCAGCTACCACCAACGGCCAGATTGGCCAGCATATACATGGGCTTGTCCAGACCCGCGGGCGTCGCTGTTTTCGCCACCTGCGCGCCGTCATAAAACCACGTAATATAGTCTTTCTGCCAGTCCACCCCGTAAGTGTGGTAACCATTTGTCATGCCCGAAACCGTGGTCACGAAGCCTTTCGACAATTCATTGCCGTAATGCACCGTGGTGTTCAGTTCGTTCGGGCGCGAGCCGATCACTTCCATCACGTCGATTTCAGGCGGCCAGCTCAGATCGGTCGGCAGCAGCCAGAACGCAGGCCAGATCCCTTGGCCCGTCGGCAATTGCGCCCGCATTTCGAAATAGCCATAGGTCTGCGCAAATGAATGGTTGGTTGTGATGATACCCGACGTATAGGGCAATCCGGTGATTGATTTGATCGTTGCGGACGCCGGCGCAGCCTCGATATCGAGGATGCCGCCGCTAATGCTGAACGGGTTCACCGAAGATGTCGGCGCGTAAGCCGGGTTGATATACCATTGCAATTCGCCATTCGGCGCATTGGTGCCGCCGCTGGCGGGCGACCACGGATAGGACGTTTGCCAGGTGCCGGAACTGCCGTTCCAGATGCTGAACGTGTTGAATTCATCGCTGAAAGTCAGCGTTGCGGTGCCGGCGAGATTTTTCGGGTCGATAGCCATATTGCTCATCCTTCTCGTGGATGGCGGACGAATCCGCCGTCGCAGCGCCGGGTATCGGCGTCACGGGACACAGGTTGAGACCACGCATGGTCATGGGAAGCAGGCCGTGCTTGTCAGGCCTGAAGAATGCCTTCGCGCTCTCTTGATCTGGCGCATCTCGAAGGTCGTGCGGATCACAGGATCGTCCGTCCCGCCGGAACACCGTTTCAGCCGGTGTCCGTATTTTTCCGTAAGCAACTTTTAAGGGACTGGCGCGTTATACGTCAATATAAATCCGTATTTTTCCGGATAAAAATCATAATTTGTTGAATTTGTTTATGAATATGAGAAGCTTAATCTAAGCTGTAAAACAAAAATACATTTTATATTATGTTTATTACGTAACTCTGGAACCAAACACTGTTCCATCTTTTATCTCTGTAAAAGGCTCCCGAATTTCCCCAGCCTCTTCTTGCGGAGAACCTCATGGCAGTCAAACACGGCACCTATTTCTGGGCCGAACTGAACACCGATCATGTCGAGAACGCGAAAATCTTTTATGCCAAAGCGCTCGGCTGGACATTTGAAAACATGCCAAGCGGGGAGGGCGAGTATTGGCTGGCCATGGCGGGTGGCGAGCGTCAAGCCGGCATTGTGCCGCTCGCCATGTTCGCGCCACCCGGCACGCCGCCGCATTGGTTCATCTATTTCGCCGTTGATGATGTCGACAAGCGCGTGGCCGCTGCAGTAGCGGCGGGTGGCACGGTGCAACGCAAGCCCTTCGACGTCCCTGATGTCGGCCGCATCGCCATCGTCAAGGATCCGTCCGGCGCGGTGATGGGGTGGATCACACCTGTGGAACGCGACTAGGGGCGGGTCAACCAGTCAGTCACCCGCCGATCTGCCTCATTTTGTGCACAACTCAGATGGGCTAATGACGGCTCCACCACACTCAGTGGTGTTCGCCGTCAGGGCTGCGGCCCACGCTCCGCACAAAAACGCCTGGCTTCACTTTCGCCGTCGTCCACGTCGCGACAGTCACCGCCATCGCCGCGATCAATACAATATGCCCGACAAGGCTTGCCGTGAACACAGTGTAGCTGCCCAGCGCCACCGAAAAACAGATCGCCCACATAAATCCAAGAATCTGCAAGACATAATGACGAACCGCCACATCGGGAATATTCCGAAGCGGGCTAACTTCATGATTAAAAATAAAATTCCATAAATAAACAAGGAATTTCCGGATCGAAAAAAACATTAAATTCACCTTTATAAAAAGTATTTTTCTCATTTATCGTGATAATACTTATATTAATATTATTAATTATTGTCAAACAATTATGAGGCAAGCCATTTGTGGTAAATAGAGCGGTCACGGGATTTGAGCACGCACTGCTCGACTTCCCCGATGCGATCGCCAAGCATGCCTATGGTGCGCTGATGGGGCGGATAATCTCGACGAAGCCGAGCGTTACCAGAGCCGCGGCACACCAAACCCGTCAAACAAGGCCTCGTTCGAGACAATTACCAGACCATCGACAAGCGCCTGGCCAATAAGCATTCGGTCAAAAGGGTCCCGATGCGGATGGTCGAGGCTCCCCGCTTTTTCGGCATGGGAAGCGGTGATAACAAGGGTTGAGAACCGCTCAGTGGCAATTTCTTCCTCGATACCGTGGACGAATGGATCCGTATCAAGCTTGCCGATGCGTTTTTTAGTGGCAATTTCCCAAACGCTTGCCGCACTAACAAAGATGTCGTTCATCTCATCCTTGATGACGTCCCGCGCACGTTTCGACAAACGCGGATGATCGGCTAGCCACCAGATCAGCGCATGGGTATCAAGCAGGACCTTCATTCTCCTTCCCCGTTCCAGAGCCGCAATTCATCCTCGGGCAGGGGATCAAAAAACCTGTCATCCCATTTGATCACGTCTTTGAGACGCCCCGGCACACGTGGCTTTTTCACCGGTTCGGGAAACGGCACCAATTTGGCAACCGGAACATCCCCTCGCGTCAGCGTAATCTCCTCCCCCGCCTCAACAGCGACGAGCAAACGGGAAAGCTGCGTTTTGGCCTCATGTATTTTAACGGATCGCATGGCATGAACCTCGCTTAGCTAGATTAGCTAATTCATCGGAAGGGTGCAAGTGGAATTGGGGGGCACACCGGATTGGCATCCAAATTCATTTGACAGACAACGCCACGCGCAGCGGCCGGATGGGTTCCGAAAAATATGAAAGTATACATGCAAAAATACCGAGATTGACGGCCCTGTGTTTCTGCGCCTAAGCGGAACCACTGTTACTCCCTTGGCATGACGAGGAGCAACCGAAGCCGAGATTGCCACGATTACCCGACTAAGATTTAGGACTGAGAAAGAGGTACTCGACCACCATTATTCAAGCTGTGATACGGACGCGGCGTAGAGCGGAATTCTCAAAATGGAAAGCACCTATGGCACATAGAAAGTGTAAACCGGACAGTAACCTACTTTACCCGTTCACCCCCCAATTGTGCGAAGGATTGCAATAATAATGGTGCCGGTTATCTGACTCGAACAGATGACCTACGGTTTACAAAACCGTTGCTCTACCAACTGAGCTAAACCGGCAATTTCGCGTCGCTTGGCTAACAGGGAAGCCGAGTCTGCGCAAGTGATTTGTCTGAGCAAGTCTTTTCCGCCCGCCTCTTTTCCAAGCAAGCGCCTCCCTCGTGCACAGATGCCACCTTCCGCTTTGCCACAATTTCGCTTTCATTCATTCAGACCGAGTTCAGTCCTGACGGCGCATCCTGTTGACGTTGCTGGTACCCCGCCCTTGTCGTGTCGGGGTCCGTTCCAAAGGGGTGAACCATGCGTGGCTTTTATGTCTTATCTCGAATTTCCCGGCCTGTTTTGCGGGTGATGCTCGCGGGCAGTATCGCACTGGCCGGTGTTTTGGCGCAGCCTTCCTTTGCCAGCGCCAAGAACCGCGTTTCGCCGGGCGAGGCGGCGGCCTTCGGCATTATTGGCGGGTTGGCGCTCGGTGCCATTCTCGGAAATTCCGGCAGGGGCGGTGGCTCTGTCTATGTCGGCCAGAATCATGGCTATGGTGACGAGAATTTTGGCTACCAGCCGCGGCCGCGTTATCACCAGCCGCGCCCGGTTTATTACGCGCCGCAACCTGTCTACTATCCGCCGCAGCATTATCCCGAGTGCTATCAGGTGCAGGAGCGCGTCTGGGTCAGGGGATGGGGCTGGCAGCTTCACCGGCGGACCGTCTGCGAATAAAGCCCGGTAGCCGGGCCACCCCGAATCGCGTCTTCGGCGTTCTGATCAAAAAAATGGCCCCGCGTGAACGGGGCCATTTTCTATATTGAGCCGTTTGGATCAGTCATTCGCGTAAATGTCGCGATCCTTGGTCTCCGGCACGAGCAGCAAACCGATCACGACGGTCGCGAGCGCGAACACGATCGGATACCACAGCCCGTAATAGATATCGCCCGTCTGCGCCACGAGCGCGAAGGACGTCGCCGGCAGCAACCCGCCGAACCAGCCATTGCCGATATGGTACGGCAGCGACATCGACGTGTAGCGGATGCGGGTCGGGAACAGTTCCACAAGCGCCGCCGCAATCGGGCCGTACACCATCGTGACATAGATCACGAGGATGGTCAGAATGCCGATAATCGTCAGCGTCTGGCTCTTGAAGATGTCGAACACGCCGTTCAGCTTCACCTTGCCGGCATCGTCCGCTTTCGGATAACCCGCCGCGACAACCGCCGCCGTCAGGTTCTTCGCGAAGTCCGGATCAACCTTGCCATCCTTGTACACCTGCACTTCCGCGTCGTTGACAAGGATTTTGGCTGGTTCGCCCGCAGTGCCTGCCGTCGACGTATATTTCACGCCCGCCTTGGCGAGAGCGTCGCGCGCGACGTCGCAAGACGAGGTGAATTTGCGTGTACCCACCGGGTTGAACAGATTGCCGCAATCCGCCGGATCCGCCGCAACCGAGACCTTCACGGTCGCAATCGCGTTGGCAAGCGTCGGGTTGGCGGCTGTGGTGAGTGCACCGAACAGCGGGAAGTAGGTCAGCGCCGCAATCAGGCAGCCCGCCAGAATGATCGGCTTGCGGCCGATCCGGTCCGACAGCGCACCGAAGAAGATGAACCCGCCTGTGCCGATGATCAGCGAATACGCGATCAGCAAATTCGCCGTATAGCCGTCAATCTTCAAGATCGATTGCAGGAAGAACAGCGCGTAGAACTGCCCCGTATACCATACAACGCCCTGGCCCATCACAAGCCCGAACAGCGCGATCAGCGCGATCTTGGCATTGCCCCACTGGCCGAACGCCTCGCTGAGCGGAGCCTTGGAGTGCGTGCCTTCTTCCTTCATCTTCTTGAAGGCGGGCGATTCGTTGAGCTGCAACCGGATCCAGACCGAGATCCCGAGGAGCACAATCGACACCGCGAACGGAATACGCCATCCCCACGCCGCAAAATTCGCTTCGCCGACCAGCGTCCGCGTGCCCAAAATCACGACCAGCGACAGGAACAGCCCCAACGTCGCCGTTGTCTGGATCCATGACGTATAAAATCCACGACGGCCATGCGGTGAGTGCTCCGCGACATAGGTCGCCGCCCCGCCATATTCACCGCCGAGCGCCAGACCCTGCAAAAGCCGCAAAATGATCAGGATGATCGGTGCCAAAATGCCGATCGTCGCCGAGCTCGGCAGCAACGCCACCACGAAGGTCGACAGACCCATCAGCATGATCGTCACGAGGAAGGTGTATTTCCGGCCGACCATATCACCGATCCGCCCGAAAAAGATCGCGCCGAACGGACGCACGATAAAGCCTGCAGCAAAGGCGAGCAGCGCGAAGATATTGCGCGTCGTCTCGTCGAACATCGGCTTGCCGTCCGCGCCCAGCACGTTGAAGAATTGCGCGCCGATAATCGCCGCGAGAGATCCGTACAGATAAAAATCATACCATTCGAAAACGGTGCCGAGCGACGAGGCGAAAATCACCTTCTTCTCCGCCGGCGTCATAGGGCGTTTCGCGCCCGATGCTGCTTGAGCCATTTGTTTCCCCTTTTAAACGTTTCAAAACCGGAGCTTGATGCCCCGTAAACGCAGAACAATGGTCGGCAAACATGCCTAACCAATCGTCAAAAAATAACCTGTTTGAGTGAAGAGGTCGATGGAGCGGACTCTAGGCCATTGGTCTAATACGCCGCCCGCTCTCAGCCCTTGGTGCTCAGCGCGTGATGCACCGCGAAGAGCGCCACCGCCGCCGCATTCGACACGTTGAGGCTCTTGATCGCCCCGGGCATATCCAATCGCGCCAGCACATCGCATCGTTCGCGCGTCAGGCGGCGCAATCCCTTGCCCTCCGCCCCCAAGACGAGCGCGATCGGCGCGGTCGCGAGACTGTCCGCCACAATCGCCGGTCCTTCCGAATCAAGCCCCACCCGCCAAAATCCCAATTCGCCGAGTTCCGTCAGCGTCTGCGCGAGATTGACCACCTCGATCAGCGGGCAATGTTCCAGCCCGCCCGATGCCGCCTTCGCCAGCACGCCGCTCGCCTCTGGGCTGTGCCGCTCCGTCACGATCACGCCCTCCGCGCCAAACGCCGCCGCCGTCCGCATGATCGCGCCGACATTGTGCGGGTCCGTCACCTGGTCAAGCACAAGCAGAATGCCCTTCGCGGGCAGATCGCGGATATGCGGCGAGGGCAGGGGCTCCGTATCCAGCGCAACACCCTGATGCACCGCATCCATGCCCACCAGCCTGTCGATCTCGTCAGGTTTGACGATTTGCGGCGCAATCGGCATCACCGGCATCCGCTCCTGCAACCGGCGCAGTGCATTCTCGGTGATCAAGAGCGCGCGATGCCGCCGCTTCGGATTGGCGAGCGCCTCTTCCACCGTATGCAACCCGTAGAGATAGGGATGCTTCGGCCCGCTCCGCTGTTGCGGCCTGTGGCCACCCGCCTGTTCGCGCCCCCTCCCGTCAGAGGAAGGCCCGGATTTTCCGCCAAAACGTCGCGACATGGTCAAATTCCTGTTCTGGTGTCCTTCTCGCACACTCGGCACGGCGGCACAATTCCGCAAACAGCACCCCTAATCATCACGATCTGCCGCCACGGGGGCAGATCAGTATTGACACATGCCCGGTCGGCCATCATAAGTCGCCGCGTTGCGGTCACCTTCGGGTCGATCACGGGCGGGGGAATGTCCCGAGCGGCAAAGGGGGCGGACTGTAAATCCGCTGGCTATGCCTTCGCAGGTTCGAGTCCTGCTTCCCCCACCACGCTTCGCCCCGATGGGGCTACGCGTGGCGCAGCCACGTGGAGCACCATCGTCTTGGGCGAAGCAGCAGTGCCCTGCGAAGCACATAGTGCGGAGCGGGGTGCCCGTCATAGCCCTGCGTAGCTCGCAGAGCGAAGCGGGGCGACGTCGGGCTGGCGCGGCCAAGTTCTCATCTTCTGGGCGCAGCCACGTGAAGACGAGTTTAGGCGAAGCAGCAGTGCCCTGCGAAGCACATAGTGCGGAGCGGGGTGCCCGTCATAGCCCTGCGTAGCTCGCAGAGCGAAGCGGGGCGACGTCGGGCTGGCGCGGCCAAGTTCTCATCTTCTGAGCACGCCATGTGGTACGTTTACATCATCCGAAGCATCAATTCTCCCGATCAGGAATATACCGGCGCGACCCGAGACCTGAGACAACGCCTGTCAGACCACAATTCCGGCAAATCAACCCACACGTCTAAGTTCGCTCCGTGGGAACTCCGTTGGTATTGCGCGTTTCCGGACAAGTACAAAGCACTCGACTTTGAAAAATACCTCAAATCAGCATCAGGCCGAGCCTTCGCCAAAAAGCGTCTGTAGAGTTCTCACCCCCCGATCGGCAACGCCACGAGCTTGACGCCCAACGCCCCGCAAACCTTCTGGATCGTATCAAATCGCGGCGCACTGTCCGCTCTGAGCGCTTTATAGAGTGCTTCGCGCGTAATCCCTGCCGATTTTGCAATTTCAGTCATGCCGCGCGCCCGCGCAATGTCGCCGAGTGCCGCCGCAAGCAGTGCCGCATCACCATCTTCCAGCACAGCCGTTAGGTAATCGGCAACAGCCGCATCATCCGTGAGGTAATCGGCGACGTCGAATTCGGGCAGGTCGCTGATCTTGATCGTCTCTGACATCACATCACTCCACAAGCCGTTTGGCTCTCTGCAAGGCCGCTCTGATGTCGTTCGTCTGGGTCGATTTATCCCCGCCGCCAAGCATCACAATCAGAACCTTGCCGCGTTTTGCGTAGTACATTCGCCAGCCCGGCCCGAAGAATTCGCGCATCTCGTAGACGCCTTCGCCAACCGCTTTGACATCACCCAAATGGCCAAGCTGTGCCTTCCTCAATCGAACAAGCAATCTCTTCTGCGTCGGACCATCGCGCAGTTGATCAAACCATGCGTCGAATTCAGGCAACCGCCGGATCGTGAACATAAATATCCGTAATCGAACGATTACAAAAAATCAAGCACAAACGCCCCCACACCTGCGCCAACACCGCTTCCTCTAAATCCGCTTGATTATCCGCCAACGGCTTGGCATAAGGAGCGCCGTAAGCGGGTGTAGCTCAATGGTAGAGCAGCAGCCTTCCAAGCTGAATACGAGGGTTCGATTCCCTCTACCCGCTCCAAATTATCTTATTGGGCCCTGCATGATCTCCGACGCGCGTTCGCTGATAGATTTCGGCGAATTTTTAGGCTCTCGAACACTCCCCCCTTGCCTAAATCGCAAAATCGCCCTATGCGCTCCGCTATCTACCCGTCTCATCATCAAAACTGTTGGATTATCCCATGGCCAAAGAGAAATTTTCGCGCAACAAGCCGCATTGCAACATCGGAACGATTGGTCACGTTGACCATGGCAAGACGTCGCTGACGGCGGCGATTACGAAGGTTCTTGCGGAGTCTGGCGG
>Ga0209358_10002707_pt1 | contig 13353 bp, 14 predicted proteins | sample LauGreFa1BDMLBSN_2_FD_187574 | JGI IMG/M metagenome (GOLD analysis project Ga0209358, IMG submission 187574) | Freshwater lake microbial communities from Lake Michigan, USA - Fa13.BD.MLB.SN (SPAdes) (version 2) | ecosystem: Environmental > Aquatic > Freshwater > Lake | place: Lake Michigan, USA...
AAGAACGCAGACTACGCAGGACATCAGGGAGTGGAACCGTTCGCAAACTTCACTCGCGTTGAGTCGATGGGAATCTGCAAGACCGAATCGGGAATGCTCGTTCGCATGACGGACAAGATGAGCAGACTGTCATCGTTCATGGAGGCCGGTAAGTTCGAAGTCAAGGACGAATCCCTTGAGGACACGATTCTTGACATGATCAATTATTCGGTCCTTCTCTATGCCTATGTGACCGATAAGAAGAATTCTGCGAAAAACTCATGCTGTGGAGGCAAGGTTGCCGATGACAATAAGGGGCAAGTACAGTTTCTTCAGGAAACCCCAAAGAAGGGAAACAACAGCAATGAGTTCGTTCAGGAATGCATCGTACAGGATCCAATGGATGGTGGCTATTACCGCAACGGTGTTCCTCTCGCTAGCGGCAAGCAGTCCCCAATCGACTCGCTACGCCAAACTCTTGGAAGCAATTCGTCAGGTCGAAACACGCGGTAATCCGAATGCCGTTGGCGACAATGGCAAGGCAATCGGTTCGTATCAGATTTGGCGAACCTATTGGCAGGATGCCGTTGAACACGACAAGTCCATCGGCGGAAGTTACGAGGACTGCAAGAAGGACGAATATGCCAAGCGCATCATCGTTGCTTATTGGGATCGGTATGCTCCCAAGAATGCAACGGACGAGCAGTTGGCGCGTATTCACAACGGTGGTCCGAAGGGACATACCCATGCTGCCACTCTGAAGTATTGGAAGAAGATTGTCAAAGCAATGCAGGGGTGAGGTATGGCTGTAGACAAAGAAAAAGAAAAGGCTCGTAAGAAGGCTTATCGTGAACGCAATCCTGATCGGGTAGCGGCACAGAAAAAGGCTTGGGCTGAACGCAATCCTGAGCGGGAAGCGGCAAAGAGCAAGGCTTGGTATGAGCGCAATCGTGAGCGGTGCGCGACAGCAAGGAAGGCTTGGCGTGAACGCAATCCTGAACTAAGACAAGAATATGGCAGACAAAGAAGAGCCAAACAGAAAAACGCACAAGTCCATTTGACCGCCAAAGAAAAAGAAAAATTGCTTGTGTTGGAACGCACTCGTTCAGAACTTCAAAAGGAGACTGGACGAGCGTATCATATAGATCACATTCTTCCGATTGCTCACGGTGGGCTTCATCATCCAATCAATTTGAGAATACTTGAAGGTGCGGAGAATCTTTCAAAGCAAGATAAACTCCTTCCAGAAGGAATTGCACTTGCACCCGAACACTTCCGCCTGTATAGTGAGCGGATCAGTCCCGAACGCGCATGGGAGTTTGTACGCCAACTTGCGGCAGGATTGGGATTGAGCGAAGACGATTTGGACGCGCTGATTACTGGCAAGCCCCTAAAGGACAAGCCCACACTAGAGGATTTTTTCACATGAACAAGCCATTTGGATATTCGTATTTCATTGATATGTACGGTTGCCGCGCAGGAGTGGCAGACGACATGGAACTCACCTACCGCTTTCTTGAGCAGTTGGTGGATCGCATTGGCATGACCCGCATGGCTCCACCCATAGTGATCCATGCGCCGCGAGACAAGGACGGTGCGGAAATCTACCCCGAAAAGGCGGGTGTCAGCGGATGGGTTCCACTCATTGAGAGCGGAATTCAGATTCACTCCATTGAACCCACTCACTTCATTACCCTTGATGTGTATTCGTGCAAGGAGTTTGATCCGAACATCATCAAGCAGTTTGCCCATGAGTGCTTTGGATTTGAGGAGTGCGAGTTTGAATTCTTTGAACGCGGAACAGGATACAAAGGCACAGCATGAAGCGAATACGACCTATCGGCAAGTGGGTAGCAGTTCAGACAGAGGGTCTAGGCAAGGAGAAGACCACCGAGTCGGGCATCATCTACAAGGAGAAGATCACGAATCCAAACATTTGGAGTCGCGTGGTTGCCATCGGTGACAAACTCACGGAAGACATCAAGGTTGGCGACATGGTGCTTTGGGACTTGACCAAGGGCAAGGGTCGCGGGTATGCAAGCATGGATCTCATACATCAGGATGACATTCTGGCTGTGGAGCGTGGTGTAGATTGATGGAAGAAATCCCCTCAAGGATTTGCAACAAGTGCATGGTGATCAAACCGATTACCGAGTTCCATAAGGACAAGGGTCGGCGTGATGCCTTGAAAAGGCATCCCGTGTGCAACAAATGCTTGAGAAAGCACAATCAAGTGGTGCAAAGAATAAAGAAGACTGCTCCACCAAAACCAAATGTATGCGAGTGCTGTGGGAGAAATCCGGATACTGATTCAACGATCCGAGGATGGGCAATGGATCACAATCATGTGACCGAAGAGTTTCGTGGTTGGATATGTCAGACTTGTAACATTGGGTTGGGTCATTTTAAGGATTCCGTACAAGGACTAGAGAAAGCAATTGATTATCTGAAGCGTACCGAAAAAAGAAAAGGTACACTATCAGCCATAGAAGGAATGATGGAATGAACACACACCGTATCATCACAGGTGACTGCATTGAGGGCATGAAGACGCTGCCTGATGAAAGTGTGCATACAGTTGTGACTTCTCCTCCATACTTTGGTCTCCGCAACTATAACGGCGGAACTGATGAGATTGGCTGTGAGCAGTCACCCGAAGACTTCGTTGTGAAGATGGTCGAAGTCTTCCGTGAAGTCAAACGCATCCTGCGTGATGACGGAACGCTGTGGCTCAACTTGGGTGACTCCTATGCAAGCAATGGTTGTTACATCAACTCTTGGCTTGAGAAGGATCACAACAAGGACAAGAAGCATCTGCACACCAAGAACCATGATCGCTATGAGGATCGTAAGGCGTTCCGTGGCGGTGCCTACAACATCAAGGCAAAGGACTTGATCGGCATCCCGTGGCGAGTTGCATTCGCACTTCAGGCAGATGGTTGGTATCTCCGTCAGGACATCATCTGGAACAAGCCGAACCCGATGCCCGAGAGTGTTGAGGATCGCTGCACAAAGTCTCACGAATACATCTTCCTGCTGTCCAAGAAGCCAAAGTATTACTATGACTTTGAGGCAATCAAGGAAGCAGCAAGCACTCCTCCTATGAAGAGAGACAAGGCAGGAGAAGGTTACCAAGCCGACTACCCACATGGAGACCGATTTTCAAAAGGTGAGCGCGTGTGGGGCGCAGATGGCAAAAAGAATAAACGGTCGGTATGGACTGTGACCACGAAGCCTTTCCGTGGCGCACACTTTGCCACATTCCCGAAGGATTTAATTTTGCCTTGCATCTTGGCAGGATGCCCAAAAGATGGTATAGTGTGTGATCCATTCACGGGAAGCGGAACGACCGCTGTGGTGGCATTGAACAACGGCAGGAACTTCATTGGTTGTGAATTGAACCCTGACTATGTGAAGATCGCAGAAGCGCGGATTGCCGAAGAAGTGATCCCGACTCTGGAAGGAATGATGGAATGAACACACACCGTATCATCACAGGCGACTGCATTGAGGGCATGAAGACTCTGCCCGATGGTTGCATTCACACTTGCATCACATCGCCTCCCTACTTCGGTCTTCGCGCATATGGTGGCGGTGAAGAAGAGATCGGTCAGGAAGATACAGTTGAAGGTTATGTGCAGAAGATGACCGAGGTGTTCCGTGAAGTCAAGCGCATTTTGCGTGATGATGGGACGCTGTGGCTCAACCTTGGCGACTCATACATGAGCGCAAAGAACTGCGCTCCACCACCACAGACTGTTGGTGGTCAGCGTGGAATGCCTTCAGACTTCGTTCCTCCGAATCGCAAGGATCAGAAGGGGCTGAAGACGAAGGACTTGATCGGTATTCCGTGGAGAGTTGCTTTTGCGTTGCAAGCCGATGGGTGGTATTTGCGGCAGGACATTATTTGGAGTAAGCCAAACCCCATGCCTGAAAGCGTGGAAGACCGCTGCACCAAGGCGCATGAGTACATCTTCCTGCTGTCCAAGAAGCCCCACTACTACTACGATCACGAAGCCGTAAAGGAACCCGCTCGTAATTGGGGAACCCGTGACCGCTCCGAGATGCGTAACGGAACCGATGATCCAAAACTAAAGCATCACGGACTCAAGGGCAAGGATTGGGAAGAGAATCCGCTGAAGAACAAGCGGTCGGTGTGGACTGTGAACACCAAGGGTTACAAGGGAGCGCACTTTGCGGTGTACCCTGAAGAACTAGTAACGCCGTGTGTGCTTGCTGGCACAAGCAAGCATGGATGTTGTTCAAACTGTGGTGCGCCATATGAACAAGTTGTAAACCACCCAGGAAATCCTGCTGGAATACTTGGACATAAAGGAGTTCCCAATACTGCAAATACTTCGGGATCTTCTGGTAAAAAGGGCAAACCCGTTGTTCATACTGAAAATGGAGTTAGACTAAAGAAGGGTCACAATCCAACGCAGTATTCAAAATCAGAGCCAACCGATGAATGGACTCCTACTTGCAATTGCAAAGACACAAGCATTGTTCCTTGCACGGTGTTCGACCCGTTCACGGGCAGCGGCACGACTGCGGTAGTTGCATTGAAGCACGGAAGGAACTATATTGGTACGGAACTGAACCCTGAGTATGTCACCATCGCGGAGAACCGTATCAAGGAAGATGTTCCCCAAACCCTGTCCGAATTCCTAGCGTGAAGCAATTCTACACCCACATCTTCATTCGCGGTGACAACATCCTGCACCGTGGCTATGACTCAAGTGGCAAGCGGGTTCATGAGAAGGTTCCCTATCAGCCTACGCTGTTCGTTCCCAACAAGACAGGCAAAGCCAAGTGGCATACGCTTGACGGTCGCCCCGTGGATGAATTCAAGCCAGGCGGCATCAATGAGTGTCGTGAGTTCGTTGATCAATACCGTGATGTCGATGGGTTCGACATCTACGGAAATACCGATTACATCTACCAATACATCGGTGACGAGTTTCAGGGTGAGATCGACTACGATCCCTCGCTCCTGCGCGTAGGCTACATCGACATTGAAACTGAATCGGAAGAGGGCTTCCCGCAGATCGACACGGCAAATGAGCGGATCAACGCGATCACCATCAAGTTGCGCGAGAACACATTCGTGTTCGGCTTGGGTCAATTCAAGGTTGCGGACAAGGGTGTCAAGTGCTTCTGCTACGAGGAAGAGGAGCGGATGCTCCGTGACTTCATCGCCGCATGGGAAACCCTTGACTTGGACATCATCACGGGATGGAATGTCAACTTCTTCGACATTCCCTACTTGGTCAACCGCATCACTCGTCTGTTGGGCGAGAAGGAAGCCATGCGGCTCTCCCCTTGGCGCATGATCAAGAGCAGGATCGTTGAGGTCATGGAGCGCAAGAACGAGGTCTATGATCTTGTGGGCATCGCCACCCTTGACTACTTCGACCTGTATCGCAAGTTCACCTATGTGACACAGGCATCCTACAAGTTGGATCACATCGCATTCGTTGAGTTGGGCGACCGCAAGATCGCCTACGATGGCACGATGTCGGACTTCTACACCAACGACTTCCAGAAGTTCATTGAATACAACATTCACGATGTCAACCTCGTTGAGCGGTTAGAGCAGAAACTCAAGTTGATGGAACTTGCCCTCGCCCTTGCCTACAGCGCGAAGGTGAACCTGAACGATGTGTTCTCGCAAGTCCGCACATGGGACGCGATCATCTATCACGAACTCTGCAAGGACAATGTTGTCATTCCCCTGAAGCGCGGAAGCATCGAAAAGGAAGACAAATTCGAAGGTGCGTATGTCAAGGAGCCGATTGTCGGTAAGCATGAGTGGGTTGTCTCCTTTGACTTGGACAGCCTCTACCCACATTTGATAATGCAGTACAACCTGAGTCCCGAAACGAAGACTGCTGACGGAAAGCGAAACGCACACACGGTCGATGAGTTCCTTTCGGGTGCGCGTGAAGGCACTCCTGCGGGTGCGTACATGGCTCGTATGCGGGCGCGAGACCTGTCCGTTGCCGCCAACTGCGTCACATTCCGAAGGGACACAACAGGGGTGCTTCCACGCCTCATGGACAAGATGTACCAAGAGCGAAAGATGTACAAGGGCAAGTTGCTTGAGGCAAAGCGATCCCTCAAGTCTCTTGGCGAGAATCCCGATCCCGCAGAGGTTGCCCGTCTGAAGAACGACATCTCAAAGTTCCACAACTTTCAGTTGGTTCGAAAGATTCAGTTGAACTCCGCATTCGGTGCTTGCGGCAACGAGTATTTCCGCTACTACGATGAGGAGATCGCGGAAGCCATCACGGTGTCGGGTCAGTTGTCGATTCGTTGGATCGAAAACCACCTGAACGAGTTCCTGAACAAGAGCCTGAAGACGAAGGGCATCGACTTCGTTATCGCCTCCGACACGGACTCGGTGTATCTGCGCCTTGGCAAACTTGTTGAGATGGTGATGCCCAAGGAGACCGACAAGCAGAAGATCACCAAGTTCCTCGACAAGTTCTGCAACGATGTGATTCAGCCGTTCATCGACAAGAAGTACAAGGAACTCGCGGAGCAGCAGAACGCCTACAGCCAGAAGATGCACATGAAGCGCGAGGCAATCGCTTCGCAGGGCATCTGGACCGCCAAGAAGCGGTACATGCTGAATGTCTACATGGGCGAGGAGAATGTCCTCCTTGACAAGCCCGACCTGAAGATCATGGGCATCGAAACCTCCCGCTCCTCAACGCCACAGGTGATCCGCGATTCGCTGAAGGAGTGCATTCGCACCATCATGAACGGCACCGAAGAGGAGTTGATCGACTATGTTGCCGCATTCAGGGAGAGGTTCAAGAGCCTTCCCGTGCAGGAAGCAGCGTCCCCTCGCTCCTGCAAGAAGTTGTCCAAGTATCGTGATTCTGCCGCCATCTACCGAAAGTCCACGCCGCAGTCTGTGAAGGCCGCGCTCATCTTCAACCACATGATCAAGGAGAAGGGCGTTGCCAAGAAGTATCCGCTCATCATGGAAGGCGACAAGATCAAGTTCATCCCGCTCAAGACCCCGAATCCAATTCGGCAGACCGTGATCGGCTTCGCAACCGTCATACCGCCAGAGTTGGGCTTGGACAAATACATAGACTATGACGCGCAGTTTGAGGTCAACTTCGTGAATCCCCTGAAGAAGATCCTTGACTGCATCGGTTGGCACATGGAGAAGGTAAGCACCTTGGAAGACCTGTTCGCATGATAGACTCATTCCTACGACACAACCAAGAGAAGTATCTCGCAGAGTTCGCAAGCCGCCTTCCCAACGGCTATACCCGAACGGATGCGGGTGAGGTAGCCATCTTTCATCCGATGAAGATGAACAACAGCAAGCCATCGATCCTTGTGGCAGCGGGATGGCACGGGGACGAGCAGGGCGCAACGCTTGGATTGATGGACTTCGTTTCCTACAGCGATGCAAAGTTCTTCTCCAATCACCTTGATATTTCCTACATTCCGCTTGCGTCCGCTTCCTCAAACCACATGGGTACGAGAGGCAACACCAAGGGTCAAGACCCGAATGCATTGGGTTCCGAACATCAGGGAATGTTAAATAATGTCGGTGAGCCATCCTCCGAGATCCAAGGTTTGTTGGACAATTTGGATTTTGTCCTGCGTCTTGCAAGGAATGGCTATTACACCATGCATGAAGACCCAAGGGACATTGAGGGCGGTGCATATGTCTACTACGAGGGGGACGAGCAGGAATTCATGTACACCATCGTTGAGGAATTGAAGCAATGGATGGATGTCAGCGATGAGCCTATTTTGACAAGTCACAAGAAGGACTCATTTGAACATTTCCTGCACGGAAGGGAAATCCCTGAAGTCATCTGCATTGAGACAAATGCAAATCCACAGATGCAGATTCCTGAAAAGATTCGCCGCATCGCCCACATGAACTGTCTTCGCGTTTATTGCCAGCATATTGTTGCATTGGGCATTCATTGACGCTATAATCTCCCCTAACTACCATTGAGGTCTACACTATGAGCAACTTTCTGAAGAGCATTCTCAAGGATTCTGGCAACGAGTACGCATCCCTAGCCGTGGACGGGTTGGAGTCAGACATCTCTGGCTTCGTTGACACGGGTTCCTACTCGTTCAATGCGCTCCTGTCGGGAAGCATCCACGGCGGAATGCCTGACAACAAGATCCTAGGCATCGCGGGTGAGTCTGCCACAGGCAAGACTTACTTCGCTCTTGGCATTGCACGGCAGTTCTTGCAGGACAAGCCCGAAGGCGCAGTCCTCTACTTCGACTCCGAACAGGCAATCACAAGCGACATGATCAACGAGCGTGGCTTGGATGCACGGCGCGTGGCTGTGTTCCCGATTGCAACCGTTGAGCAGTTCCGCCATCAGTTGCTTCAGATCCTGGATAGTTACGGCAAGTTGGGCAAGGAGCAGCAGAAGCCGATGTTGATCGTCCTTGACTCGCTCGGAATGTTGTCTACGAGCAAGGAGATGAACGATGGTCTTGAGGGCAAGGAAGTCCGTGACATGACCCGTTCACAGGTCATCAAGTCGGTGTTCCGCACCGTGACCCTCAAGTTGGGCAAGTTGAACATCCCGCTCATCGTCACCAACCACACCTACGATGTCATCGGAGCCTATGTTCCAACCAAGGAAATGGGTGGCGGCACGGGTCTCAAGTATGCTGCTTCCACCATCGTCTATCTCTCCAAGAAGAAGGAGAAGGTTGACAACGAGGTGGTCGGCAACATCATCCATTGCAAGTTGTACAAGGGTCGCCTGACCCGCGAGAACAAGATGATCGACACGCTCCTCACCTTCGACAAGGGCTTGGACAAGTACTACGGTCTCGTTCCACTTGCAATCAAGCACGGAGTCTTCAAGAAGAACTCCACGAAGGTCGAACTCCCTGATGGCAAGACCGTCTTTGAGTCGCAGATCAACAAGAACCCCGAGAAGTATTTCACCGAGGAAGTCCTGAAGGCGATGGATGCCGCCGCCGCGAAGGAATTCAAGTATGGCATGGAGGAGGCAGAGATCGCAAATGGAGAAGAAAAGACTGCTGATTAAGTTCCCGAGTCGGTCTCGTCCGGCTCGTTTCATGGAGACATTCGGTCTCTACAAGAACATGCTTTCGGGGATGCACGATGTGCAGTTCGTGCTGTCCTTTGATCACGATGATCCTGCCATGAACAACAAGGGAATGCACAATTGGCTTTCCAAGCAAGGTGAGAATGTCAAGTGGTTCTACGGCAACTCAACCTCCAAGATTTCTGCCGTGAATGCAGACATGGACAAGGGGTGGGACTTCGATGTCCTCCTCCTTGCTTCCGATGACATGATCCCCGTGAAGGCAGGATACGATGAAACGATCATGCGAGACATGGCTGTGAACTTCGCTGACTTCGATGGCGTTCTTCACTACAACGATGGTCGAAAGGGCGAGGCTCTGAACACGCTCTGCATCATGGGCAAGAAGTACTACGACCGCTTTGGGTACATCTATCACCCATCCTACAAGAGCGTGTTCTGCGACAACGAGTTCACCGATGTCAGTCGAATCCTGCACAAGGCAGTCTACATCGACAATGTGATCATCAAGCACTATTGGATCGACATCGGCGTGGATGCCTTGTATGCACGAAACGAGCATCCATCGTTCTATTCCACGGACGGTCAAAACTACAATTCTCGCAGGGAAAGAGGGTTTCCGAGTGCAGCATGAGGCTCTACTCATCACGGGTGGTTGGGGTCTCGTAGGTTCTGAACTCGACTACAACGAGAAGTGGGCGCACAAGCCGTATCGCAAGACTGTGGATGTGTCTTTCTACCTAGACTTGCAGGACTTTGCATGGACACGGCAAGTGAAGGAAGTGATTCACTTGGCTGCAAAGGTAGGAGGAGTCAAGGGCAACAACGACAATATGCTTGACTTCTTCCAAGAGAACCTGATGATGAACGCCAACATCATCAAGTTGTGTGCCGAGCAGGAGCAAATCAAAAAGGCGACCTTCATGCTGTCTACTTGCGTCTTCCCCGAGAAGGTGCAGTATCCCGTAGATGAAACCATGCTTCATCAAGGTGAACCTCACCCAACGAATTATGGCTATGCCTATGCCAAGCGAATGCTTGAAGTGGGAGCAAGGGCGTTGCGTCAGTCAGGTAAGCAAGCCCGTTGCATCATCCCCTGCAACATCTATGGTCGCTACGACAAGTACGACACAACCAACGGTCATGTGATTCCTAGCCTTGTGGCAAAGTGCTTCCATGCAAGACAGAAGGGTACGGACTTTGTGGTGTGGGGCAGCGGCAACGCAGAGCGAGAGTTCATCTATGCAGAGGACATTGCCAATGCAGTCAAGATGATCCATGAGGACACACGCGACATCCCCAACACGATGATTGTGTCACCCTGCATACAGCACAAGATCGGGGACATCGCTCGTCTGATTGCTGATGCTTTGGACTTCAAGGGCAGAATCGTGTTTGACACATCGGCTCCTGAAGGTATACTACGCAAGCCTACAATCAACAAGTTGTTCATGCAGACCTATCCGGATTTCAAGTTTACGAGTATTGAAGAAGGTATTCGTAAGACTTGCGAACACTTTGAAAGAGAGAATGTCCATGCCCATGTTGCCACAAGAGGTTGATAGATATGTCTAAAAATGCTGTAATCATCTATATGTCTCGTATGAGAGATGTGCCTCTGCTGTTCCGAAGTCTATCTCTATTGTGTCTAAACTTCAAGCACATTAAAGATTATCCTATTGTTGTTTTTCACGATGATATTGACAAGGGAACGATCTCCAATTTGATGGTAGCGTTGCATCGCAACTTTGGGTTTATTCCACAGTTGAAGTTTGAACCTCTAATCTTCGAAAAGCCAAGTTGGGTTTCTGATGACCCAAGTGCATATTCCGTATCTTTGAATGAGTTTTGGATGGGTTACCGACATATGTGCAGATTTCATTCGGGCGGAATCTACACAGACCCAAGATTGCAGAATTATGATTACTACTGGCGATTGGATTCAGATTCTTACATTTATTCTCCCATAGAGTATGATCCCTTCGAATATATGGAGGAAAGGGGATTGGAATATGCGTATCTGTGTGATGAGATTGAAGAACTTCCTAGAGTAGTTGAAAACCTTTGGGAAGAAACAGAGAGATTCATGCAGAAGAATGGGATTCCGATAAACCCATACCTACAAAGTAGGCTTATTGATGGTAGATGGAACTACGAAATGTTCTATACCAATTTTGAAATAGCAAAGTTCTCCTTCTTCCGAAGCAAGGAGTATATGTCTTACTTTGAACATTTAGATGAAACTGGCAACATCTATTATAAGAGATGGGGGGATGCACCGATTCATTGGTTGGGGGTAAGAATGCTGATGGATCCATCAAAGGTGTGGTCGGTTAAAGACATAACATACCATCACAATAATTGGATCAAAAACATTAGCGCATTGCCGAACAAGACCGTAAGTCCTGCCGCGTTGCAGATAGTAGAAGGTGATGATTATAGAAAGAATCGCTTGTTGTATGCCTTGAATCGATATGCAACTACCGGAATAGATGGTTGCAATTGGGGAGACTAAAATGTGCAATAAAGAATTTGAAAGAGAGAATATCCATGCCAATATCACCACAAGAAGTTGATTTCAGCGTATTGATTCTTACTATTCCAAGTAGAGTAGAGAAGTATTGGACTCCTCTTTATCGGCACTTGGAGAAGCAGTTGGAATCTGTTGGCAATCGCGTTGAGATTCTGACACTTACAGACAACAAGGCTATGACCATTGGCGAGAAGCGTCAGGCTTTACTTGACATCTCCCGTGGCAAGTGGGTAGGATTCCTTGACGATGATGATTGGGTTGCAGATGATTACTTGGTGTCGTTGCAGAATGCCATGCGAGATCGTCCTGCCGATGTCATTACATTTGAGCAGGACTGTACCGTGAACACCGATAAGTTCAAGGTTGACTTCCGAGTCGGTAATCCGCACGAACCATATGTTGCAAATTCAGGACAGACTTTGATTCGCCGCCCACCATACCATATGTGTTTCTGGCATCGAAAAATTGCAAAGAATGTGAAGTTCCGTCCATCATCATATGGTGAAGATCTTGATTGGATTTCGCGGATGTTGCCATATGTCACATCGGAGACACACCTAGATAAAGTGTTACATTATTACCGTTACAGCGATGCAACATCGGAATCCATTCAATATGCAACACAGCGATAAGAAACACATTATTCTTAAGTATCCGACTCGTCATAGACCGATCAAGTTTATGAACAACTTGAATGCCTACCTAGATAAGGCATCAGGGAAGCACAAGATCACGGTTGTGGTCACAATGGACATTGATGATTCGTCAATGAACAACAATCCATTGCGCTATTACATGACCAACAAAATCAAGAATGGTATTGATGTTGCCTTCTCATATGGCAACAGCGAAGGCAAGATTGCTGCTATTAATCGTGGAGTTCCGACTACAGATTGGGACATCATCATTTCTACAGCCGATGACATGGAACCGGTGGAGCAAGGATGGGATGACATCATTGTGCAAGACATGATGCGCGAATTCCCTGATCTAGATGGAGCCTTAAATTACAACAATGATCCTCGCCTTGAGGCAAAGGGAGCAGAGGGGTTTAAGACACTCATCACTCTTCCCGTTATTGGTCGCAAGTTGTATGATCGCTTCGGGTACATTTACCACCCTGCTTACAAGTCAGAATGGTGCGATAATGAGCAGACGGAAGTTTTTGAAAAGTTGGGAGTGCTTCGTCATATTAATAGCCGTCCAATTATTCACAAGTGGGCAGAGAATCAGGATGCATTGATGCAGCGAAATATGCAAATCGGTATTAGTGTGGATCGTGATACTTATGCCAAAAGAAAAGGCTTGGGATTCGATGGTGTGATTGTACCTTCGGGTAGTAAGTCAAATGGTATTGTGCAGATTGTTCGTACAAGAGATGAACTATATCTCATCAAGGAAATGTTGCCTATTTGGCAAAAGTATGCAGATGCCTTTATCTTTATGGACGACTGTTCAATTGATGGTACTTATGAATTCTTGACGGAAAATGCTGCCAAGTTCAACATCCTCAAGGTGATGCGCGTTGACAGAGTTGAGGGAGAAGAATTGCCTATAGAATCCGAGTATCGTCAGCAACTTTATGACGAAGCACTCAAGTATTCCCATAAAATCATTTGCTTGGATTGCGATGAGTATCTTGACGGCACCATGAATAAGCAGCAGTTGAATGAAATGCTTGACACAAATCCCGATACGCTGTTCTATTCTCTTTGGATACAGTACACGGGCAAGAATGAGGTCAGAATCGATGGTAAGTGG
>Ga0209358_10002708_pt1 | contig 13349 bp, 16 predicted proteins | sample LauGreFa1BDMLBSN_2_FD_187574 | JGI IMG/M metagenome (GOLD analysis project Ga0209358, IMG submission 187574) | Freshwater lake microbial communities from Lake Michigan, USA - Fa13.BD.MLB.SN (SPAdes) (version 2) | ecosystem: Environmental > Aquatic > Freshwater > Lake | place: Lake Michigan, USA...
ATGCTTCTTCGCTGAAGCCCTCTCGTGGTGAGAGTTCGCCCCTGGTTGTCAGGGGCTTTTTTTTGCCCTATCATGATTATGTGGTGATAGGGAGGTTAGGTATGTATAGTGAGGGTGGTATGGAGATTATGGTTGAGAGAGGGGTTGTGATGCCGCCTAAGTTGGAGAGTCGGTATCCGCATGGAGAGATGGAAGTGGGTGACAGCTTTTTTGTGGTGGGGTTAGGGATGCAGGTTGTGCTGAATGCCAATTGGAGAGCGAGTAAGAAGTTGGGATGGCGGTTTTCCGCAAGGAAAGAGGGGGATGGTATTAGGGTATGGAGGGTGACATGAAGGTAGTGGAACTGAGAGAGGACTATGTAGACATGGCGCAGGATGATTACTGGGAGGCTGTACACCGCATGAATCAGGCTGAGTTGATTATGGAGTTGCGTCGGCAACAGGCAAGGTCTGCGGGGCTGCTAGCAGAGTGTTTGTCAGAGTTGTCGAGGATTAAAAGGGTAGTGAATGGATCAGCCTACGCCTGAGGAGAAGTACCGAGAGGAGTTATTGCTATCCAGAACGGTTCTCAGAAATGAGATGAGAAGGGCGTCACACGCTTATTCGCCTGCCGAGAGGCGGGAGTTGGTGAAGACCTGGAATGAGGTCTATGAACCCAAGATCGCAAGAGAACTGTTGCGGGTAGCAAGGAACAAAGAGGCAATGTATCGCATTGCTAACTGGAACTTGAGCGAGTTTGATAAGGAGCGTCGTGGTGGCAAACGATAAGTATTCTGATATTACGGTCGTTGCCATTTATGGCGATGGGCGAGGCCGGATAGCCCTGCCAGCTTTAAAGAAGACTGCGGCAGCACTGCCTGGCAGCAAACAGTTGTTAATTACCAATGTGGCGGTAGCCGCAGATATTCCGCAGAAGTTGGTGGCACACGGTCTTGATTACCATGCCTATTCTGAGTTTGTGCTGTACGGGCTGCATCACTACATTGATACGCCGTATGCCTTGATCGTGCAGCATGACGGGTGGGCGTTAAACCCTGATAACTGGCGAGATGAATGGCTGACCTACGACTATGTGGGTGGGCTGACACACGCAGCACTATTGCCTAACGGCTTTTACAGGACAGCCTATACATGGTGGGGCGAACCCGATGTCAGAGTGGTACAGAACGGCGGCTTTAGCCTGCGTAGTAAGGCCATGCTAGAAGCGCCTTCTAAGTACGGCATCATGCGTAACCAAATGCCAGAACCCACCTTGATGAATGAAGATGTTCAGGTCTGCTGCTTTATGCGGCCTGCGTTGGAGAATGTGGGCATCCAGTTCTGCCCCGATGAACTCTCTAAATACTTTTCTTTTGAACATCTAGGGCAACCCCATGAGGGCATGGACTTGACTAAGGTGTTTGGTCATCACGCAAGGTTTAGACAGTTGCTAGATGATGACAAAGTGCTATGGAAGTTGACAAAAGAACAGATGGCAAACTTCTTGGGTGAAGACGCCGTGTTTGCATTGTTTGCTGACCACTATAAATATGAAATGCTAATGGCATGAAATTTAATCTCTCGCAGTTTTACAAGTTTTGCTCACAGCTAAAGATTGAAACCAAAGAGCAAGGCTTGAAGAAGATGGATGTGCTGCTAGGCACACAAACGTATGTGATGGATGAAATCTCAAAAGGGTTGCAAGAAGATATTCACTTCTTTGTGATCCTAAAGGGGCGGCAGCTTGGCATCACGACAATCTCTTTGGCTTTAGACCTTTACTGGCACTTTATACACAATGGACTCCAAGGCACACTCACCACAGACACAGAAGAAAACCGAGATATGTTCCGGTCAACCCTTGCCATGTACATGGAAGGTTTACCTAAAGAGTGGCGTATCCCGCTTCTTGCCCACAACCGGAATCAGCTTCAACTCAAGAATAGAAGCCGCCTCTTTTATCAAGTCGCGGGGCTTAGAGCAAAAGGCTCGCTTGGTCGCGGTAAGGCCATTACATTTCTACACGGAACAGAAACTTCGTCCTGGGGTGATGAAGAAGGACTAGCATCACTGCTGGCCTCGCTTGCTGAAACCAACCCGAATCGTCTGTACATCTTCGAGTCCACTGCGCGTGGCTTTAATATGTTCCACGATATGTACGTCACCGCGAAACGCGCTAAGACACAAAGAGCAATTTTCTGTGGCTGGTGGCGTAACCAGTTTTATTCTGTCGATGCTGATTCACAGATTTACAAAGTCTATTGGGATGGCAAGCTAACGCCTGAAGAAAAAGAATGGACACGCGACATTAAGAAACTCTACGACGTAGAGATCAACAGTCGGCAAATGGCCTGGTGGCGTTGGAAGCTGCATGAGGGCATCAAGGATGATGCGCTGATGTATCAAGAATTCCCGCCCACTGAAGACTATGCGTTCATCATGACGGGTACGTCGTTCTTCTCGAATGCCCGTTGTACGGACATGATGAAGATCGCCAAGAAGATTGGTTGCGACTATTACCGTTACAGCATGGGCGCAAACTTCTTGGACACAGAAGTGGTGAAGTCTACTGAACGCTTGGCAACCCTAAAGATATGGGAGGAACCAGTTGATACGGCTTATTACGTTATTGGTGCAGACCCTGCTTATGGCAGTTCTGATTGGGCTGATCGTTTTTGCATACAAGTCTTCCGTTGCTATGCTGACGGTATGGAGCAGGTTGCAGAGTTTGCGACACCGGAGATGAACACCTATCAGTTCGCGTGGGTGATTGCCCACCTTGCTGGCGCTTACAAGAACTCGACACTAAACCTTGAGGTCAATGGTCCTGGTCAGGCAGTTATCAATGAACTGCGAAACTTAAAGCGACAAGCAGCAACGCTGACGGGTCAACAAGGCTATGACTTGATGAACGTGTTAGGTAGCATGAGTAACTACATCTGGCGGCGTAACGATACGTTAGGTGGCATCAGTAATAGCATTGGTTGGATTACAACATCACAGACCAAAGAGCGAATGCTGTCGTACATGAAGGATTACTTTGAGCGCAACATGATGGCGATCTACTCAACCGAGTTGATTGATGAGATGAAGACCATTGTGCGTGATGGCTCAAGCATTGAAGCAACTGGTAGGAACAAGGATGATCGTGTGATGGCAGCGGCTTTGGCTTGCGCGGCATTTGCCGAGCAGGTGCAGCCTAAGTTAATCAACATGAAGATCACCCGCGAGATGAGCAGAAAGACAGATGACATGACGCCAGAGCAGGTGGCGGTGGGCAGGAACGTATCTGATTACTTGAAAAGAATTGGTATTTATGGAGGCAATGCGTGATCGACATTATTCCTAAAAAGGAATTGTTAAGAATTATCAAAGCGTTTGTGGCTGATGAGAGGCGCGGTATTCCGCTGGAGTTGTTTTCTGAACTATGCGGCGTTGACCGCAAAACACTCTACAACGTCTTTATCAATGAAAAGTATCCGATGACTGAACTGATTCAGCGCAGGGTGTCCAGAGGGTATGACGCATGGCGTAATGGCGAGGTGGCGGTCATGGAGCGCTACGGCAAGAAATGGATCGAATGGCGCAAAGAACCCAAGATGAGGATGGTCAGAGGCTATGGACTTACGCTCAAAGATGGCGAGATCAAACTTGATATTGGTATTAAGAACCGTCTTGATTATTCTGGTTATTCACTTGATGATAAATTGAAGGGGATATGATTATGGCGATATTGCGTGATTATCATTGTCAGACACACGGCTACTTTGAGTCGTTTGACGCCAAGTGTCCGATGAAGAACTGCGATGAAGAAGTGTCTATCGTGCATCTTCAGCCGGTGGGTTTAAAGTCTGATAAGACTAAACACAACGACAAGACCTTGAGTCAGTTGGCAATCGACTTTGACATGAGCGATATTAAGTCGGTGCGCGAGGGCGAAAGCCAATCGGGTTACCTAACGCGCAACAACAAGACGCCACCGGAAGCGCCAAGAGAGCAGCGCCCTGGTGACGCTGTGATGTGGGGGAATACGTCCGGCACTCGCTGGAATTTGGACAGCTTGGTGAAGGGCAATGGTTATCGTTCTATTAACGGAGAACCCGTTGGCGTGAACCCGAAAGACCTAGGTAACTTGACAGCACCTAAGACTGCGAGTTATATAGCCGACCATGACAACCTGCAAATAAATCCAAATGCGGATACCTAGCAACCCACTGCATCGTGAGGAGTTCTATCTGGACTTAATCCAGAAGTGCTTTGTGTCACGGGAGGAACGCAAGGCTGATTACTCCGCACTTCGATCCTACTATTTGTTTGGCGCAGCGCCGGAAGAATCACCGGCGCTTTTTAATAAGATTTTCCCGCATATCGACCAGTTGACCTCGTTCCTGTACTCCGCAGAAACGACACGCTTTACCATTAACCTCGGCGCTGAAGTTAGTCCTCAAGAACACCGCAAGATTCCCGTTCTGACGAACAAACTGAACGACGAATGGCTAAACAGCAACTGTGATCAGGTCTTCTCTACTGCCCTAACCTGGGCGCTGTGCTTTGGCACAACCTACGTCAAGCTAATCGTCAACAATGGCGTACACCCCTACATGGTGGAACCGTCTTGTATCGGCGTGTTGCGTGAGGATGTTCCCTACACAGACCGCCAAGAAGCAATAGCGCAGACCTACTACATCACCAAGTCGGAACTCTACGCTCGTCTGTACTCGCATCCTAAGCGTGATGAGATTGTCAAACGGGTCACATCGTCCTACCAGCCGCAGCAACTTGACATCCCTGATGGCATTGACCGCATCATCATGTCGCAGACCAACCCGACCATGACAGGTACAGTCAACCTAGACTTGTCCGGCATGAACCGCTACAAGGCGCGGGTGGCTGAAGACACGGTAGAGATGACGGAACTGTGGGTCTGGAACGATGACACGCTGGACTATCAGGTGGTTACGATTGCCGAACCGGATGTCATCATCTATGACCGACCAGGTGAGCAAGTCTTTTTGAAAGGCGAACTGCCGTTTGTTCAACTTTGCCCTAACCCAATGTACGACTACTACTGGGGTCAGAGCGAGGTGCAGCGTTTGGTGTTCTTGCAGTCGTTGCGGAACAAGCGCATGACGGAGATTTTGGACTTGCTGTCTAAGCAAGTTTCTCCACCAACGGCATTGATTGGCTTTACCGGCATCTTGGATGAAAAGAACTTTGCGTTGAATCGGGCAGGCGGCTTGCTGGCAACCGATATGCCTAACGCTAAAGTTGAGAAGATGGCTCCGCAAATGCCAGGTGACTTGTTCGAGGTGATCCGTGAAGTGGATCAGATGTTCGCGGAAGCGTCAGGTATTACAAGCGTACTCTCAGGCAGAGGGGAAACCGGCGTCAGAAGCCAAGGTCACGCCTCTCAACTCGCCCGACTTGGCTCCTCAAGAGCGAAAAAACGTGCGCTCATCATTGAAGATAGTCTGGAAAAAGTAGCCACACTGTTCCTAAAACTGATTCAAGCCTACGATGACAGCAAGCTAAAAGATGCTGAAGGGTTGTCATTTATAGCAGAACAGTTTACAAACAACTATGTGGTGAAGGTAGACGCGCATTCCAACAGCCCGATCTTTACTGAAGACCTGCGACAGCTTGCCTTCAATATGTTTAAGGCTGGCGCTATCGACAAGGAATCTCTGATAGATTTGCTTGAACCACCGATGAAGCAGTTGTTGAAGGAAAAGCTGAAAGTCATGGAAGCAAAACAGGCGCAGCAGCCGCAACAGCAACCGCAACAAGGTAAACCTGACCTAAAAGCAGTGGGGGAATAATGGCACAAGATGCAATTTCACCAAAGGCTGACCAACCGAGAGCAGGCACAACGGCTCCGATGAAAGATTCACCCCGCCAGCCTAATTTGCAGTATCGGGTGCAAGGCGTAAGGAGTTTTGACCGTAGCCCGTCCACACGGACTTACGGACGTACAGTAAGGGGATAAACCTGTCAGGAGATGACGATGTACAAGAAAATGAAGCGCGGTCGCAAGACTCGTCGGTAATTCCTAGTAAGGAATGGGGTCTGGCTGACTTCCCCTGTTAAGTTGGCCGCATTTTGTGGAGGCTACTATGGCACGCAAAGGTCGCAAAGGTCGTAAAGGCCGCAAGTAATCCTTAGGGATTTCCCTGCGGGGGCGGGGAGTTTAAATATACGCCCCTACTTGACAAAAGCTATCAAAAAGCTTAATTCTATCGCCAAAATTAATTGGGGTATTTATGAGTGTACCACCGGATCAACTGATGCAGATGATGCGTAGCCAGCGTGGGGCTGAACAGCCTTCACCTTTGGCGTCAGAAGCGTCTGCAACAGATCAAACCCCGCCAATGTCTGCCCCAATGTCCACACCAGAACCCAAAATGGGTAATCGTGAAGGCGCAATGGTCAACTTAGGCTTGGCGATGGACTTAATTCAACAAGCACTGCCTGCGTTGGGTAGCAGTTCACCTGAAGGCGTTAAAGTCTTGTCTGCGTTACGCACCTTAACCGGCGTCATTGGCGGCAAGAAAGAATCCGTTGACGAATTGAAGCAGTCTGAGATTCTTCAGATGCTACAGACACTTCCGCAGGCGGGTGGCGCAACGCCGGAAGGTAAAGCTTTGGCAGCAGCGCCAGCAATACCTGGTATGCAGATGCCAGGCGCAACCCCTCAACCAATGTAAGGAGAAATCATGGACTTATTCAAGCCTCGCGGTGCTTCTGCGCCTCGTAAACCTACCGACAACAACCAGCAGAATGGTCAAATCGTTAATACTCCACGTTACTCGGAGTTTGGCGGTCTGAAGAACGCTGGCGCAACAGGCAGCAAGAACAAGATGCAAGTTCAGAAGCCTGGTGACGGTAAGCGTGTCATTTGAACAACTTAGGGGATAAACCATGTCATTAGAAGACCTAACACCAGAAGCCCGTGACGAACTGGCTTTGCTTGCAAAACAACTGTCCGAGAATCCTGAAACCCGCAAAGACTTTCTGCGTCAAGTACGGAAGGTTAAGCCGGAGATGCCGATTCCCGAACTGGAAATTGAAGACTACACGCGCCATGCGGTAGATAAAGCGTATGACCGTGTAAATCAATTAGAAGCAAAGTTGCGTGAGCGCGATGCGATGGATGAACTCAACAAGCGTCGTAGCAAGTTGAAGTCCAAAGGTCTTATTGACAATGATGAAGATATTGAGGAAGTGGAGAAAGTGATGTTGGAAAAAGGCATTACTAACCACGAAGCAGCAGCAGAATATTGGCGCTGGATGCAGCAATCTGCCGCACCGACGCCAACTGGTTACAACCCGTCAACTATCAACAAGTTCGACCTGTCGAAATACTGGAAGAACCCTGTTGCTGGCGCACGGGATGAAGCAGCAAAAGCACTCAATGAGTTGCGGAAAAACCCGCGACCCATTGGCCTGTAAACAAGGGGATTTTTGACTCGGAGATAAACTATGCCTATTGGTGGCGGTATTCTTCCGGCAACGGGTAGTACGCAATTTACGGAACTAACTTACGTTACCCGTAGGGCGTTTATCCCGAAGCTGGTCGTACAACTCTATAACTCGACACCGCTCATGGCGGCTCTGATTGCTAACTCGCAACAGGCTTCCGGCGGTGTTTCCTCTGTAACTGTTCCTGTCCAGGGTTCACAGTTCGTAAACGCTCAGTGGTCAGACTACAGCGGCTCGTTCGCTCAACCGTCTGTTCAGCAGGGTGCTTACAACGCTGAATTCAACCTGAAGCTGATGATTGCCCCAGTACCGTTCCTCGGTATGGAAGGTGCAGTTCAGCAAGACGCAGCTATCATTCCTCTGATCGAAGCGCGTATGAACGACGCGACTAACGTGATGATGGATGCAATGGCTACCGCCTTGTACACCAACACAACCAACACGCAACAGTTCACCGGCCTACCGGCTGCCGTTTCGTCATCGGGTACTTACGGCAACATTAGCCGTTCGGCCTACACTTGGTGGCAGTCGAAAGAGTATGCCGCTGGTTCGGTCAACCCAACTCGTCAAAACATCCTCCAATACATCAGCGGAACCGTGAAGAACGGTGCTGAAGTACCGTCGTTTGGTGTTTGCGGTTTCGGTACTTGGACTCTGTTGGCTCAAGACTTTGTTGGTCAAGAGCAGTACATGATCACACCAGGTAACGGCTTTGATGGTGACGCCAATGGTCCTCAAGCAGCTTTCCGTGCTTTGATGGTCGCTGGTGTGCCAATTTATCCTGATCCTTATTGCCCTGAAGGTACTGTTTACTTCCTGAACAGCAACTACCTGTCGCTCTACATCCATGAGCAAGGTTCGTTTGTGTTCACGGGCTTTGAATCGACCCTTCCGAACTGGCAGATTGGCTACGTTGGTGCAGTGCTGACGATTGCTGAATTGGTCAATACGAAGCCTAAGTCGATGACCAAGGTCACGGGCTACAACTCTTTGACACTGTAAAGGAGAAATAGTCATGGCTCTTGGCTTAAATAAAATTCTACTTGCTAACTCGGCAACTGGCGGTGACGGTTCGTACTTCCAGTCTTATTCTGCCGGTAACGCAACTGTTGTTCTTGATGCTGGCACTTATTACATTGCGCCAACGGCAAACGTCACGATTGAACTGAACACCAATACGTCGGGCAACATCAGCAACGCTACTTGGGCTGTTGTTGTTGCTAACAATACTGGTGGTCTGTTCATTGCTGACGGTACTAACGTCCGTGCAAACGTGCTGTCAGGTACGCCGACCATTACCCTCTACACCGTTAATGGTGGCGAGGATGTAGGCAGCACCTACGCATAAGGAGCCAACAACATGAACGCAAACCATGTAGGTTCGCTCTATCCAGACGGGTTTGGTAACTTTGCTTTCGGTAAGGCAGTTGGCGTTAGCGTCGCTGCTACCGGAAACGCAGTTGCTCAAATTCCTGTCGTGGGTGGCAGCGAGTACATTGTTCGCAGGATTGTTGTCGCTAATGCAAATCAGAGCATTGCTGCGGCTAACGTGACGATCTTGACATCTAACGATGGCAATGCGTCTAACGCTGTTAGCAATGCAACTGTTTTGTCTTCCGTCAGTGGCACAGATAAGTACCAGGATGTTACCTTGGCAACTGGTACTGCTACGACGGTTTACTCTGCTGGTTCAATGTATGTGAAAGTGAACACAGCGGTTAGCGGCGGCACTTGCGACATTACTGTTTACGGTGACATCGTTACTCTATGACAACTGTATATGTGACTAATCGGGGCGAGAAAGCCTTGATCCAAAACTACGCTTTTAAGGACTTTACGTTTCCTGTAAACGAACCAGTTGAGATTAGCGTGGAGATGGCACGTCATGTATTTGGTTATGAGCAGGAAAATAAACTTCCTGCGATGGTGATGCTTGGGTTATGCAAATCAACCAATGAGATCGAAGAAGGTTTGGTCAGGTTGGCAAAGTTTGAGATAACCCAAGACAAGCCGGAACAGAATCGCTTTTTATCCCCTGGCGATGACTCAGTAACCCCCCTTGTGCCGAAAGCACATCGGGGGAGAACAGTCGTTAAAGCCGCTTAGATATGGGTTTTAAATGGCAACTCTTAACAGCTATATCACGGAAGTCCGTAGGCTGTTGCATGATGCAAACGGGAATTTCTACTCCGACTCCGAACTAACTGATTACATCAACGGAGCGCGGGAGCGTGTTGCCAGAGATACCGGCTGTTTAAGAAAACTGCAAGTTGCTCAAACACCAATAGCACCAGTTGGTTATTCCGGTAATCCTGTGCCGTGGGCTGCAAATACTGCGGTCAATCTGGGTGACTTGGTTTTCTCAAACATCTTTACTTATGTCGTTACTACGGCTGGTACTACGGGTGATGACCCGCCGCCGTATCCAGATTCTTATACGAACTTTCCGCCATCAACGCCTTTTGCGAATGGCACAGCACAGCTTCAGTATGTCGGCAATGTTGAGATCATTCCCTATGGCAGTTTGCCGGAAGCTGGTCAGACGCTAGACATTCTGAACATTAATGTGTTTTGGGGCAACAGCCGCTACCCGCTGTCCTATATGTCTTGGACACAGTTCAACGCACAGTTGCGGTATTGGCAGAACTATATCGGGCGTCCAGTAGCATTTTCGGTATTTGGTCAAAACCAGATTTACATTTCGCCAGTACCTGATCAGGTCTACACCATTGAGGTAGACACGACCATTTTGCCTTTGCCCTTAGTCAACGGCGCAGAGGTCGATACCATTATTGATCCGTATACAACACCTGTTGCGTACTACGCATCGTACACGGCGAAGTTTAAAGAACAGTCTTATGGCGAATCTGAAATTTTCTACCAGCAATACATCAGCAAGGTTCGCTCTGTACTTAACACCACGTTCACAAGGCGAATGCCTGACCCCTATAGCACTCCGTTCTAACTATGGCTGCGACAGAGCAAAAGAAAAGCTACGAAGTAGTCAAAAACTTCAAAGGTATCAATACCAAAGCTAACCGCACGGCTATTGATAAGGATGAGTTTTCCTGGCTGGAAAACGCCATGCCTATCGGTTACGCCAACCTAAAGATTGTTCCAAACTACACTACCGCGAACGTCACGTTTGCCAATACAGTAACTACTTTAGCATCTTGCAACATCAACAATGATGATCTTGCGCTAGGTTTTTGTGCGGACGGAAGGGCTGAGTATGTCAACGTCATTGGTTACAGTAAAGGAAATGTCGCAACTGCTGGTACGTTTTCTAATGGCGGTATTAACGTCACACAGTGGAAAAGCGAACGCATACTTATCGGCGATCCAAACAACGGTGTCTATTCTTGGGATGGCACTAATCTTGTGGCTATTGGATCGGTTGGATCAGTAGTTATTACTAATGGCGGTAGCAATTACGCCAACGTGCCTGCGGTTGTAATCAGCGCACCCAATCAAACGGGTGGGGTGCAAGCAGAAGCGCAAGCCTCGGTGTTGGCTAACGTAGTCACTGCAATCACGGTAACAGAGGCCGGATCAGGTTACACCTCCCCGCCTACGGTCACAATCTCTGGTGGTGGTGGTACGAATGCTACTGCGATTGCTAGTTTGTCTACGTTTAAAAAAGGCACGGTGTCGGTGCTGATTACAAACGGTGGTTCAGGCTACACCAACGCAGCTAACACGGTAGTCACAATTTCAGGTGGTGGCGGTACAAACGCAGCAGGTACGGCAATTGTTTCCGGTGAGCAGGTCACGCGAGTAGTGATGACCAATCCTGGCACAAACTACACCAACAACTCAAATATCACTGTCACGATTACGGGTGGTGGAGGCAGCAATGCGACAGCCAAAGCAGTCATCCTCACTGACCCCATCTCAGGCATCCAAACCTTTTCGGGCAGAACTTGGGTTAGTCAGGGAAGAACGGTTAGTTATTCTGCTGCTGGTAGCTACAGCGACTTTACAAGCGTTTCTGCTGGCGCACTTACTCTGACCGACTCAACGTTGCACAGTAATATCGTGCAACTGTTGTCAGCCAATAACTTCTTGTACATTTTTGGTGAGGACAGCATTAACGTCTTCTCAGATGTCAGAGTGACAAATACTGGCACAACCATTTTTACCAACACAAACGTCAGTGCGTCGGTAGGTACGCGCTTGCCTTACGGTCTGTTCCCGTATTTCCGTTCAGTATTATTTATGAATGAGTACGGGATGTACGCGCTGGTTGGCTCGACGACATCTAAGATTTCAGACCCGCTAGACGGTGTATTCCCTGACATTGACTTTACGACTGCCATCATTACGGCAGGCCAGGTGCTGTTGAATAACATTTTGTGCGCGGCGTTCAACATCCGGTACAACGACAACGGCACTTATCGGTATGTCCAAGCGGTGTTTTTTGATAAGAAATGGTTTTTTACTAATCAGAACCCAGAAACCAAGTTAGTGACGTCTATTCAAACAGGCGGCAAGATTAATATGTACGGCACGACAGGTACAGACTTTTTGTATTTGTATTCAAACACGACAAGTGTTGTGCCAAGTATTATTGAAACGGCATTGATGCCGATGACTGATCCGATCAGAACAAAGCAGGCATTAAAGATTGGTATTGAAGCAACGATTAGTGGTGAAGGTGAGTTGTTGACCACAATTGATAGTGAGGCAGGCTCCAGCCCTTCTTACACACTTGGCAATTATGTTGTTTGGTTAAATAATTTTGGAAATCCGATTCCTTGGACAAACAACTCGTCTGCGGTCATTCAATGGCTAGGTGGTACGGGGTATGTGTTGTACAAAACAGACGCACAGCAATGGGGTAAATATTTGGGTATGACCGTGACTTCCAATTCAACGGCAATGGTCATTAACGGTTTTGAGTACGAACATGAATTGAGAGTGAGGTTCTAAATGCCAGTACCTAATAGTTTTGCGAATGTAACAACGTCTATACCGTTATCGCAGTTAGACGCCAACTTTAATACGCCGATTACGATTGGCAACACGGCTGTTCAGTTGGGCAACACGGTTACGACGTTGAACAACATGACGTTAGCCAATGTCACGATCAGTAGTGGCAGCGTGACCATAACGAATGTGTCGGCAACAACAGCTAATGTTACGACAGCGAATGTAACTAATTTGATAAGTGGTAATGTTGCGTTGACAGGTGGCAGCATTAACGGCACGACGTTAGGTGCATCAAACGCAGCAACGGCAAATGTGACAACGCTCACAGCAACAAATTTAACACTTTCAAATAGCGCTGTAATCAGTGTCAACACTGCTGGTGACGCCCTCCGCATCACACAGACGGGTGCTGGCAATGCACTGGTGGTGGAGGATACTACCAACCCAGATAGTTCGCCGTTTGTGGTGGACGCAGATGGTCGCGTTGTATTGCAATCAGCAGTTACGAATTCGCTTGGTGTTGCAGCTGGTCAATCCTTAGTTGTCCAATCAACTGGAGGAGCAAATCAAGCGACCATGGGGATGGTTCGTAACGCAAACGACATCGGCTCTCCAGTTTATTCATTTGCCAAAACACGAGGTACAACCGCTGGCGCCGTAAATGTTGTAAGCAGTGGAGACGGTCTTGGTGAAATTAGGTTTTTAGGTTCAGATGGAACCGCATTTATAAACGCAGCAAGAATTGAGTCATTTGTAGACGGCACTCCTGGCACGAACGATATGCCTGGACGGTTGGTGTTCTCAACCACTGCTGATGGTGCAAGCAGTCCGACCGAACGGATGCGGATTGATAGTGCTGGTCAGGTTGGGATTGGTGCTACTACAAGTACCGGAGTAAATCTGCGGGTAGGAAGAAATATTACCGGAGCGGTCGTAAGCTATGCGGTAAATGCTAACGGT
>Ga0209358_10002709_pt1 | contig 13345 bp, 17 predicted proteins | sample LauGreFa1BDMLBSN_2_FD_187574 | JGI IMG/M metagenome (GOLD analysis project Ga0209358, IMG submission 187574) | Freshwater lake microbial communities from Lake Michigan, USA - Fa13.BD.MLB.SN (SPAdes) (version 2) | ecosystem: Environmental > Aquatic > Freshwater > Lake | place: Lake Michigan, USA...
GATGCGGCGGCCCTGTTGGACAAACTCATTTAACAAGGATGTGAACTAATGGCTATTGTAGCAAATACTTTTACCCGGTACTCCGCTATCGGTATTCGTGAAGACCTGTCGAACGTCATCTATAACATCTCGCCGGAAGAAACGCCGTTCATTTCGAACGTCGGCCGCGAGAGCGTTAAGAACACCTACTTCGAATGGCAGACGGACGTTCTTGCGGCCGCTTCTTCCTCGAACGCCGCGCTCGAAGGTGACGACATTTCTTCGTTCACTGCTGTTACGCCGACCGTTCGCGTTGGTAACTACACGCAGATCAGCACGAAGAACGTCGTGATCTCCGGTACGCTCGAAGCAGTCGATAAGGCTGGTCGTCGTAACGAAATGACCTACCAGCTTGCCAAGCTGGGTTCGGAACTGAAGCGCGACATGGAAAGCGCACTGCTTGCCAACCAAGCTTCGGTTGCCGGTAACACCACGACCGCTCGTCGTACCGCTGGTTTGCCTGCTTGGTTGACCTCGAACACCTCGTTCGGTTCCGGTGGTGCTAACCCGACGGTTGGCTCGACCCCGACTGCTGCTCGTACCGACGGTACGCAGCGTGCGTTCACGGAAACGCTGCTGAAGGGCGTTATCCAGAGCGTCTGGACTTCGGGTGGCACGCCCAAGATGCTGATGGTTGGTCCGTTCAACAAGACGGCCGCTTCTGCATTCACGGGTATCGCCACGCGCTATCGTGACGTTCCGGCTGGCCAGCAGGCACAGATCATCGGCGCTGCCGACGTTTATGTGTCCGACTTTGGTACGGTCAACATCGTTCCGAACCGCTTCCAGCGTGACCGCGACGCGTTCGTCGTCGATCCCGATTACGCATCGTTGGCTGTTCTCCGTCCGATCCAGAAGATTGATCTGGCCAAGACGGGCGACGCGGAGAAGGCTCTGCTCCTCGTCGAGTATGGTCTGAAGGTGAACAATCAGGCTGCTCACGGTATCGTGGCTGACTTGACCACCTCGTAAGGTCTAAATGGGTGAGGGGGCCAAGTGCCCCCTCATCTAACTGTAGAGGGTTTTATGGCTAAACGCCTTATCAACGACGATGCTTTCACGGGCATCAAGACATTTTACAATTACGATGCCGATAAAGACGAAGCGATCATCTCGAAAGAGCAAGACGTTTCCTCGATCATCGAGCAGAACAAGCGCGAATTTAATGACGCGCCGGAACGCTGGGGTGAGTGGACAAAGGTTGGCAGCATCCCGCTTTCAGTGTATTACGAACTTGAGCGCCAAGGTATTACCAAAGACCAAGAGGCGATGAAGAAGTGGTTGAACGATCCTGACAATCGTTACTTCCGCACAAGGCCGGGGACTGTTTAATGGCGATTACGACGTATTCAGAGTTGAAGACCGCAGTCGCCGATTGGCTCAATCGGTCTGATCTGACATCTGCGATCCCGAACTTTATCTCGCTTGCTGAAGCGCAGATGAGCCGCCAAATCCGCCATCGCAAGATGGTGACACGGGCGACGGCAACTATGGATACGCCGTATTTTGCTGTTCCTTCGGACTGGAAAGAAACGATCCGGTTCCAGTTGAACACCAACCCAATCACGCCGCTGCTTTACGTCACGCCGGAACAGCTTCTTGAAGACAGCCAAGTTTACAGCGCGGGCGGGCAGCCGATGTTCTTCACGACCATTGGTCAGCAGTTCGAAGTTCTGCCGCAGCCCGACGGGTCGTATGACGCGGAACTTCTTTACTACGCCAAGCTGCCCGCGTTGTCGGACGCAGCGCCAACTAACTGGCTTCTGACCGAAAGCCCCGACATCTACCTGTACGCAACGCTGGCTCAGTCCGCGCCGTATCTCAAGGAAGATGAGCGCACGGGTATCTGGACTTCTCTCTATGAGAAGCTGGTAGAGGATATGCGCATCGCCGACGAACGGGCGCGTATTGGTTCGTCTAAACTTAAACCCCGCTTGAGGACATTCGGATGAGTTTTTCTAATTATCTTGAGAACAAAGTTCTTCTCCACGTTTTCGGTGCGACAGCCTACACGGCTCCAGCAACGCTCTATGTCGGCTTGTATACGTCCGATCCGGGCGAGGGTAACACGGGGACGGAAGTCTCTGGCGGCTCTTACGCTCGGCAGACGATTGCGTTTACTGTCGTCAACAATCAGGCATCCAACACGGCGGCTGTTGAGTTTCCAACGGCGTCTGCCTCTTGGGGGACTGTGACGTATGCCGCAATCTTTGACGCTTCCACAAGCGGCAATATGCTTGCCTATGGCGCGTTGACCACTTCCAAGACGATTGCAAGCGGTGACGTTCTCCGTATTCCTGCGGGCGACTTCGACATCAATCTGGACTAATTAGATGGCTGGCTACGGCAGCGGTTTATACGGACGCGGTAATTATGGAATAGACCCTAAAGAGGCGTCTATTACTGTAAATGCCGCGTCTAGTGCTGCCGTAACCGCCAATCGTGTTCAAAGCATCTCCGTTGCGTCCAGCGCGACATCTTCGACCACAGTTGTGGCAAACCGCGTCCAAAGCATTGCGGTTGCGTCAACAGCGACATCATCCACGACTGTCACTGCCAACCGCGTTGCGTTTGCGGCAATTACAACGACGGCAACCTCCTCCGTTTCAGTGGCCGCTCAGAGGCTTGCTGTGGCGTCGATTACCTGTAACGCGCAGTCATCCGCCTCTGTCACTGCAAATCGCGTCCAGAGCGTCTCTGTGGCCGTTAATGCAGCATCGTCCGTTAGCGTCTCTGCCCTGCGTTATGCGGATATTGTGGTTTCATCTACGGCCACATCTTCCACATCGGTTGCAGCGCAGAGAATTGCTCTTGCAAGCGTAACAGATACCGCAACATCAAGCGTTTCTGTAAATGCCAATCGTGTTGCAGATGCGTCGGTAACGTCAAGCGCCACATCTTCGGTAAGCGCATCGCTTCAAGGCGTGTTCCTTGTTCTAATTACATCGAGCGCAACATCTTCGGCAAGCGTGTCCGTGGTTCGCCAGACAAGCGCCGCGATCAATTGTAACGCGCAATCAAGCGTCACGATTAACGCCACAAAGAAGTGGGAACCGGAACCCATAACGCCGGAAACGTGGACACCTGTGAGCGATACATCTGAGACTTGGGCACCCGTCGAAGCGGTTGCAGAAACTTGGACGCCACAATCAACAACAAACAAGACATGGACGCCAATTTCTGATACAGCAGAAATATGGCAGCAAGCTGCGTGAGGACTAAATGGCTGATACAACCACAACAAACCTTGGATTGACGAAACCTGAAGTTGGCGCATCCGCCGACACTTGGGGGACGAAACTCAATACCGACCTTGATACCATTGACGCGCTCTTTGCGGCTGCTGGCACGGGAACGTCCGTTGGTGTAAATGTCGGCGCTGGCAAAACGCTTGCTGTCGCGGGAACGCTGTCGCTCACAGGCAACGTATCCGCCAATGGCGCAACGATCAGCCCAACCGAACTCAGCTATCTGGATACTGTTTCCTCAAACATCCAGACGCAGTTGAACGCCAAAGAACCGACGATTACCACCCTCACTGTCGCCAAGGGCGGCACAGGCTCTTCGTCTTTGACCTCTGGTTATCTGGTTAAGGGCAACGGAACGTCTGCTGTCTCGGCTTCTGTTATTTATGATAACGGAACGAATATCGGGATTGGAACAAGCGGCCCAAGTTTCAAGCTGGATGTCCAAGGCAACTCTTCTTCTACGGCTATAGTCTCCCGTGTGTATAATGGAGACACCTCTGCCAGTTCACTTGCCGCTTTTAATTGCTCCACAGGTCAAGGCGTTAACGCGGAGTGGTATTCATACAGCAGCGCAAACTGGTTTGGCACTAAGTCCAACCACCCGCAGCTTTTTATTACCAACAACTCCGAACGGATGCGTATCGACAGCAGCGGCAACGTCGGGATTGGTACGAGTTCGCCGGGTTCAAAGCTAGACGTATCTGGCGCTATCCGTTCAACAGGAACGGCTGCAATTCTGACTGTCAGCAAACGCAGCACGGGAACTGGTGACGCATGGGGTATGTATTCGCAGAGTGGCGAATTGAACTTCTATGACTATACCGCCGCAGCAACTCGTGTAACGATAAACAGCAGCGGTAACGTCGGGATCGGCAACGTAGGAAACTCCGGGTATCGCTTGTTCGTCACTGGAAGCGATGCAACATCTTCAAATTATGCAGTTGTGCTTCAAAACTCGGCGGCTGCCAACCTGTTCTGGGTTAGAAATGATGGCAAAATTCTAACAGGTGCAGCAGCAGCATCTCCGTTCAATAATACCACGGGCAACGCGGCCAATATGTATGTTGACAGCGCCGGAGAACTTTATCGTTCAACTTCTTCAGCCCGATATAAGACTGATATTCAGGACGCTGTTCACGGACTTAACGAAGTCCTTTCCCTTCGCCCTGTCACCTATAAGGGTTTGAACGATGGCGATACAGTATTCGGCGGCCTTATTGCGGAGGAAGTTGACGCCGCTGGCCTGACTGAATTTGTTGCGTATGATGAAGAAGGGCGTCCAGATGCACTGCATTATGGCCCGATGGTTTCTCTATTGATTAAGGCCGTGCAAGAACTAACCGCCCGCGTGGCTGAATTAGAAGGAAAGTAAAATGGCAACAACATACACATGGGCCGTCGTGCAGATGGACGCATACCCTGAACAGGATGGCGAAACCGATGTGGTGTTTAACGTCCACTGGACGCTCACTGGCACGGACGGAACCTATTCCGGCAACGTCTACGGCTCACAGTCCGTTGCTGTCGATCCTGAAGCCCCTTTCACGCCATATGCCGATCTGACACAGGCACAGGTGATTGGCTGGGTTAAGGACGCTCTTGGCGAAGAACAGGTTGCAAGCCTTGAGGCTAATGTCGCAGAGCAGATTGCCAACCAGATCAATCCGCCTGTTGTTACACCCGCACTTCCTTGGAGCGCATAATGGAACTGAATATCACACTCACCGTCGATGAGGTAAACGCAATCCTTCAGACGCTTGGAAATCTGCCTACATCTTCTGGCGCGTTTCCGTTGCTTATGAAGGTAAAGCAGCAAGCTGAATCGCAGATGCCGGATCAGGCCAAAGCGGAAGACTAAGCCCTTTGAATAATGGCTTATTTAATGTTAAAGCATATTCAATTGGCCCAAACTAGCGAGTTTGAATCATGGTTTCACTTGATACAATCATAACCGTAATCGCCTTTATCGGAGGCATTATCGGCGTTTGGGTTCAGTTGAATAGCAGAATAGCGATTCTAGAAACGAAGCTAGAATATGGCGATGAGAAATTCGCGGCCATCGACAAGAAGTTTGATGAGGTGATGATGCACCTCCGCCGGATTGAAGATAAACTGGATCATAAGGCAGACCGATGAGCTTCCTAAACGATTTCGAGAGCAAGGCTGAAGGCGTGAACGATACCGTAGAGTTCGTGATCCGCGTGGCGATTGTCACGCTTGCCGCTGTGATCCTTGTGGTGGTTATGGCGCTTGTCGTAGGTTTGTTTGTGCCGAACGAAATGGTTGACAGCACGGCCATCCTTGAGACGATCAACCCTGCCTTCCAGACCATCATTGGTGCATTTGTTGGCTTGCTTGGTGGCTTGAGCCTCAACGCGAATGCGCGTGATAAGGAAGAGCCTGTTGAGCCGGAAGCGCCTGCCCCTGAGCCGGTAGCGGTAGGGGTAGGCGGATTTGGTACAGTTACTACCGCTGAACCTGAAGAGGACGAAGACGACGATATGGCTCCGTGGGAAAAGCACCGCCATGATCTGCGTTGGGATGTCAACGGCGATGGCGTAGTTGACGAAAACGACTTTCCTGATTGGCGTAATCCGGGGCAGTAATGGCGGGGAATCTTTCGACAGTTGAACTGATCGGTCAGCTTTGGCCCATCGTTCTCGCATTTATCTCCCTGACCATCATCCTCGCTAAAATGGATGTGCGACTGGGCGTGACGGAAGAGAAGATCAAGACGCTATTCGAATTGTGGAATAAGGGAAAAGACAAGTGAGCCTTGTTGAACTGCAAAAAAAGATTGGCGTAACTGCTGATGGCGCATTCGGGCCGGGAACGCTCAAGGCCGCGATGAAGCACTATAAGCTGTCACCGCGCCGCGCTGCACACTTCTTTGCCCAGACGGCGCACGAGAGCGGAAACTTCAAAGCATTTTCGGAGAACCTGAACTATGGCGCAAAAGGGCTTCGCGGCATTTTTAGAAAATATTTCCCTACTGATGCAATGGCTCGGTCGTATGAACGCCAGCCAAAAAAGATTGCTAATCGGGTATATGCAAACCGCATGGGCAATGGTGATGAAGCGTCTGGGGATGGCTGGAAGTTCCGTGGACGTGGCGCTCTCCAACTTACTGGCAAAGCAAATTACCAAGCATTCGCAACCTACGTCGGACGACAAGATGTAATGGACAATCCCGATCTTGTGTCGGGTGAGTTATGCTTTGAGAGCGCATTGTGGTTCTTCGACAAAAACAAGCTGTGGGCAATCTGCGATCAGGGCGTAAATGATGCGTCGATCCTTGCCTTGACCAAGCGCATTAATGGTGGAACGCACGGGCTTGATGACCGCAAGGCTAAAAGCAAAAAGTTCTATTCCTGGCTCTCATGAAAGGGTGTTTACAAAATGTTGCCATTTAATCCGATCATGGGCTATGTGGCGGCAGGCGCTCTTGTTATTGGCCTCACCGCCGGGTGGAAGATCAAAGACTGGCAGTGCGATGCTGCGTATTCGGCGGCTTTGGAAAAGGCTGAAAAGCAGCGCCAGCAAATGCAAGGAAAGATAGATGAGGTTTCTACGCTTTACCAAGCCGAACGAGATCAAGCCGATGTGGTGGTCGCCGGAGAAAAGCAGACGATCCGCGAGATTTACAAAACTCTTCCTGCTGTCCCTGCTGATTGTGTTCCTGATGCCCGTGTTGTCGGGCTGCTCGAAGGCGGTGTCAATCGTGCCAATGCCGCTGCCGCCAGCGAACCTAGCAAGTAACTGCCCGCCACTGCCAAATCCGCCGTCAACGCTGACCGATCCAGAGCGTGCGATATGGGAAGTGGAGATAATTGCAAAATATGGGGACTGCGCTTTACGCCATCGCCGAACAATAGAAGCATGGGAAGAGGCTGTAAAAACCCCCAAGAAGTGATATAAGAACCTTAGTCTTACGCACAGGTAGTTAAATGGCGCTCATTCCTATCAGTATCCCGCCGGGTGTTTACCGCAACGGAACCGAACTTGATAGTTCCGGCCGCTGGTATGACGTGAACCTTGTGCGCTGGGTTGAAGGGATGATGCGTCCTGTTGGTGGCTGGCAGGCTCGAACGTCTACGGCTCTGACGGGTAAAGCCCGTGGGATGATTGCGTGGCGCTCTAACAACAGCACTCGCTATATCTCCGTCGGCACTCACTCCAAACTTTACGCCATTACACAGTCTTCCGTGATCGTGGATATTACGCCTGTTGGCTTCGTTCCCGGTAACGCGAATGCGTCTGTCGGCGGAGGCTATGGCGTTGGTCTTTACAGCGCCGGGTATTATGGCACACCTCGCCCAGACGTTGGTTCGGTGACGCCAGCCACGACTTGGACGCTCGACACATGGGGCGAATATCTCGTTGGCTGCTCAAACTATGACGGCAAGATTTACGAGTGGCAGTTGGACACGACAACGCCGACCGTTGCCGCTGTCGTAACGAATGCGCCGACATCTAACACGGGCGTGCTCGTCACGAACGAACGCTCGATGTTTGCTCTTGGTGCGTCTGGCAACCCGCGCAAGATTGCATGGTCTGACCTTGAAAATAACACGATCTGGACGCCAGCCTCCACAAACCTTGCTGGAAGCCTTGAGTTGCAGACGGGTGGTAAGATCATCACAGCCAAGCGCGTTCGCGGTCAGGTTCTCGTTCTTACGGATATTGACGCGCACATCGTTTCCTATGTCGGCCAGCCATTTGTATATACATCTGAGTTTGCCGGACGCGCTTGCGGTCTTGCTGGGCCAAACGCGATTGCTGTGCAGGATAACTTCGCTGTCTGGATGGGTTCGCGTGGCTTCTATATGTATGATGGCTACGTCAAAGCCGTGCCTTGCGAAGTGTCGGATTATGTGTTTTCCGACATCAACCAAGCGCAGATCAGCAAGGCGTATGCCGTCAACAATTCGCAGTTCGACGAGGTGTGGTTCTTCTATCCGTCGGCTTCGAGCCAAGAGAACAACCGCTATGTGATCTGGAACTACGCCCAGAACAACTGGTCGATTGGAACGCTTGGTCGTTCTGCCGGGATCGACCGTGGCGTGTTTTCCAACCCGCTCATGGTAGCCGATGACGGCATTGTTTACGACCAAGAGATTGGCACGAACCACGGTACGGAAAGCGTGTACGCCGAGACCGGGCCAGTGCAGATTGGACAGGGCGACAACATCTTGTATATCAACGAGATGATCCCGGACGAACGCAACCAAGGCGAAGTCACTGCGACCTTCTCTTCTCGCTATTACCCAAATGGTGCAGAGCAGACGTTCGGCCCGTATAGCTTGACGAACCCAACGTCTGTCCGCTTTAACGGCCGACAAATCCAGATGAAGGTAACGGCAGTTGGTAACTCCGATTGGCGTGTCGGAACGCAGCGGCTTAACGCAATTCCCGGTGGTCGTCGATGAGGCTGAAACTACCGCCAGCACCGAGCGCGTATAGCCCTAGCTATGACGACCAGCGCAATCGTCTCATTGAGGCTTTTGCGAAGAACGTATACGTCAAAGGCGAAGATGTCGGCATCTATGCACCAGCCAAGCTGATCTACAACGGATTTTACGGCCAGTTTAAGAAGACTACTAGCGTGTCTCCTACTGCTGCCAATACGGCCTATGCTATTACCTTTGACACAACTGAAGAAAACAACGGCGTTTCAATCGGATCGCCTGCATCTCGGATCGTTGTAACGGAAGCTGGCATCTATAATTTCTCAGCCCACTTCACAGTTCTATCCAATAACTCCAGCGCAAAAACTGTATATTTTTGGTTCAGGAAAAATGGAACTGATGTGTCTGCAAGCACGTTCTTGTCAACAAGTGACATCAATGGCGGGCACATGGCATCAGGCCGAGATGACTTCTTTTCCCTAGTTGCTGGCGATTACATTGAGTTGATGTGGGCCGCTGATAGCACGAACATTGAACTCCATGCTTCTCCTGCTACGGCTTTTGCGCCATCTGGGCCATCTTGCCTCCTATCAGTAATGCAAGTTCAGTAGTAATGGGCTGTCAATTGTTTTATGTTTGTGTTAAGAACGAAGGAATAGGCGGCTAGTCCGTTCGGGGGTTTTAATGGCTGAAACGACAACGACCACTACAGCGCAGCAACTCAATCCGTTTATTCAGGATATTTTGTCGCGCAACTATCAGTTCGCGCAGCAGGTAGCGGCGCAGCCCTATCAGGCGTATCAGGGGCCACGCGTTGCTGGCTTTCGTCCCGCCGAAGAGCAGGCGTTCCAGACGGCAATCAATGCAGCTACCCAGCAAGTCGGGATGCCGCAGCTTCAGCAAGCCACCCAAGTTGCTGAGCGAGCAGCCGGATATACGCCGCAGCAGTTTCAGCAGGATGTTTCCGGCTTCATGTCGCCGTTCCAGACCAGCGTCATTGACGCTACGATGGCCCGCCTTGCACAGAACCGCGCCGAGCGTGACGCTGCGACCAAGGCTCAGCTTGCTTCTTCGCGGGCATTTGGCAACGAACGTCGTGGCGTATATGAAGCGCAGCTTGCGGCCGAGCAGGATTTGAACACGGCTCAGGTGTTGGCTGATCTATATAACCGTGGGTACACACAAGCCGCTGGGTTTGCACAAGGTCTGCCGGGCCAGCAGCTTGCGGGTGCATCCGCTCTTGCGGGCTACGGCAATCAGGCTCTCGCCAATCAGCAGGCATACGCCGCGATGCTTCAAGGCGCAGGCCAAGCCCAGCGCGGTATGGCTCAGCAGAACCTCGATCTTGCGTATCAAGACTTCCTCGCTCAGCGCGGCTATCCGAAAGAGCAACTCCAGACGTTGCTTGCGGCGACGAGTGGTATGCCCTCTCCAGTCACCCAAACGTCAACGCAAACTGCACCGGGCCAGTCAACGCTCAGCCAGATCGGCAGCGCGGCCAGCACGATTGGCGGTATCCTTGATCTTTTCAAGAAGGGCTAAATAGATGGCCGATCCTAACGATCCCAACGCCGGAATGATGGCGCTTAAAGATTTGCTGGCGTTTCGGCCGAATGCACCTGTCGCGCCTTCCGTTGCGCCAACCGCCGCAGTCGCACCGCAGCTTTCGCCGACGGCGCAGTATGTGCAGAACATGCAGGCATTGATGCAGGGTGGAATTGGCAAACTGTCCACTGGCGAAAAACTAGGTGCATTGGGCCAGCTTCTTCAAGCCGCTGGTAGCCGTGGTCGTGCTGACCCGGCCGCTGTTCTTCAGAACGTGCGTAATCAGCAGATGCAGAAGTTGAACGCGCAGTATCAGATTGCGCAGTTGCAGCAGCAAGCGCAGCAAGACGCGCAGAAGCGTGCGTTCATTAACCAATATGCGTCTACAGTTCCAGAAGATAAGCGTGGTCTTCTTGAAAACGCCGATCTCGATAAAGCCTATGATATTGTAGAAAAAGAACTGACTGCTAAGAAGCAGTTGTTCCAGATTGTCGATGGCCCAGCGGGAAATAAGGTTGCTGTTTTCTCTGATTATAGCCGCGTTGAGACCGATCTTCCTAACAATATCCAGACTGATCTTGTTGATCGCGGATCGGAAAAACTCCTTATCAATAAGGACACGGGCGAGATTATCCAGACTTATCAAAAAGATTTGTCGCCCTATTCACTGCGCCGTTCGACTGCTCGCCCAACGAAGCCACGCCGAGCCGCTACTGATAAGAAACCCGGTGCTGGTAAGAAAACACCAGTTTCTCCGATTGCACCGGAAATCGTATCAGCTATTACTTCTCGTCTCGCAGGTATTAAGTAAGGAGCCTTCATGGCCGAGGAGAAGCCGAAAGGCGATCCAGTATTTCTGACAATCGCCGGGGAGAAGGTAACGCTTCCCGGTGTAACGTCGCTTAACACCGACGACGAACTTGCCGCAGCCGCGCAAAACTGGATCGGCAAGAACTATAAAGGCCCAGAGATTGGTGCGCCTGTCGTTTTCCGCACGCCACTCATGGCGGCGGGTGGTGGCTTTGCTCCCGGCGAAGAGATTGTTGTTCAGGCGTTGCCGACCCGGCCGTTTGAGGGTTCGGCCCTAAATGCGGCGCAACAGTCTTTTGCTAATTATATTCAGCAGAACCCAATTGGTGTCGATCCTGCTACAATGCAGTTTCTCACCTCCGTTGCAGGACGTGGCGGCGAGTTTATTGGTGGGTTTCTTAACCCGCTTGCTTCCGCGATTGACGTAGCTGACGCCTCAACTACTGCTGCAATTCGTGGCCTAAGCCAACTTGCATATAATATCGGTATTGGGGATCAGAACCCAGAGCGCACATCCGCGCAGGCAAAAGAGTTTTTGGATATTGCTGGTCTCGCGGCGGGTATTGGCGCAACGCCAAAGCCAGCGCGTACTCCAATGCAAACCCTAGCCGAGCCTATTACTCCTGCACCTGTTGTCCCTCGCACATTGGCGAAAGCGCAAGCTGTTGAACTTCCGGAAGCCCCCGCGCTTACAGCGGAAGTCCCTGTGCCTGCGGTAGCACCGACACCCGTTCGCGCAGAGCCGCAAGCCATATTGCAGCAAGCCGCCGCGTCGATGGAGACACCACCTGCGCTAACGCCGGAACGTGCAGGCAATCTCAACCTCACCAAATTTGACAAGCCAGCCGACGTTAAGACCTTCCTTGACGACGTTGCAAAAGCGAACAACAATTTTGTTGAAGCCCGTCGCGGCGTCATGCCCATCGCCGAGATTAACAAGAAGGCTGAAGAAGTTGATCTTCAGTCTATCCTTGGCCGTAAAGTAGGAATGGCGTTGAACGCGGAGCAGCTTCAGGCTGCGCGTAGCGTTCTTAACCAAACCGCTGATGATGTCTTTACCAAGGTTAAAGATTGGTCTGCATCCGGGGCCGATCCTACAAAGGCCGACGAAGCACTTGATCTGATTGCCACGCACATGGCGTTTCAGGAAAACCTAGCCGGAGCAACAGCAGAAGCAGGGCGTGCTCTCCGTATTCTGCGGGAGCAACCGAGCAGCGGTCGTTCGCTGGCGCTGCGGCAGCTTATGGAAGAACGTGCCAAAGGTGTTCCGGCTGAAACAATTCTTGAGCGCATCTCGACGCTTGATACCCCAGAACAAGTTGCAGCGTTTGTCGGCAAGATTAGCAAGCCGAACTTCCGCGACAAGTTTGAGGAATACTACATTAACGCTCTGTTGTCTGGGCCGCAAACGCAGTCGATCAACATCGCGTCGAACGCTCTTACTGCGGTGTCGGCTCCGGTTGAGAAGGCTATTGAAGCCGGGATCGGCGCGGTCCTCCGCACGCCGGATCGTGTTACGTTTAAGGAAGTTGGTGCGCGCTTGGCTGGGATGAGCCAAGGTGCGGTCGATGGTCTTCGTCTTGCCAAGCAGGCGTTCATGACAGGCGAAGCGCCCAGCGCGGTTACCGCTCTTGAGACACGGCGCAATGCTATCAGCGGTTTGAAGGGCGAGATCGTGCGCCTCCCATCGCGCTTCCTCATGACGCAGGACGAGTTCTTCAAAGCCATCCATACGCGTGGCGAACTTGCAGCCCAAGCATACAAAAAGGCGCTTGACCTCAGTCAAGGCAATAAAGAAAAATTGGGCGAACTCTATAACGAGTTCTTAAACAACCCAACCGAAGCAATGACTAAGGCGGCACAACGTGAAGCCGACTATCGCACGTTTCAGGCGGAACTTGGTCGGCCCGGTAAGTTTGTTCAACGCGCCACGAATGAGTTTTTCTTGGCGCGGTATATCTTGCCGTTCGTCAAAACCCCATTTAACTTGATTAAATACGCATCCGAACGGTCGCCGCTTCCGTTTATATCGGATCGCTGGCGCGCTGAGATCAAGGCGGGGGGTCGTCAGCGTAACGAGGCGTTGGCTAAGTTGACGCTTGGGGGCAGCATTGCCGGAACGATTGCGACCAAGGCACTTGAAGGTATGGTCACAGGCTCCGGGCCGACTGATCCCGAAGAGCGTTCTGCTTTGATGGCCACAGGTTGGCAGCCATACAGCTTTAAGATCGGCGATACATATTACCCGTATGGTCGTCTTGATCCGTTTGGCACAACCATCGGCGTTGTCGCTGA
>Ga0209358_10002711_pt1 | contig 13335 bp, 13 predicted proteins | sample LauGreFa1BDMLBSN_2_FD_187574 | JGI IMG/M metagenome (GOLD analysis project Ga0209358, IMG submission 187574) | Freshwater lake microbial communities from Lake Michigan, USA - Fa13.BD.MLB.SN (SPAdes) (version 2) | ecosystem: Environmental > Aquatic > Freshwater > Lake | place: Lake Michigan, USA...
AACCATAACATCTGCATCGTCTTCGATAAATCTTGCGAAGAATCCATCTTTGTCAAGAATGTTAGAATCGTATGTTACGATTGCAGAAGAATTGCGGTGTGCCAACAGACCACGAATGAATGTAGTCTTGCCAGTTCCAGGTGGACCAATCAGCAACAAGATGTTTGCATTGCTGTTCATATAGCGATCGTAATAATCTTCAAGAGATTCATCACCAAGGAATGGGTACATCTCTTTGATTGGCAGACGAGAACGATTCAGTGGCACGTTGACAGAGTTGCCATCGCTACCATAAACCCACTCGATGTAAGATGTGACGATATCAAAGTTACCCTCAACGAATTGGATGATGCCATCAGCAAATTTGGCATCGCCGAATGCACGAACTTCTGTTGAGTTACTGTTAACGCTAAACTTAATAAAGTTGTTGGTCTTTTCGTCAATGATAACACCAGAAGAAGAACTTGTTTGTACGAACAAGTAGTCGCTAAAGTTTACCTCAGCCCATTCCTTCCAAGTAGAACGATTGGCAAGAATAGAAGTCTCACGTTGTACTGTTGATTGGTTGGCATCGACACGACGCTGCATGATCTCAGAAGAGATCAAATCTTCAACATCACTAACTCCGAGAAAAATATTGTCTTTGTTTTCCATAATCTTTTTCAAATGTAACATATTATCAATAGCGTCCCAAGAATATCCCTTTAGGAATTTTTTACCTTGGATACGACGATTTCTTATTGCTCTGGCACGTGTCATAGCTCTGGGTCTTGTTCTGGGTGTAGCGTATGTTTTAGACAAACTATTCAACAAGTCCCGTATCGGATTCGCCATTGTCATCACCTATGAATTCATCTAAGTTTGGTTGCTTCTTTTTCTTCTTTTCTTTTTTGCGTTCGATAAAATCATCGAAGTTATGATTTTGTTGCATGAACTCTAAGTACGCATTGTGAAACTCTCTGTCATCATCACCATCTTGCACATCAAATGCTTCGAATGGTAGATCTTGAATCAGTTTGCCTTTGATGTAACTTTGTTTCTTTTCTTTGGCAATACGACGCAGGAATGCATAGTAGATAATCTGCGTAAAGTAAGCGAAAGGGTTGCTTGACTTAGTTGGATCAAAGTTGTCAATGTATTGAATACAGTTTTCCACACCATCGAGAATCATGTCATCTCGATAAGAGTAGTTTATAAAGTTTGGTTTGTAAGAAAGGTGTGTAGCAATTTTAAGAATACATTCGCCGATGTAATTGCTAACAATGGGTTTATCTTTACCTTCTTGCTGTGCATCAATCTTTAATTGTCTATATTCAATTAATGCTTTTAAGAAGTCAGCGTTGTTTACGTAGTGAGCCATACATACAATTTCCTTTCAAGTATTTCATAAGTATACATCAGGTATGGTAAAAAGACAAATCTTATTTCATTACAAAATAAATTTGCTTTTATATTTGTCTTGCTGGATAATACACGGTGTCTAGGGATGATGATGACATTAATGAACTGTATCGTCACCTTGAACGAATATCTGGTATCGTTCTTCTGTTTCTTCTCTAGCTAAATCTTTTAGCATTTCTATTCTCTTCTTTGCCTCTTCTGGGCTCATGCTTGCATCGTCCCAATCCTTGTGACTTTCATCAGCAGGTTGGAAAGTTGTCATTTCTTCGTACTCTGTTACAATCTTTTTATAATGGGATACGAATGCTTGATGCAGCTTCTTCAGATAGATTATATCTTTCTTGGCTAAGATATAAGTTGTATCATCCGTGAATGGGCAGAGTGGTGCAGCTGTGATATGCTCTTTGCCAGTTTGTAGCACAGGGATAGTTCTTATGCACATTGGAGAAACCAACTGTACATATTCTTCGTCTTCAGCAGACAACACTGCCATGACTTGTTCGCCTGAAGTCAACTTTAGAACAATAAACATTTCATCACCACTTAACATAATACCACCTCTACGATTTTTGTTTTAAATTCTTCTTCAGCGTAGGTCTTGTATCTTTCTGCTGCATGATTTAGAGTATGGTTCTTCCACGTCTTCCAATGTAAATCATCAGCAATGTCAAACAGTTTACAACTTTGTTTGCCATCTTTCAATCTTAGACCACGCCCAATACTTTGTAGATTACGTATCTTACTCTTAGAAGGAGAAGCAAAGATAACATTCTCAATCGAAGGTATGTTGATACCAGTAGAAAATGTTCCAAACGACGCAATGATAATTGCATCTGTTTCCCCTTCGCATATATGACGGATAGCCTCTCGATCAGAGGTTTCTGTACCACCATAAACGAAAAATACTTTACGATCTTCGTGTACTTTATTCTTAATAAGTTCGTAGAGAACTTTGCCGTGCTTTTCAACGTATTGAAAAAGAACCAGCGTGTTACCTTTAGAAGTTACTGCCAAGTTTCGGATAAATTTGTTACGCTTTTCATTCGTAACTAACCAATCCATTTCTTCTTGGTACGTGTTATTTTTACGTTCTTTACGAATTTCTTCAGAGTATTTTAAGATCACACACGTTATATTTAGGCTGGACAATCTTCCTGAATCCATCAGCGCCTTGGTAGTGGTTACCCTGTGCACCTTACCAAACACACCCTCAAGAACCAACTGATGAATCTTTTTGTTATCCAGCGTACCTGTTGTACCAATACGATAACGAACATTGTCCATCTTTTCCATAACTGTTGTTAAGGATTTTGCTTTAAACTGGTGCGCTTCGTCACCAAGAATTACATCAAACTGTTTGAACCATGCTTTTGGTTGCAAGTAGATAGACTGCCATGTAGTTATCAAAACATCTTTGGAAAATTGTTTTGGAAACCCCGCATAAAGTTTCTGACAATACATTGATGTGCCCCAACCATTAGCACTTGAATAGTCTTCGAAGTCTGCATACAACTGCTCAACTAACGAAGTTGTTGGGACTATGATTATGCACTTATGATTGCGTTCCAAGTGCCATCTGATAATAGAGTAAATGATAAGCGACTTGCCTGAAGCTGTTGGCGATAGCAATAAAACTCTTTCAGTAGAAAGTGCTTTGTGGATGGCATCGAACTGGTAGTCTCTGATTTGGATTGGTTCGTTTCTTGATTGTGGATTAAGATCTCGGAGCCATTGTTGTAGCTGAGTTTCATCGATATCATTTTGTACGGCGATGTCATCTGATATTTGTAGTGCATAATTATTTCTTTCAGCAAAAGATTTTACATACTCAACCAGACCAACGTATAATGTTTTTCTTAGTTGGTCATATAGACGAACTTTACCATCCCACAATCTTGCTCTGTACTGTGGAGTAAATTTCGCTCCTGGATACTCATAAGTGAAGAAGTCTGCCAATTCTTGTTCAATGCTAGGCTCAGAAAAAACTCTAACATAAACTTCATCTAACTTTTCAATAGTAACTACATTCTGCATCACATCCCTGCTAGAAACTTTTTCCACTCAACGTGGGTTTTTATTTGCCAATCTCTTGCTTTGATTTGCTGTAGGATAGATTCCAAAAGATAAATCATTGTCTCGAGATATTTTATCTTGACTTCAGAATTGTTTAACTCATTGTCACCAGTCAAAAATTCATCCATCTCATTCTTGAGTGGCTTGATACCTTGCCACTGCTCCCAATTATTTTCTTTTAGTTCTTCACGTGACATCTCGCCACGGAAATAACGAAACTTATTTTTACGAAGTAGATTGTGTTCTGCCATCAACTTAGTGTGTTTGAGTTTGACCTGCACTAAGATCTTAACATACTTAGCGTGGAGTTTAGGGGTTGCTGTGGATTGTTCGCCGAGATAATTGTCATCAATCTCGCAATCTTTTTCCCACATCTCTTGTAGCTGTTCAATATTCATAATTACCTCACTTATTAGATAGAGGCATTATACCTCATCTATTACAAAAAAACAAATTTGCCTTACAAGAATTTGTAATATCCGTAGCGGAAAGTAGCATTTCCAACTAGGTAGTTCACATCTTGGTTTGTTGATTGGAACATCAATGAGTCTATGGCCACTGGAAACATATCAATAAATTGCACTGTTCTTATTGCAGTGTTGTTTGCGCCCAAAATTTGCAAAGTAGAATCAGAGTAGTTTGTTGCCAACTCTGAAATGTTTGCACGTTGATCATTGTTAAAGAAAGTTGTGTACTGCTCGTATGTATTTGGGAAACCTAAAGCGACAATCCAGTTATAGATTGCCATGTAGTTTGTCATCTGGTCATCAACCAAAAACTGTACTGTCAGTTGATCATACGTTAATGTTTCGCCAGGAATAGGTTGCGTTTGAAATGGGTTTCCAAACTCAGGCGAACCTAGAGTGATACCTGGAAGGTTTACCTGCTGGCAGAAAAACGATACCTCAGGTAATTTTTGAATGCTGAACATGAACCCATTTGGAGACAATGGATTGATGTTAGATGGTACTGGGCAAGATAGAGTAGTCATACTATTATTTAGGAAATAAAAAGGGGATCCCGAAGGATCCCCAAAGTCCTATCTACGTAGGCTCTAAAAGATTACATTAAGTTAGTAACCTTAACACGACGGTAGTAGTAGTTAGCGTTGGCAGTTAAGTCGCCAGTGTTGCCAGAACCATCGTCAAGATCAACGAATGGGTTAGCAACTAAACCGTAACGAGTCTTGAAGCCAATCTTTGGCTGGAAGCTGTTAGGATCAACTGCACGAACCATTTGCAGAGGAACGTATGGGCAGTAGAACAGACCAGCGTCAAATGCGCTAGTACCTTTGTAACCGCAAACGAAGAACTGAGTGTTGCTTACGTTAGCAGTATATGGATCAACATACACTTTGTACTTGCCATTCAGAACACCAGCGAAAGTAGTGCTAGTGTCATCGATGTTCAAGCTGCTGTTACCTTGTAACGCAGGAGTGTAGTCAAGAACTCCAGCCATTGCCAATGCAGAAGCTACGTCTGCAGAAGTAATGATGAAGTTACCACGACCACGACGTGTTTGCTGACCGATAGCATTGGCTTCACGTTCGATTTGGAACATCAAGCCTTTGAATTTTTCAACAGACCAACGACCATTAGAATCAACGTCCAAGTCAAAAGTACCAGCAGTAGATGTACCAACTGCAGCACCTGGCTTAGCAGTCTTGTAGATTGTGCGGATAACTTCACGGTTGATTTCAGCAAGAATTTCGCTAGAAAGGATGTTGCTCAATTCGCCTTCAGCGTCAAGACCATGAACAGACTTCATGTCTTGTGCTAATTCGATAGAGTACTCAGCCTTCAATGCACGAGTCTTAGCAGTAACAGCAGTCTTTTCGATGCTGAATGCCATTTGGTTGAAGTTACCATCGCCATTACCACCTTGACCTAGACGCTCAGCGTCAGAAGTAGCAATACCAGTACCAGTAGTCTCAGAACCGCCGAAGTCGTAAGTACCGCTGTGAGTGCCAGTGCCAGAGAAGTCTGTGTCAGCTTCGTTGAACAAAGCCTCAGTGCCACCCATAGTACCATAACGTGACTTCATTGCGAAGATCAAGCCAGTTGGCTGAGTCATTGGCTGAACGCCAGCAACATCATAAGCGATAAGTTGTGGCATAGAACGACGAACCAAGCTGATCAATACTGGATCAAACTTAGCCATACCACCAGCGTCTGGGTATGAACCAACAGCGTTAGTTGGAGCAGCTTCGAAAAGTGCTTCTTGCTGCTTGCGCATTTCACGTTCTTGGTTTTCTAAAAGAACAGCAGTAACTTCCTTACGATACTGGTCTTTGATTGGTGCTGCGCCTTCGTGATTAAGGACTGGAGCCCATTTTTCGATTAATTGTTGACGAGTTGTCATGTTAGTTTTCCTTATTTAATTTTGTTGAGTACAGACAGATATGCTGACATTGAAGGATCGATTTGTTGTTTCTTTTCTTCAGTCAGAGTTTCTACTGGAGCATCAGTAACTACAGACTTAACACCTGCAGCTGCCTTAGTTGTGAAATAGTTTTCACGGATAGTCTTAACTTTACCTTCGAAAGACTCAGCATCTTCATAAGAAAGTTCTTCAACCAATGCATTAAACTTTTCAGTTTCAGTATCAGTCAAACCTTCGCTAACTGTCTTAACGATTTCAACACGCTTTTGTTCAGCGATAGTTTTTGTCATTTCGATGTTAGCTGCAACTTGCTCATTCAGCTTTGCTTCTAATTCTTCGATTTTAGTTTCCATTTCGCCTAGCACATCGAATCGTTCTTCTGGAACTTCGATATAGTGCTCTTCGAATAGAGACTTAAGACCACCAACGAAGCCTTCAAGAATTTCAGACTTCATACCACGCTCAAGGGCAATTTCATTCTGTGTCATCCACTGCTCAGCTACATAGCCGAGATATCCATCAACCTGTTCAACAAGACCCTCAATTTGTTGTGCAGTAGCTTCTTCTAGCTTTGCTGCAAATTCTTCTTCGATACGAGCAACTTCTTCTTTTACACGTGCCATAACAGCAGCTTCGTAAATAGTAGTTGCTTTCTCTTTAAATTGTTCAGTTAATTCCTCACCATTGAACAATGCGTCCATGTCTTCCTTAACGCTACCACGTGCTTCTGGAGCAGATGCGCCTTGTGTAGCACGGTTGGCTTTCTTAGAAGTACCACCTTCGGCTTCCTTCTCGTCCTGGACATTGTTACGTGCATTGTCTGGATTTGGATTTTCTGGAGCTGGCTTAACAGCTTCCTCATCAATTTGATCTTCTACGATTTCGTTAACATTATCTTCAGTAGCTTGCTCAGCGAGTTTAGCTGCTTTAGATTCTGCCAACAGTTCTGCAATTTTTTGTTCGATTGACATCGTCTTCTCCTAACTGGATAGTTCTATTAAATTATTTATAATTTATCTGATTTTACTCAGGAAATTCTGGAAAGCACGCATCTTTGCTTCCTCTAAATTACGGGAAGAAGTTTTCTGTATAACAGCTTTGACTTCCTCAATATGTTTTTCCACAAACTTTCCATCAACAAATACCCACTCTTTATTCTCCATAATACCTCTAACGAATGCATCTGGCGCAGAAGGATCGGCGACGATGTCAGCTGCCGTGGACAACATAAAGTCGTCTTGAACAATTTGAACACCTTCGTTATTGGATTTAAGAGAACCGAGTGCTCTTGAAGATACTCCAAGATTAGCACCACCATCAAGCAGACCACGTGCGATCATACCGTTTGGAGTTTCTAAAATCTTTGCTCTACCGATATAGTTAGTTCCTTCTTTGCGCAATGATGTAATCATATGCGAAACAAGATGAAGATTAATGCTTGGTGTATCTGGGTGACCGAGTTCACCATAAGCACGATTCTTTTCAACATACTCTTTTACGTAACGCTTGACTTCGTTATCCATAACTGATTCTGGATACATACGTCCGTTACGATTTTTTAATTCTGATTGAAGGAAGATACCTTCAATGAAATAATCTTTACCCTTGCCGAGTTTATTCTCGGTTACAAGTTTAACAGATTCTGTTACTTCTCTAATGAGTTTCATTTATTTAGCTCCCTACTACAGATTGATTGTCGTATGGTCCAAACACTGCTGTCTCAACCTTAGTAGAGTATCCACCAACTTTACGTAAAATTAGATAACACTGTGCTTCGGCACCTGCAATGGTAACAACGATATCTCTGGTATTCTCTACTGTGTCAACGAAACCATTACCAGCAGCAAACTCTAAGTAGTCTGCACCGCCACCTGGAAGTGTTAAAACATTAACAGAGTTTCTAGTAATAGTGATTGCAGCATCTTGCAAGCCAACCCACTGAACGCCAGCAATGTTAACTTTCGATACAGTGCTTAAATATTCTTGCAGACCGAGCCAAGAATTTTTCAAAGTCTGTGATGCTGGTTCCAGTGCACCTGGATTTGGAATTGTACCTGGAGCAAGTCTTTGAATCTCGTCATAGGTGTACCAGCCCACTGGCACTGTTAGACCCCATGGATAACCTTGTTGACCCTCCATCTGCGAAAACACCTCTTCCAACACTCCATAAGCACCATCATAATTATTTTGGGCAGTTGCTAGTTGTTCAGCAGTTACTCCAGTGAACGCTTGTGTAGCAGCAACTAAATCTGTTTCCAAATTAATAGTTGCACTGCCAGCTGTACCAGCAATTTTAACGATTGTTTCGTTGTTTGTATTTTTAAGAATCGTCTTAGTGACAGCCATGTTTATTCCTCTATTCGTTCAAGCACATGAAAGAAGTTTTGTTTACTTTCTCTCATATACTCGATAATTTCTGTTTGCTCGCTCAACAAATTATTTAGCTTACTTTGAGTCTGCTCACTAATCGCTACAATAGATTCATCTTCTAACACATAGTGAATCTTACCATCAACCAAGTTATCTAACTTGTTTAATTTTCTAATATCTTGTACAACTGGATCTACGCTAAAAATATGTGAAGAAGCAAGTTGGATGTATGATTCGATAAGAGTATCTGTTACTTTGATGTCGTGATATTCTTTGATTATGTTCGCAATCTTATGCTCAGAAATTTCTTCGTATAATTCTTTTGATACTTGTTCTTCTAACTGTTTGGAAATATATTCTTGTTTGATATATTTTCTTGCTTCTTCAATAGTTGCAAAGTTAGTTTCTTCGTCATCAATTAAAATCTTATCATCCTGTGTCTTTTCGATAAGATGATTGAAAGATCTGGTGCTCTCAACGACACCAGACTTAGTAATAGATTTTAAAAACTGTGTATACAACATTAATTGATATCACTCTTCAGAAGGTGTTTCTTCTACGGATTGTTCTTCAGCTTGATTGAACATAGATTGTGCAACTTCGATTCTTCTTGCATCAATCATTGGTGCTAGCTTCTCAGCCATAGCAGCTGAAAATGCTCTTTCTGTTTCTACGGCATCGCCTTGGCTAATAGCGTAGATTAATTCGGTCGTAGTTTGGCTCATATAATTCTCCTATTAATTTGGCCATGTGCCAGTTTTTAACTTGGTCACTTTGCCTTTAGATTGTTCTTCATCTTGTTGTTCATCAGCACCAGCGTCCTGTTGATCAGGTGCTGGTTCATCTTGCGGAGCCTCTTGCTGCTGAGCAGCTTGTGCGTCCATCATTGGTTGTTGCATAGCTACTTGGAGTTGTCCTTGTTGCTCTGCTTGCGCCATCTGTAATTCACGTTCATCTTCAATCTCAGAAGCGATTTGCTCAAGTTCTTCATCATCCTGACGGAGAATGTTTCGCTTAACCCATGCTTGTGAATAATATTTTCCTACGAACGGATCAACTGTTTGTAACGAATTCAATCTTTGCATTAAAATCTCTTGGTCTTTCAACTCAGAGAAGTGATTGTCTTCTAAGTAGTCATACTTTAATCTATATCTGATATCTTCCCACTCATCAGCAGAAATGATATTTTTAGCAATGAGTTGAACTCTTAGTGCTTCAGAAAATAGTACGCTAAACTTTTTACGGAGTCTAACGATAAACTTGTTAAACTTAACTTCGTCACGAGAAATTTCTTGTGAACGACCAATGCTAAATCCTTGTTGTGGCTGTAAACGAGAAACAGGCACATTCAGAGCATGGTAAAGTTTTCCTTGGAAGTATTCGATGTCTTGAATCTCGCCAAGGTTCTGTCCACCTGGAAGTGTAGTAATCTCAGTACCCTTACCACCTTCACGACGAGGCATCCAGAAGTCTTCCATCATAGAAAGATGGCGACGATCATCACGTGTTTCACCAGTAGTTGCATCGTAAACAATCTTGTTACGGAACTTGTTCATGATATCAGAGACATACTGCTCAGCTTTTAGCTTAGGTAAGTTACCAACATCAACGTAGAAAATACGACGTTCTGGTGCACGGCTAATGCGATAGATGACCAATGCGTCTTCGATCATCTTTAATTGGTTGACTGGTTTGATAGCCTTATGTAAATAAGACATCATCATGCCAGTGTTCTGGTCTACATAACCAGAAGGAGCATACACTATAGAATCAAGTGCTAGTTTAACACCATTTGTAGATTGCTCAGTGATTCCTTTGTCGTTATAAAGATAGTACTCATCAATCTCTTTAACAACTTCAACTCCTTGTGGAGTCTTTTCTTTTTTGATATTTTTAATACGACGAATCTTACGTGGGTCAATGTAACGTAGTTCTACGATACCACCCTTAACATTGTTTTCGTCAATAAGAATTTGATAATACAATCTTCCATCGATGTACCATGTACGGAAGATTTCATGTGCTCTTTCATCAAATTTTAAAGTGCGTAGGATATTATCAAATTCTTCTTTTATTTTGTTTTTAATATTAGAAGAAACTTTGACATCATCTAATTTGATTTCAATGCAACGTCTATCTTCGTCTGCTACGATTGCTTCGTTGACAATGTCTTCGATTGCACCATCACAGTCAGAGTATTGAGAGACTTCACGATATCTACGAATAAGATCGTTTTCAGTCTTAATCGTACCTTCGATGTCTAGGACTGCACCGTAATAACCACCAGCATTAACACCAGTGTTTATTACGGTTGCGCCTGACTCAACAGGACTTGGAGGTATTACGCTCGGCAAGTCCTGTTCTTTTTTACGCTTTATTTCAAAGCCAAATAGTTGCATAATGTAATAGCCCTAGTTTATTATAGAGGGAATGTACCGATTGGAGTGTCAACAGAAACATTAACTCCGAAACCAGCAGCAGCCCCAGTGTTCGATGTGAAGAAGTTAAAAGTAAACTCAACATCAAACATTTCAATAGCGTTTTGGGATTCAAAATCTAAACCAACTGCAGAGATGCTAGTTGGGTAAGCATCCACGAATTTGTATGATTTGATTGTAGCACCGTTACGATCTAACTGGTGCACGTTCAAGTCAACTTGGTAATCACGTGGATTAGTACGACCTGTAGTGGCGTTGTAATTCTGTACACCAGATTGCCACTGTTCCAATGCATTACGAATACCAAAAGAAGTATCGTTATAGATTGAAATAGTCCATGGTTGGAATGTGCGCTCACCAGCAAAGTTAACAGGGCGACCACGATAGAGAACTGGGATGTTCTCTACAGTGGATGCTGGTAACTGAGCAGCTTTACACAGAAACTGTGCACGTTGTCCAGCAACAACACCCAATGTAACGTAAGACGGGAATGTTAATTCAACACGGAATTGATTAGGGCGTGCACCGCCACCAATCATTTGCGCTTTAAAATCAGCAATATTTGCCATTTAATTCTCCTTTGTTCTTTCTTATTTATTCCCTAATTACGCACCGATTTCTGCGAAGTTAATAGCAGAACGAGCAGCAACGAAGTTAAGAGTGATAAAGTTGATAGAACGATTTGGCTTGATGAAGATATCAGCAATGAATTCATTGCGGTCGATAACTTCGCCAGTGTTGTTAGACTCATCGCACTTAACACGGAAATCAGTGATACCACGGCGACCTTGTACATCACGCAAGAATGGTTCTACCAAGTTCTTGAACTGTGCACGAGTGAAGCTGTCGTTGAATTCGAACAACTGGAACTTAGCAGCAGTAGCAATTGATTTCTCAAGAACGATAAACAAGCGACGCACGTTGATACGATCGAACGCTGAAGGACGAGCCATCAGAGTCTTGTCGCCGAACAGAACAGTACCTTCTCCTGGGAAAGTAACAACTGGGTTAACACCGTTCTTGTAAAGTTCGTCACGTTGTGCTTTAGTTGGGTTGAATGCCAAACGAACAACATTCTTGATTTGACCACGATTCAGACCACCTGGAGAGAACCATGGGTCGTTAGTGTAGTCAGTACGAGCGCACAGACCAGCGACGTCGCCGTTCAGTGGAACATAACGGTACTTGTCATTGTAGCGATCGTATTGGTATTTGTAACCAGAGTCAAGCACAGCGTATGAAGTGCTTGGCAGCGCATTGCGGTATGCAATAATAGCATTCTGCTCTGTTGATGTAGCGCCAACGATTGGAGTGCCACCGCTGCTTTGTGGAGAGATGAAAGCTACGCAATCTAAACGATTTTCTACAACATTGCTGATAACAGAGTTAGCAACAGTAGTAGAAGCCTTACCTAAAAGGATCAAGCTAATATCGTATGCTTCTGAGTTTTCGAACAAGCTAAACGCACTAGTTTTCTCGCCATCAGTCAATGCATAATCGTCAGTACCACCGCTAAAGTTACGGTTTACTGCAGCGTTCATGCTCTTGAATGCATTGTTTGCGGCTGGAGATCCCCACGCAACGCCTTGCTGTCCGACAGCTGTTGTGTGATCCATCCACCAGATCCACTCAGAACGAGAGTTGACAACGTCCTTGTAGTAGTTGTTTGTGCCGTCTGGTTTCTTAGCATCAGCAGCCTTAGAAACGAAAGCAAATTTTTCTAGGATAGAACCAGCAACACCAGTGACACCACCATCACGGTCAAAAACGATGATGTGGAGTTCGTCGTTAGTTGAAGAATTTGATGCAGCGTATGTTGATGTACCAGGAGCAGCGTCAAATTCTTTAGCGCAGTTAATTTCTGCGCCGTTGATAGTTACTGTCCAATTATTATATCTGGCAGAGTCTGCCATAGTAACGAATAAAGAGTTACCTAGTCTACCTGGATACTTGGCAGCAAACTCACCAACGATACCAGCACCGTTAGCATATTGCAACAGATAATCTTCACCGTTCTTGATCTTGATACCAGTACCACTAGCAATAGTTGCAGTAGCAGTAGCAACTGTACCAGTTGGAGGTGCTGCGATAGTTACTGTCGGAGCAGAAGTATATCCAGAACCAGCTTGACCGATATTGATACCAGTGATAGTAGATGTGCCTAAAGTCACAGAGTTAACAACAGCACCATTACCGTTACCAGAAATAGTAACAGTTGGAGTTGCTTTGTAACCAGTACCACCGCTAGTGATAGTAACACCAGTGATTGCACCATTAGCGATCTCGGCAGTAGCAGTAGCGCCAGAGCCAGTGTCACCAGATGCAGGAGTGATAGTGATTGTGGCTTCGGTGTAACCACTCATGTTACCAGCTACAACGATAGCTGTAACAGCGCCACCAGAAAGAACTGCAGTACCAGTAGCAGTAGTACCACCATCAACGCTTGGTGCGCTGAAAGTGACTGCTGGGGCAGGAGCAGTAGAAACGTAACCAGAACCTGCTGTACCTACAGTAACTGCGGTTACACCACCTGTTGTAGGATCGGTACATAAAGAGATGTAAGGAATTCCTGCTTTATCCATTAACGATAATTTTGCTGAGGTTTTAGCCATTTGCATTAACGAAAAGGCTGCTTCCATCATACGTGCTCCACCAGATTTAGAGATGATTA
>Ga0209358_10002714_pt1 | contig 13327 bp, 10 predicted proteins | sample LauGreFa1BDMLBSN_2_FD_187574 | JGI IMG/M metagenome (GOLD analysis project Ga0209358, IMG submission 187574) | Freshwater lake microbial communities from Lake Michigan, USA - Fa13.BD.MLB.SN (SPAdes) (version 2) | ecosystem: Environmental > Aquatic > Freshwater > Lake | place: Lake Michigan, USA...
GCAGACATAGGCAAGCGCATGGGCTTTGAGCCGGATTACGTAATCGGAAATCACGGTCTTGAAGGGCTACCCGGTTGGCAGCGCCACGCAGCAAAAAACTTCGAGCTCTGCCGAGTTTGGCTGTCGTCGCTTCAGCCTATGCTTTCTCCCTTGGGTGAAGGTGTCTGCATCGAAGACAAGTCTTATTCGCTGACCGTGCATTACCGTCAAACGATAGATCACAAGCTGGCGGAGAAGGCCTTATCGGCCATTTTTGAAAAATTATCTCCGGTCCCTCGCATCATTACCGGTAAATTCAATATCAGTCTTCTGCCAGCAAACGCAGGTGATAAAGGTTTCGCGGTCGCACAATTGCTCCTCCTGTCGCAAAAATACCGGGCTCTCTATGTCGGTGATGACAGCACTGATGAGGATGTCTTCTCATTGCACCATCCCGGCCTTTTCACAGTGCGTGTGGGAAATGAGGATGGGACAGCAGCCGATTATGTGATCGAAGATCATCAAAGTATCAGGCAATTACTCGATTTGTTGCTGACGCTACTGCCGGGGTCATCCCGAACCCAGCCGATGCACCGCAGCACGCGTAGGCAATGAGTCCGCTGGATCTCGGTCTGATCGGAAACTCGCGTACCAGCGCACTGGTCGACAGAAATGCGCGCATTGTCTGGTGGTGTTATCCGAATTTTGACAGCAACCCACTGTGCTGCAGTTTGCTCCGCTCCGACGAACACAATGCCAAGCCGGAAGCCAACGGCCTTATTGATCTTCAGTTTGATAATGGTCGCACGGTTCGTCAGAGCTACCTGCGCAACTCTGCCATCCTGCAAACACGCATGCAGGATGACCAGGGTAACGTGATCGATATCACCGATTTTTCGCCCCGCTTCTATTTGCACGGTCGCATGTTTGCCCCCGCCATGGTCGTGCGCATGATCCGGCGCGTCGCTGGTCGGCCTCGTATCGCATTAAGACTACGGCCAGCTTTGAATTATGGCCAGGCCAGCGCGCAGGTACGCTCCGGCGCTCATCATGTGACCTATTTTGGCGGCACCCAGGCGATGCGAGTCACGACGGATGCCTCAGTGACATCGATGACTGAAGAGCGAAAATTTTTCCTGCATGACAGCATCACATTACTCATGGGTCCCGATGAAACCGTTGATGGTTCACCACGTGATCTAGGCCGTACATTTTTCGAATCCACCTTATCCTATTGGTACCGGTGGGTACGTAACCTGGCCATACCCTTTGAGTGGCAAGATGTGGTGATTCGTGCTGCCATCACCCTCAAACTGAATGCCTTCGACGATACCGGCGCCATCATTGCTGCGGTAACGACATCCATTCCCGAATCGCCGCACAGCGGTCGTAACTGGGACTATCGCTATTGCTGGCTGCGCGATGCCTATTTTGTCGTCAATGCACTGAATCAGCTTGGTGTAACGGCGACGATGCAGCACTACCTGGAATACATACTCAATATCATTGCCGATTCGCGTGACACGCCTTTGCAGCCGGTCTATGGCATAAGGCGCGAGACATCGCTGGATGAATGGATTGCTCCCTCGCTGGAGGGGTATCGCGGCATGGGCCCGGTGCGTGTCGGCAATCTCGCCTGGGGACAAGTGCAAAACGACGTCTTTGGTGCTGCAGTGTTAGCCAGCACACACGCATTTTTTGACACGCGACTGGAGAGGCCCGCCGGCCGCCAAATGTTTACCGATCTCGAACGTCTGGGTGAGCAGGCGGTTAGTTGTCATTTGCAACCGGACGCCGGCATCTGGGAGCTGCGGGGTATGCGGCGCATACACACTTTCTCTGTCTTGATGTGCTGGGCGGCCTGCGATCGACTGCGTGCGATTGCATTGCGGCTCAAGTTGCCGCTGCGTGCGCAACGTTGGGGACGAGAAGCTGCTGCAATTCATAAAACACTGACCGCTAACGCATGGAATTCAAGGCTGGGCAGTTTTGTGTCCACCTTCGGTGGCCAGCATCTGGATGCAAGCCTCTTGCTGATGAGTGAGTTTCAGTTTCTGTCACCCGATGATCCGCGCTTCCTAGGTACGTTGCGCGCTGTCGAGCATCATTTGCAACGTGGCGATTTTTTACTGCGTTATGACGAAGAAGATGACTTCGGCCGACCCGATGCTGCTTTTCTGGTGTGTACATTCTGGTGGATTTTGGCATTGGCACGGACCGGTGAAAAAGTGCGCGCACGTGCACTGTTTGAAAAAGTCCTCGCTTGTCGCAACCATCTTGGACTGCTATCTGAAGATGTGTCGCTTGATGGATGTGAATTATGGGGAAATTTTCCTCAAACCTATAGCATGGTGGGTTTGATTCAATGTGCATCACGTCTATCCCTTTCCTGGGAAGAGGCTTACTAGGCCAGTACTGAAAAAAATCGAAAACTTTTGTAACTAAATTAATTGTGACCAGCCCTTGATCTTGCGGAACTCTGCGTCCCAGGGCCATGCTGCCTCGCCATCAAGCGTGAACTTATGCAGCCTATGTCTAGCGATACCGATCAAAGTTATACAAGGTACTAGTACGTTGCCACCGCATTTCTTGGTGTCAATGGTACAACACAAGACTTATATCTTTCTCTCCAATTTTCTAGAATCAACGACGTCTTCGCGAACTGCTTATTTGCAGTAATCAATTTCGATTTACGGAATTGATTCCGGTGCGGGCGGCGAAATTTCAAATCCGCGATTTTTCACGGTCTTTGGGGTATCTCCAAGACAGTTTCTTCTGTGGGATTACGTAAATTTCAGCTGGGTAATAGCGCGAAGCGTTTACCGATTTTTAAAACTTTATTTGGAAATTAATATGAAGAAATGTTTGATAACGACGTTATTAAGTACGACGATCTTAATGCCTTTCATGGCTCAGGCGGAGCAAAGTTATGTGAAGGCAAATGTCGGGAGCGCGGATTATAAAAACAGTGATGGAGGATTCGACGAAACTACAGTCTCGTTGGCTTACGGTTTAAAGATTAAAGAAAATTTTGGTGTGGAAGCTGGTTTGATCGATTTTGGTCAAGGTAGACAAACAGGTCCACAGTATTCGAATATCACTGAGCGCCGAGCCATTTATTTGGCAGGTGTCAGCAAGATACCATTGCAGGGGAAGCTCTCCGCATTCAGCAAACTCGGAATCGCTGTTAATTATTATGAGAATCGGTTTGTTACCCAAGTGTCAAATGAAGTAGAGAAAATAACAAGGACGCGCCCCGTGGTTGGACTTGGTCTTGAATATAAATTCACCAAAGAAATAGACGGTACCGTTGAATACCAGTATTTTGGGAAAGTTGGCGAGGATAGATTGGCAGTCAGCTCGCTGACAGCGGGTGTCAAATATAACTTCTGATGCGCTAAGGAAGCGCTGATTAAATAAATGCGGAAACTTTTGCGGCAAGATCAATCGCGTCAAGGCATTGATTTTATTGATCCCCGCGTCGCACAGCTACGCTGGCTCGCTATAAAACGCAGATTTATTCAGCATCTCCCTAAACAAAAACATCCTGGATTACATTTCCTTCTACCTATGGCATTTCTACTTCAGGCGCCTGTCTGTTGATGTTGCTGGAGTAGCACAGGCGCAGTGATCGGAGTAGCCGTACCATCGCGCGCTAGCATTCCAGTTGTCAACGCAACTGAGCAGGCTCTTTATTCAACTATTTGAGAACAGAAAATCGTCATTTTTCTGCAACTTTCAGATGACTGTTCAAGCAGCTGCTTCGTAGAATCCGGCCCGTCCCTCAAGGACCGGCAAGACGAAGTATCAGCTAACTTTAAATCTAGAGAATAGGGAATCAACATGCATAGAAAATTTTTTGTAGCGCTCCTTGGCGCAGCGTTGGTGATGCCTTTGGCAGCTCATGCGGAAGGAAGTTACTTCAAGGCAGGCGTTGGTCCGTCCGAATACAAAAGCGAAGGCGTCACAGATAATAAAACGGCATTATCTGTCGCCTATGGTTTTTCGGTGGATAAAAATTTCGACGTTGAGCTGGGTTATGTCCATTTGGGAAAAGTCAAAGATGACACTAGCTCGGTAGAATCGCAGAGTATTTACATTGCAGGTGTTGGCAATCTACCTTTAACTGATGCGTTTTCGGCATTTGGCAAAGTGGGCGTTGCAGTAAATCATTTTAATGCTAAAGCCACTGGATTCGCCGAAACCACAGACACAAAAGCCCGAGCTCTGCTGGGTCTGGGCCTTGCTTATAACTTCACCAAGGATGTGGCCGGAACGCTGGAGTACCAGTATTTCGGTAAAGTGGATGAAGTCAAAATCAGTGCGATGACCGTTGGCATCAAATACGGTTTCTGAAAGATGACATAAAGATGACATAAAAAAGGCTGCATTATCTGCAGTCTTTTTTATTCCAACAAATTTTCAGTTTGCTGCGTGAACATGCCAATCATTATCGCCAACCGTCACAGGATCAAGCGCGAGTTACTGCTTTAGGAAAACCCGGCGATCGATGCATGACGCCTGCTTTCGTGATGCACAACACATCGACATCCTGCAAGGACGCGGCCAGCGCCAGTGATTTTGTTGTGCCCAGCACCATGCAGGCGGTTGATAATCCATCGGCAAGCAAGCCCGAGGGCGCCAGCACACTGACTGCAGCCAGTTCGGTCGGTGATGTACCCGTGTGCGGGTCGACGATGTGGTGCTGAGAAAAATCATCGGTAAAACGCGTCGCATAATCACCTGAGCTGGCAAGACAACGACCATCGGCTGCTAATACTTGTGCGTATCGGTTTTCGTCGCGTGGATCACGAACCGCAAGCGACCAGGGATAACCCGCTTCGTTGGTGCCAAGGCTGGCGAGTTCACCAGTATCCAGCAGCGCATGGCGAATGCCATGACGTTTGAGTGCGACTAGCGCCTGATCGGCACCAAAACCCTGAGCAATGCCATTGAGAGTGATGGCCATGCCGGTTTCCAGGAATCTCAGTTCGCTATCGCTGATCGCAAGCTTGCGCCAATCTACCCTCGACAAGGCTTGCCTTACCGGTTGCTGCGCATTGGCTGCATGCCATAGCGGCTGTACGGTTACATCAAAAGCCCCTTCAGTTTGCCGCGCCAGATATTGTGCAGTGTCTAGTACCTGCACCAATCGAGGATCAGGCTGGCTCAGCCGTCCATCTCGGTTCAGACGCCCGACCTGGCTGTCAGTGCGATACACACTCATCAGCGCATCCACCTCGCGCAAGGCAGTGAATGCGGAGGCGAGCGCTGCGCGCGCAGTTGTTTCATTTTCGTGCAGCACAGTCATCGACACGGTCGTGCCGAACACAATGCCTGCATCGGTATAAGCCGGCATTTGTGGCGCACGCATCCAGAGACCGGTTGTTCCCAGCACGGGCAAACCCAGCATGGCGGTCAGTACCGTGCGTCGTTTCATTTAGCCTCCAGAGCAGCTTGAACCGGACGAATGGGGATGGTCATGCCGCGCTTGGCTTGCAGGATGCGCGGGGCGCACTGCGTATCGCTGTGATAGATAACGACGCAATCCATGCACTGAAAGCACTCTGCGTATTCAATCTTGCCGTCAGGTCGAATTGCTTGATAGTCGCAGCGATGACGGCAGGTCTGGCATGGTGTGCCGCATTCAGCCCGACGTGGCAGCCATTTGAGCAGCTGGAGTTTGCCCAGAATGGCGAGTCCCGCACCGAATGGACAAAGATAGCGACAGAAAAATTTGTAGACCAGAGCGCTTGCGAGCACCATGGCGATCGCATACGCGACAAAGGGCCAGGCGCGCACAAAATACAAGGTGATACCTGTTTTAAAGGGTTCGATTTCCACCATACTGTCAGCGATCTCAGGCGCAAACCAGGCCGATACGAGAATGGCTGCCAGCAAGACATATTTGATTTTTTTGAGTTTAGTATCAGTAGATCGTCGCAGTCTGATTTGCGGAATCCGCAGTAACCGTGCCAGTCGCGCTACCAGCTCCTGCAAAGCACCGAACGGACACAGCCAGCCACAAAAAGTCGCGCGACCCCAGAGAAAAAATGTGATGGCCACAAAGGACCACAAGCAGACAGTCATCGGGTCATATAGGAAGAAAGCTAGACTCCGGTTTTCTTTGAGTGATTGCACGACGCCAGTCAGGTTGACGATTGATAGCTGACCCTGGGCGTACCACCCAATAAAGCCCAACGTGAAGATCAGAAAGCCGATGCGTATGACAGTAAAGCGGCGCGCACTGGCAGTCAGCCATCGCTGCTGCAGCAGCAGCAGGCTGAGTGTCAGAAGACCGCCCGCAAGTACACCCAGCTCAGTTGCGCGTTGCTGCCAAATGCTGACCCAGGTTTTGTTGTCGCCTGCGGGTACGTCATAAAAACGTTCTGGTACCTCGATGCGATACGAGAATGATTTTCGGATGATCTCTGGATAGACCATGCCCTTTTCACGTTTAGTGTCGAGACTCAGTTCGAGTGGTTTGGATAAATCGAGACCGGTTTGTGCAATCACCCGAAATACTTTCATGTTGTCGGGCGAGAGTGGCGTGCCATCTGCCAGCCGTAAGTCCAGGTCCAGATCACGCATTTCAATCGGCAGACCGCCTTGCTTGAGCGAGAGCCGTTCCGGCGATGTGCCGGGCCTGAAATCTTCGGGTGTAATCGAATAGCGACCGCCCCACATCACCAGAATCGCATGATCGCCTTTTTCCAGTCGTCCAGACAGCCGCTCCCAACTACTCGCATCCAGCAGATTTTTACCTATGCTGGGTACAGACACGAGCGCGCTATAAAGATCTATGAACATGCCATCAGGATCGGCGTTGCCATCCGCATCGAGACCTTCACCTGCGCTGCCAGCGTAGGCTTTTTCCACCTCGCGATTGGCCAGTGTCAGATGCGCGATCAGATTTTTTCCGAACAATTGGGCGCCTGTCAGCGGTTCAAAATAATTCGCTTTGATACGTGCAATCTGATCGGGATCATGGCTGCCAGAAAACCCAAGTTTTTTGCGAGCGACCGCCAGCGAGGAGGTCAGCAAGGTCTGGTTGATGATGCGCACCGACGCGGTGGCTTTCGACACACCATCGATGCGTACATTGTTGCCATCCATGCGCGACTTTTGTCGTGTGCCGGTTTCAATCGTGATGTTTTGCGTGAGTGACAGTCCTTTGTACTGATTCACGAAATTGATCAGTGGCTGTGGGCCATAGCCTTCCAAAAAAACAGGCTCGTGGTGCGAGATCACTTGCACATCGACGAAATTACCTTTGGCATCGAGCGCCACCAGCAAATTGATGGGTGCGCCGGCAAAGCCGGGCAGTGAGACGAAATCAATCGATTCATAGACATAGCCGATCAGCTCGGTCGACGTCATCTCTTGCTTGAAGATGGGCCAGACGGGAAGTTCGGCGTCTTTGTCGCCGACGATGTAAGGTGAGGGGAATTTCTGCGACAGCGTGGCTTTCGTCATCACGCCCGCCTGCGCACTCTGCAAGAATGCGCAAAGCAGCAGGAGTGCGACAAACAGCGGGCGCATCTGCTACACGAGAGGTGGGTGATCAGGGTTTGACAGAGCGCACGCCATGTTTGGCAAACAGTGCGGCTATTTCGCCAGATTCGAACATCTCGTTGATTGCGGCTTGCAGCAGATTGGCGAGTTCGGTGTTTTCTTTGGTGACTGCCATGCCCGTCACCCAGCCTTTTCGTGGCAGACGTTCAAACGGTGCTTCAGTGACTTCAATCTGTTTGTCGTCGCGAATCACGGATTCAATTTCCGAGCGTGTTGCCACGACGGCATCCAGTTCGCCAGCTTTGAGTTTTTGCAGCGCTTCGGCAGGGGTCAGAAAAATCTGCACGTTGTCGCGCAGGCTCGCATCGCCCAGCAACACCATCGCAGAAATCGATACTTTTTCAGCGCCAAGTCGTTTGCCTGCCAGCGATTCAGCACTCCTCAGATCAGGAATACTTTCAAGACGGCGCGCCAGGCGAATGGTGTCGCGATAATAAGGCGCAAAAATTTCGACCTTGTCATTCTTTTGCATTACCGCACGATCAACCGGCACATGCATCATCACATCGGCCGGACCAAAGCCAAGGTAATGACCTTTCCAAACCATATTGCGCAAGTCATCGTCGATGTTTTCTCCCGCAGGGAAAGGTATGAAGCTCGCCTTCAAGCCCAGTTTTTTTGCGAGTGCCTCGGCCAGATCCACGTCAATGCCGCCAGATTTGCCTGAGAAGGGGGCGAAGTCCTCATAAACAGCAAATGAAAGTTTGCCGCTGGCGCAGATTTTTTCCATGTCGGCCAGCGCGGCGCCGTGGAAAGCAATTGGCAGACTGGCGAACAGCCAGATGATGAGGTGGCGCATGATGAAGCGATACATTCTTGTCCCCGGCGTGCGCCTGGTGAATGGCGCTTTTATCATTGAACGAATCATACACGGCGACGCTCAGAGCAAGCGCCGCCTTTGCTGCACGTCTCAGGGTTTGGTGCGACGTGTTTCCAGATAGGCTTTGATTGCCCATACGGCTTCTTGCTGCAGGATGCCTTCGAAGGGTGGCATGTAAACGGCACCATTGCGCACACGGCCTTTGCGTACCGTCGTTGCATAGTAATCATCGTTTTCATTGAAGCAGGCGGCCTTGCGATTGGCTGCCTGCGTCATGCAATCACGGTCCAGCATGCGCAGATCTGGGGCGATGCCACCAGAAATTGCTTCAATGCCATGGCAGCGCGCGCAGTTTTGCGCGTAGGCCGAGGTGCCCACCTTGATCGCTGCGGCATTGCCTCGGTAAGGGTTTTCGGCAGACCATTTCTCGCCCAGTGTTGGCAGGCCCGCGGTATCCACCGCCTGGGGAGTGACATCGCCGTGGGCGATCGCAGACAATGAGAAAAGCAGGGCGGCAGCGCCGCTGAGGCCGAAAATGACGAGGCGTGTGAACAGCTTCATGAGACAAACTCCGGAGTGGGTTGATTAAACGGTATACGCGTTCGCAATAGCCGTGCCATGTAGCAAATCCAGCCAATGCAGACCGATTATCAGACTTTTGCTTCAGAACGGAACAAGTGCTACATTCCACAAAACAAGAACGATAAAAAAAGAAACAATCGGGTAGACGGGATGAGACATGGGCCAGGTAGCAGATTCCCAATCTGGGGGCGTGGATGGGTCGGTAGCTGCATCACGGTTGATATTGCCGGATAAGCAATTTACTCCGGCGGGCATAATTCATGCCTCGGATCAAGCCGTCATGATTGAAGAATCCCACCGCCGCTCGGCCTCTTTTGGTCTGGCGCCAGAATCTCGGCCGGACTATTCGCCCATCCAGAAAGCCGATCTCGTCTGCAAAGTCGATGAGAACCGCGGGCTCTACAGTCACGCCCTGCCGGTGATGGAAACCCTCTACGAGCAGATCATCAACACCCACAGCATGGTCATTCTGACCGATGCGCAGGGCACCATCCTGCACACCATGGGCGATGATGATTTTCTGGAGAAGGCAGATCGCGTCGCCTTGTGCGCCGGGGTAGCCTGGTCAGAAGAGAGCAAGGGCACGAACGCGATTGGCACCGCGATCGCCGAGCAGGCGCCAACGCTCGTGCATGCGGACCAGCATTATCTGACTGCTAATCATTTTCTGACCTGCTCGGCTGCACCCATCATTGATCATCAGGGGCGTCTGATCGGGGTGCTCGATGTCACCGGCGACCAGCGCAGTTTTCACAAGCACACGATGGCGCTGGTGCGCATGTCGGCTCAGATGATCGAGAACCAATTGTTCTCTGCTGCCTTCGATGACTCGATCACTCTGCATTTCCATAGCCGTCCCGAATTTATCGGCACGCTGATGGAGGGTATCGCCTCATTTTCTATGTCGGGTCGCTTCCTGTCCGCTAATCGCAGTGGTCTGTTTCAGTTGGGCTTGCCATTATCGGCGTTGCAAACGCATACCTTCAGCTCTTTGTTTGGCATGCCTGTGTCGGCGCTCTTCGATCACTACCGCACCAGCATGCCCACGCTGCTGGATCTGTGCCTGCACACCGGTGTGCGTGTGTCCGCGCGGGCGGAGTTGAGGCCGGCAAGCTTGTTCTTTCAGTCCGAAAGCAAGCTCGATGATCCAGTACCGCGCAAGAGTGAGCGATCAGAGGGTCGGCGAGATAATGCCAGTGAGGAAACAGCGCGTCAGCATCGTCTCTCAAGCCTGCATTACCTAGATACAGGTGATGAAAAAGTCGCCGCGATCATTCACAAGGTCAATCTCGTCATGGGTCGGGATATCCCCATTCTCATCACGGGCGAGACCGGTACAGGCAAGGAACTGCTGGCTCAGGCCATACACAATGATTCTCCCCGCGCCGATGGTCCCTTTGTTGCGGTCAACTGCGCATCCATTCCCGAAAGTCTGATTGAATCGGAGCTGTTTGGTTATGAAGACGGTGCATTTACCGGCGCCCGCAAAAAAGGTAGTACCGGAAAGATCCTTCAGGCCAATGGCGGCTCGCTCTTTCTTGATGAAATCGGTGACATGCCACTCGGATTACAAGCGCGGTTGCTACGTGTGCTGCAGGAGCGGCTCGTCATGCCATTAGGCAGTAATAAATCCATTCCAGTGAATGTGGCGCTGATTTGTGCGACCAATCGTAATTTGCGCGACATGATTGGCAAAGGACAGTTTCGGGAAGACTTGTACTATCGTTTGAATGGTCTGGTCGTGCGCCTGCCACCCTTGCGCGAGCGCAGTGATCTCGATGTTGTCATTCATCGTCTATTGGCTGCAGAGGCGAGCGGCGAACCGCCAACGGTGTCGCCGGAGGTAATGGCCTTATTCAAGCGCCACAACTGGCCGGGCAATTTCCGGCAACTGACCAATCTGCTGCGCACAGCGATTGTCATGGCAGGCTCCGCGCGTGAAGTCAAGATCGAGCATTTGCCAGAGGATTTTCTTGATGATGTCGGTCAGCTCCCAATTACCACAGGCGCTGCATCGCAAAGCCAGGTGACGACGGTTCTTGCCGGCGGCAATGTCCGGCTCGAAGATGTGGAGCTGCTGACGATACAAAAATCGCTCGACGAGCACCGTGGCAACGTCTCGGCGGCGGCACGTGCATTGGGTGTGTCACGCAATACTATCTATCGCAAGCTGCAAAAATAAACGCCGCCTCAGAGCGAGACCGGCACGAGTGTTTGCTCGTTGCCGGTTTTTTATTTCAAGGCGATGGATGTAATTCCATCACGGCCTCGCGCAGCGCCGCCGTAATCAAGGGATCGGCTGGCGTATGTCCGCCGCGAGGCACCCAGTGCAAGCGCGCATGAGGCATGAGTTTGGCAAGGCGAGCTGCATTTTCCGGAGGGCAGACCAGATCATGGCTGCCGTGGACGATCACGGTTGGTGTTTCGGCAAGTGCTTGTGTCGCCGCGACCAAATCGGCTTCGCAGGTGAAACATGCATTCAAAAGATAGTGGGCTTGCAGACGGTACTTGCCTATGGCGCGTGCTGAGGCTTTTGATGATGCGTTGGGTAGCGTTAGCTTGCCCGACATCGCTTGCATGATGGCTTCTTCATAAGTACCCCAGCGCGTGGCAGCATCCTCCGCTTCCTGTTCAGATCCGTGCAGCAATTGCTTGCCGAGTGTGGCGAGCACTTGCTGTCTCTGTTCTTCATGCCAACCTTGCGTTAATTGTTCCCATGCATGCGGTACCATCGCACCCAGCAACTGAAAAAACCAGTTCAGCTCGCGCTGGCTGGCGAGAAAACTGCCACGCAACACCATGGCGCGTATACGACTTGGCTGTTGCGCAGCATAGAGCAGCGCCAGCGTGGCACCCCAAGAGCCGCCGACCACCATCCATCGTTCAATGCGCAGTCGTTCGCGAATCATCTCTATATCAGCCACCAGCTTTGCACTGTCATTGTTGAGGATCTCGCCGTGCGGTTGGGATTGTCCGGCGCCGCGCTGATCAAACAGCACGACACGCTGTCGGGCGAGGTCAAACCACTCCAGTACCGAGGGCTGTGTGCCGCTGCCTGGGCCACCGTGCAGCACCACCACGGCTGGTGCATCCGGCTGGCCATACTGGGCCACAAAAAGAGTGTGGCCATCGCCGGTGGGGAGGTTTTGCTGGTCAAAGGGTGTTGCGGACATGGATTTTTCCAAGCGTGCTTTGGGCTAAAATGAGGCCAATAAATAACACAAGAGACCAGTTTCGCCCCAATGCATTTTCATTAAAAATCAGGCGCTTTGATTGTAAAGCGCTGTTTTCAAAGGTGCGAGAGGAGATGATGATGCCTACCTGTTTGTCTGGCCTGATGGTTTCAGGCGGTTTTTCATTTCGTTTTTCTGCGATGGCAACGAGCGATCTTTGCATCCATCGTGCCGTTTGCGTTCTAAATGATGCATTGCCGGCTACGCACAACAATTAACCCCACCTCCTGAAAATCATGAAAATTCTTGTTTTAGGTTCTGCTGCGGGCGGCGGTTTCCCGCAATGGAATTGCAATTGCACCAACTGCGCGGGCGTTCGCAAAGGCAGCATCAAAGCCAAAGCGCGTACGCAATCTTCGATCGCGGTCTCGGCCAATGGTACTGACTGGGTGCTGATCAATGCATCGCCCGACATTCTTTTCCAGCTTCGTTCCAATCCCGCGTTGCAGCCTGCGCGCGCCATACGTGATTCAGGCATCGCTGCGGTGATGGTGATGGATGCACAAATCGATCACATCACCGGGCTGCTGATGCTGCGCGAAGGCAAAAAGAAACTCAATCTGTATTGCACGGACTCGGTCTGGGATGATCTCAATCACGGGCTGCCACTCGCCAAAGTTTTGTCACACTATTGTGGCGTTGAGCATCATGAAATCACGGGTCTGTCAGCAGACAAGACCCGGTTTGCCCCGATAGAAGTACCGGGCATCACGGGTATTCGTTTTCATCCGCTGCCGTTGAAGAGCAAGGCGCCGCCGTACTCACCGCATCGTGCCAATCCTCAGCCCGGCGACAACAATGGTCTGTTGATCGAAAATCTCGAGACAGGCAAGACCCTGTTCTATGCGCCAGGCCTTGGCGAGATCGAGCCGCATGTACTCGACGCCATGCAAAAAGCCGACTGCGTACTGGTCGATGGCACTGTGTGGACTGGCGATGAAATGATCACACTGGGTCTGACCCAAAAGACAGCAGCGGACATGGGGCATCTGCAGTTATCAGGCCCCGGCGGCATGATCGAGGTGCTCGATAGTGTGGGTCAGCGCCGCAAGGTACTCATTCACATCAATAACACCAATCCGATTTTGAACGAAGACTCAGCCGAGCACGCAGCGCTTGCGAAGCACGGCATTGAAGT